>JAABUQ010001044.1_pt1 | contig 62430 bp, 55 predicted proteins | sample 5560001 | NCBI WGS metagenome assembly JAABUQ01 (sample SAMN10711888, study PRJNA513371) | rock metagenome | isolation source: Antarctica rocks | place: Antarctica: Victoria Land, Finger Mt nord | collected 2015-12-18
CAGTATTTGTTTTGTCCGGTGGGGGTATTCTTGAATATAATTAAGTGGATTTTTCATTTTGGTAGACGGTCAAAATTCCGTTCTACCATTTTTTTGACACCTAGTTAATATTCCGGACGTGTCTAGTTAGGCTTAGTTTTCCCCACCAGAATTAGGCTCAATCAACACTCAATTAAGGTACGAGGTCAAGACGTAGTGTTTACTCCTGGCATGTCTGCCACAGCGGAAATTGTGACTCGGAAAAAATCTATCCTGACCTTTTTACTTGAGCCAATCACTCGTCGGTTTAGCGAAGCATTTTCTGTAAGATAGATACAGGGGAATAGACCAAAACGGTGAGGAGCGATCGCACTTGCCCTGGTAATGTTCTGGTCTAGCTTGCCGTAGCAGTCGGTTATACAGATAAGCTCAGAAGACTCAGATGCTCAGAAGGTTCAGAGTGTAGTTGGTATTGTAGGATGGGGAATCTGTGGCGACGTGAATGTAATAGGTACCTGCCCCTAGGGTTTGGCTGATTAAGCCGGGGGAGGAGCTATAGCCAGCGGTCGAGGCTAAAACCTCACCGTTGTAATAATTGGATTGACCAGTTGCTGGCATAAATAAGCTGCGCGCTAGCAACATCGGTCAATCCAGTGAGAGACAGCTTGAAGGTGCTATTACTGGCCAAGCTAAAGCGGTAGTAGTCATCTGTGTCAACAGTTCCCACAAAATCTTTGTATGTGCGGCTGCCACTCAAGTAGCCAATGTCGAGAGCAGTACCCAGGGTGCTACCTGGATCACTTGGGGTTGTAGGTGGGGTGGGAGTTGCAGACAAGTTCAGAGTGTAGTTGGTATTGTAGGATGGGGAATTTGTGTAGACGCGAATGTAATAGGTACCTGCTCCTAGGGTTTGGTTGATTGAGCCGGGGGAAGAGCTATAACCATAAACTGAGGCCAAAGTCACATCATAATTAACTTGACCATTACCGTTGTTGTCATAAATAAGCTGCACGTTTGCAGAATCGGTCAAGCCACTGAGGGACAAGTTAAAGTTGCTGGTACCAGCTAGACTAAAGCGGTAGTATTCGTTGTCATTGGCACTACCTACAAAGTTTTTGAAGGTGCTGGTGCTGCCACTCAAGTAGCCAATGTCAGAAGCAGTACCCAGAGTGCTGCCTGGAAATATTAGGGGTGCAGCTGGGGAGGGGGTTACAGACAAACTCAAAGTGTAGTTGGTGTTATTAGAAGCGGAGTTTGGGTAGACGTGAATGTAGTAAGTACCTTCCCCTAAGGTTTTGCTAATTGAGTTGGAGTAGGAGCTATAACCATAAGCTGAAGCCAAAGTCTCATTGTAATCAGCTTGACTATTGCCGTTGCTGTCGTAAATGAGCTGTACGTCGGCATAGCTAGTCAAGCCGCTGAAGGATAAATTCAAGTTGCTGGTACTAGCCAAAGTAAAGCGGTAGTAGTCATTGGGTTCAGTAGTGCCTACAAATTGCTTGATACTATGGTTGCCAGTCAAGACACCGAGATTAAAAGCACTGCTCAGAGCGTCACCGGGGTGGGGTGGAACAGGAATTTGCGCTGGGCGGGGAGCAGCGAGACGCCCCTCTTGAAAACCAAATAGTTCGAAGTGCTGTTGCGCCTGGTGGTAGTTGAAGCCTGCAGCCTTGAGGTCAGGATTATTGGCAAGATAATACTGGACGTTAAAAGATTCTGACGCGGCACGTCCCTCATTTAAACCATTAAGTTCAAAATGTTCTAATAGTTGCTTACCATTGAAGCCTGCCGCTGTCAAATCTGGTAGGTATTGTGATAGTAATTGGGGTCGAAGGAAATTGACAGCCTGCGTTCCTCATTCACACCACTGTTTGCTAGTTGATCGAGTAGTTGTGTGTTGTTTAGGCTTAGAGCCGCCAGGTCAGGACTGGCTGCCTGATAAAGTCTGAGGTCAACAAACTGTGAAAACCGGCGGCCCTCATTTAGCCCGAAGATTTCCAGGTGCTGCAACTCTTGGTTATAGTTCAAGCTAGCCAGGTCACCGTTAGCCGCTTTGTAGAAGTTGAGATCGACAAATGGCGAAAACCGACGTCCCTCAGCCACACCAGAGGTTTCTAGATGATTAAATAGTTGCTCGTTAGTCAACTTTGCCAGGTCGCTGTTGGCTGCCCTGTAGAAGTCGAGGTCAACAAATGGCGAAAACTGGCGGTCCTCAGCTATACCAGAGGTTTCTAGATGATTAAACAGTTGTTGGTTGGTCAAACTGGCTAGGTCACTGTTGGCTGCCCGATAGTATTTGAGATCGACAAATGGTGAGAATGCACGTCCTTCGTCCAGGCCGGAGGCTAGTAAGTGTGCAAAAGCTTGGGCATCGTTGAAGCTAGCCAAGTCAGGATTGGCAGCACGATAGAAATTCGCGTTGAATAAGTTTACCGACATAGGTTACGTTCCACTGAGACTGGCTAACTTAGGCTCAACCTTAGTATTCCCAACCCATGAGACTTTGAAACATTTATAAAATAGTTAGGGCGATTTTTAGCTCCACCCTTGTACCTCCCCCAGAATGTGGTATTTTAACTATAGTGGGTGGTGCATAAATCCCTATTAGGGATTGAAATGCCGTTGGTAGAGCGACCAGTACAGTCCTTTCTTGTGGATGAGTTCTAGATGAGTTCCCTGCTCCATCAGCACTCCCCGCTCTAAAACCACGATTAAGTCAGCTCGTTTGAGCGGCTCAAATCGATGAGCAATCATGAGCACGGTGCGGTTTTGAGAAACACGCTGAAGGTTTTGCAGGACTTGTTGCTCTGTCTCACTATCTAGGGCACTCGTTGCTTCGTCCAGGATGAGGATCGGAGCAGCAGAAAGAAACAGACGGGCTAGAGTAATACGTTGCCGTTGACCGCCAGATAGGGCTGTACCTCGCTCCCCCACATTGGTTTCGTAGCCTTGGGGCAGTTCACTAATGAAGTCATGGGCTACCGCTAGTCTTGCGGCTTCTACAACCTGTTTTGCTATGATGTCTGGATTGCCGAGGGTGATGTTTTCCAGGATAGAACCGTTAAACAGGAAGTCTTCTTGCAGCACCACGCTAATTTGTTGGCGCAGAGAGCCAATATCAGCACTGTTAATATCAAAGCCATCGATCAGAATTCGGCCTGATTCGACTTGGTAGAGGCGTTGCAACAGCTTAGAGAGGGTACTTTTACCAGAACCACTGCGACCGACAATGTCAACAAACATCCCTGGCTGTACAGTTAAAGAAATTCTCCGTAGGATCGGTTCAGTGTTAGGTCGGTAGCGGAAGAAGACTTGGTCAAAGGTGACTTGACCTTGCAGTGGCGGCAGAACTAAACCAGTTCCAGGTTCAGCTTCAGGGGCAGCATTGAGAATATCTCCAATTCGGTCTACAGAAAGCAGGACTTGTTGGAGGTTTTGCCACAACTGTACTAATCGCAGGAGCGGTCCTGTGACTCTGGCAGAGAGCATTTGAAAGGCTACAAGCTGACCAATGCTGAGCTTATGATCGATCACTAGTTTGGCTCCAAACCAAAGAATTAGCAGACTGGAAAAATTGGTGACAAAGTCGCCAATGTTGGTGCTAATGTTGGAGGTGGTTGAGGCTTTGAAGCCCGTGCGGATGAATCGGGCAAATAACCCTTCCCAGCGATCACGGGCAGTTCTTTCTGCCGCATGCGCCTTAACCGCATGAATTCCTGTGACTGTCTCGACTAAAAAAGATTGACTATCGGCACTGCGGTTAAAAGTTTCATTCAGCCAACTGCGGAGAATCGGGGTTGATACTAGTGTCAGGGTGGCAAATAGTGGTAGCACTGCCAATGCTACCCAGGTGAGTTTGACGTTGTAGTAAAACATCAGTGCCAGGTACACCACGGCAAAGATACTGTCTAAGACCACAGTCAGTGCGGTGCCAGTGAGAAACTGCCGGATTTGTTCGAGTTCTTGGACGCGGGCAACTGTGTCTCCCACCCGTCGCGACTCAAAGTAAGCTAAAGGCAGCCGCATCAGATGCCGAAACACTTGGGCTGATAAGCTCAGGTCAAGACGACGGGCGGTGTGAGTAAAGATGAAGAGCCGCAAGATGCCTAGAATAGCCTCGAAGACAGCAACCAAGAGCAGCGCGATCGCCATCACATCCAAAGTCGAGAGGCTCTCCTGCACCATTGCCCGATCAATGATTACCTGGGTGATGATCGGGGTAGCTAACCCCAGCAACTGCAACACGAAAGAGGCGAATAGCACCTCTCCTAGTAACCTCCGGTAGCGCCAGACTGCTGGTAAAAACCAACTGAGATTGAATTTATCCTGCCGCTGGAGTAGTTCGACTTGCCAAAGCTGCCCATCCCAAGCCGCCTCAACCAGTACCTGAGGGAGACTTTCGCAGGTTTGATTCGGGTTGAGGGGATTAGCGACAAGCAGGCGATCGCCCTGAATGGCATAAACCACCACCCAGTTTTCCTGTTGCCAGTGCAGCAAAGCTGGAAATGACATTTGCCGCAACTCACCCCAAGTCGTTTGCAAGCGTCTCAACTGCAGCCCCAATTTTTCTCCAGCTTCTACCACATTCTTAGGGCGTTGTCCTCTTAGTTGACGTTGCACCCACTCTAGTCGGGCTGAGTTCTGTAGCTGTTGTGCCACCATTGTTAGGCAGGCAGCAGCTGTGTTGGGGCTAGAGACAAAGGGATAACCCGACACTGCTTGGGGAGTGTCAGCGGTTTGAGGTTCGATCCGGCTACGTGCTTGGTGCCAAAACCTCTCAATCTCTGGGGTTGCAGCTTCCATCCAGAGTGCTGCTTCCCACCGCACCACCACTACTTCTTTGCTAGCGGCTACAGCTTTGAACTGCCCAAATTGCTGTAAGTCGCCGAACCAATCCCCTGCCGCTAAAGCTGCCAACGGCTTAAGCCCTTCCCGCAAGCGGACTTTACCAGCAACCACTACAAACTGGTCTCCCGGAGTATCTGTAGACCAGATCTTTTCTCCCAGGTTATAGCGACGAGTCTCAGATCGAGCTTTGAATTTGATTTGCTGTTGCGGACTCAGGTAGCTTAGGGGCGGAACATCCCAAAGTAAGCTCGCAGATGCATCGTTGGTAATCATTGGCTTACCTGAAGCTTAACTCTCTGTTTTTGCATTTTTTCTGCCAGCCAGCGCTCGAACAGTTCATTTTCTAGGACTTGCTTTAACTGACTGTCTTCGATTGAGGCTGGCAGCAACTGCTCAACTCGAAATAGACCCCAACGTCCTTCGAGTTCTAATGGTCCCACCAACTCTCCAGAACTAGCCAAATCAACAGCTGCTCTGAGTACATCTGGCATTGCCCCTCGACTCACTGGTCCCATCATGCCATTGGCAACTCGGTCATCTGCTAGCGAATACTCTCTAGCTAGCTGCTCAAAGCTAGCTCCTTCATCTATTTGACTGCATAGCTCCTCAGCTAGTTCTTGATTGGCAACAATGATCCGAGAAAGTACTACCCGATCTAGAAACAACTTGCGCTCAATAAAATATTCTTGTAGCTTGGGCTCCGTGACCTGCTCTCTTAGCTTCTTGAGCTTAAAACGAGAGGTGACTTGATTGTGGAAAGTAGTATAATCTGTGCCTTTGCTAGCAAGCCATTCCTGGAAACGCTTGGGGTCACTGAGCTGACGTTGCAAGCGAAAATCAACCACCGCCTGCTCGGTCACTGCTGGACTGATGTCAAGGTCATCGCGGGTTTGCAGTTCTTGCGCTATGATGTGCTGGCGCAGGATTTCCACGACGAATTGCTGCAGTTTGTCAGAAGATTGCAGATATTCCAAGGCTTGCGCCAGAGAAATGGGTTGGTCATCAACAGTCAAAAATGCATCTAACACCATGAGGTCATGAGATGTTATGGGTTCCGAACACCCATTATCTGCCAGTTCTCACAGATTGCACCCTTTGGAAGATGACAAGATTGGTTTGCTATCTGGTACTCAACAGTAGCATGACCTAGCGCTAAGCCGGTAAAGCACAGGAAAAGGTGATCGCGCCAACACACAAAGAGACGGTGTTTGCGCTAAACCTAGAGTTTGAGGTCTATTAACAAAAATTGATGAAACACGGGTCAACGGAGTATGACGTTTTGCCGCTAAAGATGAATGCTCCTGAGGGGGAGAAAGGAACTGTCCTCAAGAATCCACGAATTGTTCGGGGTCCTTATCTTCAGCAAGGGACTGAGTCTAGCATAATTATCTGCTGGGCTACTGACGCTCCTGTACAAGGCCAGGTATGGTACGGCACAGCTCCTGACAGCCTTTTTTTAACACTGGAAGAGACGACAATTACCTGCGACCACAAGGTTAAAATCGGTGGACTTACGCCAGACAAGAAGTATTACTACTCAGTCGGCACAAGAGCGGGAGTACAGGAGGGCGGAACCAAAGATTACTTTTTCATACTACGCCAATTTACGGATAGGTCTAAAGACCTTGAGTCTGAATGCGAACGACCAATACGGATTTGGGTTGTAGGGGATGCGGGACGCGCAAACGATGTGGCCGCGCTTGTCCGGGATGGATATCTCAAATTTACCGGCACGCGCCATACCGACCTCTGGCTCATGCTCGGAGACAATGCCTATGAGACTGGCACCTTGGATGAGTATCAGCGGGCAGTCTTTGACATGTATCCGACACTCCTGCGGAACAGTGTTCTCTGGACTGCCATCGGTAATCATGATGCTGGAAGCGCCAACTCCCTTTGGCAGACCGGACCATATTACAAACTCTTCGCTCCTCCGACTTGTGGGGAAGCAGGTGGCGTGGCATCTGGCACCGCTGCATATTACTCATTTGACTACGGCAACATCCATTTTATTTGTCTTGACTCTTATGGCAGCGATCGCTCTCCCAAAGGCGCAATGTTCACCTGGCTCGCACGCGATGCCGCTGCATCCGACAAGGATTGGAAAGTTGCTTTTTGGCATCACCCTCCCTACACAAAGGGATCGCACGATTCAGACATCGAGACGGAGCTGGTTGAAATGAGGGAACGCGCCCTTCCGATTCTGGAAGACGCGGGTGTAGATATTGTACTGGGTGGTCACAGCCACGCCTATGAGCGCTCCTACCTAATTGACGGACATTATGGAGTCTCGGACTCCTTTACTTCAGAGATGAAGAAAGATGGAGGAAGTGGGCGGGAGGATGAGTCAGGGCCTTATCAAAAACCCCATCCAGCTTCGCACGCTGGGACGGTATATATCGTTGCTGGCACCTCTGGCCTAGCCGACCAAGTATCTCCGCACGCGGCGATGCATACGTCACTCAGCATTCCGGGATCGCTCGTGCTTGATGTGCAGGGAAAGAGGCTTGACGCCACATTTATTAACGAGCGCGGAGAGGTAAAGGATTACTTTACCCTGAAGAAAACACCCGTATAAAGAGATACTTGAGTTCACACCATATTGCTTCACACTTGCAAGATTTTTAAGAATTTTTTCTCCCCCTCTCCCCCTCTCCCCTCTTGGTATTACCTTTTCTGACTCTGCTCTAAGTACTGACGCACCCCTTCACCCACCTGTAGCAAATTCGGTGCAATCTTCTGGCTCAGGAAATCCTCTACAATGTGCCCCACCCGCCCCGCCAACAGTTGCGGTACCCCCTTGAGTTCCTTCGCGTCGATCGCTAGCTCGCCACGGCTCTCGATCAACGTGCTGCTGTCAGTTGCTTTAAAGCGATGAACCCCGACGCAGCGGACCGCTTCAGTGAACGCATGTGTCTTGATCTGCCATTCAGACGTGAACTCAGACTCGTTCCATATGGCGAGATCGGTCCATGAGAGCATCGCCTCGCTGAGGAAGGCACGCGCCATCAGCGGAATCTCGCCGCCGCCGTGCCACTCGTTCACAAAGTGAATAAGTCCACCCTCTTGGCGGCGCGCCAAGACATCGACTCGTCGCACGTTCGGCAAGTAGGGAACGAGTTCAACGAGCTTGTCGCGGTAGGTAGCGTAGACGAGCGGGCGAGGAAAGGGGATACGGGCTTCGGCAAAGATAATCATCTGTGAAACCAGCTCGGCTCAAATTATGGTTCTCTATATAGCCTAGAGCCAAAGCGCTTAAGGTCCCTAACCCAATAGTATTGCGGTTGGATCCTCCGGCCCGTGAACCGCATTGGAGTACAGCACCTGAATCGGAATAGTTCCTTTTCCATTGACAAGGGGTACTTCCGTAAAAACGGCACTGTTTGAGCCTGACTGATATGCCTCTGTAACTGGATAGTCGCCCACTTCTCCTCCTGCATCTGAATACCAACCTAGCAATGTATTATTGCCAGTGCGGTTGCTTTCTTCCACATCCGGATCGGTTCTGGCCTCGTTCAACTCGTGGTAAGCTGTTGCCACAACATTCTTCCAAGGCTGGTTAAAATTGGTGATCCCATTAGTCACTCCTAGATAGGGGTAGTCCTCAGAGTAAACACCTATCGCATAGTAGGCCGATTTGTGTGTGCCGTCTGGTGCCAGGAAGTCTACTGACCCATGGTATCCGGCAAGACCTGCTAAGGAGTGAGAGTCCCTCTGGGTGAGGATTGTATTTTCAGGCAACATAAAATCAAAGACTGTTGAACTGAGGTCAATACCATTGAAACCTCCTTGTTTGCCTACACCAGCGATCACTGTCTCTATAAACTGTTGAGAGACTTGATCGGGAATAGATGCATCTACTACCCCAGACCCTAAGAAATTACTGGTAATTTGCTGCCCTGCAAAATATTGAGACATAATACTATTCAAACGTGGGTCAGACATGGCTTGTGATAGAGAAAAATCGATATTCTGAATATCAGAATTGCTCCAAGACTGGTAACCGCCAAGGTAGAAGTTGTAATAGTTGAGATGGGCAATGGTTTTGCCGCCACGATAGACTAAATCAGTAGATGGAGTTGGGTCGAAAGCGGACAAAATCTCTCCATTCTCAGCTTTATATGTGGTTTTACCCGGATATGATTGTCGCCCCTCCTGCAAACCATACATTTCGAAGTGATTCAACAATTGGCTATTAGTGAATAATCCAGCTTTAGCTAAGTCCGGGTTGTTAGCTTTGTAGAAGCTTAGATCGACAAACGGTGAAAACTTGCGCCCTTCATTGACTCCATAATTCTCTAGATGCTGTAGTAATTGACTATTAGTAGTTAAGCCAGCTTGAGCCAAGTTCGAGTTGTTAGCTTTGTAGAAACCCAGATCGACAAAGGGCGAAAACTTCCGCCCTTCCTCTAACCCATAAGTTTCTAGATGCCGTAGTAGCTGACTATTAGTAGTAAAGCCAGCTTTAGCTAAGTCTGGGTTGTTAGCTTGGTAGAAGTTTAGGTCAACAAAGGGCGAAAACTTCTGCCCTTCATTGACTCCATAAATCTCTAGATGCCGTAGTAGCTGACTATTAGTAGTTAAGCCAGTTTGAGCCAAGTCTGGGTTGTCAGCTTTGTAAAAGCCCAGATCGGCAAAGGGCGAAAACTTCCGCCCTTCCTCTAACCCATAAGTTTCTAGATGCTGTAGTAACTGACTATTAGTAGTAAAGCCAGCTTTAGCTAAGTCTGGGTTGTTAGCTTGGTAGAAGTTTAGGTCAACAAAGGGTGAAAACTTTCGCCCTCCATCTACCCCATAAGTCTCTAGATGATTAAATAACTGTTGGTTGGTAGTTAACCCTGCTGCAGCTAGACCTGGATTGCTAGAGCTATAAAACTTCAGATCTACATAGGGAGAAAAAGTACGTCCTTCATTTAATCCATAGTTTAGAAAGTGGGAAGTCAGTTGTGCGCTTGTGGTTAAACCTGACGCTACTAAATCTGGGTTGCGTGCAGCGTAGTAACTAGCATTAAACAGAGAGCCAAAACTTGTGCTCATACTTTGTTTTTCCTAATATTCTGCAATAGAAGACTATACTCCCAATTGGTTTGCAGCCTATATAACGCTCGATATTATTATAAAGGACTAGAGAGGTTTAGATGCTTTGATAAACATCTGTCCACCTAGAAAGTTCCAAAGTAATGGCAATTTGAGGTAGAGCCCTAAAAGTTTAGGCGAGGCAGGTCTACCTTTAGTTGAATAAGGCAAAAATCTTGGAATTAACACATGAATTTTAAAACCAATTGTCTGTAATACTTCCTGAAGAGAAAGGTGAGTTATCGGTAATTCGTGATCGATAAAGTCATAGTACTCCTTGAACGAGTACTTGAAGTTTGGTTGAATGACTAAGAGCGAACCACCAGGCTTAAGGTAGTTAAAACAAAATACTAAGACCTCGATTAGCTCCTCTTTATTACGTAAGTGCTCAAAAAAGTTTGAAATAAAGATTCTATCAAAGCGTTTATTAAGTAATTTTTGCTCGTTTAAGTTCAGGATATTGATGTTAAGTAAGTTAACATCAGGGTCAGCAAACATTTTAGAGTCAGGATTTAGATCAATTAAGTATTTCTCTCTTCCTTGAACTTGATTAATAAACTCACAATAGCCGCCTCCAATATCTAAAATGACTGAATTTTGTCCTACATGCTTTTGTAAAAAACCTTCAATTAAGGTCTTCCACAATACACTTTTGGCTTTTATTTGTTTGTGGTCAAAGCGATTAGAGTAAAGCTTTCTCAGGTATTCTTCTTGGTTCATACATCAAAACTCACTGACTCGTTAGGTCAGAATTGTTTACGAATTGTCGGTCTTTACGAATTGTCGGTTGATAATTCTGGCGAGCATAGTCTCCCCTAGCAAGCATTTTTTCTAAGAAGACATAGAGGACGATAAATAAGTACCGGCTGCCCATCTCTTTCAGCTTCAGCTTAGAAACCCCTGTAGTACGGTTGCGCCAGGTAATTGGGATTGTGGTGTAAGAATAACCCCGTGCGATCGCCTTGAGCGGAATCTCGACTGTGAGATTAAAGTGATGGGATAACAGTGGCGACACTCCCTCAATGACTTCACGCCGGTAGCACTTAAAGGCATTAGTCGTGTCATTAAATTTCAGCCCGAATAAGATTTGGATAAATAAATTTGCTAAGCGATTCACAACCAACTTGTGAGCTGGATAGTCAATGACTTTGCCTCCTTTGATAAACCGGGAGCCAAGCACACAGTCATAGCCTTCTTGTAGCTTGTAGTAGTAACCTACTATGTCTTCGGGAGCATCAGAACAATCGGCCATGACAATAACAACTGCATCCCCTTGAAAGTTTTCTAAACCGCAGCGTACCGCAAACCCGAAGCCATTAGGATAATAGTTATTGATGTAATTGACTTTGCTATTTTCAGCTCCGATCTGCTGCAAGATGGCTTCAGTGCGATCGCGGCTATTGTCGTTGACTACTAAAATGTCGTAAGCAATCTCTTTCTGTTCTAGCAATTGGCTAATTGACTGAATTGTTTTTGCAATACAACCCTCCTCGTTGTAAGCGGGAATCACTATTGACAAAACTAGGGGTTGCTCAGTCTCAACGAATGGTGTTTGTGGTCTTTTTAAATCTGACCTCTGCTCTAATGCTGGTGCTAATCCCTCTGGACAGTAAAGATCCGACTGAGTTCGAGTCCGAAACACCAATCGGTCACTAATCACATAGTTGAGAGTAGCACTCAGTAGCACGCCGACCAAGGTATTAACTTGAGGATTAACCTTTAACCAATCTAAAACGGGAAACAGAATTAAGATCCGAAGAGCAACAGATACCCCAGCTGATATGTGGTAAAGTGGGAGCTGTCGCCACAAAACTTCTCGAACCGTCCAATTGCCCCCAGGCCACACCCAGATCCGATAAACGAAAAAACCAAATAGCAACGACAGCTCGATTGATACTACATTGGCTATGTTTCGTAGCACAGGTGTATTAAACCCCAACTGGTCAATCATCACCGAAATGAGCAATACGTTAAGCGCTGCTGCTACACCACCACCGATGATAAACTTGACGGTTCGTTGCCAGAATAGTTTTTTCATCACTCCTCCCCCACTCTCAATCCAACTCATCTGAAATTCAAAACGTTTAGTGTATTTTAGAGCCAGCGACTGGTATTTTGAATATAAATTTCCTTCAGAATATCCTTGATTCCATAGGTCAAATTCCATTCAGAATAGTGCTGCTTGAACTTTTGGATATTACTGATCCACCAGATGTGATCGCCAATTCGATTGGCTTCGGCATAGCTCCAGTTGAGTTTCTTCTCGGCGATCGCTTCACAGTCTTGGATTGCTTCTAACATCGAGCAATTACTGAATCGACTGCCACCAACGTTATACACCTCAGCCACGCGCGGTGCTTGGTAAAAATGGTAGAAAGCATTCACCAAATCATAGCTATGAATGTTGTCCCGCACCTGTTTACCTTTGTAGCCATATATCTGGTAAGGCTTTCCCGTCATTGTGCATTTCATTAAATAAGACAGGAACCCATGCAATTCTGTACCTGAGTGACTCGGTCCAGTTAAGCAACCACCTCGGAAACTAGCAGTCTTCATGTTGAAGTAACGCCCGTACTCTTGGACTAAGACATCGGCAGCTACTTTAGAAGCTCCGAATAGCGAGTGTTTGCACTGGTCGATACTCATGGTCTCATCGATCCCCTGGTTGTAAGGGTGCGTCGACTCAATCTCCCAGCGTAACTCTTGTTCAACTAATGGTAAGAAGTTGGGCGTATCGCCGTAAACTTTATTGGTGGAGCAGAAAATGAACACAGCGTCTGGGCAAACTTGACGGGTATTTTCGAGTAAGACTAGAGTCCCATTGGCATTGACTGTAAAGTCAGTATAGGGCTCGCGTGCTGCCCAATCATGGGAGGGTTGAGCGGCGGTATGAACGATCAAGCCAATATCCTTGCCGTAGTGGTGAAATAATTGGGCGATCGCCTCATGGTCTCGAATGTCGATATTGTGGTGAATATATTGTTCGCCATATTTCTCTAGTAGGCGCTGGCGATTCCATTCGGTTGAGGCATTTTTCCCAAAGAACACCTGACGCATGTTGTTGTCGATGCCGACAACAGTAAAGCCACGCTCACAGAAAAATCTTACCGATTCGGAACCAATCAATCCGGCTGAACCTGTCACGAGAACGATGGCCATGCTCCGGTACTCCTTTCTTGTAACGCCTACAGCTTGTACGATTAATAGTTGTTTGCGATTAAAACAATTTTGATACTCAGCTAGAAGTTACCAGGATTCCATGGTCGTGCTACAGACTTTATCAGGTTACGATTTGTTAAGCGTTGCGATGACGCTCAAACAGCCGCATGTCCCAGCGCCAAGCCGGCAACGAGCATCCCTAGTACGAGGAACGGTTGGGCGCTTGCCTGATACTTGACATCATTCTCCAGTGGATCGCGCAGGAAGTACATGTCTTGGAACGTGATTTGTGGGATAACTAGCAGCAGCAGAATCGCGCCGTACAGGTTCTGGTGTAGGTAGATCAGATAAGCGGCAATGCCAGCCTGAAACAAATCGATCATCACCACACAGATCCAGGCAGCGGTAGTGACACCAAACATTACGGGTAACGATTGTAACCCTAGCTGTTGATCCCCCTCCACGCTCTTGAAGTCATTCACCACGGCAATTCCTAACCCAGCCAGACTGTAGATTAGCGTCAGAATCACGATGGTCCAATTGAGGTCACCAAACAAAGCATGTCCAGCCCACCAAGGCAGAGCAATGTAGCTGGCACCGAGGGCATAGCCGCCTAACCAACCGTTGCGCTTGAGTTTTAGCGGTGGAGCTGAATAAATGTAGGCGAGGAACGAACCGAAGAGCGCCAGTGCCGTCATGGTGGGAAACTTATGACCAGCCCAGAGGTCAAGGGCATATGCTACCCCAATTCCAGCGATTAACAACACCAGGATTTGGGTAACAACCTGGGGCACAGAAATGGCACCAGAGGGGATAGGGCGATAGGGTTCATTAATCGCATCGATATCGCGATCGTAGAAATCATTGGTGATTTGGGTATAACCCGCCAATAATGGCCCCGATAGCAACATACAAGTAGCGGCCTTCAGCACATCTTCCAGCGTCCAACTAAACTGCCCAGAAGAAGCCGCACCACATACGACGCCCCAAATTAGGGGAATCCAGGTGATCGGCTTCATCAGTTGGAGGCGGATTTTCCAAATAGAAGTTTCTCCAGGGGCAGCGCCTTTCATACCCAACAGTTGCCGAGTTCTGGCATTGCGAGTGGTAGCTAGAGGAGCATCTGTATTGGGACTGATTTCTAGGGCATCAGTTGGTTTGGAGTCGGGGGATAACGGAGAGGGAGTTGACTCTGACATAAGGCGTGGTTGACTTGATGTCTAAAACGATATCGTTAAATAACTATTTTGAAACTTCGCGCCTTTTATGGGTTTGCCATTCAGATCTGGGGGGAGGAAAATATTCCGCCGTTGGTCGCCTGCTTCTACGGTAACTTCTGGGCCAGATTGAGTAAGTTTGACCTGCTTTTTGTCAAATCCGGGCAGGAATAGGCGGACCTGACGAGTGGGAACGTCAATCTCAATGGGTTTAGGAGCTTGTGCTGCTTGCGTGAAATCTGGCAGAGCGTCCATCAGTGGTTGCCAGTCACCAGGTGAGTACGTGGGAACGGCACTGACTGGCAGGGGAGAGAACTCAGATGATATTGTTTCAGTCATAGCTGACTGGTTAAGAATGACGCCGCCCACTGTTAGCCCTACTTGTTGAGCGCTGCCCCAGAGATAACGGGCGGTGGCAATGGCAACTGGGTCGTCAGTGGTCACCAAGTAGGCAGCAACGCGGTTGGGGTCAGCTAGGGCTGCTCGACCCTGCTCCAACAAATTGCTGACCTTGTTGGTGGGTTGGGTGAGGTTATCACCCGTCCAGCTGACGTTGAAGACAGTGCTAACAAACGGTTGGATGAAAGGTGAAACTGTTTTGCCGAGGTCGGAATTTGCCAGCAACTTGCCGAACCGGCGGATGTACCAGCTCATGGTTTCTGCCATCCCTAGCATCCGCAGGGTGGAGGAGTCACCAGTGCCATCGTAGACGATGACATCATATTTGCCGGAAGCGTCGTATTCCCGAATGGCATTGAGTACCAGGGCGCTGTCCATGCCTGGCAATACGCCTAGTTCTTGACCGTAGACTTCTTTAATCAAGGGTGTACGGAGGTATTGCGCTTCCAGGTTTTTTACGTCTTCCCAACTGCGTTCTAAAAGTACAGTTGTTTGGAACTGCACGACTTGGAGGTTCAAAGCCAGTTCCTGGGGATCGGGACCGGGAGTTGCCCCCACTAAGAGTCCAAAGGCAGGACTCGTATCCTGACTTGCCAGTAACACCCGCTTTCCCAGGCTTGCCAGTTGTTTGGCAGCGGCGATCGCAATTTTTGTGCGATCGGTGTCGCCTTTGCCCAAAAACGTTAATATCAGGGCCATCTCTCGATTCCTATATCTCAAAGGCGGGTTTTGCCGCTGGTTAAATTTCCCTTACTGAGTAATGGGAGATGTTTCAAGGTTAGACCTTACTGCACGGCTTTGAGTTCATCTTCAAAAAACCAGGTGGTAAAGTTGTCTTCAAACTGTACCACCACGCCAACTCCGCTAGCATCAGTCATTTTGAACGCTTTGATGGTGCCGACTTGTCCCAGCCGTTTGACCAGCGTTGGCGATACCCTGTCCCTCAAACGGAAGACTTTGACTCGTTGTCCGATTTCCATTCCAACTCACGCTGCGATAAACCATGACCCAGTGTAGCGGAATCGGGGACTCTACTTGGTGTCTAAATCGGGTTCTATGCGGAGTGGACGCAATTGTTTGAGTGCTCGTTTTTCAGGTAGCGCTCTAGGTGCTTCGCTTCGCACATGCTTTCTTGAACACAAGTATTTGACTCCATAGCAGCAATAAAAATCGTCTACTAGTAGAAATATCTATACCCTCGGTTCTCACTTCCAGGGCTAGAGAAACCATGGCAGTGCGGGTACGCAGACCATCACTGTCCCAATGCATTCATTGAAGTGACTGCTACAGCACTAGAAGTGAAATTTTCTACTCTTGACGACACTGAAGCTACAGATTTATACTTAGACTGGTAGTAAAAAGCGAACAAAAATTTGGCTTAGACCAGCTTGTGACCACTTCAATTCTTGTAGATAAAGTTATCAATCGAATGGAGTAGGCTCTTGCGGGAACCATAGTTAAATCGGCTGTCCCTGATTACCAGAGCCTCATAGCTGAATAGTGTTAACAAACTGTTGTTTGGCTCTAAATCACCATCCAAAACCTAAAGCAATTAATGAATCGCTCAGCAACGAGATCGAGCTTTCAACAGATCGTCAACACCACCCACCTGATCTATAGCAACAGCAACAAAAGCAAAAATGAAGATTTATCAAAAACTGATATTTTTAACTATTAGTGCTGTTTTAAGCTTCATAACCGAGATGAAAGTTTTTCCAGCACAAGCTGCTACGTTTAGCGTATCGGGTACTGGTCAGAATGATTTTTCTTTCAATGGGACGTTTGATTATAACGCTAGTAATAGTGAAATAACAGGGGGTGCAATAACTTATTCTGACAAGTATCCAGATAATAATGTTGTGGTAAGTACTACATTAAATATCTATCGTACGTCAGTTAAAGATCCGCTTTTCCCTTCTGTGCTGATAATAGGGCTGCTATACAGTGACGTAGATCCTGCTTCTCCTCAGTTCCCAGCAAAATATGATGTTCAAAGATATTTCGATTTTAATCTTCCAACAGATGTCAACTCCTTCTTGACAGGAGGTGGAGGAAGTTGCCTGTCATCAGTTTGTGGAGATACTTTTGAGCGTTCTGTTTCGTCTGAGGGTCCGCCAATCACAATAAGCTCATATCAAATCGCGGGTCCAAAACTAGGTGCGGCAGCGGTTCCAGAACCCAGTACTGTTGGTGACACATTTTTTCTGGCATTCCTAGGTCTAGGCTGGCTTTTAAACAAAAAAATCTCATCTTAGGTGTAGCGACTTGCAAACAAGGCGATTTTGAAATCACATTAAGGCTCTTGTCAGCTTTTGGTGAAGAGTGACGCACTTGTGAAGGCGGAAGGCAGGATATGAAATTTTCAGCTTTTTAAAGCAGTTTGGCGAATTTGAAGGTCGTAACCCCAGCTTGCTATTTGATAACAACCTGTACCTGACCGAGAACCCAGACGTGGCTGCTGCTGTCGCAGCTGGGCAATTCCACAGTGGATTCGAGCAATTCGTCAAATTTGGGTTAAAAGAGCATCGCGATCTGAGAATGCTAGAGTTTGACGAAGGTAACTACCTGGCGCAAAACCCAGATGTCCTAGCGGCGGTGAACAAAGGGGCCTTCAGTAGTGGGTTTGAACACTACCTGCTGTTTGGACAAAAAGAAGGACGCAATCCTAGTGCCGAGTTTAATGAAGCTTATTATCTAGGTAACAATCCGGACGTGGCTAGTGCTGTAGCCAAAGGAGCATTCCAAAGCGGGTTTGACCACTTTATCTTATTTGGGCAAAAGGAAAAACGCCGTCCAAGTACTTCGTATAGCGAAAGCTTTTATCTAGCTAAGTACCCAGATGTAGCTAATGCTGCCACTCAAGGGGAATTCGAGAGTGGGTTTGAGCACTTCATCGATTTCGGTCAGGCTGAAGGTCGAATCGGAATTGGCTGACGGATCAAACTCCAACTAGACCTCTCACGCTAGATTACTCAGTTTTGATGTGCCAGTTGTCCGAAAAACTGAAATTCAATTGTCCTTATTGGTACAACTTGCCCCAAGCTCAAGAGTTAGTCCCTTCGCTGAAGACATTAGGGAACAAACTCCTTTTTGGCACTGACATAGCATGGTAGTAGTCCTAAACATCTGAGGATAAGCCGCAGTTCCAAATCTTGAATCAGGATGCTGTCCTGACACTTTTAGGGCTACCAACTGGGTAAGCAGAGGGGGTTAGCTCATTGAAGGCTAAGTTTAAGTTTACTATTTTGACCTTTCTCGTTGTCTTGGTTATTGTTGTCGGCAACACTGTTCCGGCAAGAGGCGATATCAGCATTCCTGATGGAGTACTCTTTCACCATATGGGCTACAACTATGCACCATCTGTAATCAAAGAGGAAAATATCCAAAGATTTTGGTGGTGTGGTCAAGGAATCGTGCCTGGGACGAACTTTACTACTGACGTTATTTACAACAACTCCTATAATTTCACAACTGGTGAATGGTCAGAGCCTATGATGGTACTCTGGCCGACTTTGGGGAAGTGGGACAGCCAATATACATGCGATCCATCTGTCATCCGAGGATCTTTCTCCAATCCCGAGGAGAATGGGAAAAACTATTCCTATGTGATGTATTACGGTGGTACCGCTCAAGTCGATAATGGCAAAGGTAACGGGAATAATTGCGTTGGGCTGGCTTTCTCTAACGATGGGGTTAAATGGGTGAAGTATAGTCACCCAGTCATTTATCCACAAGTTTACCCAACCGCAAGTTATGGTGCAGGACAACCGGCGACCTATAACAGTGATAGAAAAGCGGGAATAGTTCTTTTCCACACTGACACTTCAACTAGCTATGGACAGAGAGTATGGGTTCGCAGGAGCACAGACGGTGTCAATTTCGGTAGCCCTACCTTGCTCTCGAACAAAAAGGCATCTCTCTACGCTGATAGTGACTTCGCGCTGGATCCAAAGTCAGACTACATTTATGCCGCCATTTCTCTTTTAGGGCGACCGGGCGATCGGGATGTAAACACGCTTGCCCTCTGTAGAATGCCAGCCAAGCAGCTAATGGATGGTCAGGGAGTGTGGGAGATCCTTGGGTATGTGGACACAAGGCTAACAGGATTTTATCTCAACCATAGCCCCGGACTCTTACGAGACAAGTACGGATATATTACACCATGGCTACCTAATGTAATAGTATATTTCGCTGGGGGAGGCAACGATCCCTCGACTTGGAACCTAACTTGGGCTAGGTGGACACCAACACCCGCCGATCTGGCAGCGAGGCGCAGGTTGAATGGGTAGTTGGGAAAGAAAGTTTTGCCGAAGGATAGCGGGGCGCCGTTTTATGATAAAGATGTACTGTTATGTTGAAGTCAATTTGATATACAATTTTCAACTTAGTAGCCGCAGCTTGGGACAACAGCCATCAGGTTAAGAGACAAGACAACGGGAACTCTAGTGAATAGCTTCACAGAGCAAACCTAATTGGTGTGTAGGTAGTGGATGAGGGAGTGGAAATTGCTGCATTCAATCAGAGGTGTAGTCCGAAAGGCTAGCAGGGTAAAGCGCTGGGTGCCGGTGGACGATAGGCAGTGGGCAAAGCTTGACCTGTTGAGGACACTAGTGCGGCGGGACTTGGAAGCGCGGTACAAAGGTTCGGTGTTGGGTAATTTGTGGCCGTTGCTAAATCAGCTGTCGCAGTTGCTGATTTTTACCTATGTATTCTCAATTGTGCTACATGTAAAGCCAAGTCTGGAAGGGTTGCCTGCTAACAACATCACGTTTGGTTTGTGGTTATTTGCAGGACTGCTGCCTTGGATTGCTTTCACAGGGGGATTCACGCAGGCAGCTAGTTCAGTGATCATCCAGACAAATTTGGTCAAAAAGGTGGTGTTTCCGCTAGTATTGTTACCGCTAGTACCGATCTTGTCGATGTTTATTGAAAGTGCGTTTGGCTTAATGGCGTTAATTATGTTGGTCGCAGTAACGTTTCGAACCCTACCGGAGACATTGGCGCTGTTGCCGCTGGTTTGGATACCACAGTTGCTGTTTACAGCTGGATTAGGGTATTTGGCAGCGGGCTTTACAGTGTTTTTGCGGGATATTCCGCAGTCCTTAGCGGTGATTTTAAATCTTTGGTTTTATTTAACGCCAATTGTATATCCGGCGTCGGTGATTCCGCAGCAGTGGCGGGGTTGGGTGTTTTGGCTGAATCCGATGGCAGCGATCGCAGAAGTCTATCGGGATTTGGTGTTGGTGGGACAAGTAAGGCATTGGGGAGAGTGGGTAGTTGCTTCTGTGGTATCTTTACTAGTGTTTTATGGTGGCTTGGCGGTATATCGACGCTTACGTCCTGCATTTGCTGACGTAATGTAATGTAGAACTTTATGCTCAAAATGCCACTGACTAAAATAAGCAGTTTGCTTTTTTCACAGCAGCAGTTCAATGGGTGAAATTGTCATTTCGCTAAAAAATGTCTCAAAGTGTTTTAAGCGGTATGCCCGTCCGGTAGAGCGTTTGAAGGAGATTTTGTTGCCAGGAAAGAGCAGGGCAGATGAATTTTGGGCGCTGCGGGACGTTAACCTGGAAATTCCCGAAGGACAGACACTAGGGATTGTGGGACGGAATGGTTCTGGGAAAAGTACACTCCTGCAAATTATTGCCGGAACCTTAACGCCAACTACAGGGGAAGTTAGGGTCAACGGTCGGGTTTCAGCGCTGCTTGAGCTAGGAAGTGGATTTAATCCAGAGTTTACGGGGCGGCAAAATGTGTTTTTTAATGGGCGATTGTTGGGATTAAGCCAGAAAGAAATTGAAGATAGGTTTGACGAGATTGCCGGATTTGCGGATATTGGAGATTTTATCGATCAGCCTGTTAAAACCTACTCAAGCGGGATGTTCGTCCGATTGGCATTTGCAGTAGCAGTCAATGTTGCTCCTGAGATCTTAATTGTTGATGAAGCACTGGCTGTGGGCGATGTAGTGTTTCAGCATCGTTGTATGCGGCGTATGCGAAACTTGATGGATTCTGGGGTAACAACGCTATTTGTCTCCCACGATTCAGGTGCAGTTAAGACATTGTGTAATTGGGCTGTAGTGCTCCATGAAGGTAAAATTTATACTTCCGGCTTGCCCAACTCAGTAATTATAGATTACATGAAATTGGTTACAGAGGAGGAATTAGGGCTAGTACAAGTTGAGGCTGAACAGTTGCCTACTAAAGCTACTAATGACATTAAGGAACAAGATAGTTCCCTTGAAGTCACTTATAACCTTGAAGAGCAGGATAAGTCTTCAGTATTAGACCAGAATGATGTTTTATCAAACCAGCAATCTCAGAACCAAGTTACGCCACCAAGGAGAGGAAACCGTAAGGCTATTATTGAGGAAATAAAGCTATTGAATCAATTCGGTCAATACACCAATAATGGTGGCATTATTGGATTTAATGAAGAAGTGACATTGATAGTAGATTTAAATGTGTACGAGCCACTTCAAGGTTGTATAGTTGGCTTTTATGTATGCGATAAGAATGGTAATGAAATTATTGGTAGCAATACCTTTGAAGAGAATTGTTCAATTGGTAGTTTAGCTCCAGGAGATAGACTCAATATTCACTTTAAATTTAATTTGCCGCTGAGGAATGGTTCTTATAGTTTGACAGTAGCTGGCGCAGAAAACTATACTGCTGTTACTTTTGATTGGATTGATAATGTCTTTGTTTTTCAAGTTCTACCTCCAGACACAGGCAAACACATTCATGCTTTAGTAGACCAGCCTATGTCAGTGAATGTGATTAAACAAAACTTTAGCCAACACGCATTATTAACTAGAGGTACAAATCATCCATGAATAAAATTTGGAAAAAAGATTATCCTTTACAAGAACATACAGAGGAAAGTCTTGGTGAAAATACCAGTTTAAAGATAATGCTAAATTTGGTAGGAGAAAACCAGAGGGTAATAGACTTTGGCTGTGCCACTGGTTATTTCTCTCAACTGCTTACCAAGAAAGGGTGTAGAGTCACAGGAGTAGAACTCAACCCGGATGCGGCAAGAGTCGCTGAACAATATTGCGAACAAGTGATTGTTGCGGATTTAGATTTAGTGCAGCTTTCTGAAATTTTACCTGGTCAAGCGTTTGATGTTGCTATATTCGGAGATACTTTAGAACACTTACGTGACCCGTGGAGAGTTCTAAAGGAAACTCACCAGTTGTTAAATGCCGAGGGATATGTAGTCGCTTCTATCCCCAACATAGCTCATGGCTCAATTCGTTTGGCTTTGCTGCAAGGTAGATTTGAGTATACAGAACTAGGAATTTTAGACAATACGCATTTAAGATTTTTTACACGTAAAACAGTTGAGGAATTATTTGGGCATACAGGCTACTTTATTGACACTCTTGAGCGAACAAAACTGCCAATCTTTTCCGAGGCCCCTTTAATACCACCTATTGACAAGAATGGTTTTGGAAGTGAAATTTTTCAAAAAATTGAACAGGAAGAGGAAGCAGAAACCTTTCAGTTTATCGTACGCGCATTTTCCGGAGATAAAGCAGCTAAATATGCAGTATTAAAAGAACGGTATTCTAAAGTTTTTGAGCAATTCGAGCAATCGCAAGCTCAACTACAACACACACAGGCAGAACTGGAGCAATCACAAGCTCAACTACAACACACACAGGCAGAACTAGAGCAATCGCAAGTTCAACGGCAGCAAGCTCAGATGGAAGCAGAGTCTGCGCAAGCTCAACTACAACACACACAGGCAGAACTAGAGCAATCGCAAGCTCAACTACAACACACACAGTTAGAACTAGAGCAATCGCAAGCTCAACTACAACACACACAGTTAGAACTGGAGCAATCGCAAGCTCAACTGCAGCAAGCTCAGATGGAGGCAGAGTCTGCGCAAGCTCAACTGCAACACACCCAGACTGAACTGGAGCAATCACAAGCTCAACTGCAGCAAGCTCAGATGGAGGCAGAGTCTGCGCAAGCTCAACTGCAACACACCCAGACTGAACTGGAGCAATCGCAAGCTACTATCAGTGGGATGGAGAGTAGTAAGTTTTGGAAATTGCGAAAGTCATGGTTGGGACTAAAGCAGGCGATTGGATTAACCGATGGTCCACCCTCAACTGCTTCAACTGATTCGTCTTGTCCTCAAACAACGGAGTCACCAACTGGCTTTGTTATTCCAGATGTCACCAATATCAAAGAAATTAACTTCAAAGTTGCTTCTAAAAGTCCTCCAAGTGGATTCTTCGATGGAGTCAATGGCTCTGCTGTAACCAAAATCGAAGTACAGACTGCAACTCCTATCACTGCTAGGGGTTGGGCTATTCTAGCTGATGAAGGTAGGCCAGCAGATAGAGTTATTGTTACTTATGGGAAAAAAAATTCTTTAGTTGCAGTTGCTTCGGTAAACTTAGAGAGGCCAGATGTTGCCAAAGCCTTGGAGAATCCAGCATATAGCAAATCAGGTTGGAGCATCACGCTTGCTACCTCCAACTTACCTAAAGGCCAAATCGTTCTCAAAGCTTGGGCTTACAATTCTGCCCGTAAGGAAGCTATCCAGCTTGGTTCTAAGAGCTTCAATCCACAAACTAGAAATTTATTATCACGGCTAAAACACCGCTATGCTGTTCTAAAAGTTAAAGGCATGCGTTATGCATTAGCTAGATTATCAAAGCGACTTTATCACAAGCTCGACGGTTCGCAGCTACCTATTGAGGTAATACCAGCAGTTGCTGATAATAACGAACCGTATTACAAGTGGCTTAGCAAAAATTTCCCCAGAGAGACAGAGCTGCAAAAGATGGCTGAGACGGTAGAAATATTCTTTTACAAGCCAGTTATCAGTGTCATAATGCCAGTATTTAATACTCCTAGCCATATCTTACGGCAAGCTATTGAATCCGTTTTAAATCAAGTGTATCCCTACTGGGAGTTATGTATTGCCGATGACGCCTCTACCAAGTCTTATATTAGGACGGTTTTAGAAGAGTATGTGGCAAAAGATTCTCGGATAAAAGTTGCTTTTAGAAATGAAAACGGGCATATATCCCGCGCCTCCAACTCTGCTCTAGAGATAGCTACAGGAGAATTTATTGCCTTGCTCGATCATGATGACTTGCTAACTCCAGATGCTTTGTATGAAGTAGCTCTGTTGTTAAATAAGCATCCTGAGACAGATATGATCTATTCAGATGAAGATAAGATTAATGAGCAGAACCAACTCAAAGATCCATTCTTCAAGCCAGACTGGTGTCCTGACTCATTCTTATCTCGGATGTATACTTCCCATCTAGGAATCTATCAACGCTCACTGGTGGTTGAAATAGGAGGATTTAGAGCAGGCTATGAAGGTAGTCAAGACTATGACCTTGTCTTGAGGCTAACGGAAAAAACAGAAAACATATTTCACATTCCCAAAATTCTGTATCACTGGCGAATCCATTCTGATTCTACTGCTAGCAATTCTGCTAATAAGAGCTATGCCACTGATGCAGCAAAAAGGGCTATTTCAGATGCGCTTGAAAGACGAAATGAGCCAGGAAAAGTAATTGCTGTTGCTGGGGGACACCATATAGTGAGATATGAGATAAAGGATTTCAAGCTAGTCAGTATAATTATTCCCACTAAGAATTTAGGCAGTGTACTAAATAGATGTTTAGAATCTATTTTTGAAAAAACAACATATGTGAATTATGAAGTTTTATTGATCGATAATGGCAGCACTGAGGCGGAAACTCATGAGGTCATTAATAAATGGAGAGTCAAGGAACAAGATAGATTTAGATGTGACAAATTAGATATACCTTTTAATTTTTCTAGAATTAACAATTATGCAGTTAAGCAAGCAAAAGGTGAGTATCTGCTGTTTTTGAATAATGATACAGAAGTGGTTACCCATGATTGGCTTGAGGCAATGGTGGAACAGGCTCAAAGACCCTGTATAGGAGCAGTAGGTGCCCTACTATTGTACCCAGATGATACTATTCAGCATGCTGGTGTCGTCTCTGTTGGGGGAGTGGCAGGCCATAGTCATAAGCATTATGACTCTAATTCTCATGGCTACTTCAACCAGATCCAGACTATTAATAACTACTCTGCTGTAACTGGGGCCTGTTTAATGTGTAGGCGTGAAGTTTTTGAAGCTGTTGGAGGTTTCGAAGAGGAACTCACGGTAGCATTTAACGATATTGATTTATGCTTTAAAATGATTGAGAAAGGCTATAGGAATATCTGCCTGCCCCATGCGGTACTTTATCACTATGAATCGAAAAGCCGAGGCTATGAAGATACCCCTAAAAAGCAAGCTCGATTCATCAAAGAAATAAATTACGCCCAGAATAAGTGGGGAAAGTTTATTGGTCACGACCCCTGCTACAGTCCGAACTTAACAAGAGAGCGTGAGGACTACAGCATACGAAAGTGAGTACTGTAGAAAAAAGTAGATAGAGAACCTATCTCAGGAGAATCCTATCACTTAGCTTCAAAGAAATAGGTAAATTTATATGTAGAGCTGTAAGTTCCAAACCATATTATCTGTAACAATATTGATTGTATACCTTTTAAAAAGCACTCAACTATGGTATTAGAAAAAAAAGCGGATAGTGAGTATTTAGTAGATTCATTACGTAAATCAATTGCTTATCGGTACTTAAGTGGTGATGGAATTGAAATCGGGGCGCTACACTCACCCCTTGAAGTTCCCAATGGCGTCACTGTTCACTACTTAGACCGAATGCCTGTCAATCAATTGAGGCAACATTATCCAGAGTTATCAGAACAAAATCTGGTAGAAATTGATATTGTGGATGATGGTGAAACTTTAGCTTCTGTATTAGATGCTTCAGTAGACTTTGTTATTGCCAATCATATGATTGAGCATTGCCAGAACCCTATTTTTTCCATTGAAAATTGGCTACGGGTACTAAAGCCTGGTGGAATTTTATATATGGCAGTGCCAGATAAGCGCTACACTTTTGATTGTGAGCGACCAGTAACCGCTTTGGAACATCTAATTCGTGATTACACTGAAGGACCCAAATGGTCGAAAAGTTCCCACTTTGAGGAGTGGGCTCTCCTAGTTGACAAAGTTTCTGAACCTGACGTTCCCGTCCGCGCTCAATTTGTCGCTGCAATCAACTACAGCATCCATTTTCATGTCTGGACACAAGTAGAGTTTTTGGAACTCCTCCTATATTGTCGAAATAACTTGTCTTTGCCGATTGAAATTGAGTTATTACAAAAAAATGATATTGAATTCGTTTGTATTTTGAGAAAGTCAGCATAAGAGTTGTTTAAAGCTACTGCATCTTCCCTCATGTTGATATATGACGCCTGTTTCTCAAAAACCTTTTATTATTACAATAATAATGCTGCAAACTAAAAGAAGCTATAGGATAGATTTAAGATGTTTTAAGTAATAAAAATTATGTGTAACCAGCCTTTTAAATATTATATAGACTCTCCTAAGTTGGATGACGAAATAAACTCGCCATTTATTTTAATTAGTGGCTGGATTATTACTGATGAAGGCAACGTAATTGCAAGTCCAACTTTCTGTAATTCAGATATATGTACTCACTTGTTAACGGTTGTTAGCAGACCTGACGTAGAAGCTGCTTATCCAAATCATTATGTTCTTGGTTTCCATCATTACCTATCAACTTTTGACTTAGTTTTAGACGAATGTTGGTTTATACAATTCTCAATTAATCATAATAAATACAGTTTACCACTGTACTTTAAAATTGCAGGTAAGGTAATTGATAGTTTTTTAAACTGCAAAGGAGAAAAATCACAAAAAGTTAGAAGCATTCTCCGTTGTCCCATATGTAAATGTAATCAGATGGTTGACAGAGATAATACTTTGCAGTGCTGTAAATGTGAAGTAAAATTCAGCATTAGCAAAAGCAGTTATAATTTTTTACAACAAAGTTTAATTGACTGTGGTATGGTAAAAAACACTGTAAATATTTCTACAAACAACTATGATTCTATCGTTCTAAATCTTATAGAGCAATTCAAGAATGGGCTAATACTTGACAATGGGTGCGGATTGAGGAATGAATATTATGATAATGTTGTTAACTTTGAGATTGTAGACTATCCAACAACAGATGTTTTAGGCATTGGGGAAAAGCTGCCATTTAAATCAGATGCCTTTGATGCTATATTTTCCTTATCAGTGTTAGAACATGTCAAGAATCCATTTGAGTGTGTTCAGGAAATTAATAGAGTTCTCAAGCCAGGAGGAATTCTTTATGTAGCTGTTCCCTTTCTACAGCCTTTCCACGGCTACCCAGACCACTATTACAATATGACTAGTAGTGGGCTCAAAAATCTTTTTTCAGGAAAATTTGAAATCATCGAATGTAGTGTTCCTCTTGCTGGTTTACCAATTTGGTGCTTAAGTTGGTTTCTTAATTCTTACATTCGTGGCTTACCAGAGCCAGTAGCCGATAGATTTAAGAAAATGCAAGTTTCTGAGCTGTTGAATGACCCTAAAGAATATCTTGACAAAGATTTTGTTAAGCAGCTTAGTCCAAAAGCTAATGAAGAGCTAGCTTGTGTTAACTATCTGCTTGGCAAAAAAAGGTTGTAAAATAGCTGAGTTCTGATTGAATTGTTTAGTTTTGATTTGATAGGTAATTATGCTTGATCACAAAAAAAGCTTTCATCTAAAAATAACCCTGGTTGTTTCAGCAATAGCTATCTCGTTGGGTGCTTGTTCTGGTGGCACCGAAAGTAACAGTAGCCCAAGCGATTCAGCTAGTTCATCACCAACTCCTGCTGTTTCAGCTAGTTCATCTCCATCTCCTTTAGCCAGTTCATCTTCTTCTCAAACAATTGTTTCCCCCGCTCCGGCTAACGTCACCATTCCTGGGGTCAAAAATCTTAAAGAAATTACCTTTAAAGCTACAACAAATTCTCAAAATGGTTTTTTTGATGCAATAAATGGCTCTAGTGCAGCAAAAGTCGAAGTGGCGAAGGCAACTCCCATAACTGCTAGTGGTTGGGCTGTTCTAGTTACAACGGACAAGCCAGCAAATAGAGTTATTGTTACTTATGGAGATAATAATTCTATAGTCGCAGCAGCTCCTGTAAACTTAAGTAGACCAGATGTTGCAAAAAGTTTGCAAAATCCTGCTTACAGTAAATCTGGTTGGAGTGTCACTTTTAATTCCTCTACTTTACCTGCTGGTCCAGTAGTTCTCAAAGCTTGGGCTTACAATTCTGCAACTAAGCAAGCTACCCAGCTGGCTTCTACGCGTGAAGTAGTTACTCCTCAATAATTGTCAATTTCGTGCATCAGTAAGGCCAGTTATATACGAGAGTTTTCAAAGAACTTTTTGTCCGCTGAAATATCCGATGTTTTGAATTCGAAGCCTCGATTTTGCAGAAGTTACCTAGCATAGATTTGAATTGATTGGGATTGAAGCAATGATTTCAAAACTCGGATTTTCTAAATTCAAGCTACCATTGTTGCTTATCTATCTGATACCATTGATAGTTCTCCTATGGTTTGTAGATAGTTTTGGTGTAAACGTTCCTTATTGGGATGAGTGGAATTTAGTCGACCTCTTTGAGAGATTTGCCACAGGGAAGACGAATTTCGGAGACTTTTTTGCTCCTGAGAATGAGCACCGCATAGTGTTCCCAAAAATAATATTTATTACTCTAGCTTTTATATCAAAATGGGATATTAGATATGAATTCTACTTTAGCATTTTTCTGGCAACTATAACTTTTCTTTCGATGTATAAACTTTCTTATCTCCAATTAGATAATAAGCATAATATTCCAAGGCATTTAACTAATATTTTGACCTGCATTATGATTTTCTCTTTAGTGCAATATCAAAATTGGTTGTGGGGGTTTCAACTGGCGTGGTTATTGATTAATGCGTGCTTAGCGATAGCTGTTCTACTTATTACTTTATCCAAAAATTACTCCAAAAGACTTTATTTTGCAGCTATTCCTTGCTTTATAGCCAGTTTTTCTTTGGCACACGGCTTGTTAACCTGGCTGGCAGTAATACCTTCAATAGCCTCCCTCAATGGTAACTCTAGGCAGAGAAAGATAAGAATTCTATTATGGATTTTACTTTTTGCTGTGACTTGTATTATTTACTTTATTGGTTATCGCAAACCGAGTGATAGTCCCAGTACACTTTTCTTTCTCCATAAACCATTTGTTGCTCTCAGATACTTCTTTACTCTTCTAGGTACTCCACTTGTACATCAATCTATTATTTCTCCTATTATAGGAATGATACTTTTTTCCATCTTCTCATTCTTAATATATCTGTCAGTAAAAAAATCCGAACCTAAATTTAAGCTTGATCCAGTTATAGCACCTTGGATATCAATAGGTTTGTTCGCACTTCTATTTGCTATCATAACTGCCTTGGGTAGAGCGGGTTTTGGCGTCGAACAAGGTATGTCATCGAGGTATACAACTTCTTCAATATTACTAATCGTTTCCACCGCTCATCTTTTACGACTATTTCCCTTAGTGAATAGCTTTTTCGCTTGTACTATTGCATTTCTCCTGATCATAAATTCTGTTAATGTAATTCCACAAGCAGGTTTATTCCGGCTACAGAGACAAGTTGATACAACTTGCTTAGATTTGGTGAATTTTATAGATGAATCACCTGATAGCTGCTTAGCAGATCTTTATCCATCTTCCAGCCGGGTAAGAGAGCTTGCAGGAATTTTGGAGAGACTCGGTTTTAGGAAGTTCCCAAAAGATATTGCCTTTATTACTAAGCCAGTCGCGGTGTATGGATATATAGACTCTCCCCCTACAGCAAGAACTCCCTATATCCTTAGTAAAAGTGAAAGTGTGAACCCAGGAGGCTGGACCATTCAACCAGATGGACATGTTGTCCCTCCCCCTTTAGGAGGACCTCCCTGTGCTCTCAGCGAATGTGGAAGTGTGAACGCGGCAGGTTGGGCTATTCTTCCAGACAGGCGAGAAATGCCGAAGACAGTGCTGTTTTCCTATGGCAGTAACAGGTCATTCTTTGCAAATGCAGTTGTAGACTTAGATAGCCCTGATGTTGTCATGGTTCTTCACTCAGGACGTTACAAAAAAGTTAGATGGTCAGTCAATATTTCACCTAAGTCTCTACCGCTTGGAGAAACAGTGATTAAAGCTTGGGTATATGACCCATATACTAAGCAACTGGTCAAGTTGAATGGTGAACCTAAGGTAAAGGTGGTGGAATAGTGAAAACCTTGACTGTCTAATTAAGCTGACGTGATTTATTTTTTGACTGTCAACTATTATTCTACAAGTTTAGTTACTAAATTAATCAGCTCTATTCAATCAAGTGAAAACATTTCTCATCAAACCGTCATTATTAATAATTCGCCTGACGATGACTCTATTCATCTGCTTAAAACTGAGTCTGTCCTCGTTCTCGAAGCTGGAGCTAATCTCGGCTTTGGCAGCGCCTGTAACTTAGGTTTAAGCTGGATTTACGCTCAAAACCACCAGGCAATTGTCTGGATTATCAATCCAGATGCCTATTTAATGTCAAATTCTCTGGAAAAAGTCACCATATTCTTTGAGGCGTATCCAGAACTTTCAATCGTAGGTACAATTGTCTATACACCTACAGGTCAAGTTTGGTTTGCGGGCGGTCGCTTCATACCTCAAATCGGCGCAATCATAACTCCAGACCTTTTAATTGATTCTGATACAGCTTATGCTTCTTGTGACTGGGTTTCAGGCTGTAGTCTACTGATTAATCTCCGCCACTTTCATGACTGCCCCCAGTTTGACCCAGCTTACTTTCTCTACTATGAAGACTTTGATTTTTGTAGACGCTATGCAAGCTTAGGGCACTTAATCGGCGTGACAAATCAGCTAGGTGTGATCCACCGACCCTCGGCGATCGCAAATAGAAATATGTTCGTAAAACTCAAACACAGTACCTACAGCTACTTATTAACTATGGAAAAATATACAAACAGCCTTGTACTGCTACTAAGATTAACTCGACTCCTTTTTCACGCGTTCATCCTAATTCTAGTCGAACCGAGGGCAGCATTTGGTAAACTTTCCGGTATATTACTCTATCTGCGGCGATCGCGCTGAGGATTGCATCAGTGTCAGCGAGGATGAGCTCTGAATTATGCTTTTACAGTTCGAGCAAATAATTGTTCAACCTGGACATCAATTGCTTCTGCAAAATATCAGTTGGGAGGAGTTCGAATACATTTTAGACGAACTTGGTGACAAACGGGGTTCGCGGGTTTCCTATAGCAAAGGATTGCTAGAGATCATGGTACCGCTGCCAGAACACGAGCTGAGCAAAAAGATGATTGGCGATTTGGTGTCGGCACTCCTTGACGAGCTAGGCATCGACTTCTGGCCTTTAGGTTCTGTAACCATTAAAAAGAAAAGCATGAGTGAAGGTGTAGAGCCAGATGAATGTTATTACATCACCAACGAAGCTGCTGTTAGAGGTCGTGACCGGCTGAACTTTGAAATCGATCCACCCCCTGACCTAGCAATCGAGATTGACATTACCTCCCGCACCGCCTTCGATAACTACCAGGCTTTGGGCGTTCCAGAGTTCTGGAAGTATAACGGCAAGATACTACAGCTCAATGTTCTACGCCAAGGAAAATATATAGAAACCCAATCTAGTGATATTTTCCCCAATGTAGACGTGTTCAACCTATTCCCCCGCCTGCTCGCCCTCAGCAAGGCAGATGGTCGCACTAGGGCGATTCGCGAACTGAAGGCGATCGTTCGCTCTGCGACTCTAGAGAATTGGGGCGATCGCTGATCTGCCCCCCTTTGCGTTCCATGTAAGACGCGCACAGCGCGATCATACCCCTATAAGTTTCCTGCTTCACCAGCCAGTTCTTGAGCAGTTGCAACTTCTGCTGTTAACTCGGCTGATGATTCAGTAAAGTAGGGGATGCTATGCTGCGCTAGCAGTTGGATGAAATCTCCCTTAGAGATTCCCAGTAGTTCAGCCCCTTTACCCGTTGAGATCCGGTCTTGCCGAAATAACTCCAGGGCAACTAGTTCTAAAATTCGAGTTTCTAGCTGTGATTCTGGAATATCGAGTGCCCCAAGTAAATCCTGTGGCAGTTTTAAGCTAACAGTTAAGGTGTTCATTAAGTTCAGAAAGCTTGGTGTGGCTATCTTACATTTTCCTCAATAAAGCATTAGGAGCAGGCAAAGCGAAGTATGGCACAGTTGCAGACTAAAAACACAGGTAGCATTTGGTAAACTCTACGGCGTATTACTCTATCTGAGGCGATCGCCACTATTTTGTTGAATCCAGTACTAGTTAACCTGGCTTTTCTCACCACCAAACCAACAGGGATAACAACCTACGCCACTCATCTTTTTCCTCACCTTCAGTCCCTGAACCCCACTTTACTGACTTCACAGACCATCGCCAACTATAGCTGTTACCCAGTCCCCTCCCATTTCACCCCCGACCAAGGGACCAAGGGTCACTTTCAACGTCTGTTGTGGACTCAGATGCAACTGCCGCGCATCTACCAAGAACTGCGATCGCGCCTCCTATTTTCCCCAGTCCCTGAAGCCCCGTTATTTTCCCACTGCCGCTACATCGTCACTGTCCACGATCTTATCCCCCTGCGCTTTCCCAAACCCTTCTCACCCCTTACCCTTTACCAGCGCCACTACATCCCCCAAGTCCTAGCCCAAGCCCAACACATTCTTTGCAACTCCACTGCTACCGCTAAAGACATCGCCGACTTCTTCCACATCAGCACTAACAAAATCACCCCCATCCTCCTCGCCCACGACGCCAACCACTTTCGCTGTCTCAACCTGCAACAGCGCAACTACTTCCTCTACGTCGGACGCCAAGACCCTTATAAAAACCTGCAAAGACTGATTACCGCATTCGCTGCCCTACCTAATTGCCATGACTATGAACTCTGGCTAGTAGGTTCAACTGACAAACGCTACACTCCCACCCTCAAAGCTTGTATAGACCACCTAGAGATCACCAATCAAGTGAAATTTTTCGACTACGTGCCTTACAGTCAGCTACCCACACTGATCAATCAAGCGATCGCCCTCGTCTTCCCTAGCCTCTGGGAAGGATTTGGTCTTCCTGTCCTAGAAGCAATGGCTTGTGGCACCCCCGTCATCACCTCTAATCTCGCCTCCTTACCAGAAGTCACTGGTGATGCCGCCCTGCTAGTCAATCCCTATGACGTGGGAGAAATGACTGCCGCTATGCATGATGTAGCCACTGATTCAGCATTGCGATCGCACCTTTCCACCCTTGGTTTAGTCAGAGCCAGCCAATTTAGCTGGGCTAAAACCGGACTTGCCACCGCTGAAGTCTTAGCTCGCTACCTTTAAGCTCAACTGGTGGATTGCTATCTCAGCAGCATTGGCTGAAACCGTCCTGATTCAAACTTAGACATAAATCATACATAACTTAAACATAACTAAGTCTTGTTCTAAGCTTGATTGCAGGATTTGTATGAGAATCTTTTAAAGATTATGTTATTCAGGAAAAAAATTACAGGGGCCTTGTTTATAAAAAGCTTGAGAACCAATGGGAGCCATCTGGTACTTCTTTGATCGGGCGCTATCCTAGCTTATGCAAAAAAACGATTGGACAACAAGCAATTGTCCTGTTGTCATTCTTTGTGGTGGTCGTGGAACTCGATTAAAAGAGGAGACAGAGTGGCGTCCAAAGCCTATGGTCGCTATTGGTGAAAGACCGATTCTATGGCACATCATGAAAATCTATGCTCATCATGGATTCAAAAACTTTATCCTGTGCCTGGGCTACAAAGGTGAGATGATTCGGGATTATTTCCTGAACTACGATTTCAAAAACTCTGATATTCGAGTGGAGTTGGGCAGTAAACGAGTTACGAAGTTAACGAATGGACACACAGAGGATGGTTGGTCAGTCACACTGGTAGACACAGGTCAAGAAACGATGACTGGCGGCCGCATAAAAATCGCTAGCAAGTACATCCATACGGATGAATTTTGCTTAACCTACGGTGACGGAGTTGCCAACGTTGACATTGAAGCACTGGTAAAATTCCACTATCAGAAGGGAAAATGGGCGACAGTGACTGCCGTCAGACCTTCATCTCGATATGGAGAATTGATAGTACGAGATGGCATAGCAGAGGTTTTCGCTGAGAAACCCCAAACCCATGAGGGATGGATTAATGGAGGTTTTTTTATCCTGAATCGCAAGGTTTTGGATTTAATTGAGGGTGAAGAAACGCCTTTTGAGCGGGAACCACTACAGCAGTTAGTACAGATAGGAGAAATGGCAGTCTATAACCATGACGGGTTTTGGCAGTGTATGGATACCTATCGAGAAATGGAACTGCTAAACGACTTGTGGAATCGGAAGCAAGCTCCATGGAAGGCGTGGGAATGAAATGCAAGTCACAGTTATCGGCGCTGGTTACGTCGGCTTAGTTACGAGTGCGAGTCTGGCTGCGATTGGACACCAAGTGTTCTGTGTGGATGTCTTGAGCGATCGCGTCGAGATGATAAACCGGGGCGAGGTGCCGTTCCATGAGCCGGGGCTAGCGGAATTAATTCAGGATGGCATTCGGAGTGGACGCTTGCATGCCACAACCAACTTGGCTAAGGCGATTTGTAACAGCCAGATTTCCATGATTGCTGTCGGGACGCCTCCACAGGGCGAACACATCGACCTGAGTTATGTCGCCACCGCTGCTCAGCAAATTGGCCAGGTATTGCGCTACACAGATGGCTACCATGTGGTTGTGGTCAAGAGTACGGTCGTGCCTGGAACCACGGACACGCTGGTGCTACGCCTACTTGAGGAGGCATCGGGATTGAGTGCCGGGGAGTTTGGCTTGTGCATGAATCCAGAATTTCTACGTGAGGGGTCAGCGGTTGCTGACTTTATGAACCCCGACCGGATCGCGATCGGGCAGTGGGATGAGCGCTCAGGACAAGTGTTGATGGAACTCTATGCCGCCTTCGACTGCCCGAAACTACGCACCAGCCTGCGCAATTCTGAACTCATTAAGTACGCCGCCAATGCCTTTCTAGCCACGGCGATTTCCTATAGTAATGAGTTGGCTCGTCTGTGTGAGGCAATTCCTGGGACAGATGTAGTAACAGTTATGGACGGTTTACATTTAGATCGTCGCCTTTCACCAGTAATAGATGGTCAGCGGGTACTGCCTGGGATTCTGACTTATCTGGGCGCTGGTGCGGGTTTTGGTGGCAGTTGTCTGCCTAAAGATGTGAACGCTTTGCGGAGCTTTGCGGCTTTACACCAAATCCAGACACCCTTGCTGGATGCCGTGATGCAAGTCAACGAACACCGGCCGCAGCAAGTTGTCAACATTGCGGAACAAGTCCTCGGTACACTACAAGGACGCACAATTACTGTCCTGGGGCTGGCGTTCAAGCCCGGTACAGATGACCTACGCGATTCGCCAGCAATCCGCATAATCAAGCTGCTATTAAACCAAGGAGCCAAGGTCCGTGCTTACGATCCGCTGGCAGTTTCAGCCGCCAATAGCCTCTGTGATATCACCTTGTATCACCAGCCTGAAGCAGCGCTTGCAGGTGCTGACGCCGCGTTAATTGCCACAGCTTGGCCAGAGTTTGCGCAATGGGACTGGGCAACTTTGTGTCATACGATGCATCAACCAGTGATTATTGATGGTCGCAATGCGCTCAGTCAGGTTTGCTTGCCGACGAAGGTGATTTACAGACAAATAGGTCGTAATTACCCAGAAAAAGTGGAGAAATGGTGATCGTGATGGACAATGCAGTGGAATTGAAAACCCAGATTTTGGAGTTGGTGCATCAGTACTACGAGCTTGCCCATCAGCGTCAACCGTTTGAACCAGGTAAGACTAGGGTTGCTTACTCTGGGCGAGTTTACGATCAGCGAGAAATGCTGAATTTAGTTGACTCGTCGCTTGATTTCTGGCTGACATCTGGTCCGTATGCAGACAAGTTTGAACATAAAATGCAGCAGTTTTTCAACAGCAGAGATTTTGTGCTGGTGAACTCTGGTTCATCAGCCAACTTGCTGATGGTCACTACTCTGTGTTCGCCTGAACTGAAGCTGCTACTTAAAGATTCTGACCTACAACCATTGCAACCAGGGGACGAAGTCATCACACCAGCAGTGACTTTTCCCACGACTCTAGCCCCAATTATCCAAAATCAGCTGCTGCCAGTATTTGTCGATTGTGAGGTCGGCACCTACAACATTAACCCAGTGCTGATTGAGAATGCTATTGGCCCCCGGACCAAAGCCATTTTCATCCCACACACAGTCGGTAATCCATGCAACATGGATGTGATTATGGAGGTGGCAAATCGCCACAAACTCTGGGTGATCGAAGACGGCTGTGATGCCCTGGGAGCTACCTTCAATGACCAATTAGTTGGGACTTTTGGTGCCCTGTCTTCGCTCAGCTTCTACCCAGCTCATCACATCACAATGGGAGAGGGTGGCGGTGTCACGGTCAATCATCCTCGCCTGAAGCAGACGGTTCGCTCTCTCCGGGACTGGGGACGAGACTGCTGGTGCGCTCCTGGCAAATCTGATACTTGCGGCAAACGTTTTGGTTGGCAGTTGGGTGAACTCCCCTTTGCCTACGATCATAAGTACATCTATTCCAACATCGGTTACAACTTGAAAGTCACCGATATGCAAGCGGCGATCGGACTGGCTCAAACTGAGAAAATTGGGCAGTTTGTGGCAGCGCGGCGGCACAATTTCTGGCACTTGTACGATGGACTCAAATCCCTTGAAGACTACTTGATCCTGCCTAAGATTGACGCCCGCGCCAACCCCTCACCCTTTGGCTTTCCGATCACGGTGCGCGAGGGAATTGAGCGTAGCCAACTAGTGAAACACCTTGAAGCTGCAAAGATCGAGACTCGTCTAGTATTCGGCGGCAACATCCTGCGCCAACCAGGTTTCATGGACATCGAGCGGCGGATTCATGGTTCCCTAGAGCAATCCGACATCATCATGCACCAAACATTGTTTGTCGGTGTATATCCAGGATTAACTGAGGAAATGGTTGACTATGTCGTGGAACAGTTTCAACTATTTTTTCGGTCATCCACCGTTAAAGGATCAACGTGACTAATCCTTTAGCAGCAGACCTCGACTGTATCCTAGCTAGCACCAGTGAATTGTGGGAAGAACTGCGATCGCAACGGCTGTTCATCACTGGTGGCACCGGCTTTTTGGGCCGCTGGTTGCTAGAAAGCTTTGTTTGGGCAAATGATAAATTACGTCTGAATGCAACGGCTTTGGTTCTGAGTCGGAATCTGGATGCTTTTAGCAAGCAAGCCCCGCACCTTGCTACCCATCAAGCGATTCAACTGCAGCAGGGAGACGTCCGCGGCTTTGAGTTTCCTCAAGGGAATTTTTCGCATGTGATTCATGGGGCGACTGAGGCAAGTGCGAAGTTGAACCGAGACGAGCCGCTGTTGATGCTAGACACCATCGTCCAGGGGACAAGGCAGACACTGGAGTTTGCTAGATGCTGTGGAGCTAAAAAATTTCTGTTACTCAGTTCAGGGGCAGTCTATGGCAAACAACCCCCGGAAATGACTCATATTCCCGAAGACTATGCTGGAGCGCCTGACACCATGAATCCCCAGGCGGCTTATGGCGAGGGGAAACGATTGGCAGAACTGCTTTGTGCTGTGTACGCCAGGAATTACGGAATCGAAGCGAAGATCGCCCGTGGTTTTGCTTTCGTCGGACCTCATCTGCCACTAGATACCCACTTTGCTATAGGTAACTTTATTCGAGATGGCCTGAAAGGGTCTGCGATTCAGGTGGGTGGAGATGGCACCCCTTATCGGTCTTATCTTTACGCAGCCGATCTAGCCATTTGGCTTTGGACGATTTTGTTCCAAGGTGAGTCTTGCCGTCCATATAATGTGGGTTCGGATGAAGACATCACGATCGCGGGTTTAGCAAAGGTCGTTGCCAGTTGTTTTCAGCCAGAGCCGGAGGTGAGAATCGCGAAGGAGGCAGTTAGCAAGAGTGCTGAACGTTATGTGCCTTCAATTCAAAGAGCCGTATCAGAGTTGCATCTAAGACCAGTGGTCGATTTACAGGAGTCAATTAAGCGGACGATCACTTGGATTACAGGAGGTGACAGTGGCTGCTAGGCAAAAGTGGAATCGGAGGCGGCAACGGCGCAGCAATTTGACTAAACTAGTGGTGCGAACGCTGAGGAAAAGCCAGTTTGCCAGATTTCTGGTAGTCGGGATGATGAATACTCTGTTTGGGTATTCTGTTTTTACGGTTTTTGTATTGCTGCATGTTCATTATGCGATCGCCGCTTTACTATCAACTATTTGTAGTATAATATTTAACTTTAAAACTACTGGAACCCTAGTTTTTGGTAGTAAAAATAATAAACTCGTTTTGAAGTTTGTCAGTGTATACGCAGTTACCTTCTTACTTAACGTTTTGTTATTAAAGTTATTAACAAGTTTGAGGATAGATTTACTCTTGGCATCAGCATTGATACTTCTTCCTATAGCATTAGTTTCATATACATTAAACAAGGTGCTGGTTTTCAGGAGCTAGAAAATGAAGCTGCTTAGTATAGTCACACCTTGTTATAACGAGGAAGATAATGTTACAAATCTTTACCTAACTGTCAAAGAAGTTTTTGAGAGCTTAGACCATTACTATTACGAACACATATTTATAGACAATGCTTCCAAGGATAATACAGTTGGCATCCTCAAGAACATTGCCGAAAATGATAAAAACGTCAAGGTGATTATCAATACCAGAAACTTTGGACATATCTGCTCTCCCTATTATGCTTTACTCCAAACAAGTGGAGAAGCTGTGATTCTAATTGCTGCAGACTTACAAGATCCGCCCTCACTCATTCCTGAATTTATCAGCAAATGGGAAGCAGGATATCGGGTGGCGTTGGGTGTTAAGGTAGCTAGTGAAGAGACATGGCTGATGTTTACAATTAGGCAAATGTATTATGAATTTATTTATAGAGTTTCAGACATAGAACTGACTAAGAATAATACGGGCTTTGGCTTATACGACAAAAAAGTTATAGAGATACTGCGGAGCCTTGATGAGCCGTATCCTTACTTGCGCGGGCTGATTTCTGAGATTGGGTTTGAGAGTGCCAAAATTGAATACAAGCAACCTTCAAGAAAGAGGGGGATTACAAAAAACAATTTTTACACACTTTATGACCTAGCTATGCTTGGGATTACAAGCCATGCCAAAATCCCGTTGAGGCTAGCTACAATGATGGGATTTGCCTTATCTGTTCTGAGCTTTTGTGTGGCCGTGATGTACTTCATTGCCAAACTGATATTCTGGAACAGCTTTCAAACGGGAATAGCACCGATATTGGTGGGAATGTTTATGGCATTCTCCATACAGCTGTTTTTTGTGGGGATGATGGGCGAGTATATTTTGGCAATTCACACTCATGTTTTGCGGCGACCATTGGTCGTGGAACGAGAGCGGATAAATTTTGATTAACCGATGATTAAAGTATCTGACTTCATAGCCCAAACTCTGGCAAAGTACGGCATCCGTCATGTTTTTATGATCACGGGCGGCGGGTCAATGCATCTTAACGATGCGATCGGGCGCTGTAAGGAACTGTCGTACATCTGCTGCCACCACGAGCAAGCCTGTGCGATCGCCGCAGAAAGTTATTACCGTTTGACGAATCGCTTGGCAGCCGTCAATGTCACAACTGGTCCGGGAGGGACAAATGCCATCACTGGCGTGTACGGGGCATGGGTTGACTCTCTCGGCATGATTGTGATTTCCGGGCAAGTGAAATGGGAAACCGTAGTCAGAAGCACTAATCTTCCCCTCAGGCAACTGGGAGACCAGGAAATCGATATCGTGAGGCTGGTCGAACCAATCACCAAGTACGCCGTGATGGTAACGGAGCCGGATTCGATTCGATACCATCTGGAGAAGGCATTGCATCTGGCTCAATCTGGTCGGCCTGGACCTTGTTGGCTAGACATTCCCATGAATGTTCAGGGAGCCAAGATTGCTCCTGAGTCACTAGTAGGATACAACCCGAACGAGGATGAAATCCCATATTCGACCTCTGACCTCCTGGCTGTGTCTAGGCAGATTGTGGAGCGACTCACCCAGGCTCAGCGTCCGGTCATCTTGGCGGGATCGGGCATCCGCCTGGGGAAGGCTGATGCAGATTTCATCCGGCTAGTGGACTTTTGGAATATCCCTGTAGTGACTGCATGGAATGCCCATGACTTGATTTGGAACGCTCACCCTTGCTATGTCGGGAGACCAGGAACTCTTGGCGATCGCGCCGGTAACTTTGCCGTACAGAATTCGGATTTTCTGCTCGTATTAGGTTGTCGTCTGAATATTCGCCAAATCAGTTATGCGTGGCAGAACTTCGCTCGGGAAGCTTACAAGGTTGTGGTAGACATCGATGCCGCCGAACTGAAAAAGCCTACTATTCAACCAGATCTCCCTGTCCATGCCCATGTAGCGGATATTTTGCAACACCTGCTGCAGCTAGGTCACGATCAACCAACACCGGAACACGAACACTGGCTTGGCTGGTGCAAAGAACGCCAGCAGAAATATCCAGTCGTCTTGCCGGAGTACTGGCTGAGTCAGGAAGGTGTCAACCCTTACTGTTTTGCGGCAGCGCTGTTCAAAGAGTTACCAGAGAGCGAAATTGTTGTCACAGGCGATGGGACAGCTTGTGTTGTAACGTTCCAGGCAGCTGTACTCAAACAGGGACAGCGTCTCTACACAAATTCTGGATGTGCCGCGATGGGGTACGATCTATCGGCGGCGATCGGTGCTTGCGTGGCCAGTGACAGAAAACGGATTATTTGTCTCGCAGGGGATGGCAGCATCCAAATGAATTTACAAGAGTTACAAACTATTGTGGGATACCAGTTGCCAATCAAGATTTTTGTCTTGAACAACCAGGGCTATCACTCCATTAGGCAAACTCAGAATAACTACTTCCCAGATAACATTGTCGGCTGTGGTCCAGACAGTGGCGTCACATTCCCCAGTTTTGAGAAGCTAGCTTTCGCCTATGGAATTCCCTATCGACGCTGTAGTCAGCCTGCCACGCTAACGGAAGCGATCGCAGAAACGATTGGGGGCAACGGACCACAAATGTGTGAAATTATCCTTGACTTGCAGCAAGCATTTGCTCCCAAGTTATCGTCTAAGCGATTGCCAGATGGTCGTATGGTATCAGCTCCCTTAGAAGATATGTATCCCTTTCTCGAACGGGAAGAGTTCCTGAGCAATATGCTGGTGCCCACCCTAGAAGAGTAACCCTATCAAGATTGAGAAAATCCGAACGGTGTGAGGAAGCTAGTATGAACTTAATGGAAAAGCGAATGGTAGAACTCCTGACGGAGCTGAAAGAAAAATACTGTGTCACGGGAGTCAAAGCCGAGTTTGAAGCTGAAGGGACTCGGATGGAAGAAGCCATGCGGCTCAAGGAAGTCAGCATGAAGGCGGGTTTGGGATTAAGTCTCAAAATTGGCGGATGTGAAGCGATCAAGGATATGTTTGACGCCATCAGCCTTGGAGTCGAGTGTGTCATTGCCCCAATGGTGGAAACTCCCTATGCAGTGAAGAAATACATTCAAGCAACCAAAGTTGCCTTTGCCAATGGGCAGTATAGGGAAGTTGAATTCTTAATGAATATAGAAACTATAACTGCCTTCAATCACTTTGACCAGATGCTGGCAATACCTGAAATTGAAAATATTAGTGGTATTGTCATAGGGCGTGTAGATTTTACTGGTTCTCTAGGCTTAAAGCGAGATGCCGTGAATGATCCAGAAATTCTGGAGTATGCTCTAAAGATAGCGGCAAAAGCTAAGGGTAAGGGATTGAAAGTCATTGTTGGCGGTGGCGTATCAGTACACTCACTTCCGTTCTTCCAAGCGTTCCCACCTGAAAATTTAGATCGGTTTGAAACTAGAAAGGTGATTTTCAGTTGCCCTGGGGCTTTACACAATAGTGAAGAGGCTTTCCTTAAAGCTGTGGAATTTGAACTACTATGGCTAAAAAACAAGAAAAATTACTATGGAGCTATCCACAGAGAAGATGACACTCGCTTAGAGATGATGGAAGAACGCTACCGTAAGTCTATTGCCGCAATTTATCGTTCTGAACCACAATGCACAAAGCTTTAATTACAGGAGCTTCACGAGGTATTGGAGCATCCATTGCTGATACCCTCAGAAATTGTGGCTTAGACGTGATTGCGCCCACCCGCAACGATCTGGACTTGCGATCGGCAGCGTCGATTCAAAGCTATATTCATGCCCACAAAGATGCCGGGATTGATGTGCTGGTGAATAATGCTGGCATTAATATCCTGAACGACATTAATCAGGTTAAAGATCGAGATTGGCAAGCTATGCTCCAAGTCAATCTCACTGCTCCAATGCAGCTGATTCAGGGACTGGCTCCGACAATGAAAACTTTGGGCTGGGGGAGGATCGTCAATATGAGTTCTATATTCAGCCTCGTCACGAAGGAACAGCGCTCAGCCTACTCGGTAACAAAATCGGGGCTAAATGCCTTAACCCGCACGGCAGCAGTCGAACTAGCTGCCCATGGTATTTTGGTCAACGCTGTTTGCCCAGGTTATGTCGAGACAGAAATGACTCGTGCCAATAATGCACCAGTTGCACTAGCAGCGATCGCGTCTTCTATTCCCATTCAGCGGTTGGCACAGCCAGTCGAAATTTCAAATGTTGTTGTATTTCTGTGCTCGGAAGGAAACACCTACCTAACTGGGCAAACTATTGTCGTTGACGGTGGCTTTACCTGTAAATGAGGCACAATGCTAGAAATTCACAGCAAATCTCATACCTACTGTGTTGAAGTTGTAGAAACTCTCGAACAGGCTATAAGTAGAGCAGTTAAAGATAATGTGTTTACTTTAGTAGACAGCAACGTTCTGCGTCTCTATCCTGAGCCATTCGCCCATCAGTTAAACCCCAACCGGCTTTTAAGTGTAGAAGCGACAGAAGAGCAGAAAGCCTTTGAGCAACTAACGCCTATATTTCACTGGCTTTTAGATTCTGGTTGCAAACGTGATTGCACCCTCCTCGTTGTCGGAGGGGGGGTTTTACAAGATATTGGTTGCTTCATCGCCTCAGTTATTTTCCGAGGGATGAAATGGGAGTTAATTCCAACTACACTTCTTGCCCAGTGTGACAGTTGCATTGGTAGCAAAAGTTCGATTAACATTGGTAACTTCAAGAATCAAATTGGCACATTCTATCCACCTCACCATATTTATATGGTCTTTGGAGTCCTGGCAACCCTACCACCTGATGAAATCCGCTCAGGGTTAGGAGAGATTATTAAGTTACACCTGATTGCCGGAACATCAGCTTTTGACAAACTTAAACAAAACCTACTGCGGTATCAGGAGGAGCAAGCAGTGATTCAGGAAATGGTGTTGGACTCGCTTCACATCAAGAAAGCTTTTATTGAGCAAGATGAATTTGATCGAGGTGTGAGGAATTTACTAAACTATGGTCATACCTTTGGTCATGCATATGAATCTGCTACAGATTATAGTATTCCTCATGGTATTGCTGTAACTTTAGGTATCGCTACAGCGACTTTCTTTTCAGAGCGTCTGGGAATGCTACCGCCGGGGGATTTTGAAAATCTGAACGGCTTTCTTGAACCTTACTACCAACCTTACGACAAGGTAGTGAAGGCAGAAAACAACTTAGAAAAGATTCTAGGAGCTATCAAGCTTGATAAGAAGAATACGGGAAACAAGATCAACTGTATCCTTACCCGTCAAGCAGGTTGTATGGAAAAAGTACCGCTAGGAGTTGATAACCTTCAACCATTACTCACGGATTTTCTTAAAACATTATAAAAGTGGTCGAATGGCAGTTAAACTTTCAGTTTGTATACCAACATATAATCGCTCAGACAACTTAAAAGAGTGTTTGAACAGTATTTTTCTTTCGCTAAAAGGGCATGAAAAGCAGGTAGAGATAGTAATTTCTAACAACGCAAGTACAGATAATACAGAAACCATCGTTACTGAATTCCAAAAAATATATCCACAGCTTCGATATCACCGCAACCAGATAAATATCGGTGGCGAGAGAAACTTTTATACAGTAGCTAACTTGGCTGAGGGAGAGTATATATGGGTGTTCGGAGACGACGATCGCATAACAGTTAGGGCAATTCCCACGATTCTGAAGCAAATCGAATCAGGCTACAATCTCATCATATCTAACTACTCTATGTGGTCTAAAGATTTTTCCGTTGTCCAGAAAAATCGATGTCTGCGGCTCAAACAGGACAAAGTATTTGGCGATCCAAATCAACTCATGAAACAGTTTGGATTACACCTAGGATATATTTCATCTGTGATCATCAGAAAGTCTATTTTTTTCATACTACCTCGCGAACAGTATGAAACCTTTGTCGAATACGGGTTCCCATTTGTTTACAGTGTTTATATCGGAATGGCACAACATTGTTATGCCCTTTACATTTCTGAGCCTCTAGTGTGTAACCGCTCTGGGAACTCCGGTGAATATGATTGGTATAAATACTTTGTTACTGGTAGCACCCTAATATTTAATACGCTCTCTACAAACGGGTATTCACCAAGCGCCATTCACGCGGCGAAACATCAAGTGCTTAGAGATTGTGTCATTTCTCATATTACTCTCCAAAAACGTCAGGGCAATAGAAATTTGAAAGGCGTAATCAAGTTAATATTTCCTCCCTACAAAGGGCATTGGCTATTCTGGGCTGTGTGTTTGCCAATTTTATATGCACCTGGATTTATGGTGAAAATACTACGAGAAATTGTGGTAAAGTATCGCAGAATAGGCGATCGACCAGGAGTTTCAGTAAATGCTGAGTAATCACAGCTTTATATTACTACACTTTCTAATCTGTAGTATGGGGCTTTTAAAGATCCCTGAGTTTTTGGCCTGGCTATTTAATAAATCATTACATCGCCCAACAATAGTATACCAAGAAGGGATTCGATTCTTAGTCTTTCCTGAAAAGAGAGAAGAACTTTTTTTCTACCTATTGACTATTTTTAGTTACTTTATCTATTATCTGATTATTTACGTTGTTCTAAACCGTAGAACCAGTAAAGATAGTAAGCTTTACGTTTCACTCCACAGAAGTAATCTTCTGCTAAGCGTTTATCTATTAGGATTACTGGTAGTAAATATATTGATACTATCTTTGACATTCAAACATTCTCCTTTATTCTTTCAATACCTGCTCAAGCTAGTCAAGTTTATCGTATGGTTAAGTGTAGTTTTACTGCCTTTTTACAGAGATGCTTGGAAAATTAGCCTTGTTGAAGCAGGTGACAAATTTGCCAAGCAAAACTTAATCAACAGGGTTGTCAAGCAAAAAGTTGTATACTATTCCCTTTTGTTCGTCATTTGCCTTCAGATGTTCTCTATGTTTTTGCCATATGTGCAGGGCAGACTTCTAATGGCAAATGAATTAATGAACATTCCAGAAGAAACTGTTATAAATGGCAAGTATATAGATAACACTAACTACATTAATCAACACAAACTTTTAGAGTATCCCAAGTATGACGTGGAAAAAGGGCTGCCAAAACCAACTCCAGATAGCTATGCATTTCTACCTAAGACAGAACTACTTAGCTACTTCATTGAGCAGCACAGAAATAGTTATTACTATGACAATAAAATCAACGCACTTTTTATTAATAGAGGAATGCAAGAAGATGAGTACAAGGAGCTACACGAATTATATGATACTAACACGGGTGAAAGAAAGGCTGTGGATAGACTTTTTTACGCCTCTCGTTCTTCGTCTTTAAAGCGAGTCATAGAGCAGTACTCAGATGAAGAAATTAGCTTTCTCAACAAAAACCAGTTTGAAATGCATTGGCAGATATTAAATCGCTGGGTGATGCATCATCATAATTTTTTGTTGGGACCAATCAACGAGTATGCATTAGGAAAACCTTTGAATGATATCAATATCCAATATGGTTGGCTAGATGTTGTTTTTTTGAAAAAATTGATCGAAATGACAGGTGGGCTGACCTATCAAAACTACTTTAAAGTCCTATTCTCTTTTTACCCTTTGTATTATCTATTATATGTTGCTTTGACCTTTTTGGTGTTCAAGGACATTAGGTATGTTGTCATAGCTGTGGCTCTGGCTATTGGTTGTCTAAACGCGATGAATTATCAATTTATATTCTTAGGTCCTGGACTTAATCCCATCAGACACTTAACTGATGTGTTTGTAGCAGGAGCATTTTTTATATATCTTTGTAGTAATAAAAAATATTGGTTCATCATAGCTGTTATTTGCTCTCTTGCAGGAGTTGTAAACAATAGTCAGTTTGGTATGTTTAATTTAGCGGCTTTGCTAGGGACAATGTTAGTAAAATTTATAGTTGAACCCAAAAACAAGTTTTGGATAGAAAAGCTTATCTGTGGTCTTGCTGGTATTATTGGTTTAAGTTTGTATGCCCTGATAAAAGTAGGAAAAAACCTTTTACTTTCCTATTATTTAGATGGAATACTGGGATTTCCTGTAAGTACAACAATCACAATCAGCATATTTATATTCATCATAGTAAGTTATGCTATCATCATAAAAAGTTTATTACAATCTAAGACTGCTCTCAGTTATATAGCTTTATATTTTTTGCTTTACTTCCAATTATTTTTGATCTATTGGGTTTGGAATCCTAACGATCCAAGTTTGTTTAAAATTGGTTCTATTGTATTTTCCCTTACTGCCGTAGCGGTATTAAAGCTGCTGATTGAAGCTAGCCAAATTAGTTCTCGTAAAAACTTGGCGATCGCTCTAGCAATAATCGTTTCGACTGTATTCATCTATTTACCCTCACTAAGGGTTTATTATCAAACCAAGTCTGAGTATGTGAATGTATTTAAAAATCACAGAACCTACCAATGGAAGTTGGATACTGCTAGCTTCACTTCAACAATGAATCCAAAGTACTTTAGCAACGACATTAACATAATCAACAAATATTCTGATAGCACCGGGATCTATATAATATCTAAATATGACAACTTTCTACCCTTCATTGCTAAGAGATACAGTGCTATGCCATTCCCAGATTTACAGTGGTTCTTGAATACTGATAAGGAAGTAGAACAGTGTATTGAAAAAATTAATACGGATAGACCTAACTTTATATTTGTAGATGCAGATATTGAAAGAAACATTGTTAATGAAATTATCTACGACGATGCTCCAGTTTCCATAGCTAGCAATCTAGAGTCAATAGCAAGAGTCCTGCGGCTGAATGAATTGAAGAAAATTTATTATGCTGTTAAAAATAACTACGAACTCGCTGAAAAGGGCTATCTCATTAGTGTTTACAGAATGAAGACTTAATCCAATTGTAGTCAAACTGTTTATTTTCATGATTAATCCGAAGAAAAAATACTTTTTAATTATATGTTTTGTTAGCTTTTTCTGCTACCTTTATTTTAATCTTTATGACAATCGTCTTATGTTTGAAACTATTAGGGATGTAAAAATTGACCATATTTATTTTGACAGCCGTGCCCCTCAATCAAACTTATCTTCGTTCAAAGAATTCCGAGAGACTACTGAATCTGAGTTTACTGAAGTGAGATTAGCCTTGCGGATGAAAGTTTATTCAATTCCTACTGACTACATCGACATCTTCCAATTAGCCCCCGTTAATTCCGGAATTAGAATGGAACTGTCTAAGCCTGCAAGACTTGGCATGGTAGTGGGCTATGACAACAAAGATAAATATAAAGGTTTCGTACTTACGGATTCGTTCTCATTAAACCGATGGTACTTAGTCACTATAAAAATCGATCTGAAGAAGCGTTTGAAGGTTACTTTAAATGGTAATACTGTGGTTAATTATTCAACCGATCCTGGGTTGGACTACAGAATTTCCGACCTCGTGGTGGGTGCAGGATTTAGCAAAACAAGAAAATTTGTCGGAAAAATCAGTGACTTTTTCATTCATTATCAAATGTTTGAGAAACGCCCTCCTGTTACATGTTTCGGTATTTTAATCATTAAACATATTGCAGGTCTTATTTTATTACTCAATTTGTTTTTACTTTTGATTCCAACGAAGCAAGTCTCTGTTAACTCTTGAATAATGAAAAACAATACGCGTCGTGTTAACAAACTTGAGCCTTTGTTGGCTTTGAGAGCCTTTGCCTGTTTGCTAGTCCTGGCAGTGCATTGTTACGGAACTCTCCCGCAATCCAACTGGGAGAAAGTCTGGTTGATTAATGGCTATAATTTAAGCTGGCTCCTCTATACTCCAGGCCAAGCAGGGGTATGGATATTTTTCTGTTTATCAGGCTATTTGATGGGTAAAGCCTTTTACACTGCAAGATATCCCATCTCTCGAATTGGTGTTTTAAATTTTTGGAGGAACCGCATTCTTCGCGTTTTGCCATTATATTATTTTAATCTTTTATTGCTGTTTATATTCGTTACTCCTACAATACTTAAGCCAGAAAACTGGGAATCCATTTATAGAATGTTTGTTTTGGACTATCAGGAAGATTTGCCTTATAATCCAAATGGAGCTTTGTGGTCTGTTTCTACAGAATTTCAGTACTATATGATTGCTCCTTTTGTTTTTGTAACGCTGAATCAATTTTTAAAAACAAATAAAAGGATTTTATTAACTCTAGTATTATGTATCTTATTCATGCTTCTAACTAGAACAATATTTTGGCTAGAATTACGACCATCAATTTTATTGTGGACAGAAAATATTTACCATCCACTTTATTTTAATATAGATTTATTTATTACTGGTTTTTTAATTAATGCAGCACTACTTAATCAGGTACAAACAAATTCGATTCCTCACTTTTACAAATTTCTAAACCGATACAAGGTAATTCTCCTTACCATAATCCTTGGAGTGTTTTATCTAGTATCAGCCTATATTTCCTACAATACCTTTGTAGAAACAAGGCAAGAATACCAAGATTTATTTGTTCTAGGTCTTCCGATTCTCACTGGATTAACTACGTTTTTTGTCATTTATAACTGTGAATATGACCAAGTAGTGAACCGCGCCTGCCTGAAAAATGAAAAACTTTCAGTAAGTGCTTGCCTAAGAAATCCCTTGAGGATTTTTGAGGTATTTGGAATTTTGACTTATGGTATTTATGTATGGCATTCGCCGCTCCTAGAAAGTATTGAAAAGGTTTTTTATTTACCGATCCCAATAAACGATCTTTTATTGAGATTCACAGTGGTTTTTGTCCTCTCTACTTTGCTTGCCTCAATCACGTATTTTGTTATAGAAGTGCCTGCAGAACGACTAAAGACATTTAGCAGTCCAGTAGCGGGGAAGAGGAGTTCTCTTTTAATTCTTCCAGACCACCAACACCACGCCGCAGATGATCAACCCCAACCCCGTCAAACGAGAGAAGGGAACTGATTCTCGGAACACGAAGCACCCCACTAGCACTGAGAATACATAAACCAAGGCGATCGCCGGACCAGCAATACTAAGTTTGACGCGCGTCAACAGCAGGATATAGGCAACCGCCCCTAAGCCATAGCAAGTCAAACCTACCAGCAGTTCCGGGGTGGTGAGTATGTGAAAAACATGACTGCTAAGATTGCCAGCGTTGACTTTACCCAGCTTCAAAGCTCCAGCCTTCAAAAAGAACTGCCCGGCGACACTGGCTAGGATCGAGACCAGCAACATTCCAAATTCTGGCAGAGTCAAATTGGCATCCTCAAATAAACAACTCGGTTTTCTAGTTTACAGGCAGCTGGACTAAAACCAGAGTTAGGATTGACATGTTGAATGTTTAACTTATGTGAAGTCATGACGAGCGGCGTGAAATCTCCTTACACTAGCAAGCAGATTGCGGCTTGGCTACGTGGACTGCTGACCATTGCTTGGGCAGACGGCGACTTCGATCCCCAAGAACAGGAGTTGATTGCTGCTCTAACACGAGATGAAGTATCTCTCAGCCTGAATCCGGGGCCATTTGAACCAATGGCACCAGAGGGATTAGCGGACGTATTAGGGCAAGACAAGGGTGCAGCCGAAAATTTCTTACGGATGGCGGTGATGGTGGCGCTTGCAGATGGCATCTATTCGGTCTGTGAAGATCACCTGCTATGCCAGTTTGCTCAAGCCTTGAAACAGCCACAGAAAGTGCTGGAAGCCCTGCGACATACCATGTGTGACCACAATGTGCCGCTTGGTAACCCTGATGACGCGCCTACCAAGACTCAGCGCGATGCCTTGGGCTTCGTCCGCAACTGGCTGGATCGGTGGGAAATCCACGACCCTAAGTTAGCGCGATTCCTCTGCAAAACGATTCCTGCCCAGTGTCCATTTGAGCGGGATATCAAGCTCTTTAGTTACAAGATTGTCCACATCCCACCGATGTGCAAGCTCAACCCCCTCTATGACCAGCTAGTGGGCTTACGCTTCCGGGCACTGTGTTACCTGGCAGAGGAGTGCAAAGAAGATGTTTCAGCCTACTGCTAGGGAGTAGGGGAGTAATATGCAATTTATCGATCAGGCCGAAATTGAAGTTGAATCTGGGAAGGGTGGTGATGGAATTGTCGCCTTTCGACGCGAAAAGTATGTGCCAGCTGGTGGGCCAGCTGGTGGTAATGGGGGGCGGGGCGGCTCCGCGATCCTGATTGCTATGGAACACCTGCAAACCTTGCTCGATTTCAGATATAGCCATCACTTTAAGGCAGAAGACGGCAAGCGCGGCGGACCGAACAATTGTACTGGGGCGGCTGGGCACGATCTCGAGATTGAAGTTCCCTGTGGCACCGCTGTCTACGAAGCCAAAACTGGTGAACTCTTGGGTGATTTGGTCGAGCCGAAGCAGACTCTGTGTGTCGCCTTGGGAGGTAAGGGCGGACTCGGGAACAAGCATTTCTTGAGCAATCGTAACCGCGCCCCAGAGTACGCCCTACCAGGGCTGCCAGGAGAACAACGACTATTGCGGTTGGAGTTAAAGCTCTTGGCAGAAGTGGGAATTATTGGGCTACCGAATGCTGGTAAATCTACTCTAATTGCAGCATTGTCCTCAGCCCGACCAAAGGTGGCAGATTACCCTTTTACGACCCTAGTACCGAATTTGGGTGTAGTGCGTAAACCCACTGGTGATGGCACCGTTTTCGCCGACATTCCTGGACTGATCGCCGGTGCCCATCAAGGAGCAGGGCTAGGTCATGACTTCTTACGTCACATTGAGCGGACACGAGTGCTGCTGCACTTGATTGATGCTACGAGTGATGACCCACTGGGGAACTACAACACAATTCAGCAGGAGTTGCAAGCCTACGGGCGAGGTTTAGCAGAGCGTCCCCAAATCCTAGCACTTAACAAGATTGATGCTATTGATTTGTCTACACCGGACGGGGCAGCGATCGCAGCTCAGTTGAGTCAAGTAAGTCAAGCCCCTGTTTTCCCGATCTCAGCGGTTACCCACGCTGGACTAGAGCCTCTGTTGCAGCAAATTTGGTCAACCCTGCCCTCTTCTACCTCCCCAACGGATTCGCAGTTTTAGCAGCAACTGCAGGTTGATTAAAATGTTGGTAAACGACACGAGAGATTTGGCGAATTAACTCTTGAGCGCGACTATCGTTGTAAGGACGTTTTACCATCGTTACTGCAATGTAGCGCTTACCGCTGGGCATATCAACTAAACCCACATCCCCCACAAGCGTTCCGATATCACCCGTTTTATGGGCAATAGTCGCCCCTAGTCCTAGTCCGGGTGGCAGCAGAGTGTTGATTGTTGTTCGCCGCATGATATCAAGCAAGCGATCGCGCGACCTGATGGAAATCAAATCTCCTTGATTCACCAAAGCCATCAAATTCGCCAAATCCTTTGGACTTGTGGTGTTAGTGCCTGGCAAATCTGGCAGTGGATTCCGGATTTGTGTCGCCGTCAACCCCCAACTCCGGAACCGCTGATTCAGAGCTGCCGCCCCGCCCATCCGTGCGATCAACATATTGGTTGCCGTGTTGTCGCTGATTGTAATCATCTTGGTTGCCGTGTCTAGTGCGGTGAACTTCGTTCCAGGGGGTTGGTATTGCATCTCCCCAGAACCTCCACCAATCAGCTTTGGCTCCACACTCAGCATTTCATCCAAGTGAATCTTCCCAGCATCCACATCCTGGAAGAAAGCCACGATGACAGGAAACTTAATCGTGCTAGCAGCGGCAAGGGTTGAGGACCCATTCAACTCCACATAAGCGCCAGTATCTAGGTCGACAAAGAAAACTCCAGGTGTCAGACCGGCATTTTTAGCCGCCAACTGCTGTACAGCAGTTTTCAACGGTCTAATTTCCTGACTCAGCTTTAAGCCAGATGGGGAAACCACCGCCGGATTTACCGCTTGTGGCTGTAGCTTTTGAATCGGGGGAGTCACAGAATTTGACGTAATGCGGCTGGCGGGATCCAAAACAGACAACAGTGTCCCCGCGATCGCGCTAACGCCAACCCCCAAAATCAGCAGCCGCAGACCACATAAGAATAATCGCCCGAACGCACGAGATCCACTATCTGGTGATGGCGGCGTCGGTCGCAGCAACCTTGACGAAGCCATCGCATCGGGGGGTGACGTTGTCGGGCGGGAGAGCGATGACCTAGTAGCCGCCTTTGGCTCCTTGAGCGAGGGGAGGTTACGTGCGTCCGCTGTGGTTAGCGGCTTCCCAGAACGTTCTGGGCGATACTTCCCATTCCTCCCTGATGCTGGAAGTTTACTTGGCAACGCCTTCACAGATTCAGACACAGCTTTTTGGTGTAAACGCTCACTTGGAGGTTGGAGCTTAGCTGGATCTTGACTTCTCGGTTGTGGCTGAGGCCGACGCTGGGGGGTTCCCTGGTCTCCTCGCCGCGCTGAAGAATGTTTCTCGTCAGACTCTGGCACCGATACTCCTCATAACACCATCAATTCAGGTACACAAATTTGTCCGATTTCCTAACGATTGCTCCTTGTGACCAAGTTGCATTTGGGTCAACAGTATATACCAATCTTCTAGGGAATTGCTCACTATCCCCTATTTACTAACCCTATATCCTTCTAGATATTGCCCACTCCATCTGAGTCAGAATCCCTCGCAGCATTGCCACTTCCGCCGTTTCAAGTTGGGCGCGATTGAATAATTGCCGGAATTTTTCCATCCGGCTAGCTGCTGTATGAGGGTAAAGGTAGCCGATCTTGAGCAGCAAGGATTCTAGTTGCTGGTAATACCCTTCCAAAACGTCCAATGAAGCAACATCCCCTGTCGTCATCTCAGTGATCACTTGCCCCTCCTGGGCACTTACGGAGAGTTCATAGCAGCAAATTGCCACTGCTTGAGCCAGATTCAGCGATGGATAGCTATGACTGGAAGGAATGCGGACAAAGCGCTGAGCATGATTCAGTTCCTCATTACTCAGCCCCCGGTACTCCGGGCCAAAAATCAGAGCCGCTGCTTTCTTTGGCTCAGCAATTAACCAGGGTAGTGCCGTGCGGGGGTATTCCAGCACCCCAGACAAAGTACGAACACGGGCGGTTGTAGAGATCGCTCGCTGACACCCTTGCAGCGCTTCGGACAAGGTCGCCACCCTGATGGCGGCTTCCAAGATATCCACTGCATGCACCGCCATCAGCTTCGCTTCAGCCGAGAGCGGGTCGCACTGCGGATTCACCAATATCAGTTGTTGCAACCCCAAATTTTTCATCACCCGGGCGATCGCGCCCACATTCAAAGGGCCAGCCGGTTCCACCAACACAATCCGCACTCCAGCTAATGCCTGTTCCCACATAACGTCACCCGCAACGAGAACTCCGTAAAATTGGAGGGGAAGAGTATCGTTAAACTTAGCATGGGACGCGCTCGCACCAAATCTGACCTGCCAACAAAAATTTGCCCAGTGTGTCAACGTCCCTTTACCTGGCGCAAAAAATGGGAAGATTGCTGGGATGATGTGAAATACTGCTCAGAACGCTGCCGCCGCCATCGGAGAGCAGGGGGAGCAGGGGGAGCATGATTTCTATTTACACTCTCCCCCTCTCCCCCTTGCCCCCTTATCCCCAGAGGGGACCCCGAGTTCCCCCTCCCCCCCTCTTCTTTAGTTAGGAGTAGGATTAATCGCAAGGAAAATCAAGAGAGAAAGGGTTAAGTGATGTCAGAGGGACGGGTGCAACCAAAGCTGATCGTTCATGGAGGAGCTGGGAGTTCGTTGAAGGGGAAGGGGGGGATTGAGGTGATCCGCCGCTCACTTTACAAGGTCGTGGAGGAAGTTTATTCCTTCCTGCTAGCGGGAGCAAGTGCTAAAGAGGCAGTGGTGCGAGGTTGCCAGTTGTTGGAAGACGATCCCCGGTTTAATGCTGGGACTGGCTCGGTGCTGCAGTCAGATGGTCAAATCCGGATGAGTGCGGCGTTGATGGATGGGGAACACAGGCGCTTTAGTGGCGTCATTAATGTCTCGCGGGTGCAACATCCTATTGACTTGGCTCAAACTTTGCAAAACTCTCCTGACCGAGTGCTATCCGATTATGGGGCAGCTGAACTGTTGCGAGAACTCCAGATTCCCAGCTACGATGCCCTGACCGATATCCGGTTGCAAGAGTGGACCCAGGAGCGGCAGGAGAATTTTGTCAAAACAATGGCTGGAGTGGTAGCAGAACAGGAACTAGTCGAGCCTAGCAATGCTAGATATGGCACGATTGGTGTAGTAGCCTTGGATGAGCGGGGATGTCTGGCATCTGGGACATCAACGGGTGGCAAGGGGTTTGAGCGGATTGGGCGTGTCAGTGACTCCGCCATGCCAGCGGGAAATTATGCAACTGCCGATGCAGCTGTCAGCTGCACGGGAATTGGGGAAGACATCATTGACGAGTGCCTGGCAGCAAGAATTGTCGTCCGCGTGACCGATGGACTCCCCTTAGCGGCAGCGATGAAGCGCTCGTTTGCCGAAGCTCACGAGCATCAACGGGATTTCGGTGCAATTGCTATTGATGCCACCGGCGCGATCGCTTGGGGCAAAACCAGTGAAGTCCTCCTCGCTGCTTATCACGATGGTCAGCAAATGGGCAACACTCTAGACATGGATCAGGCTGTAATCGTCCTGAGTTTGCAAAGTGGGGAGATAGGGGGATGGAGTGATGGGGAGGTGAGGTAGAGTACAGATTATACAAATTCAACAAATTCAGATAGTTCTTGCCTCCCCTGCTCCCCCTGCCTCCCCTGCTCTTCTCATCTCCTCTGTCCCCTGTCCCCTGTCCCCTGTCCCCCTGCTCTTCTTCGCTCCCTCAGCTCTCTTCAAGCGCCAACCTGGTTTAATCACCTGACGTGTACGAGCAATCACCAGGCAGTCATCCGTTACATCTTCTGTTACCACAGAGCCAGCTGCCACCGTGACATCGGCTCCCAGTTTCACGGGTGCCACTAACACACTATTGGCACCAACCTTAGTACCATCGTCGATCTGGGTGGGATGTTTATTCACACCATCATAGTTGGCGGTGATAGTACCCGCACCAATATTGACGCGATCGCCCAGTGTGGCATCGCCCAAGTAAGACAAATGAGCGACATTCGTTCTGGAGCCCAACTTACTATTTTTCAGTTCCACAAAATTCCCCACACGGCAGCCAGAGCCTACATAAAGTGGACCGCGCAAATGAGCGTAAGGTCCAATTTGAGTTCCTGCTTGGACTATGCTATTTCTAACTACCGAATACAGCACTGTTACATTCTCACCCAGCTGGCTATTTTCAATTAGACTCCCCGGTCCGATGCAGCTCCCCGACTGAATTACCGTATTGCCCCGCAAATGAGTTTGCGGCTGAATAATCACATCTGGTTGCAGCTGCACGGTATCATCAATCGTGATGCTAGCGGGATCGATCAGCGTCACTCCCGCCGCCATCCACTCTAACTTCAGCCGCCTTTGCAAAATCTCGTAAGCCATTGCCAGTTGTTGCCGGTCGTTAATCCCCAGTATTTCCCGCTCGTCCTCCACGTCGACAGCCATCGCTGATGCGAGCTGGCTCACCACATCTGTCAGGTAGTATTCCTGCTGGTCGTTGTTCGCCATCAGCCGAGGTAGCACCTGTGCTAAGTCAGTCCAGCGGAAGCAATAAACCCCGGCATTGATGCGGCAATTTTGTCTTTGGGCGGTAGTGCAGTCTCGGTCTTCTACGATTTGTTCAATGATATTTTGACTGTCACAAAACACGCGCCCATACCCTTGGGGATTAAGCGTTTGGGCTGTCAGAATCGTGGCAGCGTTCTGATGCTCTTGGTGCTGCTGCAACAGATGTTTAAGGGTTTCAGGTCGCAACAGAGGTACATCCCCATTTAACACCAACAGATTTCCGGTGAAGCCCTCAAGATGGGGGAGCAATTGCTGCACAGCATGACCAGTTCCCATCTGCTCAGTCTGTTCAACAAACTCCAAAGGAGGCAAGGCGCTGGTATCTGCTGTAAGGGCTGCTTTCACTTGGTCAGCCTGATATCCCACAACGATCAGACGCCGCGTCGGCGAAATCGACCTTAAACTCTGAAGAACTCGTTCAACTAGCGATCGCCCCCCCAACGAATGTAAAACCTTGGGCAGAGTCGATTTCATCCGGGTTCCGCGTCCCGCCGCTAGAATTGCTACCGCTACCATATTCAACTTTTCACGTATCAGCCATCAGCTATCAAGAATAGCGAATAAACTCGGTAAACTGCTGCATGAGTTTAGGATTGCGCCAACCCTTGTCCGTCTCCTCTGCCATCGCGAAGAGCGCTTCTTCCTGAGTGAAAGCCCGTTTGTAGGGGCGTTCATTCATCAGCGCATCGTAGATATCAATAATTTGAAATACCTGAGCTAGATAAGGAATTTGATTGCCTATTAGCCCATCGGGGTAGCCAGAGCCATCCCAGCGCTCGTGATGATGGCGGATGATGGGAATAACGCCCTGCATTGTGCGTAGTGACTGGCAGATCTGTACACCAATTAGAACATGCTGCTTCATAATCTCCCCTTCTTCAGGGTTCAATTTCCCCGCCTTGAGCAGCACTGCATCGGGAATACCAATCTTACCAATGTCGTGGAGATAACTGCCCCATTGCAAATTCCGGGTTTGAGTCCGTGTTAGAGCCAGAAATTCACCAAAGGATTTAGAGATTGCCACCAGCCGTTCGCAGTGGTTGCCAGTATTCGAATCGCGACTTTCAATCGCCCTAGCAATTGAGAAAAGCACTTTTTCTGCATGGTCTAAGTCCTCATTCAGTCGCCTCTGACGCACGAGTGATTTGACGCGGGCAGACAGTTCCAAGCGATCAAAAGGTTTGGTGAGAAAGTCATCTCCCCCAGCTTCAATGCCTCGAATCCGCGCTTGCCGATCCGACAGAGCCGTAATGAAAATCACCGGGATCAGCCTGGTCTGTTCATTCTGCTTCAACTGTTGGCACACTTCAAACCCATCCATCTCTGGCATCATTACATCCAGCAGGATCAGATCCGGTTGGCTTTGCGCCACCCTTTCCAGCGCCGCCCGACCGCGATCTGCTTCTAGAACTTCATAGCCCTCTAAACTCAGAAGAGCAACGGCAGTCATGCGACTGGCAGAATTGTCATCTACCACCAGGATTTTGGGTGGAATTGTTAGGGAGTTCAAGCAGCTAACTTCCGGTTCATTACAACCTGCGTGGTGAAATGTCTGTTGAGACACAAAGGCACTCCAATCGGCAAAACAGCATTCAAATCACCCACACATACCATACGAGCCGTTGAGCCAAATAGTCAATCAGTTATTCCACGGAGATTTAGTTATCTCCCCCTACTACGCCAGTCGCCGTTGACTGTGGGAAAACGCCACTTGCGGTCTGCCGGGAAACCCTTTCGCCAGTCGCCTACGGAGGGAGACCCTCCTGCAGCGCTGGCTCACCAACGCAGTGGCTCCCCTCCTGTAGCGCTGGCTCCCCTACTCCCTTCTTCGGTGAGGTGCGCTTTCTCCAATTCGAAGTAGGCTCCAGCAGACTGGCGTGTTGCTCCTCCTGTCGCCGGTGCAAAATCACGGCGGCTGTGTCACACAGGTGGGGATCGCGGTAGGGAATAGCAGCACGGGTAACTAAATGCTCTTGCTCTTGCCGAGATAGCACTGGCAAGTCACTAGCTACCCAGCTTGCTACTGTACCAGGTGATCGTCGTCCCACTGGTTGAGTTGAGCCAATCTGTAACCCAGTTGCCATCAGTCCTGTCCGTACAGCAGCTGCACAGGAGTAAGTTGCTATCCTACCATCTAAACATAAACACTTAGAGACCCGCTCAAGAAACTCCACGGTCCACAGTTGGGGGCAGTTGGGGGGTGAAAAGGGGTCTAAAAAGATTGCATCCGCCTGGAAGCCGGATCGTTGTACCTGCTCAATCGTAGCCCTGGCATCACCGATGAGTAGAGTCGCCTTGAGATAGTCTGTCTGAACTTGGTGTTCCGCTACCAGTTGGGTCAGAATTTGGAATATACTTGTCCAACTAAACAATTGATGGGCGATCGCCGCTTGTGGCACAGTTGGGTTCAACTCCAAACCAACCACTTCCACACAGCAGTTAGGATTGATGGTCCAGATTGTCGCCAAGGCAGTTGCTGTATTGTAACCGAGACCGTAACAAATATCCAATATCCGTAAGCTGGGTTCCCTAGCTTTTTGAGCCAGATGGGTTGGCTCTACAAACTTCAACTCGGCTTCCTGACGAGCCCCATGATAGCTGTGGAACAATTCCCCATACTCATCTGAAAAAAAGGTAAACGAGCCATCATTTGTCAGCTTCGGTACAAAATCTTCAAACTCTTTCATTACTTCAAACAAGAGTTAGCAACCTCACTCATTTTAATAAGATGATAATTGACACGCTTAATCCAACTGTTGCTTCCCCTACTCCCTCTTCAAATGACCATCTCTCCCCTTTACGTCTCTACCGAGTGGCTATACAAACACCTCGACGATCCGCAGGTGGTGATCGCCGATTGTCGCTTTTCCCTAACAAATCCAGAGTTAGGTCAACAGCAGTATTTACTCCAGCACATTCCAACAGCCTATTACTTAGATTTGAACCAGGATCTTTCCGGTCCAGTTGGACAGCATGGCGGACGGCATCCCTTACCCGATCCAGTCCAGCTGGCTAATAAGTTATCAGCTATGGGGATAAATTCCCAAACTTTGGTCGTCGCTTACGATGATTCGCGCTTTGCCTTTGCTGCTCGTCTGTGGTGGTTGCTGCGCTATCTGGGACATAATCGAGTTGCCGTACTCGATGGGGGCTTTTCGGCTTGGCTACGAGCTGAGTATCCTGTCACAGATACTGTTGAGCTTGCGGGAGCGCGACGCCGGAGCTACCTCCGGCGGACCGTTGAGACGCCCCAGATAGCTGAATTCGTTCCCCAGCTACAACAGGCGCGGGTGGTGGATATTGCAGCAGTGAAAACTCGCAAAGACCTTCCGGGGATAGCGCTAATCGATTCACGAGAGAGTGATCGCTACCGAGGCGAGCGAGAACCGATTGATCGAATTGCTGGTCACATTCCCGGTGCCTCTAACTACCCCTGGATGGAAGTTTCCGATGCTCAAGGCTACCTCCTAGCTGAAGCTGAACAACATCGCCGTTGGGAAAAACTACAGCAAGCAGAAGAGATTTTGGTTTATTGCGGTTCTGGCGTCACTGCCTGCGTCAATCTCCTGTCTTTGGAGATGGCTGGAATTCACACTGGCAAGCTTTATGCCGGTAGCTGGAGTGACTGGTGTTCCTACGAGGAGGGAGTAGTATAACCAAGGCGCTTGGTCAATCCGTCTATTTTATTGTTAGATTTAAATCACAAGGCTTGTGTGATCGCGCAATCCTGGTAAAGATCTAGTGACAATGACAGCTCTATGTAACCAAGGGATTCTATAACCCGAAGGAAATTAACTAAAAACTTACTAGGCAAATATACTATATCAACCTTAACAAAATTTTGAATTCGCAATTGCTATAATCGATCATTCGACTTAAATTCTTTACTCAAATTTTAGGTCTAACTTTCTATGCCTTTCTTAATGAACCGTCTGTCTATTTTTGTAGACGGAAACAATATGTTCTATGCTCAACAAAAAAATGGTTGGTTTTTCGACCCCCGACGAGTGCTGGAATACTTCAAAAAAGAGCAGCTAGATACAGTACTGATCAATGCTTTCTGGTACACTGGCTTAAAAGACCCGCAAGACCAACGAGGGTTCCGAGATGCCCTAATTAGTCTCGGATATACAGTCCGCACCAAAATTCTCAAAGAGTATTACGATGATACCTCCGGTCGCTACTCACAAAAAGCAAATCTAGACATTGAAATCGTGGTAGATATGTTTAATACGGTTGAGCAGTACGACCGAGTCGTTTTATTTAGTGGCGATGGAGATTTTGAACGAGCAATTGAACTACTACGTTCAAAAAATACGCATATTACAGTAGTATCTACGGAAGGGATGATTGCTAGAGAGCTGAGAAATGCTACCGACAGATACATTGACTTAAATGATATTCGTGGACATATTGAAAAGGTTGATTATTAGCTTTTTGTGTGTAGTTAGGAGTTGTTAGTTGAATAACAACTGACCGATTGTAAAGGGAACAGAAATCTTGGTTTAGACTCATGAAAAATCAATCAAAACAAGACCGGATCATCATTTTCGATACAACTTTGCGGGATGGAGAGCAGTGTCCCGGAGCCACCCTAAATCAAGACGAGAAGTTGCTGATTGCACGGCAACTGGCTCGTTTGGGCGTGGATGTGATTGAGGCAGGTTTCGCTTTTGCTAGCCCTGGGGATTTTGAGGCAGTCAAGAAAATTGCTCAAACAGTGGGAACAGAAGATGGTCCAACGATCTGTAGTTTGGCAAGAGCGATCCGGGCAGATATTCAAGCAGCAGCAGAAGCGCTAAAACCAGCAGTTCATGCCAGAATCCACACATTTATTTCGACCTCAGACATTCACCTAAAATACCAGCTCAAGAAATCAAGAGCTGAGGTGCTGGCGATCGCCGAGGAAATGGTCGCCTACGCCAAATCCTTCATGGAGGATGTAGAATTCTCCCCAATGGATGCTGTGCGCACAGACCCAGAGTACCTGTACCAAGTACTAGAGCGGGCGATCGCTGCTGGGGCGACAACAATTAATATTCCCGACACAGTGGGTTACACCACCCCGAGCGAGTTTGGGACGCTGATTCAGGGCATTAAAGCAAATGTCCCCAACATTGACTCATGCGTTGTTTCTGTCCACGGTCACAACGATCTAGGCTTAGCCGTAGCTAACTTCCTAGAAGCCGTCAAGCATGGAGCGCGGCAACTGGAATGCACCATCAATGGGATTGGCGAACGAGCAGGAAATGCAGCACTAGAAGAACTCGTAATGGCTCTGCACGTGCGGCGGCAGTACTTCAATCCCTATCTAGGACGCCCAATTGAATCAGAGTCACCTTTGACTAAGATTGATACCCGCCAAATTTATAAAACCTCCCGGTTGGTTTCTAACTTAACAGGAATGCTGGTGCAGCCGAATAAGGCAATAGTAGGGGCAAATGCTTTTGCTCATGAGTCTGGCATTCACCAGGATGGCATTCTCAAAAACAAACTGACATACGAAATCATGGATGCCCAGTCGATTGGGTTGACAGATAATCAGATTGTGTTGGGTAAACACTCTGGTCGCAACGCCTTTCGAACTCGCCTGAAGGAATTAGGCTTTGAACTGTCGGAAACCGAGTTGAATAAGGCATTCCTCAAGTTTAAAGACCAAGCAGATAAGAAAAAAGAAATTTCGGATTGGGACTTGGAAGCGATCGCCAACGATGAAATCCAACAAGCTCCAGAACTGTTTCGCCTAGAGTTAGTACAGGTTTCCTGCGGCAGTAACGCTCGTCCCACCGCCACTGTCATCCTCCGCACCCCAAGCGGAGAAGAACTGACTGATGCAGCGATCGGCACAGGACCAGTAGATGCAGTGTACAAGGCAATTAACAGAGTGGTGAATGTGCCAAACCAGCTAATCGAATTTTCCGTCCAGTCTGTAACAGCCGGGATTGACGCCCTTGGAGAAGTGACCGTTCGCTTGCGGTATCAAGAGCGAGTCTTTTCCGGTCATGCCGCTAACACAGATATCATTGTCGCCTCAGCCCAAGCCTATGTGAACGCCCTCAACCGACTCTATACAGCCTTGCCAAGTCCAGAGACACGACAAGTGACCCCACAAAAAGTTTAAAACGTAGAGGGACACAGAGTTGAGAGGAACCTCTGCGTTTAACAAATCTGATTGACAGTATGCAAGATGAAGTTTTCGACAAAGAGAAAAGATTCCATGACCAGTGGGCATCCACCATTGATGTAGAAGGAATCAAGGTTAAGGATTACTTTGAAGCCTGTACAGCCCCCGAAAATCGGTTCATCCTCAGATATATGGGGGACATTAGAGGCAAGCGGTTGCTGGATTTAGGGTGTGGTGCCGGGGAAAACAGTGTCTACTTTGCTAAAAAAGGGGCGCGCTGTGTAGCATCTGACTACTCTCCGGGCATGGTGGAAGTCGCTCTCCAACTGGCAGCGGCTAACGGCGTTCAGATAGAGGGGCGCACGATGAATGCGATCGCTCTCGATAGTCCTGACAATACCT
>JAABUQ010001045.1_pt1 | contig 62430 bp, 52 predicted proteins | sample 5560001 | NCBI WGS metagenome assembly JAABUQ01 (sample SAMN10711888, study PRJNA513371) | rock metagenome | isolation source: Antarctica rocks | place: Antarctica: Victoria Land, Finger Mt nord | collected 2015-12-18
AGCACTGTTTGCCGTTTTTGGCGTGTCCGTTCTTGATCAGGCGTTCGCTGCCACAATCAGAGCAGCGTAGGGTTCGGGTAAGCATAGGTTCAGCTTACCCCAATCAAATCTAATTGAGCCACTACCAAACTTTTAGTGAAATGGATGCGAGGGAGCAAGCCAATTCCATAAATGGTTCGATAAGAAGTTTGGAAATGGCTATCGAGAACCACATCAAGAGTGGCAAGGGAACAAGCGGAAAGTGTATTGCTCAACTTGAGCGTCTTCTAGACCGGCTCAAAGCCAAGTACCCCTGATAGGAAACAATATGACGAACTCAAAATTGCTTACCATAGCTACATCTGTATCGTTGCTTATAGTTGCTCTTGCCACAGCGGTTGCCCTCATTTCGCACAGTTTCCACACCTCGGATGCGTCACAAGCAGATGTGTCCTCAGCTAAGTCATATGTTCTGCCTCCCTCTACCTCGCCTGTACAAAAAGAGTTAACCATCTCAGATTTCATTAGTGCTCTGAAAGCCAAAGGATTGTCACCGGACAAGCAAGAGCAAAGGGGCGAGGGATGTGCCTTAGTAGGCGCTAGTGATTGTGTTCTTCTCGATTACTACTCTGGTAGTGTTGAGGTTTATCAATTCGATACTTCGGTAACGAGTGGAAGAGACGCATTAGAAGCATTGAAGAAAAACGGATTTATGGGGCAGAGTTGCTACTCCAACAGCAACCTGGCTATTGATAAAGCATTCACTGTTCCAAAATGGGATCGAATTAGAGCAGTTTTCTCTGCTCTGTAGCTTATCTCAGTTCTACAACTGTTTCGTAGCCAAACACCCGCTCCCACAGGTATAATTTCGTCAGACTAACTTTGCTGACGGAGTTTCCCCATGCCTGCTGACAATCCCACTGATACACCAAGTTATGATCCGAAGGCGCGGAGCCGCGTCATTACCGAAGGGCGTGACCGAGCCGCCGCCCGCTCCTATTTGAAGGGCATCGGGCTGACCGATGACGATATTAAGAAGCCGATTATCGGCGTCGCGTCTACTTGGATCGGCACCATGCCATGCAACCTCAATCTGCGGGCGCTGGCCCAGAAGGTCATGCAGGGCATCCGGGAGGCCGGGGCGACGCCGCAGGAGTTCAATACAATCGCGATCAGCGACGGTATCACAATGGGAACCGAGGGCATGAAAACATCGCTGATCAGCCGGGAAGTGATTGCCGATTCGATTGAGCTGGTGACGCGGGGGCATATGTTCGATGCTGTGATTTGCCTGGTCGGCTGCGACAAGACCGCGCCGGGCGCGGCGATGGCCCTGGCCCGGCTGAACATCCCCGGAATGCTCCTGTACGGCGGCTCGATTGCGCCGGGCCGGTACAAAGGGCGCGACATCACGATTCAGGACGTATTCGAGGGCATCGGCGCGGCGGCGGCGGGCAAGATCACCGACGCCGATTTGACCGAGCTGGAAGACGCGGCCTGTCCCGGTGCGGGGTCGTGCGGCGGACAGTTCACGGCGAACACAATGGCGATTGTGATGGAGTTCTTAGGGCTGGCATCGCTCGGCTCGGCAGGCGTTCCCGCCGTTGACCCCAAAAAAGACGAAGTGGGCGTGGAAGCCGGCCACATGATCGTGAAGCTTCTGAAAAGCGGTGTCCGGCCTTCCGACATCCTGACAAAAGAAGCGTTTGAGAACGCGATTGCGGGCGCGGCGGCGACCGGCGGCTCCACTAATTCCGTCCTGCACCTCTTGGCCCTGGCCCGCGAGGCGGGCGTCCCGCTCTCCATGGACGACTTCAACCGCGTCTCCGCCCGCACCCCGGTCATCACAAGCCTGACCCCCGGCGGCAAGTATGTCGCGACCGACATGCATCGGGCGGGCGGCACGCGGCTTGTCGCCAAAAACCTGCTGGCGGCGGGCCTGCTGCACGGCGACCGCCCTACCCCATCGGGCCAGACGCTGGCCGAAGAAGCGGCGCAGGCTGAGGAAATGTTCGGTCAGGAAGTGATTGTTTCGGTTGACAAAGCGTTCAAGCCGCGCGGCGGCATTGTCATTCTGCACGGCAATTTAGCCCCGGAAGGCGCGGTCATCAAGCTGGCGGGGACCGAGAAGACCCAGTTTTCCGGTCCGGCCCGGATCTTTAACCGGGAAGAAGATGCGATGGCAGCGGTCTCGGCGCGTTCTATCGTACCGGGCGACGTGGTCATCATCCGTTATGAAGGTCCGAAAGGCGGGCCGGGAATGCGCGAAATGCTGGGTGTCACGGCGGCGCTGGTCGGGCAGGGACTCGGCGGCGAAGTCACCATGGTAACGGATGGCCGCTTTTCCGGCGCGACACGCGGCCTGATGGTCGGCCATGTCGCCCCGGAAGCGTCGGTCGGCGGCCCGATTGCCCTCCTCCACGAAGGCGACTTGATCGCTTTAGACATTGAGAACGGCACCATTCACGCCGCTGTCAGTGAAGAAGAGTTTGCAAGCCGCCGCGCCGAATGGACTGCCCCTGCGCCGCACTATACGGTGGGCGTCATGGCAAAATACGCCGCGTCCGTGACCTCAGCATCCGAAGGCGCGGTCACAATCGCGAAGTTCTGAACCTCACCCGGCCACAGCACTGGCTACCCGGAGGGCAAGTGGCTATCCTCTCCTTTCCTAAAGATTTATCGGAAGGAGAGGGTAGGAACGGAGTTCCGGGGTGAGGTCTTTCTGGTTCTTGGAGGTATAGACCATGACTATGATGCAAACGAACCCTGTCACGAAAATTACCTATGAAGAGTTTTTGGAACGGGACGGTGAAAATCAGCATGTTGAATGGGTGGATGGAGAAGTAATTGAAATGAGTCCAATCTCTGACCGCCATGAAGACCTTTCCGGGTTTCTCAAGCCTTTGCTGCGTCATTTTGTGGAGGCGCATCAGCTAGGGATTGTTCGGGGCGAGCCATTCCAAATGAAACCGGCTCTCAGTCTGCCGGGACGCGCCCCCGACATTTTCTTTGTCGCGACAGCCCATCTGGACCGCCTGAAGAAAACGTACTTGGAAGGCCCTGCCGACTTGGTGGTCGAAATTATCAGCCCGGAGAGCCAGTCGCGAGACCGAGGCGACAAGTTCTTTGAGTACGAAGCGGGCGGTATTCCTGAATACTGGCTCCTTGACCCAGTGCGCCAGCAGGCCGAGTTTTACCAGCTTGGCTCAGATGGTGTCTATCGCCCTGCCGCTTTGGACTCCCAGGGCCGCTACTACAGCGCTGTTCTGCCGGGCCTCTGGCTGCAAGTGGACTGGCTCTGGCAAACTCCCCTGCCGCCGCTGCTGTCTGTCTTGAAGGCGTGGGAGCTAATCTAAGCGCAACTTTTCCAGGCGCAACTTTTCCGGCGGAAGCGTGTCACAGAAAGCATGACACCCGATGTTGTTGTCCGCTGCCGCCCGCCGCGCACCACTTGGCTTCTGCTGGTCTTTCCTGCGATGTTCGGCCCCCTCAGTGCGCTGTCTGCCTTTGCCCCCATGCCTAAAGGCCCGCCCTCCCCCAGCGAGACTTCGTTCTTTTTCCTCCTTTCCCTGCTGTGCTGTTTCTGTGCGTGCGGTCTCGCTTGGTGGCTGCTGCGGGCCGGGATCACCGCCGCTGATGACGGGCTGCGGGTGCGCGGTTTCGGCGGCTGGAAGACAATGCGCTGGGAGGAAGTCTTAGACTTCTACGAGAAGCTGCCTGTGCAGAAGCGTTCCGCTGCGGCTGGGTACGTCTTGGAAACGGCTTCGGGAAAAGTCTGCTTTTCTCGTGACTGGTCAAACGCCGAGGCGCTGCGTGAGAAAGTGGCGCGAGACGCGGTTCACAGCCGCGCGTCGGAGTGGGAAATTAAAGGCACACGGGCGGTTGACCCGTGGCCGGCGGTGTTCGACTACGACACGCGGGAAAACCGCTGGGTCCCCCGGATTTGGCTGAAACTCTTTGTCGTTTTCGTTGTCTATTTAGTGGTACAGCCGTCGCTGCAATTTGCGGCGACGGCAAGCTTGATCGGCTGGGGGGCGACACTGGCTGCCGCTGCCTTGTATCTGCTGCTGATCGGCTCTACGGGTCTCGTGTTTCTGGTTCCGCTGGCGCAGTACCGGGCAGCGGGCCGGCGCAAAGCCGAGCGGATTACGGCAGACTTGGACGGCGTTGTGTTCGAGGACGGAGCGCGACGGCTGGAAGCCGATTGGTCCGATGTCGTCAAGTACCAAGTGGTCAGCAGTTACGGGGTTCTCTTTTGCTTCATCGTCGAGACCCGGCAGGGAGAGTTTGACTTTCTTTCCAGCCTCGGCAATGCGGCGCTGCTGCAAGCGATTATACAGTGCTGCGCGGCCAATGCCGATGTCCGCGAATGGCGGCGGGCCACCGACGAGGACGCATTGGGCGGGGAGGCTGCCCGGTGGAGCGGCGGGCAGGCCGGAGTTGAAACGCGCTTTTACCACTACCAGACACGCGGCCATCGCGCTGTTCTGCTCGGATCGGTATTTCTCGGCGTAGTCTTTGGCCTGATGTTCGCGAGCAGCAGTCTCGGCTGGCTTCCTGGCGCCGCGCTCACGACATCGGCTGCGTGGGCTGCTGGGATCGGGTGGGGTGCGGCACTCGTGCTGGGCTGGCGGGCGTATCGGCGGAACGGAATTGCGGCAGACGATACCGGCCTGACCCAGCGAATGCTGTTCGGCGAGCGGTTCTTGGCCTGGGAACAGGTACAGGACTACACACGGAGTCAAGCCGGCGGAAAGGTGTTCGGACGCGGCACAACACTCCGGTTCGGCTTTGACATTGTCGGACACGAAGAGTTAATAACGGAGATTGCCCGGCGCACACGGGGCGTTTGATCGCTTTCAGTGAGAAACGGACATTTTTGCGGGGAAATCCAGGTATACTTTTCCCTGTCTCTGATTTTCGGGCGTCACCGCTGATGCTGGGTTCCCATTTATGCCGACGCTTATGTTACCTCGTAAGTCTTCGCGGACACTCAAACAGACGGCTTTGCTCCGCACCGAGCCGGAGCTGCGCCGGGCGCTGGACATTGGCCTTTCGGTTCTGCTGCTGCTGCTCGCCGCGCCGGTACTCGTGTGGACGGTGCTTGCCATCAAGCTGTCTTCACCCGGCCCGATCTTCTACCGGCAGGAACGGGTCGGCCTCCACGGGCGGCTGTTCCAAATCTGGAAGCTGCGGACCATGCGGGCGTCCGGGCCGGGCGGGCCGTGCGTGACGGCCCAGGACGACTCCCGGATTACGCCGCTGGGACGGTACCTGCGGTCGTGGAAGCTCGATGAGCTGCCCCAGCTTTTCAATGTACTTTGCGGCGACATGAGCCTGGTCGGGCCGCGCCCGCAGGTGCCGTGTTTTGTCGCGTGTTTCGACCCGGAGCGCCGCCGGGTGGTGCTGAGTGTCCGGCCCGGCATCACAGGGCCGACGGCGCTGTATTTCCGGCATGAAGAGTACCTGTTGGCAGGCCAAGCCGACCGGGAACGGTTCTACATCGGGCACATCCTGCCGGTCAAGCTTCAAATGGACACTGAGTATATCCGCACTCGCTCGCTGTCAAGCGATCTGCGGACTTTAGCGGATACGCTGCATCTGGTGCTGTCGCGCCTCGCCGGTCGGGCCGGCCATTCCGGTATCCCAGCCGCCCTTGTTCTGCCGGCGCTGCAAACCGCCGAAGCACAAGCCGCCGAAGCACAAGCCGCCGAAGCACAAGCCGCCGAAATGTGCCAGCAGGCGTCGGAGCTGGTCCAGATGGCCGAGATGGCCCAGTGACGGCATCAACAAACTTTTCTTCCCTCTTAGGATTGACTATGCATCACCGTTCTCTTTTCACCTGCCGCCCTCTTTTCACCTGTCGTTTTCTCGGCCGCTCTGCCGGCCTTGCCGCCGGCCTGAGTGTTTTTCTTGCTGCTGGGCTGACCCCGCCAAGTACCGGACAGGACCCCCAGCCGCGTTCCTCCGCTTCTTCCGAGAATGACACGTCCGGCGGCATGGCCGGATCTTCCGCAGACAGCAGCGCATCCGACTCCGGCACGTCCTCGGAGACCGCCCCGCAGGTGGGAGTGGATACTGCCGGCCGTGCAGACGCCGTCGCGACCCGGAACGGGCGGACGACCCGGCAGCGGCGTCCGGCTGCCCCCCCGAACCCGCTGGTGCTGACCGATCCTTCCCGCAGCCCCGAAGGGGCCGGCACTGACTCCTCCGCGCCGTATTCCTCGCTGGGGACGCCAGACGGCTCGCAGGCGGCTCCGTACCTGCCGTCGGGGCAGAATACCGTGCGAGGAACTACGCCGTCCGGCAACCGGTTTATCCCGCCGGTGGTCACGCGCGATCCCGCCGATTACACGCTGTCTACCGATCCTTCGGCGCCTGCCTTGCGCCGAACAAAGCCGCTGCCGCTGTTCGGCTATGACTTCTTTCAGCCGGCCCGCCAGATCATTATTGCCCGGCGCCGCGCCCTGCTGCCGCCTGCCCCGCGTCCGGTACGCTACAACACTACGGGCCGGAACGGCGCTCGGCCAGGCCAGATCAACAGCCAGAACTCAAACAGCGCGAGCTATTCTAATCCCGGCGGCTACGATAACTCCAATGGTTATAATCCCAGCGGAAACAGCGCGGGCCAGGACAGCGGCGCTTATGGGATCGGCGCGGATGCCGCTCTGCTCGGCGCAGGCGCGGCAGGACAGGCTCTGCGCGGCGGAAACACGTCGTCTTATAACTCTGGGCAGGCGGGGGCTTATGACTCCGGCAGCGCCGATCCCGGCCAGAACGGGCTAATCCAGAACAGCCCGGCCCAGAACGGCGATAGCCGGTACCCCAACAGCCAGTACCCGAACAGCCAGTACCCGAACAGCCAGTACCCGAATGGCAGTCAGCGCGGCGCGGACGGGACGGGCGGCTACAGCGACCCGCTCGACGGCAGCGGCGACCCGCTGAACACCTACAATTCCAGCGCCTACAATTCTAATACTTACGATTCCAGCACTTACAATTCCAGCACCGACATGCCCGGCGCTTACACACCGGGCAGCGCCGACGGCTCCGGCTCGGATCTTCCCGGCGATGTCACCAGCACCGCGCCGCGCCGGCGGCAGTCTCGCGCGTCTTCTAACGCGGGCGGCTATCTCAGCTCCGGCGGCGACGGCTTCCCCGGCGATACTGGGCAGACCGGCACCGGCAGCCAGTTCCCCGGCGACGATGCGCTTCTCCGAAGCGGGACCGCGAACGCCATCACCGGCCAGATCGCCGACCCGCTTTCAACCCTGTCCCAGAATGTTCTCGCGTCTCTGCCGCCGAACTACCAGCTCCAGCCCGGCGACTCGCTTTCGGTCCGCTACAGCGCCCTGGCGCTGGCGCCGCGCGAGTTCACGGCGACCGTGGACTTGCAGGGCGGAATTGATGTGGAAGGCATCGGGCGCGTCGTCGTCGCCGGCCGGACGGCGACCCAGGCGGAGGCCGTTCTGCGCCAGCGGCTGGGGCGGCTGTACCGCAACGTGGACGCCTCGATTGACCTGCGCCAGCTTCGGACCATTCAGGTGACTGTCAGCGGGGCAGCGTTTGCGCCCGGCACTTACACCGTCCCCGCGACCGCGACTGCGTTCAATGTCCTGAACGCCGCCGGCGGGCCGACCGCCGACGGCTCCCTGCGGGACATCCGTGTCCTGCGCGGCGGGCGGCGGGCCGGGACGCTTGATATTTATCCGCTTGTCGGGGCGGCGGGCGGCAGTCCGAGCGCCAAAAACGGCGACGTTTCGCTTCAAGCGGGCGACAACATTTACATTCCTGGCCGGCTGTCGCGGATTGCGGTCAGCGGGGAAGTCCGCCAGCCGGCGGTCTACGAGCTGACGACGACGGAAAACCTGCGTGACGCGCTCCGCTACGCCGGAGGAGTAAAGCCGTCGGGCGTGGACCAGAACGTCCATATTGACACGATTGACAACGGCCTGGGCCGCGTGATCAAAGATGTAAACCTGCGCGACAAAGCAAAAGTGGCGTCGGTGAATGTCTTCGACGGCGACACCATTGAAGTGTCGTCCGTTCGCTCGATTCTCACGAACCGCGTTACTATCAGCGGCGCGGTGGACCAGCCGGGCGATTACGCGCTGACGCCGGGCATGACCGCCGCCGACCTGATTGCACGGGCCAGGGGCGTCCTCTACAATACCTACCAGGGACGGGCGGAGCTGACGCGGCTGAATTCCGACAACACGACCACCGTGCAGCCGCTTTCGCTGGAAGCGGCCTCGGCTGTGGCGCTGAAACGCTTTGACATCCTGCGGCTGTTCACGGACCAGGAAGTGTCGTATCTGGGCCGCCGGCTCGTGACCGTGCGCGGCGCGGTGCAGCGGCCCGGCCTCTACACCCAGAGCCGGAACATGCGGGTCAGCGACCTGCTGCTCGACTCCGGCGGCCCTTTGCCGGATGCCTACACGAACCGGGCCGTGCTGCTCCACCAGCGCGGCGACGGCACTTACGCCTATGATTATGTCAATCTCGCCGCCGTCATCGCGGGCGACGCGAGCATGGACCTGCCGGTGGAAGACAACGATGTGCTGGCGGTCTACCGGATCGGGGAAGCGCACTTTACGCCCGACCATACCGTTAAGATTCTGGGCAATGTGCTGGCACCGGGGCTGTATGCACGCGGCGAAGGGATGCGCCTGAGCGACCTGCTGAAGCAGTCCGGCGCGTTCAAGCCCGGCGGCGGGACGCGGGTGACGGTGGCCCATGCCCGGCGTCCGGTTACGGATAAAATCCTGCAAGTTGCGTCGGTCCAGCCCATTCCGCAGACGGCGGTGGAGTACGCGGCGAACCAGACCGTCACCGAAGGCACCGATCTGGCGCTTCAAGACGGCGATGTCGTCGCTGTCCAGGGCGACGGCTCCCTGCGCGACCACCCGGCGGTTGTCACCGTGACCGGCATGGTCAACCGTCCCGGCCCGATCATCATTCAGCAGGGAATGCGCCTCAGCGATGCCATCAAGCAGGCCGGCAGCCTGCGCCCCGAAGCCTTCCCGCAGGGCGCGGAGTTTACGCGGACAACCGACGCGCTTGTCACGGGCAGCCAGCTTGACCTGGCGGCGGTCATCAACCGCATGAGCGACATGCTGAACCTCAGCCAGGCCCAGCGCGAGCGGGCCAAAGCGAACCTTGCGCTGATTGAAGCCGCCGGCAGCGCGGCCAGCGGCTCCAGCTCACCGGGCCTTCCCGGCCTCGGCGGCTCATCGCCTAACAATGCCGCCAACCCCAATCTGGCGCCGCTCATCGCGACCCTGCCGCAGAACAACTTGGTCTCGCCCGCCCGCCTGCTGACCCCCAGCCAGCTCCGCCCGAACGGCGCGGTCGCCGTGCAGCTTGCTCAGGCGATCCGCCGGCCCGGCTCCCTGGACGATGTCCTGCTGAAAGACGGCGACACGCTGGTTGTCCCAGAAACCCCGACGACGGTGCAGGTGGTCGGCGCGGTCTTCAGCGCACGCGGGGTCGTGTTCCGGCCCGGCCAGTCCATTGACTACTACATCCAGCGGGCGGGCGATTACACGCCGGACGCCGCGAAGGACCGGATTGAAGTCATCCATGCCGGCGGCGGCCTGATCCCGGCCAGCAAAGCGGGGGCGCTCCAGCCGGGCGACCTGATTCTGGTCCCGACAAAAGTGCTGGCGGAGAAGATCAGCCGCAGCGGCAGCGGCTTCTCCGACTTCTTCCAGGGGCTGGTCGGCTCGGCCATCACCTTGAAAGTGCTGGGGAGCGTCTTTGGGCTATAATTGACAAGAGGAACCTGTTTAAGATATAATCAGCAGGGGTTCGCTCCTAGGCTTTTCCTCTGCCGGCTTCACCCGTTCCGCCTCAAGACCGTCTTGTGCGCTGAGATTGTATAACGTGCCGCAAACCACTGAGTCACAAGACGAAATTTTCATTGACGGAGTACGTCTGCGCCGGGTCTTCCGTCGCCAGGCCCGGCTTTGGCTCTGGCTGGGACCGCTTGCGGCGGGCCTGCTGCTTCTGCTGCTGGCGGCGCTTGTTCCGCGCACCTACATCGGAACGACTTCGGTGGCCTTGCAGCAGTCGTCCGGCGGCAATCCCGCCATTGCTCTCTTAACCGGCGGCGGCGGCGGGTCCAGCAAGCGTTACTTAGGCGTGCTGAAAAGCCGCACGATGGCCGCTGCCGTCGAGCGCCATGTCCAGCTTCGGCAGCTTTACGGCGGCAAGGTGTTCCGCACCGAAGAAGATGCAACTGAGTTTTTAATGAAGAGCGTGAAGCCCGACGACAGCGCGACCGACGGCCTGCTGTATATCGGCGTTTCCCTGCCCGGCCCGCCGAAGCTTGCCCTGCACCCGTCGCCGAGTGTTGCCCAGGTGGAAAATGCTTCGGCGGACGCCGCGAATGCGTATGCGCTGGGCCTCAAAGAATACTTTGCCGTCAGCGATACCGATCAGGGCGCGGTTCTGCTGCGCGGCGCGGATACGGAAGTGCGCCAAGCCCGCGCCCGGTACAACGATGCCGTGTCGCGGTCACTGGCGTTTACGCGCGGCCTGGGCCGGACGGACCCGCGTACCGCCTCGGCGGTTTCTTCCGCACTGCCGTCTTCGTCCGCGCTTTCTTCGTCTGCGCTTTCTTCGTCTTCTTTGTCCTCGCCTTTGTCTTCCGGCAGTCTGGCTGCGCCTGCTCGCGCGGCGGGCGGCACGGACTCGGAAACGGCATCTTCGGCTCTTCCGGGACTGTACGCCGAGCTGAACCGGGTGCAGGCCGAGCTGCGGGAAATCCAGGCCGTCCGGGCGACCGGCCAGACGCTGATCGGCGGCCAGCTTCAGGATTTAGCCAAAGTCCCTACTGACGATCCGCTCCTTGCTGATGCGCGTGGCCGCGTTGTTCAGGACCAGTCGGCGTTCAATGCACTGTCCAAGACATATGAGTCGGGAAACCTAGCGGTCATCCAGGCAAAAGCGCGGCTGGATTTCGATCAGGCGAACTTGAACCGGCAGAAAGAAGGCATCCAGGAGCGCTTGACGACCCCGGATGTCCGTAGCGCCGAGCAGATCAAGGGCCTGTATGCCCGCGAAAGCGTCCTGTCAAGCCAGATCGCGTCGGCCCAGCAGCACCTGCGTGTCAGCCGGCGCTTGTCCGGCGAGGCCGGACGGCTGCAAGCGGAAGTTGAAATCCAGCTTGATGTGCTGAAAGCCACGTTCAGCGAGGCGGAAAAAATCAAGCTGAACAACGCTTCCTCGCTTAGCCGTATGAGCATCATTGATGCGGCGCTCCCGCCGAAAAGCGGCGAGCCGGGTCTTTCCAAGCTGGCGGCGGTTTGCCTCGTGCTGGCGTTTCTGGCGTTTCTTCTCGCCGTGATTCGTGACTACCTCCGCCCCGCGCCGAAGCCAGCAAACGCGGGACCACTTTCCGGCGGTACAAACGGCCACGGAATGTTAAGCTCGGACGACCCCGCGCACGCTGCCGTGCCGCAAGAGACTCGCAAACTATGAATGTTGTCATACTCGCCGGCGGTTTGGGAACGCGCCTGGCCGAAGAAACCGAAATCAAGCCGAAGCCAATGGTGGAAGTCGGCGAGCATCCGATTGTCTGGCATATCATGAAGTCCTACGCTCGGTATGGCTTCACGGACTTTTTTCTCGCGCTGGGGTATAAAGGCGAGATTATCAAGCGCTACTTTCTAGACCACTACTCGCTTGGCGGCAGCCTGCGGGTAGACCTTGCCAGCGGGTCGGTCGAAGACCTGGAAAAAGACACCGAGGACTGGATCGTTCATCTGATGGACACCGGCCAGAAGACCCAGACCGGCGGGCGGATCAAGCGTCTGGAACCCCTGCTGTCCGGCGGGACGTTTATGGCGACTTACGGCGACGGCGTCAGCGATGTCAACTTAGCGGATGTGCTGGCCTTTCACCGAGCGCACGGCAAAATTGCGACAATTACGGCGGTCCGTCCGCCGTCCCGCTTCGGCGGCCTCGTGTTTGAGGGAGATTTAGTCCGCGAGTTCAGCGAAAAGCCGCAAATCGGCGAAGGCTGGATCAACGGCGGCTTTATGGTGCTGGAGCCGGCGCTTTTCGAGTATTTGGATGACGATGCCAGCATTCTGGAAGTGGACGCTTTGGAGCGCCTCGCGGCGGCGGGCCAGCTTGCCGCCTTCCGGCATGAAGGCTTTTGGCAGTGCATGGACACGCTGCGCGAGAAGAAGATTTTAGAAAACTTATGGCAGTCGGGAAAGGCCCCTTGGAGAGCATGACAGCATTGAATACGGAATTTTGGCGGGATCGCCCGACCTTTGTGACCGGCGCGACCGGGCTTGTCGGCGGCTGGCTGGTGAAGTCTTTGCTCGCCGCTGGGGCGGAAGTGGTTTGCCTTGTCCGGGACTGGGTTCCCGGCTGCGAGCTGGTCCGCTCCGGCGGCTGGGACAAAGTCAAAGTCGTTCGGGGCGATGTCGCCGACCAGGCGATGCTGGAACGCGCTTTAGGCGAGTACGAGATTGACACGGTGATTCACTTGGCGGCCCAAACCATTGTCGGGATTGCAAACCGCAACCCGGTCTCGACGTTTGAAGCCAACATTCAGGGGACGTGGTGCCTGCTGGAAGCCTGCCGCCGGTCGCCGAAAGTCAAGCAGGTCGTCATCGCGTCGTCGGACAAAGCCTACGGCGACCAGGAAGTCCTGCCGTATGACGAAACGACGCCTTTGCAGGGCCAGCACCCATATGACGTTTCCAAGTCCTGCGCGGATTTAATTTCTACCGCCTACGCCAAAAGCTACGAGCTGCCGGTGACGATTACCCGCTGCGGCAACTTCTACGGCGGCGGTGACCTGAACTGGAACCGGATTGTCCCCGGTACGATCCGCTCTGTCCTGCGCGGCCAGGCGCCGGTAATCCGCTCCGACGGCTCGTTTGTCCGCGACTACTTTTATGTCGAGGACGGCGCGGCGGCGTACATGCTGCTGGCCGAGCAGATAGCCCGGAACCCCAGCCTGCGCGGCGAGGCATTTAACTTCTCCAATGAGCTGCAAGTGACAGTGCTGGAGCTGACCGAGAAGATACTCGCCGTCATGGGGTCCGACTTGCGGCCCGACATCCGAAACGAAGCTTCAAACGAGATCAAGCATCAGTACCTCAGTGCCGCAAAGGCCCGGCGGATGCTGGACTGGAAGCCGCTGTATTCGCTGGATGGGGCGCTTGAGAAAACCATTCAATGGTATACTGATTTTCTGACCGCTGAGTAGACGCGGCCCAGGATTAAAACCCTGGACAAACTTAGAAAGATTTGCAATGACAGCAAAAGCCGATGCGCTCCGGGCGCAGATTGCCGATTTAGTCGTCGAATACCATAACGAAGCATTTGCCCCGCAGCCGTTCGTGCCGGGCGTCTCTTCCGTGCCGGTTTCCGGGCGTGTGTTTGATGCTGAGGACGTTCAGCATCTCGTAGACTCCGGACTGGACTTTTGGCTGACCACGGGCCGGTTCGCCGCCCAGTTCGAGCGTGAATTCGCCCGCTTCTGCGGCGTTCGAAAAGCCCTGCTCGTGAACTCCGGCTCGTCCGCCGATTTAATTGCGCTGACGACTCTGACCTCTCCGGCGCTCGGCGACCGGCGGCTGAAGCCCGGCGACGAAGTGATTACGGTCGCGGCGGGCTTCCCGACCACGGTCAACCCGATTATCCAGAATGGCCTTGTTCCTGTGTTCTTGGATGTGACCATCCCCGACTATAACCTCAACATTGACCAGCTTGAAGAAGCGCTTTCGCCGAAGACGCGGGCGCTGATGTTTGCCCACACGCTCGGCAACCCCGGCAACATGACGGCGATTTCCGAGTTCGTCAAAAAGCACGACTTGTTTCTCGTTGAAGACTGCTGCGACGCGATTGGCGGGACATACAACGGCCAAAAAGTCGGCACCTTCGGCGACATCGCAACGGCGTCGTTCTACCCCGCCCACCACATCACGATGGGCGAAGGCGGCGCAGTGTTCATGAACAATGTCAAGCTCAAAGTCCTCGCCGAGTCCTACCGCGACTGGGGCCGCGACTGCTTCCCGGCGGGAACGCCGGTCAATGTCGCCGAGGGTGTCAAGGCCATTGAAGAGGTGCAGGTCGGCGACGAAGTTTGGACTCACGACGGCAACTACCGCCGCGTTACTGAGCAGCTTGGCCGGAACTACAGCGGGCCTCTTTGTACGGTCAAGGCCCGGATGCGCCCGCCGCTGACTGCAACCGGCAAGCATCCATTCTGGATTGAGCGTGACAGCAAGCGCGACTGGGTCCACGCTCAAGACTTGAAGCCGGGCGACCTGCTGCTGGAAGCCGTTCCGACTGAAGACCGCACCCCGACCGACTTTCGGTGGAGTTACGCGACGGCTTATGCGACGCGCGAGCAGTGCCTGACGCCCGACCCGGACTTGATGCGTCTGATCGGCTACTGGCTGGCGGAAGGCAGCGTCACCAAAGCCCTGAAAGGCAAAAGCGGCTACAACGAGAACAAATACTTCGGCTATCGTGTGGAGTTGACGTTCCACGACAAAGAGCAAAACTATGCCGATGATGTCGTGGCGCTGATGCAGCGGTTCTTCGGCGTCCGGGGCTGTCAGCGCACAGTGCGAGACTCGCACGGCATCACGCTGTCGTTCAAGACGCGCCAGGGGTACGAGTTTTTTGGACAGTTCTTCGGCAGTGGATCGCATACAAAGCATCTGCCGGAGTGGATGGTCTCATGGCCGACCGCGCTGACTTCGGAGCTTGTGCGCGGCTACTGGCGCGGCGACGGCAGTGACTCGCATCAAGGCTTCTCGCTCCATTCAACGAGCATGACGCTTTCGGAGCAGATGCGGCGCATTTTGCTGAAAGCCGGCATTCTTTGCTCTGCTTGGGAGCGGACGATTGCGGCGCATCAGCCTTCCATAATCAATGGCCTCACAGTGACGGCGCGGGCTGCGCTGAACGCACTTAGCATTTACGGCGACAATGCAGAGGCTTCCGCGGCTTTAGTCGGTGAGCAGTACGTCACGCGCTCACACCGGCGATACGCGCACTTTAGCGGCGACGGCAAATATGCGTGTTATCCGGTTGTCCGCAACGATGTCGCGGAAGTCCGCGACACGATTGTTTATAACATTGAAGTGGAAGAAGACCATTCCTACCACGCCGGCGGGATCGCGGTGCACAACTGCTGGTGTGAGCCGGGTAAAGACAACACTTGCGGGAAGCGGTATGAGTGGCAGCTTGGCGATCTGCCGTGCGGCTATGACCACAAGTACACCTACTCGCATATCGGCTACAACCTGAAAGTGACCGACATGCAGGCGGCGGTCGGGGTATCCCAACTTAAAAAGCTGCCGGAGTTTATCGCCGCCCGGAAACGGAACTTTGCCTACCTCTACGCCGGCTTGCAGGACTCGCAGGAGCATTTGATTTTGCCGCAGGCGACCCCGAACTCGGACCCGTCCTGGTTCGGTTTTCCGATTGCAGTCCGGCCCGACGCGCCGTTTACACGGGACCAGCTTGTGCGGCATTTGGATTCCAAGAAGATCGGGACGCGCCTCTTGTTTGCGGGCAACCTGCTGAAGCAGCCGGCGTATGCGAACATTCAGCACCGGAAGATCGGGGATCTCGCGAACACCGACTTTGTGATGAACAATGTCTTCTGGATCGGCGTCTACCCGGCATTGACCGACGCGCATAAAGACTACATGATCGAGACGATTGCCCAGTTTGCCCGGTCGGCCCGGCGCGAGCTGGCAGTCATTTAATGCGCTGCCTGGTGACAGGGGCATCGGGCCATGTCGGCGCGTTTTTGACAAAATCGCTGCTGGCGCGAGGCTGCGAAGTGGCGGCACTGGTGCGCCCGGAAAGCGATCTGTGGCGCATCAGCGATGTGCGGGACCGCGTGACGCTCCTGCATGGGGCGTTGGGGGATTCAGAGTCGGCGGAATCTGGGCTGCGGGCCTGGCAGCCGGAAATTGTTTTCCATTTGGCCTGGGCGGGAGTAACCGGGGCATACCGCAACGACCCCGCACAGATTACGCGCAATGTTGCGGGCAGCCTGGCGCTGTTTGAGGCCGCGCACGGTGCAGGCATGAAGGTTTGGGTCGGCGCCGGCTCGCAGGCGGAATACGGCGCCGTGGACGGCGTCCTGCGCGAAGACCGCATGCCGAAGCCGGAAACCGCTTACGGGGTCGCCAAGCACTGCTTGGCCGTGATGACCGAGAAGCTGTGCGCGATGACCGACACGCGCTTTCTCTGGCTGCGCCTGCTGGCGGCTTACGGCCCGATGGATGACCCGCGCCACCTGCTGCCGGGTGTGATCGAGCAGCTCCTCAGCGGCGAGCGGCCTGCGCTGACGCCGGGCGAGCAGCGCTGGGATTATCTGTACATTGAGGATGCCGCCGAGGCGATCTGCCGGCTGGCACTGGAAAAAACGGCGTCCGGCGTCTTCAACTTAGGGTCTGGGGAAGCGCACACCGTCCGTTTCTTGGTAGAAGCGGTGCGCGATCTGGTTGACCCGGCCCTGCCGCTCGGCTTCGGCGAGGCGGCCTACCGCCCTGACCAGGTGATGCACCTTCAGGCGGACATTGCCAAACTGACTCAGGCGACCGGATGGCAGCCCCAAGTTAGTCTTGAAGACGGCCTCCGGCGGACAGTGGCGTGGCACCGCAGCCGGCGGGAACCCAAAGAAAGAACACAATGAAAGCTTCAGACTATATTGCCCAGTTCCTGAAGGAGCGCGGCGTCCCCTGCGTCTTCGAGATGGCCGGGGGCATGATCACCTTTCTGCTGGATGCGATCTACCAAACCGGCGGCATCCGGGTTGTTTCGGTGCATCACGAGCAGACCGCCGCGTTTGCCGCCGAGGCCGCCGGGCGGATCACCGGCATTCCGGGGGTCGCGATGGCGACCAGCGGGCCGGGCGCAACCAACCTGCTGACAGGGATCGGAAGCTGCTACTTCGACTCGACCCCGACGGTCTTTATCACCGGACAAGTCAACCGGCATGAGCAGAAAGGCGACCGGCCCATCCGCCAGCTTGGCTTCCAGGAAACCGACATTGTCGCGATGGCGAAGCCGATCACGAAAGCCGCCTGGATGGTGACCGATGCCCACGCCCTGCCGCAGATGCTGCATGAAGCGTTTGCGCTGGCCGTTTCCGGCCGGCCCGGCCCGGTCCTTTTGGATATTCCGATGGATGTCCAGCGCGTAGACATCACGCCGCCGGTTTCGTTTGCGCCGGTCGCCGAACTGCATCAAACTGTAGACCCAGCGCAGCTCGACGCACTGCTGACCCAGATGGCGGCGGCGAAAAAGCCGCTGATTTTGGCGGGCGGCGGCATCCGGTCGGCGCGGGTCGCCGGCGAGTTCCGGGCGTTTGTCCGGGCCGTTCAAGTTCCCGTCGTCAACTCGCTGATGGGCGTAGACGTTCTGCCATTTGACGAGCCGCTGCGAATGGGTCTGATCGGCTCCTACGGGAACCGCTGGGCGAACCATGCGATCGGCCAAAGCGATTTTCTGCTGGTGCTGGGCAGCCGGCTGGATGTCCGGCAGACGGGGTCTGAAACCGACGAGTTCAAGGGCGACCGCACAATCTTCCATGTGGACGTGGAGCCGGGCGAGATCAACAACCGGGTGACGGGCTGCGAGGCGATTGTCGCCGACCTGCCGGCGTTCTTCGAGGCAGCGCTTCCGGCAGCGCGGGCGCGGCAGTGGCCGAGCCAGGCGGAGTGGGCGGAAAACATTGCCGGGCTTCGGCGCGAGTGGCCGGATACCGCCGAGCTGCCGGACATTGTGGGGATCAACCCGAACACGCTGATGCACGCGCTGTCCGCCCACGCGCGGTCCGCCGGGGCGTATGTCGTGGATGTCGGCCAGCACCAGATGTGGGCGTCCCAGTCGGTGGATGTTGCGGCGGACCAGCGGTTTCTGCTGTCGGGCGGCATGGGGTCTATGGGGTTCGCCCTGCCGGCCGCGATCGGTGCGGCGGCGGTGGACCCGCGCCCGGTGGTGCTGATCGCCGGGGACGGCGGCTTCCAGACAAACATTCAGGAGCTTCAGACAGTTGCCCGGAACAGCCTGCCGATCAAGATGGTCATTGTGAACAACCAGTGCCACGGCATGGTGCGCCAGTTCCAGCAGTCCTACTTCCACGAGCGTTACCAGTCAACGCTGTGGGGCTACAGCGCCCCGGACTTTGCGCGTGTTGCCGAAAGCTACGGCATCAAATCCGGCACGGTAGACCGCGAAGACGGTTTGGAAGACGCGCTGGCGGCGCTCTGGGTCGACCCCAGCAAACCCGGCCTGCTGCAAGTCATGATTGACACCTATGCGAACGCCTACCCCAAGCTGGCGTTTGGACGGCCCCTCACTGAGATGGAGCCGCTGGCGAAGCCGCTGGAGATGGAAGGGACATGACACAGAAAGTTGAACAGGCGTCCATCAAGCTGCTTTCAATTTGTATCCCTACCCACGATGGCCGGGGCGGTACGTTACGGGAGGCTCTAGAAAGTGTTGTGAGCCAGATTGATGAAGCGCTGGAGTCACAAGTTGACATCTGCATCAGCGATAACGCTTCTCAGGACGAGACGCAGACCTTAGTAGCGCAGTACACGCAGGATTATCCTGGCTTGATCCGCTACCACCGCCATCCGATAAACTTAGGGTTCACCCGCAATTTGATGCAGGTAATTGCCTTGTCTCAGGCGCGGTTCTGCTGGCTGCTTTCGTCGGACGATCGGATTGCCGAAGGGGGCTTAAAGCGTGTTCGGCAGGCATTAGAGGAGCACCCGGAAACCAGCGGCATTTCCGTCTTTACGGAAGGCTTTGAGCGTGACATGAGTGCCCGCTCCGTTCACCAAAATAGTGCTGCCGTGCTGCCGTTCGCTTCTGGCGAGCCGCATGTGTACCGGACGCCGGAAGAGATTTTTCGCGCCTGCGGTCTGTTTCATGGCTGTTTTTCGGCGCAGATTGTTTCGCGCCCGCGCTGGAATGAAGTGCTGGAAGCGACAGAAAGAAAGGCGCTGGCGGCGAATGTTCACTTTCCGCATCTTTACTTGATTGGGCTGATAGTCAAAGCGCATCCCTGCTGGATCTGGCTGCCGGAGCTGACAATCAAAGCGCGGCGTGACAATGATGCACTAACATCTCAGCTTGACCGAAATCTTCTGCGGTACCAACTTGAGACCATGCGCGATTTGTCCCATGCCTGGGCGGCACTGCTGGGCCGGCGCAGCCTGTTGTACCGAACTTTAATGGCACGGGCGCTCGCCGACCAGTGGAGCGGCAGAGCCATTTTAACCCTCAAGATCCACACGCGCTGCCGCCTGTCCGACGACTGGGCTGTACTCGCAGGATATACGCGGCATCTTTATTTTCTTCCGGCGTTCTGGCGCAGTTCGTTCCCGGTTGCTCTGGTACCCGGTTCCCTGTTGCGGGTGGGGTTTCAGCTTAAATCCTTTGGAAAATCAATTTTGCGTTCTCGGCGTGTTCATCAGAGCGGCTTGGCCGAACGCAGGCGGGAGCCGGTGGCATGACACCGACGTCAATTGCGCCTGCTGCCGGAGCGCTTAAACAAGTCATCCGCCAAATTGGCCGAAAGGTAGGGATAGACCGCGCCGTAGGTTTTGCCTTGTCGGCTCGTCTTTGGGCGGCGCTTTCCGGTCTGTTGAGCCTCGCGCTGATGACCCGGTTCTTGTCGCCGAGTGAGCAGGGGCTATATTACACGTTTAACAGCGTTCTCGGTTACACCCTGCTGCTGGAAATGGGCCTGACTTATGTGATCCTTCAGGTTACAAGCCATGAGCGGGCCGGTTTGGAATGGACGGCGGAAGGATTTCTGGAAGGCGACCCGCTGGCAAAAGCGCGTCTGGCATCCCTGCTGCGGATGAGCCTGCTCTGGTATGGGGGGGTTGCCTGTCTAATGCTGGCGTTGCTGATCCCTGGCGGCCTGCTGTTCTTCAGCCGTCATCTGCCTGCTGGCGCGTCTCTCGTCTGGCGGCTGCCCTGGCTCGGCGTTGTGGCGGCTTCGGCGGGCATTCTGGCGCTCAGCCCAATTCTGGCGCTGATTGAAGGCGCGGGGCGGGTCTCGGATGTGACCCAGACTCAGCTTTATCAAAGCCTTGCGGGCAGCCTGGTGTTCTGGCTGGCGCTGTTCCTGCACTGCGGCCTGCTTGCTGCTGCGCTTCTTAATGGAACGATTTTTCTGTTCCAAGCCGTCTGGCTGTGGCAACGCCAGGGGCCTTTCCTGCGCGACTTGCTGCGGGCAAGCCGCCCCGGCGTCGGCATTGCGTGGCGGGCGGAAGTGTGGCCGTTCCAGTGGCGGATCGCGTTAAGCAGCATCAGCGGACTATTTGTATTTTTGTTTAATCCCTTGATGCTGGCCGCGCATGGCCCAGCCCAAGCGGGGCAGCTTGGCCTCAGCCTTGCCGTGATGAGCGCCATCACGCTGATCGCGCTTTCCTGGATTACGACAAAGTCTGCGCCGTTCGGCACCTTAATTGCACGGGGGGAGTGGGCGGAGCTGGACCGGCGGTTCTTTCCGTGCTTGTGGCAGTCTTGGGGAGTGGTAGCAGTCGGCGGCGGCGCGTTCTGGCTGGCGGATGTCCTGCTGCATTTGTGCCACGACCGGCTGGCCGGGCGGATGCTCGACCCGTTGCCGCTGGCTCTGCTGGTGGCGGCGGCACTGGCCAGTCACCTTGTCATGGCGCAGGGGATATACCTGCGGGCGCATAAGCGCGACCCGTTCCTGCCGCTCAGCTTGACTGTCGGTGTGCTGGTTTCGGCGGCAAGCTTCTTGCTGGTGAAGCCTTACGGTGCGACCGGCCTGATGCTGGGATATTTTCTGGTTTACCTGCTGGTCGGTCTAGGCGGCGGCACCTGGCTGTTTGTTTGCAAGCGGCGAGAATGGCACCAGGCAGGCGAGTGAAGGAGGCAATCATGCCGGCACCAATGCTTTCTTTGTGTGTTCCCACTTATAACCGGGTCTCGTTCTTGCGGGAGACGCTCACTAGAATTGCCGAACAAGTCTCCTTCGTGCCGCCGGACGCAGTCGAAGTGGTAGTTTCGGATAATGCGTCTACGGATACGACGGCTTCGGTGCTGCTCGAAGCGCAAAGCTGGTTCCCAGGTGTGCGCCTGCGGGTATCGCGGCAGGAAACAAACGTGGGGCCGGACGCCAACATCTACGCGGTGGTTCGTCAGGCGCGGGGCGAGTTCGTGTACATTGTGTCGGACGACGACGTTCTGCTGCCCGGTGCGGTTGCCAAGCTTTTGGAGTTGATGCGGCAGTACCCGGACGCCGACGCGCTTTCGCTGAACATCAAGTCGTTTGTAGACAATCCGAATGATCCGGCCCCATCCTGGTTTGCTATCACCGAAGACACGTTCTTTGCCGACCGGGCCGCAGCGCTTCGCGTGCTTTCACTGAGTCATCTATTTTTGTCCATGACGGCGTTCCGGCGGGCGCTGGCCGGTCGGGATTACACCGACAAAATTGGCACGAACTTGTTGCAGTCGTTTTTGTTTATGGATGTTCTGGCCGAAGGGCGTGGGGTTGCCGTTTCCGCCGCGCCGTTTCTGGCCCAGCGTTTGGACAACACCGGCGGCTACGGATTTTTGGAGGTGATGGTGACGCATTACCAGGCGCTGCTGGCCTACGCGGGGGCGGCAGGGCTGCCGCCGGAGGTCCTGCGGGAGTTCCATGTCAAGCAGCTCAAAACGTCCATCTTCCACTTTTTGATCCGCTACAAGATGATGCCCCAGCGGTATTCCTTTCACCTGCCGTTTTGGGACGGCTGCCGGCGTTTGGTGTCGGCCTATGGCCTGCATCCGTTTCTGCTGGGCGTGGTGCTGCCGCTTCTGCTGGTCCCGGCGCCCGTGCTGCGCCGCGCCTGGCGTGTGTACCGGGTGGCGCGGTATGGGCCGCGCCGGGCCGCCGCCATGCCGGGTGTTCAGGGAGCGCCGTTGTGACTCTTCCTTGTATGACCCGGCCCACGCCGCTTTTGTCCCTGGGCATTCCAACCTACAACCGCGCCCTGCTGCTGCGGCAGGCGCTTCATGCCGTGCTGGCTCAGGCGACCGATGGGACCGAAGTGGTAGTCTCAGACAATGCCTCCACCGATGACACGGCTTCGGTGCTGGCTGACGCGCAGGCGGCGTTTCCGTCGGCGTGCCTGCGGGCGCTGCGGCAGCCGACGAACGTGGGGCCGGACGCGAACATCTACGCGGTGGTCCGCGAGGCGCGGGGGGCATTCGTATACCTTCTGTCGGACGACGATGTTCTGCTGCCGGGGGCGGTTGCGAAGCTTTTGGATTTGATGCAGCGGTACCCGGAGGCCGATGCGCTCTCCCTCAACATCAAGTCGTTCGCCGAGGACCCGGCGGAAGACGGCCCGGTCTGGTTTACGGCTGCCGGTGAAACGCTGATTCGGGACCGGAACGCAGCCTTGTCCGCCTTCCGGCCCATGCAGTTTATGTTTTTGTCGGTGTTTGCGTTTCGCCGGGCGCTGGCGGCAGGGAACTATTCCGGATACGACGGCACGAACTTGTTGCAGTCCTATCTGTTTGCCGATGTTCTCGCGCGGGGCCGGGGCCTGGTCGTCACCGCCGCGCCGTTTCTGGCCCAGCGCCTCGACAACACCGGCGGCTGGGCTTTTTGGCGCGTGATGACAACGGGGCTGGCCGACTTGTGGGAATACGCGGCGCAGGCCGGCTTTGACCGGGCGCTGCTGGCCCGGCTGCTGACGACGCACCTTAAGATCGATCTGCTGACGGCGACGCGCTACTATGCGCTGACCGGGCGCGGCCGGGCGCTTGGCCTGTCGTCCGCCGCGAACCGTGCGGGGGCACGGCGCTTGCTTCAGGAATATGGCCCGCGCCCGCTGGTGCTGTTTGGTTACCTGCCGCTCCTGCTCGCACCGGCGGGCTTCTGGCCGGGCCTGCGGCGGGTCTACAAGGCGCTGCGGCGAGGCCGCGCTCAACCGGGCCGCGCTTAACCTGCTATGAGCATCAAGCTTTCTATCTGCATTCCCACTTATCGCCGTGCCCGCTACTTGGCGGAGACGCTGGACAGCGTCATCGCCCAGGCGACAAGCGATGTGGAAATTATTGTCAGCGACAATGCTTCGCCCGACAACACCGCCGAAGTCGTCCAAGCGTGCCAGGCCCGGTTTCCCCGGCTGACCTACTTCCGGCAGCCGGAGAACCTGGGGGCAGACCGGAACTACTTGCAGTCAGTCGCGCTGGCGTCGGGGGAATGGTGCTGGCTGCTCGGCGACGATGACCTGCTGGAGCCGGGCGCAATTGCCTGCGTGTTAGACCACTTGAACGGCCCGTGCCCACTGGACTTCGTGCTGCTGCTCGTCACCGCTTATGACGCGAAGATGCAGACGGTTTTGGAGCGGAGCGCGGACGTGCTAGGCGTCACTGAAGACATCTATACCACGGACGTGCCGGCGTTCTTCACCCGGTTCTTTCAAGAGTCCTATCTCAGCATCTTTGTCGTGCGGCGCGAAAAATGGAATACGGTGAACGCGGAAAAGTATGTCGGGACGGGCCTGACTTACCTCGGCATCACTTACGAATACTTAGAGGCCGATGCGCCGGTTCTGCTCCTTGCCCAGCCGCTGGTGAAGTACCGCAGCATGAACATCTCGTGGACTTCCAGCACCTTAGAAATTGTCCTGCGCCACCAGCGATTTATCGTGGACACGTTGCCCGCCCGCTACGACGCCGTCAAGGAGGCGGCATACGCGGTCTACGAGAAACGCACCCCGGTGACACTAAAAATGCTCTGCTTTCTGCGCTCCGAAGGCAGCTACGACTTGCCGCGCTACCAAAGTCTGGTCGCGCCTTATTTCGCGGCCCGGCCGGCCCATCGCACGGCGGCCCGGCTGATTGCTTCCGCCCCAATCGGCCTGATGCGGGCCGTCCGCCGGACCTACCAGGGGATCAAGTACGGGCGGGCCGGAAGAGGCGGCGCGTGACCAAGCCGACGGGCCATGTCGGAGTTATCCTGGTCAACTACAACGGCGGAAAGTTCCTGCCGGAATGTTTGGAAACGCTGTTTGCCGGCGATTACCCGCAGATGTCGGTGATGCTGGCGGACAACGGCTCCACCGACGGCTCTTTGGAATGGGTGCAGCAGCATTTCCCCTCGGTGGCGACGCTTGCGCTCGGCAGCAACCGGGGATTTACCGGCGGCTGCAATGCCGGGATCGCCTGGTGTCTGGAGAACCGGTGCGATTATATCCTGCTGCTGAACAACGATACCGCAGTCGCGCCCGATTTCTTGTCCCGGCTCATGGAACACGCCGGACCGGGCCGCCTGCTCGCGCCGAAAATCTACTTTTACGACAACCGCACGGTGATTAATAACCATCTGGGAACCTACGACTTCCGGCGCGGGGTGCATCAAGACTGGTACTTCGGCCAAACAGACACCGAGGCCAGCCGGCGGGTGCAGGACGTTTCCATGGCGAACGGCTGCGCCCTGCTGTTTCCTGCCGGCCTGGTCGCCGAAATCGGCCTGCTGGACGAGACTTTCTTTTTGTATGCCGAGGACATAGATTATATCGCCCGCGCCGTAGAAGCGGGGTTTCAGGTGCTGTTTGTCCCGGATGCTGTTGTTTACCATCGGGAAAGCGCTTCCAGCGGGGGCAGCGGCTCGCCGCTAACGGTCTACTACACAACCCGCAATCGCTTGTACCTGATGTTCAAGCACCAGAAGAGCCGGCTGATTTTGGGCTTTTTTCTGGTATATTTTATTGGGACCCGGCTAATCGTCGCGGCCCGTTACCTCGCGCGGGGGCAGACCCCCCAGCTTCGGGCGCTCCTTGCCGGCATTTCCGACTACTGCCGGGGACACCTGGGGCAAGCGCCGCCAGAGCGCTACAAGTGAGCGTTCCGGTATGTCTGACATCCATCCATGCCTTTCAATAACCCCTATAACTATGTCCGCGTTTCAGAGCTTCAGCCACTCTCGATTGAGTCGCTGGGCATTCTCGTGACCCTCGGTTTTTTCCTGTATCTGGCTCTGCGCCGGGAAGCCAGCCTCGAAATCGCGTATTTCCTGGCCCTGCCGTTCTCGGATGAGCCGTTCCGCCTCGCATCCAGCGTCCAGCCTGTCGAAGCGCTTTCCATGCTGCTGATTGTCCTGAATTACAAAAGCATTCGCCTCAATTATGTCATTTTGATTGGGCTGCTGTTTGTTTTGTTTTCCGTAATTGGGTTTCTGACCGGAAACGTCCGCGACAGCTTCTCGCTGCTGTATTCATTAAAGTTTCTGCTGATCGGTCTGGTGTTCTCGATTTTCGCCAAGCGCCCCTTCACCCTGCCGCTTTCGGTCATGCGGTTTGCGGTGGCGTTTGCGTTTTGGCTGACATGTCTGCAAGTAGGGCTTTGGATTATTGGCTTGCCGATCCACGGCATCTTTTACGCCGGTATCTTTCCGCGTCCGAAAGGGCTGGCGCATGAGCCGGCCACCTGGAGTATTTTTCTTCTCAGCTTGTTTCCGTTCATCTGCCATTTCAAGCTGGGAAGGCGCTACCTATGGATGAACAGCATTACGCTGCTGATGACCTTATCTACGTTCGGCTTCGTGGCCGCGCTATCGTTTGTGCTGCTCCGGACGGCGCTGCTGCTGTCACGTCGGCCCTTCCGCTGGTCACCGCGCCCGCTCCGCTTGAAGAAGTCGCGCCTCCTGCTCGCCGGGGTAGTTGCGGCCAGCTTGCTGGCATTGCCGGTGGCTGCGCCCGGCCTGCTGGACTCGACCGGCAAGTTTTTTTCTGTGTTCAACAAGCTGATCGAGTATCAGCAGGAGCTGACGGAGGGTTTAGGCGGAAGCACGCGGTTCACGCCTCAGAACGACACAAGCGGGCGCGGTCTGGACTTTACCTATTTCCGCGAGACCTTCCCGGAGCACTGGCTAGTTGGGATTGGTAGCTTCAATGCTCCCTACACCGACCAGTCACAAATTTCAGGAACAAACACGTACTTAATCGCGCCTATCGAGCTGGGGGTGCTCGGCACCGCTCTCTTTCTGGGCCTGCTGCTGCTGCATTACCAAACCTTGTTTCGGGATAGCAAGCACAAGAGTGCCGACTTCCTCGCAGCGAGTCTCAACATGCTGCTGATGATCGCCGGCATTCGGTGCTTGGGGTTCAGTGAGGTCTGGTATGTTCACTCTGCTGTACTTCGGACTATGCCTCTTGCTGCTGCCGCGCCGCCTGAAGAGCTGCCAGCGGCTGCGTCACCCGAAGAGGCGATGCCGACAGCTCTCTCCGCTCCTTTTCCGAACTAGAAAAGTATCGCGGGGAGTATACATCGCGGGGAGTATACATCGCGGGGAGTATACATCGCGGGGAGTATACATCGCGGGGAGTATTAAGGTCTTATTGTGCGTATTGGCTTGAACCTGCTGTATATTATTCCCGGTGAAAACGGCGGGACACAAACTTATGCCGAGGCTTTAATTCAAGCCTACGCGGCGATGGACACCGATGACGAGTTCGTGGTCTTTGTCAGCCGGGAAGGCGCGGCGCTGGAGCTGCCGACGCAGGCGAACTTCCGCACAGTGGTCTGTCCCGTTCACGCCGCAAGTCGCGAAGCCCGGTATGCCTACGAGCAGGTTTGGTTTCCGCGCCTGCTCCGGGGCTTCAAGCTGGATGTGCTGCATTCGCTGGGATATGTCTGCCCGCTGTTTCCTCCATGCCGGAGTATCGTGACACTACCCGACTTGAACTACCGGACTCCGTGGCACGGCATGTCGCGCTCCAAGCGGTTGTTTCTCGGCTGGTTTGTTGCACAGTCTGCGCGTCGTGCCGATATGATCATCACAATCTCGGAGTTCTCCAAGTCGGAGATCGTGCACCATCTTTCTGTGCCAAAGTCGAAGGTTATCACTATTCTCCTTGGCCCGCGTGAGACCTCGCCTTTGCCCCCAGCCGCCTGGGAAGAAATTGCGGCTCGCTACGGAATTAACGGGCCTTACCTGCTAGCGTTCGGCAGCCTGACCGGCAACAAGAACATTCCTTCTCTTATTCGTGCTTTTGCCCGGATTCACTCGGCTATCCCGCAGACTCTGCTTTTAGTCGGGCGGCTGACGGTGGGAACGGACCTTCGTGCGGAGATTGAGGCGCTTGGAATAGGCGACCGGATCAAAATCACGGGATATGTGCCGGATAGCGCCGTGATGCCGCTGCTGGGACACGCCGATTTGTTTGTTTTCCCTTCGCTGTATGAAGGATTTGGGCTGCCGGTGCTGGACGCACAAAAGGCCGGTGTTGCGACGGCATGTTCCACAGCGGCTTCCCTGCCGGAAGTTGCCGGCGATGGTGCGGCGTTTTTTGACCCCTCTTCTCAGGAAGACATGGCAAGGGTCCTGCTGGAGTGTCTGCGCGATCCGGCGAAACGTGCGGAGCTGATCCAACGCGGGCGGGCCAATGTTGCCCGTTTTTCGTGGGCGCAGACCGCAGAAGCCACGCTGAACTGCTGCCGGCATCAGGCAGAGAATTCTAAGAAAGAGAGATAAAGAGCATGAGCATTGCACTCATTACAGGATCGGCGGGGCTGATCGGGTCGGAAGCGGTTTTGTACTTTGGGAAGGCCGGCCTGGATATTGTCGGGGTGGACAATGATATGCGCCGGGTCTTCTTCGGCGAGGAAGCCAGCACGGCCTGGAACTTGGCGAACTTGCAGACGACGCTGGGGCATAAATATGTTCACAACGCGATTGACATCCGCGACCGGGCGGCGGTGCTGGCGCTGGTGGAGCGGTACGGCAAAGACGTGTCTTTGATTGTCCATACGGCGGCCCAGCCGTCCCATGACTGGGCGGCGCGGGAGCCGTTCACCGACTTTGATGTCAACGCCGCCGGGACACTCAACCTGCTGGAAGCGGCCCGGCTGCACTGCCCCGACGCCGTGTTTATCTTTACATCCACCAATAAAGTCTACGGGGACACGCCGAACCGGCTGCCCTTAGTCGAGCAGGACCTGCGCTACGAGATTGCGCCGGACCACACCTATTTGAACGGCATCCGGGAAGACATGTCCATTGACCAGTGCATTCACAGCTTGTTTGGGGCCTCAAAAGTCGCCGCCGATGTGCTGGTGCAGGAGTATGGCCGCTACTTCGGCATGAAGACGGCGTGTTTTCGGGGCGGGACCCTGACCGGACCGCAGCATTCGGCGACTCAGCTTCACGGATTCTTGGCCTATCTCATGCGCTGCGTGATGACCGAGACGCCGTATACGATTTTTGGGTATAAAGGCAAACAAGTCCGCGACGCCATCCATTCCAGTGACCTCATCCGTGCCTTCGATGCCTTCTTCCAAGCCCCGCGCGTGGCGGAAGTGTATAACATCGGCGGCGGCCGGTTCTCCAACTGCTCTATGCTTGAGGGGATCAGCGCCGCGCAGGAAATCGCCGGCAAAGAATTAAACTCCACTTACACTGAGCAAAACCGGATCGGCGACCATATTTGGTGGATCGGCGACAACGGAAAGTTTGAAACCCACTATCCTTTGTGGAAACAAGAGTATAATATACAGCATATTTTACAAGAGATCTATGAAGCCAACGCCGATCGCTGGCGCTCCTCCGCTGCGGGAGGGAGCGCGGCCTAAGAAGCACCGGCGCTGACTGGGAGAGTTCATGCGGATCCTTTTTTTGACGATGTACTACAAGCCGGACAATGCCGCCACCGGGATACTCATGGCGGAGCTGGCGGAAGAGCTGGCATTGTCCGGGCATGATGTCCGCGTTATTACTTCGATGCCGCATTATTCGACAAACTCCATCTGGCCGGAATACAAAGGCAAGTGGTTTAAGCGCGAGCGCCAGGGTAAAATTCTTGTTCACCGAGTCTGGTCGTATGTGCCGGTGCATAAAGACCGTTTGCTGCCCCGCTTCTTTTCTTATTTGTCGTTCACGCTGCTGTCCGCGCTCGCCGGGCTTCTGATGCCGCGCCCCGATGTGATTGTCACCCCGTCACCGTCGCCGCCGCTGACAAACGGCATTTCGGCCTACCTGCTGGGCCGGCTGCGCGGCGTGCCGTTTATTGCGAACATTCAAGACATCTACCCGGATGTCGCGATCCGCATGGGCGTGATGAAGAACCCCGCTGTGATTGCCGCCTACAAGAAGCTGGAACGGTTTGTTTATGCCCACGCGAAGGCGATCACCGTGATCTCCGAGGGCTTCCGAAGCAATTTAAGCGCGAAAGGCGTTCCGGCAGACAAGATCAGCGTCATTCCAAACTTTATTGACTCGGCGTTCGTAACCCCGCATCCCCGCCATAATGCGTGGAGCGCCGCGCAGGGCTGGGACAGCAAGTTTGTCGTGCTGTTCGCCGGGAACGTCGGCATGTCGCAGGGCCTCGACACTGTGCTGGAAGCCGCCGGGCTGCTGCGCGACCTCCCCACTCTGCTGTTTGCGATTGTCGGCAACGGAGCGTCAAAACCGGCACTGATCGCCCAGGCCGAGAAGATGCGCCTACCGAATGTCGAGTTTTTGCCGTACCAGTCCTACGACCAGGTTCCGCTGCTGTATTCGTCTGCCGACATCGGACTCATCCCCCTGCGGCGCGGCTTTTCTTCAGACTCGGTGCCAAGCAAGCTGTTCACGATCATGGGGGTCGCCCGGCCCGTGATCGCGTCGGTGGATTCCCGCTCGGAGACTTCCGATGTCATCCAAGCCGGCGGCTGCGGCATTTGCCTGGAACCCGAAGACCCGAAGGCGCTGGCGGACGCGATTTTAACCCTCTACAAAGATAAAGCGCAGGCGGCGGAGATGGGCCGCCGGGGCCGCTCGTATGTCGAGGGGCACTACACGCGCACCTCAGTCGCGCGGCAGTACGAAGCCATTTTTGCGCGTCTTCTGCTGGTGGCGGAGGCCGCGCCTCCGGTCAACAAGCCGGACACGGCAAGTCTATGAGAAACCACGCTGTCCTTGCTGTCTTTTCGCTCCTCGCCGCACTCGGTACCCCGCTCCTTTATGCCGCTTCGCCGGACGATGTCGTGCCGCAAGGCTCCGGGCTGTACGACGCCGTTGCCCTGCTGTCCGCCCGGCATCTGCTGCCGCCCGGTGCGCCCGATGCGACCGCGCTTCAGGGGGTCACCGCCCGGCTATACACCCGCCGTGAGCTGGCGATCTTAGTTGAGGGAGTGACTGACCAGCCGGCGGACCCGCGTGCGGCGTCGGCCCTCGCGTTTGCCCGGAACATCCTGGCCCCGGAGCTGGTCGCCGCCCCCATCCTCGCTGCGCCCGTTTCCACCCCGCCGGTTTTGACCGGCTTCGGCGAGATCGAAGGCGGCGGACGCAGCCGCGATGCCGGCTCTTCTTCACTCAAAAGTCACGGCGAGCTGCTGGGCCGGGCGCGGCTTTTGGGCGTTCTCGGACGTGACGGCGCGTATACCGTGAGCGTCACGAACATTTACCGGCAGACCCGCGATCACACGTCGGTCAGCCTGCGCGGCGACGGCACGAGCGGCGCAGACAACCCGGACGAGCTGAACGGGGTGGATGAAGCCTATGTCACAGCGGTCAACAACCGGGGGCTGCGCGTCTCGGCGGGCGAGATCCGCCGCCGCTGGGGCAGCGGGTACTTGGGGGACATGCTGATCAGCGACAACAGCCCGGCTAAACCGTCGCTGGAAATCGAGCTGCCGTTTTCGCTCGGACACACGCTCGGTGATTACCGCTTCACGCAGTTCGAGTCCGAGTACAGAAACAGCGGCCAGACTATCTACGGAGGCGGGCGGCGGCTGGAACACCAAGCCGGTGACCGGACCGTGCTGTCGCTGGAAGAAGCCTACACGTCCACGCAGTTCCGGTCCCCGACCGTGCTGGTGCTGCCGTATTATGCCTACCAAAAAGCGTATTACCCCGGCACAAACGAGCCGTTCTTCTTCAACTACAACTTCAGCCTCGGCCTTTCGGTCACGCCGCGTGGTCCGAACACCGGCCAGCGGGTTTACGGCGAGTTTCTCGTAGACGATTTGCAGGCCCCCAAAGGATTAGGCAAAGGCAACATTACGCCGCGCAAGATCGGCTACCTGCTCGGCTACGCCCAGACATTCGCCCGCTCCGGCACGGATGTGGAGCTGGAGTTTGCCCACACCGACCGCCAGACCTATACCAAGCTGCCGCCGCTGCCGACTTCTTTGGCGTGGTACAGCGGCGACCTGCCGATTGGGTATCCGAGCGGGACCAACGCAAACCAGGTTTACCTGCGGCTCGGCCAGAAGCTGTCGTCCCGCCTCGACCTGTCCGCCGACGGCTACAATCGCCGCCGGACATCGGCGGACTTCCCCGCCCCGCAGGCCCGCGCGGTAGACGTTGCGTTCGCCTACCATCTGGGCCTGTCCCAGTCCATCGGCCTGCGCTTCTCCGATTACCGCGAAGACCCCTACCCTGGCTCTGTGCTGCCCCCCGGCTATGGCACCGGCGGGGCGGATTACGGTCAGACAGTCCGCCGCCGCCTCCTCGCTGTCTCCTTCCTGCAAGGCTTTTAGAAGCATCTTTGAATGCGCTTTCGGGGATTCGGTGCGAGAGCTTCTCTGAGCCGGCGTTTCTCCCGGTACGAAACGTCAGGATCGGACAATTCGGCCATCGCTGTTTCCCGTTCGTTTTCGCAAATTTCCCTGCCGCTTGTTTCCCTGCCGCTTGTTTCCCTGCCGCTTGTTGTAATCGCTTCCTCCACCGTGTGCCCGTCTTCTTCCACGGCGTTAAGTTCGTTTTCGCAAATTGCATCAAGTTCAGGCAGCGCAGTCTTTTCAGGCGGCGCGGTATCCAGGGGAGCTTGAGACAGCTCATTTGCGGCTTGCGTCGTTTCCTTGCGGAGCTTGTACAGGCGGTCAAACATCTGAAGCTCGACCATCGCGTCGGTTTCCGGCTCATCGCGGCACTCGCGGTCAGAGATGTGCAGGTCTTCCAGCACTTGATCGCGCAGGCGGCGGGTATAGAGCTGGGGCGCATCCTTGTGGAGCATCTTGACGGCGGTATCAATTTGGCGATGGAGGGCGGTCTCGTGGCGCATGACCTTGTCCAGATGGCTGAGGCGTTCGTCTTCGGTCAGGACGTCGTCCTCAAAAAGCTGGGCCTGCCAGCGTTGCAGCCGACGCAGACGCCAACTTGCCGCCGCGATCTTCTCAACGTAGTGCTGTTCGAGCAGATTGCGTGGGACAAGTTGCTTGGTCCACTCGTCCTGCATCTGGCGGTAACCATTGGGGTCTTCGCCGAGGGAAGGGAGGACCACATCACGGGCAAACAGTCCATGGGTGGTGGCATTGCGGCTGGCAATAGCCTTGCCGGAGTCGGAAGCAGGCATAACAACACGTCCTTCTTGCTTGGTATACAGCTTGTTTCTGAGATGCCGCCCCTGTCCTGCTATCGGCATATCGACCGCTGTTCTCTAGGTTGTATGTCCCTCGCGTCTCTTCATTCTCGACTGCCACACTCGACTGCCACAGAGGTTGATGCCTCCTTTGTAGCCGATGGGGTCGCGGGTGAGGAACCTGCCGGTGAAGCTGTCGTAGTAGCGGTGGCCGAGCAGGTAGCGTCCGTTGAGGTCCTTGTAGTAGCCGAACTGCCCGCCGAAGGCCACGGGATCATACGAGGCGGAAGAGAAGCCCTGTCCGTCGGCGGTGTAGGTGCGGGAGCCGCCGAAGGCATCGAAGGCGCTGGAAGCGGCGATGTGGACGGTGTCTGCGGTGCCGGCTTGGTTGAGGTAGAGGACGACAGGCTGAACGAGGTTGCCCTGGGGGTCGTAGGTCTCGGCGACGTAGCCGTCGGCGGCGCTCACCCGCGCGGTCAGGCCGTCGGCTCCGTACAGGCTGAACGCCGTCTGGGTGCCGCTGCTGTCGGTTTCCGTCACCGAGGAAGAACCGTCGAACAGATAGTACGACCCGATGCCGCCGGTGAAGCCGTAGTAGTTCCAGTTCCGCAGGCCGTCGCCGTCGTAGGTGACGCGCAGATTGCCTTGATCGGCCTGGGTCAGCCGGTCTTCGGGGTCGTAGGTGATGAAGGCGGTGGAGAATGACGTGCCGTAGTAGGACAACAGGCCCAGCGGATCGCCGTTGCCGTTGTAGGTGACGGCCTTGCTGGTGTTGTTGTTCAGCAGAACCGAGGTAAACTGGTTGTCGGTGTTGAAGCTGGTGCCTTTGAGCCGGTTGGAGGTAGTCGGGTTGCCGGACAAGTCGTACCCGAACGTGTTGGTGTAGTTGAGCGCGGTCGTTCCGGCGGCCGCCTGGGACGTTTCCTGCGTAAGCTGGTCCAAGCCATCGTACCGGTAGGACACCTGGCGGCTGAGGTCGGGGGCTTTGCCGTGCGCGGGAACGGTAGCAGACTCTTGAAGCCGGTTGCCGACCGGGTCATAGGTCATGCGGGGCGGACCGGTCGAGGCCGGGTTTGACCCGGTGAACGCCGACAGCATCTGCGCGGAGGTGCCGAAGGCAGCATTGGCGAGTATCGAGTTCGTCAGCGTGGCGACCAAACCGCGTGGGTTGTAAGTGGTGTCTGTTTGCAGGTACGGCTGGTACTGGTTGACGTTCGGCGGGAAACCGAACACCTGCCGCTGGGTCATCCATCCGTTAGGCTGGTAAGTGTAGCCGGCACCGAAATGGGTGTAGTACAGAGAGGTGAATGTGAGCCTGCCGAGGCCATCGTAACTGTAGAGTTGGTAGTCGTTGCTGGTGTCAAGTGCGCTGCGGCTGCCATCGGGGTTGTGCTGGAAGCTGAGGGTCTGACCGGTCAGTGTCTGCCGGCTGGAAGCATAGTCGCTGCCGAAGTTTGTGGTCAGGCTGGTCAGCTCATCTAAATCATCGTAACTATAGGTTTTAGAGGAATCCTGGTTATTGGCGTTACCGGATGGGTTCGGAGCGGCTCTGTCGATCAAGCTGGCCCGCCGCCCGTAGTGGTCGTAGGTATAGGCTTCGTCGCCGATTACGGTGCCGGTGTAGTTCGATGGGTAGACATAGTGGATGCCGGTCATCAGGCTTTCCGGGTCGGCCCGCAGATAGTCTTTCTCCAATCCGATCCCGTCAACCTCTTTGATTAAGTTGTTGTCAGCATCATAGGAGTATAGCTTCTGGTCGTAGTTTGCGCCGGTCGCACCGGGGTAGCGGATGTCGGCCAGGTTGCCGACAGCATCATAGTCGTAATAGGTCGTCGAGGCATTCATGATTGACTGCCCGTAGTAGGTGACGCTTTTGACGCGCCCGCGCCCGTCGTAGACGTACTGAACCGGGTAGGTGCTGCCTTGAACCGTCAGGACTTCGCCTTCAGCGTCGTAGACCGGGCTGACCTGCCGGAACACGCTGCCGCTTTCGTCATAGACGGTCGTGCTGCTTTCCGGCCCGCCGGGGTACTGGTAGGCGACGGTCGTTTTGGCCCGGCCTGGTCCCGAATCGCCGGTGGCGGGGTAAAGCGTGTCGGTCAACTGGTCGGCAATGTTGTAGGCGAAGTCGGTTTCGTAGCCCGACGGGTCAATGACGGCAATGCGGTTGCCGCGCTGGTCGTAGCGATAGTGCGTGGTCGCCGTGGTCGTGTTGCCGTAAGCGTCGGGGCCGCTGACGGTGACGGACAGCGGCTCGCCGAGCGCTTCGGCCTGGGAGAAGGTGCCGTCAGTCGTGTAGTTGTAAGTGACCGTCATGGTGCCGTTGGCGTTCGGGGTCGCCATCCGCGTGACGTTGCCGAGGCTGTCATAGCTATAGGCCGTTGTGACGGGATAGCCGGGGCTGGCCGTTGTCGAGTCGGGCTGAGGCGAAGAGACCGTCGCGAGCAGGCCGTTGAGGGTTCCGGCGGGGCCGCCGTCCGTAGGAATATCGGTGGGACCGTAGTAGCTGAAGCTGGTTGGCTGCTGCGTGTCGTCCGCCGCCGTGCCGGCGACGTTCAAGTGGCTTTGCTGGACGGTGATTGGCTGGCCCAGGGGGAAGTCAGCGGGGTATTGGTAGGTTGTGGCGACCTGGACATTGCGCGGGCTAAGGACCGTCGCGACGTTGCCGTAGTTATTGGTGGTGTCGTAGGTGACGCTGGCTTTCTGGCCGTTGCGGTTGGTCTCGGCGCTCGGCAAGTAGGGGCTGGGCGTTCCGGTGTACGAAATGGAAGTCGCTTTGTTTTTGGCGTCTACAACGCCTGCGTCCTGGTTTTTGGAGGTGATGTTCTGCTTCTGCGTCCAGGTCTGCGCGACGCTGCCGTCGGCGTTGTTGGCTTGTATCTGGGTCTGGCTGCCGTTGTAGGAGTAGGACTTGACGCGGCCAGTCGCATCAATGTGTTCCGCCACCGCGCCGGTGTCATAGTAAGTTGTGTAGGCAGTCGCATACACATAGGGGGCGGGGTTGGCGGGATTAGGGACGGATACTTGTGTCAGCAGCGGCTGGCCGTTGGTCGGGCTGGGCGTGTAGCCGTAGGCCCATCGAGGCCGTGGAGAGTCAAAGAAACCGCCGATTTGAGAAACGCTGTTAAGCTCCGGCGTAGTGTCAATGTATTGTCTGAAGTCATAATTAACTTGGCGTCCGTTGTTGATTTCCCTGATGAAAGACAGCTTCGCGACGGGAATAAACGGCGTGTAGGAGAAAATCAGCAGGGTTTGCGGCGTGGGAGCATCGTCTGTGATGTTCAGCACGCGGTAGCCGCTGGCGGACGCATCGCGGTTGATAAACAAGGAATGACCGACAAGGTTGGTCACCTGGGTCAGCAGGTAGGTTCCGGCAGGGTAGTTGCCGCCGGCCTGTGCCATCTGAGTGAAGATTTCCTTGCTGCGGTCCTTCTCGGTGACGGTGATGAACGCCGGCCGACTATTCATAGAAGGCGTCTGCACGGCGGTGTACGGCGCACCGGCAGGGGGTGTCAAAGCGCCGGTCGTTCCGGTCCACGCTTCCTGAGCGCCGTTGGGGTAAACCCGCGTGTAGGCGGAGCCGGTAATCGTGATGGACTGATCGTAATTGTCCACCCAGCCGGGCGACATCCCCGGCGAAGCGTAGCCTTGCAGCGCCCGTGCGCTGCGATACATCCGGGAATACGAGGCGCTGGGGCCAATCGGATTGTACGTCCAAATGTCCGCGCCGGGGCTGTTTTCTTCCACGCCCGACGCCGTGTTGACCGGCCCGGCCATGGACGGACCCATGCCGTCCGCATCCGAGGAGTCGTCAGTCGGCAGGACATCCTCGGCCCAGCCGGGCGGTGGGATGTCGGGGGCCGGCTGGCTGCCGCCGGGCGGGCTGTAAATGATGCCGCCGGTGGTTGGGTGCGGGACAAGCTGAAGGGCGGCGAGAGTGGCGCTGCCGACATTGCCGGTAAAGGTAAGAACAAGCTGCCCGTTGGTGACGGGAACCGTGAAGCTCTTGATAAGCGCCGTGTTTTGTCCGGCGGCGGCGGCAATGTCGAAGCTGCTGAGAAGGGTCTGGCTCCCGGCCTTGACCGTAAACGTGCGCTGTCCCGGCTGCTGGTTCTGGGTCTCCGCGAACAGCAGGCTGAGGGTATAGCTGTCGTTCGCGATAGGAATTGTGTAGGTAAAAGAGGTTCCCGCTCGCTGTGTCTGGTACAGGGCAGGATCGCCTGTTCCGGCAATGGGGGCTGCGGTGGAAGTCGTTCCTCCCGTGGTGTTCTGGTCGGCTGTCCAGACGTGACCATTTGCATCAGCATAAGCGGCGGAAGACCCGGCATCAATGCGCGACTGCGGCACCGGCGTCGCTTGAGCATACGCATCTCTGCTAAACACCATGTAATCGTTCGTTCGCGCCGTGATGAGAAAGAGGTAATTGACTCCATTAGTCAGATTGGGAATGGTGAGAGTGGGAGAAAACCCTTTGGAAGGTTGCGGGACAACAAAATAATCGTCGGGGCTGTTGTCTTCATCAGATTTGGTGCTGTTGGACGCATATTCCTCAACCGTGTAGTAATCGGCGAGTGGGGAGCCGACCCAAGACAGCGTGATACTGCCGTTCCCCGGCGTCGCCACAACATTTGTCGGAGTGAGCGGCGTCGGGCGAAGCGTTGTCGCAAATGTGACCGCAGACGGGCCGGAGATGCTGCCGTCACTGGCCTGATATAGCCTGAGCCGGTAGCCGTAGGTGGTGCTGGGCGGCAGAGCAAAATCATCAAAAACAAAGAGGCCCCAAGATACCAAACCCTGGTTAAAGTCAGTAGAGGCACCGATTTTCGCCCAGTCGCCGCTGGTCCCCGTTTCCCGCTCAACAATATAGTAGTTGCCTCTGGCGGTTCCACTGCCGTCGGCAGGCACCGGCCAGGTGAGGGAAACCCAGTGCCCATATAAACTTTCACCTGCATAGGCTTGTGCCGTGATCGTCGGCGGAACAACCGAATTGTTCGGCTGCAAGTCTACTGGGCCGCCTCGCGTCGGGGGCAAGGGATGTCCAAAGCCGCCGAGGGCGGGCCGCTGTCGGGGGGGTAACTGTGCAGCGGCTGGAGGACAGAGGATACCGATAAGGGCAATCATGCCCAGCAGGTTAAGAAAGAGGGCATGGAAACAGCGAAACGGAAGCGGCGAAGCGGGCATAGTGGTCTCTGGTCTTCAAGCGAAAGCCGATGAAGAGAACGTACACGCGATGCCTCGGAGGGTGCCTAACGAACGGGCAGGCTAGGAGGTAGACGCAGTATAGCACTGATTGCAATGAAGTTATGTTAAGCCGTTGTTAAATTTTTATTATTTTAGGCCGCTTCCATCGCTAGGCCGCTTCCATCGCTAGGCCGCTTCCATCGCTAGGCCGCTTCCATCGCTAGGCCGCTTCCATCGCTAGGCCGCTTCCATCGCTAGGCCGCTTCCATCGCTAGGCCGCTTCCATCGCGCCCTGCTGCTGATTGACCATACGGGCGTAGTGGTCGCCGAGGCGCATCAGCTCGGCGTGGGTTCCCTGCTCGGCCCGTTCGCGGCCTGCGAAGATGATGCTCGCCGTCTCCTTCCTGCAAGGCTTTTAGCTTTTTCCTTCGCGCTCTGGAACAAAATGCCCGCTTTCGGCATCAGTAAAAGTGCCGAAAGCAAATTTTGTTTGTAAAGGGGTGAACCATGAAAACCGCAGGATTATTCGGACTGGCCGCTGTCGCCGTTTTTGCGCTGACCGGGTGCGGGGGAAGCAGCCATTCCGACGATTCGATGACGACAATCCACGGGAAACTCAACTCCGGCGACAACACGCTGCCGACCAGTGCGTATGTCCAGAGCGGCTCGTATGTGGACGTTTATTCCTGCACGGCCCGGCGGGATGGAAACGCGCAGGTAGACATGAAATCATCGGATGTCGACTCGTTTTTGATTGTCGGCACGGAAGATAACGTGGGCAATATCCAGACAATCACGACCGACAACAACTCCGGGGACGGCTCCAACGCCCGCGCCAAGTTCTCAATCAGCCAAGATGTTCGTTATTTCGTCGCCGCCACCAATGCCGATGGGGCAGGCCGCACCGGCTCGTATGAGCTGGATTTTTCCAATAACCTCAAAGACGTCCGTGAAGAGCCGTCGGTCACGCCTGCCCTTCTCGCCGCCGCTGCCCATGCTCTGCAAGAGTACAAGGCCAAGCAGGCATTGCCTGCGCCGCCCGCTGCGCCCTAGCATGTTCTACTTACGCTTGCCGGTGCGCCTCTGCTGCCAGACAGAGATCAAGAACGAGTGCAGGCCCGCAAACTTGTAGGTAGGGTCCACATATTTCTCGATGACATAGAAGAAAAAGTAGTAGAGGCGGCAGAACGCCCAGATGGTAAGGAGCAGCAGGAACGCTGTCCGCAGGGTTGGGCTGTCCAGCAGCAGCGCGGTCAGCGAGAGAAGGCCGATGACGAGAAAAAGAACGGCTTTCAGGTACATCAGCTTCGCGTTTTTGAGGTCTCCGGTGAGTTTCATGGGGTTCCTAAACCGCTTCCACCACCTCCTGCTGCTGACCCACCATGCGGGCATAGCGGCCGCCGAAGCGCATCAGCTCGGCGTGCGTTCCCTGCTCTACCAACTCTCCGGCGGCGAAGACGAAGATGATGTCGGCGTTTCTGACGGTGGACAGGCGGTGGGCAGCGAGAATGGTCGTGCGGCCCCGCATTAAACGCTCGATGGCGTCCTGAATGACCCGCTCGGATTCGGGTTCGACGGCGCTGGTGGCTTCATCTAAGAGCAAAATGCGCGGGTCGGCGAGGAACGCACGGGCGACCGAAATGCGCTGGCGCTGGCCGCCGGAGAGCTTGACGCCCCGCTCGCCGACGAGAGTAGCGTAGCCGTCGGGCAGGTCGGTGATAAAGCCGTGGGCGTTGGCGGCGCGGGCGGCGTTCTCGACCTCGCTGCCCGAAGCATCAGGCCGGGCATAGCGGATGTTCTCGGCGACCGACGCCGCGAACAAAAACGTCTCCTGCTGCACCGAGGCGATCTGCCGGCGCAGCGACGTTTGGGTGACGTCCGTGAGCGCGTGGCCGTCAATGCGGACTTCGCCGCTGTCGGGGTCCCAGAAGCGGGAGACCAGCGCAAAGATCGTGCTTTTGCCCGCCCCTGACTCGCCGACCAAAGCCGCCGTCTGCCCGGCGGGGATTCGCAGCGAAAGAGCATCTAAGACAGGCCGGGTGCCTTCGCGGTAGCGGAACGAAACTTGGTCAAAGACGATCTCGCCGTCAATCCGGAGCAGGTCGGCGGCGTCCGGCGCATCGGTGACGGACACGGGCGCGTCTAAAACTTGAAAGAGCCGGTCGGCGGCGGCGGTGCCGCGCTGGACCGTGTCGTTAATCTGGGTGAGGTCATCAATCGGCCCGAAGAAGTAGCGCCCGTAGCCCCGGTAGGCAATCAATCCCCCAATCGTGAACTGCCCGTTCAGAATCAGCCACGCCCCGTAGCCGATGGTGATGGTGTTGCCGAAGGACGCAATCCAGCGCACAAACGGGAAGAACGTCGCCCGCAGCTTGATGGCGTCCAGGTTCTCGCGCAGATAGCGGCGGTTGGTTTCCTCAAACGACTGCTGCTCGGCGTCTTCCCGCGCGAACGCTTTGATCACCCGGATGCCCGAAAGATTGTCCTGAAGCTTCGCGTTGACCAGCCCCAGCTTCGCCCGTGCGCCTTTGTAGATGCCTTTCACGCGCTTATTAAAGAGCTTCAAGAGGACGCCGACAATCAAAATCGGCAGCAGCGTCGCCAGCCCTAATTTTAAGTTCAGCGAGCAGAAGATGATCGAGACGCCGGCCAGCCGCAGAAAGTTCGCGAGGACCGAGTCGGTTCCCTGAATGACAACGTCTGAGACGGCGTCCACGTCCGACGACGCCCGGCTCATCAAATCGCCGGTTCGGGCGTCGTTGAAGTAGGCCAGCGACTGATGCGAAAGCGTATCGTACAGCCGGTTCCGCAGATCGTAGACAAAGCGCTGCCCGGTTGACTCCAGCAGCCGCGTTCGCACCGCCGACAGCGCCGTGGAGCCGCCCTGCATCAGTGTCAGGACCACGACGCACGGCCAGAGCTTGGACAGCTCGCGCTTCACGATTACGTCATCTACAATGACTTTCCAAACCAGCGGCGGCGAGAGTTCCAGCACGACCGAGCCGAGGAGGCAGGTAAAGCCGAAGAGAATGGTTAGTTTGTAGGGGCGGAGCAGAGAGAGAATACGGAAAAAAGTGGACACGGGTGTATTGTACCCGAAGAAAGACTCGGCAAAGAACCCGGCGCTGGAAGCCTTCCAGTGCCGGTGCTGTCAGACGCCGGTTGTGCCACGCTTGCGGGCGCGGATACCGAGCAATGCCAAGCCGCCCAGAAGCAAGCCGAGTGAGACGGTCGTCGAGGATTCCGGGACGGCGGCGGGGGTGAGGAGGAACTTTCCTTGTACGTTGCTCTGGTACTCTTGAGCGTCCTTGTTGAAAAACCCAAGCCCATCGATTGTTTCCGGTGTGAACTTTAGCGTACCCTGACTGCCCAGATTGAAGGTCAGCACCTGGCTTAAGTTGCCTGGGGTTAAGGTCAGATCATCGTTTGCAAATGTTATTGGGTCTGCCATTGGATCGCCGGAGCGTGTGGTCAGATCAAACCCCTGCACCGCGCTCTGCGTTGTTCCATTGACAGTAAGCGTGCGGGATACGTTTCCGATATAGTCGGTGGGACCGGAGAAGTCGTTCGTGTCATTGACATAAAAATTGATGCCTTGAATGTTGACCGTTTGGGCCACGCCGGGCAGCAATGTGAGCGTATTCGGCCGGGTATTCAGTTCAAACTTGGCGTAGTTAGTCGGAGCGTTGAAAGTGAAAGCACCCAGCGAGTAGTTGATTGTGACCTGGGCGTGGACGGCATTTGCGCCGCTGAGAGCAAGACCGGCGGCCAGCAGAAGCGGGACCGTTTTGAGAAAAGTGCTGTTTATAGAGTTCACTTGCCTTTCGCCCGGCGCGAGAGCCGGGGGTCGCGAGAAGAGATGCGTTGGCTTTCGAGGGGCGAACGGGCCGTGACCGAAGGGGCGGGTCATGGCACCGGGCAGAGGAAAACAACGGGGCTGTGCGCTCATTATAAGCGATTGCCTGCTAGAAGTCAAGCAGGATTTAGGACGACGGCAGATTTAGGACGGCAGCACCTGGAAGCGGGCGCTGAGGCGGTAGCGGCGCGGGGACTGCCCGGAGCGGCCTGGCATGAGGACTCGGCGTACTGGAAGGGCCGGACTTCCACCATGGAAGGCATCTGCACCGTCTGGCTGGCGATAAACAAAGCGACCAGAGAAAACGGTTGCATGGCGGTGATTCCTGGCAGCCAGCGCGGCGGGTTCTCCGACTATAAAGAAGTCGCCGACAAAGCCGGCAATATCTTTCCAACGCAGATCAAAGAGGGCGTCGTAGACGAGTCGAAGGCCGTTTATTTCTCGCTGGAGCCGGACGAATGCAGCCTGCACGAAGCCCGGATCATGCACGGCGCCCAGGCGAACACGTCCCCACTCCGCCGCGCCGGCTACACGATGCGCTATTTCCCGACCTCGACGACCGTGTATCCTGAAAAGAACGTCGGCCACAAAATCTGGCTCGCGCGGGATGGATTTGGCGGGAAACGCTTACGAAAATGCGTGAACCTCGTTCACTCAATCGTTAAATACGCTTCAAGCTGGGCGCGGCTGATTTTGCCTTCACGGACGACTCGCGCAGGGCTTGTCGTCACGTCCAAGACTGTGCTGGGGGTGCGGTCGGTGGTCGGGCCGCCGTCCAGCACCAAATCGATGCGGCCATCTAAATCTTCCAGCACGTCGGCGGCGGACATCGCGGCGCGTCGGCCTGTCGTGTTGGCGGAGGGGCAGACGACGGGGGTGCCGAAGGCCCGCAAAACACCGAGGGCGACCGGGTGGTCGGGCATCCGCAGGCCGATGGTCTCGCTGCCGCCGGTGATAATGAGTGAGACAGTTAGCTGACGCCGGAAAATCAGGGTCAGCGGGCCGGGAAAGAAGTCGGCAAGAAGCTGTTTCGCGGCTTCGGGAACGTCCCGTGCCAGTGTCTCCACTTCTCCTGCCGAGGCAATCTGCACCGGCAGCGGCTGGCCGTGCGGACGGCCTTTGGCATCGAACACCCGCGCAATCGCCGTGTCATTAAAGGCACTGGCGGCGAGGCCGTAGACGGTCTCGGTCGGATAGGCGACAAGGCCGCCCGCTCGCAGAACGGCCCCGGCGTGGGCTAAGATATCCGGTTCGGGCGCGTTGGAATTGATAGAGACAACTTCGGTCATATAGGAACCCCTCTTCACCCCGCTACGGAGGCCCTGCGACTAGGGGCCGCTCGTTCCTGGCACTTGCGGCATCCTGCCTCAGTGTCGCTCCCTCAGCACTGGCTTCCCTGGAAGGCCCCTGTTAGGGAAGGGCAATACGGAACGGAGAGGACAAAAGGGCGCGGCAAGCAGCGCCTCTGCGCGATGATCTTCTACTTACTCTGGCCCTTCCCTAACAGGGGCCTTCCAGGGAGCCAGTGCTGAGGGAGCGACACTGAGGCAGGATGCCGCAAGTGCCAGGAACGAGCGGCCCCTAGTCGCAGGGCCTCCGTAGCGGGGTGAAGAGGGGTTCACTTCACGACCTGCACCCGGTCGGCGACATACTTGACCCCCGGTACGGCGCGGTCAATCTGGACGGCGCGGGACTTCTGGGCTGCTGTCGTGACGCTGCCCGCCAAGATGACGACGCCGTTTTTGGCGCGGGCCGACAGGTACTGCGTGGAAACGCCGCCCGCGTCAAGCGCGTTTAGAACCGACACGGCGGTAGGGTCATCCGGCTCAAAGCCGCGCTGGGAGGCAATCGGCATAAGCTTTGCAGACTTGCCGCCGTAGATCCGCTGCTGGGGATTGACGGCCTGGGACAGCTCCCAAGAGTCCACTGACGACCGATTGGTCGGCGTCCCGGCATGGTACACCGGCGTCTGCGTGACGGGGTCCCGCGCCGAGCAACCTGTCAGCAGAGGTAGAAGCAGGACTACTGGGAGCTTTCGGAGAGACATGCGCTCACGACCCGTCCAATCTGTGCATAGTCGGCAGTCACCGTAACATCGGTATAGCCGAGGGCATGAGCCGCTTCGACCACACGCTCCGCCTGCCCCTGCCCGACTTCCAGCAGCACGCGCCCGCCGGGTTTCAGATACACTGGCGCTTCGGCAAGGATGCGCTGGTGCAGGGCGGTCCCGTTCGGTCCCGCCGCGTCGCCGAGGCCGGATAGGGCGAGGCGCGGCTCGTAATCGCGCACTTCCGGCTGCAAGCCGGCCATCTCGGCTTCCGTGACATACGGCGGGTTTGAGACGATCACATCGAGGCGCAGACCCTCCGGCAGCGGGCCGAGCAGGTCACCGTGCAGGAGCGAGACGCGGCCTATCAGCCCGCAGCGCACGACATTCTTGCGGGCCTCTTTCAGCGCGTCGGCGGATAAGTCCGTCGCCCAGACAGCCGCATCAGGCCGCTCCGCCGCGAGTGTCACGGCCAAACAGCCGCTTCCAGTGCCGATGTCTGCTATTGTTGGGTTTTGTACGTCCCGGCAGGCTTGAAGCGCCATCTCCACCAGCATCTCCGTTTCCGGGCGCGGGATCAGCACAGCCCGGTTGATCTTAAACTGCCGGCCATAGAACCAGGCTTCTCCCGTGATATACGGCAGCGGGCGGCGCAGGGTTCGCAGGCTCACGGCTTTCCGAAAGATAATCTCCTCACGCTCCGAAAGCAGACGCTCCGGCGTCCGGGCCAAGTCTTCCCGCCGCGCCTTCAGCACCCACGCCAGCAAAAGCTGCGCGTCAAAGCGCGGCGTTTCCACCCCAGCCGCCGTCAGTTCGGCAAACGCGTAAGTCAGCGCCTCGGCGACAGTCATAAAATTGTTTCGCGAAGAGGAGACACGACTTCGTAGTAGGTAATGCCTCGTGCTGTCCATCCAGAAGCGACTTCCTGTGTGAGTTTTTTGTTCTCCACAGTGACATGAATATCACCTTCGTCACCGAGGTCAACACTGATTTCGTGGTCCTGGCTATAGATGTGCAAAATGCTTTCACCGAAAGTAAAGATGCCGGACGCCATGCTTTGTTTAATCCATTCGTGGAGATGTGACAGTAGTAAAGGTACTTCTTGGTAAAGATCATCCCCCGCCAAATCGCAGCCCCAGCCATAGGAGACCATTAGCTCATCCTTGCCTTTGTCCTGCAAAAACTCAATAAGATGGTCAATTTCTTGCTCCCACCGAAGCGGTGTCAGGTCTTCTGTCGCAATTTCCATTTTGACTTGTTCACCCTGTCTTTCGGCATTCCTGCTGTAGTCAAACTATTGACTATCAAGGTACAATAAGTACGAGGAAAGAACCATGACAACAATCAGCGCAACAGAAGCGCGAAACAATATCGGCAAGCTCTGGAACGAGGCGGCGAATGGCCCTGTCACGGTGCTGAGTGCCGGTCAGGCGGTGGCCGTTGTTCTGTCGCCCGCCGAGTTTGCGAAATTGACAGCCCGGAAACAGGGCGCGAAGGCAGGGTTCGCCAAGCACCTTATGAGCGATTCTGATGTCAGAGGCTTGCTCGCGACTAACATTGATGATGTTTTTGAGGACTACCGATGAGCGCCTCCCTAGCGGTAGAGGCACTCTTAGACACGCACACATTAGCTTGGTTCGCGTGGGACTTTCCAGAACTCCCGGCCAGCATAAAAGATGTGCTGCAATCTCCACAAACAACTCTCCGCGTCAGTATCGCGTCGTTCTGGGAAATGGGCATCAAGATCGCCCTCGGCAAATGGAACTTGCCCGGCGACGTCCTGGCGTTGCAAACGCTTGCCGAAGCACAGGGAATCGAGATCATCCCCATCTCTGTCGCTGCCGTTCATCTCATCACCCAAATGCCGCTGCATCACAAAGACCCATTCGACCGCATCATTGCCGCGACTGCTTTAACGTTGGGGAGCCTGCTGTTCAGCAGTGATGCCATCTTTGATGCTTATGGCGTTCCCCGCCAATGGGAGTAAGTGTTTACGCTTCAACTTCCTGCTTGAGCTTTTCGGCTTGGTCGGCGCTGACGAGGGTGTCGATGATGTGCTGGATTTCGCCGCTGAGAATGGTCGGCAGATTATGGACGGTCAGGCCGATGCGGTGATCGGTCAGGCGGTCCTGCGGGAAGTTGTAGGTGCGAATCTTGGACTCGCGCCCTCCGCTGCCGATGAGCGACCGGCGGGTGCCGCCCGCGCTGTCGTTTTGCTTCTGCATTTCAATATCGTACAGGCGGGCTTTGAGGACGCGAATAGCCTTTTCGTAGTTCTGGAGCTGGGAGCGCTGGTCCTGGCAGGCGACGACAATGCCGGTCGGCTTGTGAATAAGCCGGACGGCGGTCATGTTCTTTTGGACGTTCTGGCCGCCCGCACCCTGGGACAGCGTGTACTGCTTCTCAATGTCCTTTTCCTCGTTGATCTCAATCTCCACGTCTTCGGCTTCCGGCATCACAATCACGGTCGCGCTGCTCGTGTGCAGCCGCCCCGACGCTTCGGTGGCGGGGACGCGCTGGACTCTATGGACACCGGACTCGAATTTGAGGGCCGAGTACGCGCCTTCGCCGTGGATTTCGACCACCGCTTCTTTGTAGCCGCCGTTGCCCGTTTCGGACGAGTTGATCAAATCCACTTTCCAGCCGCGCTTTTCGGCGTAGCGGAGGTACATCCGCAGCAGCTCGCCCGCAAACAACGCCGCTTCGTCGCCGCCTTCCGCGCCGCGCACTTCTAAGATCACGTCTTTTTCGTCGTTCGGGTCCTTCGGCAGCAGCATGACTTTCAAGTCCTGCTCCAGCGTCGCCCGCTGGGTTTTCAGGTCGTCAAACTCTAGCTGGGCTAGGTCGCGCAGGTCGTCGTCGAGGGACCCGCGCAGCATTTCCTCGGTCTCGGCAAGCTGGCGCAGGACTTCTTTGTGCTGCCGGTAGGCGGCAATAATCTCGGAAAGGTCACTGTACTGCTTATGCACCCGCCGGTACTCGTCCATGTCCCCAACGAGGTCGGGGTCGGCCATGCGGCGTTCGAGTTCTTCGTACAATTCTTCGACTTCGGCCAATTTCTCAAACATAGTGATATTTTATTCTTTCGCAAACTGCTGTCAGGAACCATGTCCTGAAGGACACGGCTAGGGGGCGCAGACGCCGAGAACCCACCGCTTCGCGGGGCTGGAACTTTGTCTACCAGCGGCCACTTGCATATCGCTCGCCGCGCCGGTAGTCGACTTCAACCTTACGCCATTGCTTTACGGCACTCTGCCGGGGCGGTCGGAACGCCTTGCCCATGCTGTAAAGCGGGCTTTTACACTCCGCGCAGAGCAGGCCGGAAGCAGACATCTTTAGGTCTTCAGGGCGCACATCAAACTGCGATGGCTTACGGGCCATCTTGCGGCAGGAAAAGCAAGCCCAATGATCTTTGTAAAACGCCCCTGGATACGGGCCGATTTTGTTCCACGGCATAGTATCCTCCCGTTTAGCAAATCAAGACCGGGCAATAGAATTACCCGTCTGGGAGGCGCGGACGCCGACTGTCCAGGGGACAGAACACAATGCAGGTTTTTCTGCTCTTCCGTTCCCGGAACGGTCAGCGAAGCTTCTTAGACGGGTAATTCCATTGCCCGGTTTTCAACGCCCGGAGGGTTGACTGTCTTTAATTTTCTAAGCGATTACTGGCTCCGGCTCTTCGCCTTTAACAGCGGGGACAAGGCCAGTGCCATCGTGTTCTTTGGCCCAAACGGCATCTAAAGAGGCAATGGCGACTTCGAGCTGGCTGTCGTCGGGAACGCGCGTGGTCAGGTACTGGGTCCAGAGGCCGGGAGCAATGAGCGCCTGCGCCCAGGCTTTGTCCCGGTTGGAACCAGCCCATTTTAAGATTTCATACGCGACACCCGCGACAATCGGCAGAAGCAGCAGGCGCAGGAGAACAGTTTCCAGCACCGGCAGGATGCCCTCGGAAAACGGATGGCGCGGGACGACCGAGAAGACGGCAATGGACGTGATAAGGACAATAAAGATAAAGTTCGTGCCGCAGCGCGGATGGATGCGGCTGGAGTCGCGGGCGTTTTCAACGGTCATGGGTGCGCCGCGCTCCAGCGTGTTGATTGCTTGGTGCTCCGCGCCGTGGTACTGGAAGACGCGCTGAATATGGGCCATCTGAGAAATGGCTGTGATATAAAGAAAGAAAATTGCAAGGCGAATGCCGCCTTCGGTGAGATTGGACAGCAGGCGTCCGTGACCCGGCAGGAACTTGTCGGTGGCAAGCGCGGGCAGGACCCAGAACAGGCCGAACCCAACCAGCATGGAAACAACCGTCGTCGCGCCAATCGCGATGCCGTTGATGGTGCCGCTTGCCGCCGGAACAGGCTCATCGGCCCTCGGCTTCGGCGGCCAGGGACCGGCGGCGGGGATGCCCTCCCCCATCGCCATGCCGGCGGCTCCGGCGGCGGGCGTCTCAGAGCGGGCGTACTCGTCGGTCGCCTGGACATTGGCGGCGTAGGTGAGCGCCTTGATGCCGAGCGCCATCGCGTCTACTAAAGCGAGCGAGCCGCGCAGGAACGGCTTGTTCAGCCACTGGAAGCCTTTGATGTGCTTTTCCACGGGTTCAAGCGTCACGACAATCTGCTGGTCGGACAGGCGGCGGCAGGCGACAGCGAAAAAGCGCGGGGAGCGCATCATCACGCCTTCGACAACGGCCTGGCCGCCGTACTGGGTGCGCTCGTCCACGGGCGCGTGTGCTGCGGGCATAGAGTACCTCCGGCACAAAAACAGTCCCCTTTCTGCGGCGTCTGGAAGGGGACGTGCAGAAAGGGGACTGTGGGATTGCTATTTCTTCATGCCGTACTTGGACAGGAACTTGTCCACGCGGCCTGCGCTGTCGAGCATTTTCTGCTTGCCGGTGTAGAACGGATGGCAGTTGCCGCAGGTTTCCGTGGTCAGCTTCTCGCCGCCGGTGGACTTGGTCTGGTAGACATGACCGCAGGAGCCGCAGGTAATGGTGGCGTCGTGGTAGTTAGGATGGATGCCGGATTTCATAGTTTTCTCTTTCTGTGCCGTGGGAACACCCAGCGGCGGGCCGGATAACGCCGGCCGGCGTGCATTGCTCGCCGGGTTCCGCTTGTAGACTTCGCGCCGGATAACTTTGCATTATACTTCATAAACACCCAATCGCGCAAGAGTGTTCCGCGCAGTGCCTCCAAAAGAGAGTAAGGCGTCTCTCCAAAAATTGGGATTGACGCGGCCTAAATACCCTGTCATAATTACCGGGTGCCGTTCAGGCACTCATCCCTCTTATTTCCCGCTTTTTGCCGGCTCTGCTGCCGGCTTCTTCAATGCCGTCGTCCTTACGTTAATTTTTCCGCGCTGACGCCATGCAGGCGGCGCGTCCCGGCACGCCGGGCCTCTGAAAGATTTACCCGAAAGGAACGACCATGACTTCTCTCCCAAACAGCAAGGCTCGGCGGACGCCTGCCCCAAGCCGCGTCCTCCTGCCTGCCTTGCTGTTCTGCCTGCTGCCCCTCGGCGCGGCTCTGCCCGCCGGGGCCGCTGCGCCCCAGAACACGATTGTTTCTCTGCAAACCGTCCACACCGGGCGCCTCATCACCTACGACGTCACCGTGACCAGCACCGCCGAGTTCCCGATGGGCGATGCGATTGTTACGCTGAACGTCGGCGGCACCGAGTTCAGCAACAGCCGCTATGTCCCCGGCGGCACCCTGAACACGCTGGTCTTCAGCTTAACCCGCGCCCAGTTCCTGAGCTTGAAGAACGGAGCGCCTGTTTCCGTCTACTATGGGGCGGACAACGCCGCAATCCCGGCGGCCCAGTGGCAGTTCGGCGCTTTAGACACGGCTATGCTGGACCGAAGCGTGACCCTGAAAGCGCCTCCTTCCGCCTTCGCCAAAATCAGCCCCCTTGCCGGCTTGCCGGCTGTCAAGGGCCATGCCGGCCCGCAGAAAGGCCAAAAATGAAACGACATGCTTTTCTCAAACGAGCTTCTTTCCTCAAACGGACCCCCCTGCTTTTCGCCTGTGTGCTGGCCTGCGGCCTCGCGCTGGGCATTTTGCCGGCAGCGCGGGCTGACACCGACCCGGCCAAGCCGGGTCCCTACGCGACGACGACCCAGGACTACAATTTCGGCCTTGCCGCTTACACGCCGCCCGCCCTTGTGAGCGCGACAACCGGGCTGCCGCTGGGGCCGAATGAGCTGGACGGACGTGTCTACTACCCCAAAGGCATTGACGACGGTACAAGCTTGCTGCCCGCCGGCAAGCTGCCGCTGATTGTCTTCATGCATGGGCGGCACAGCACCTCTTACAGCCTCACCACCGGCAAGACGACGAGCGGATGGCCGCCGCCGGCCGGCTCTGTCCAAATCCCCTCCTACCAGGGCTACGATTATATCGGTACTCTGCTGGCCTCTTATGGCTATGTCGTCGTTTCCATTGGGGTCAACGGCATCAATTTCTTTGACAACAGCACCTCCGACCTCGGAATGCTGGCCCGCGCCCAGACGCTGCAAAAGAACCTGGACATGTGGAGCGTGATTTCCTCCACCGGCGGCCCGCCTCTGCCCGGCAGCACGCTGGACCCGTTCGGGACAAAGTTCGCCGGCAAAGTGGACATGAACAATATCGGCACGATGGGACACTCGCGCGGCGGCGAAGGAGTCATGGCCCACTATGTCTACAACTTGGCCCAGCCGAAGCCCTACGCCGTCAAAGCCGTTTTCGCCATTGCGCCCGTTGACTTCAACCGCTACATCGTCAACAATGCGCCGATTGCGGTTATTCTGCCCTACTGCGACGGGGACGTATCCGACAACCAGGGAACGCATTTCTTTGACGACGCCCGCTACAATGTTCCGGGCGACCCGACGGCGAAATACCTGTTCACGGTCATGGGCGCGGACCACAACCTGTTTAACACGATCTGGGACCCCGCCTTTTTAGTGCCGGCTTCGGCCGACGACTGGCTCGGCACGCCGGGCGGACTGGTGGACCCGTTTGCCAGTCCTACCGCGCGGGGCAACCACCGCCTGAACTCGGTGCAGCAGGAGGGCACGGGCGCAGTTTACATGGGCGCCTTCTTCCGCACCTATCTCACAAACGGGACTTCCATCGGCGGCGAAACGCAGTTTCTGCCGTTTATGAAAGGCGACGCCCCGCCGCCGCCGTCGGCCCTGACCACCGAGCTGTTCGAGACTTACCATGCCCCGGACCTGCCTGCCGTTCGGCGCGACATCAGCCGCTTTTTGTCAACACGCGAGTTAAGCACCAACGTTGTGGGCGGCACGGTCACTGAGACTGGGCTGTTCCCTTACACGCTTGCCGGCGGCGCTCCTTATAACGTGGCCGGCGGCCCTTACGCCGGACCTCCGACTTTGGCGCTGTTCCCGCTGCCGAACCAGCCGGGCGCCCGGCAGCCCGGCAATGCTGTCAGCAGCCGCGCCACCAACATGGGCGGCCTGCGGCAGCTTGAAATCGGCTGGAGCCGCCCCGGCGCCTTTTTGGACAACGCGATCCCAGCCGGCGCGGGCGACTTCACGCCGTTCTCGGTGCTGACCTTCCGCACGGCGCTGAACTTCACCGACGGGCGCAACTTCACCGCCTACGATGACTTTGATGTTCAGCTTACGGACAGCGCCGGAAAAAGCGCCTCCACGCCGGTCTCCGCCTGGTCAAAAGCCTTGTCCTACCCGCCCGGTAAAATTGCTCGCCTGCCGAAAGTCGGGCTGGCCGGAGTCCGCATTCCCCTCGCCGCCTTTCAAGGAGTAGATTTGAGCCGCATCGTCTCGGTCAAGTATGTCTTCGACCGCCAGGCGACCGGCGCCATTCTGCTGACGGGCCTGTCTTTGTCGGATTAAAGGAACTTTCATAATGACCACACGAACAAACTTTGTCTTGCACTGCCGCCTGCCGCTTTTTCTCGCCTTCTTTGCCCTGGCCGCAGCGAGCGCACACGCCCAGACTTACACGAAAGTCGGCGCCGGCCAGGATTACCTGCCTGCCACCGCGCAGCTCACAGGCACCGGCCCTTTGACCGCTATTCAAGGGTCTTTCAGCACGACCACCACCGCGTCTACCGCGTCCAACCCGGACTTGTTCAGGATTTACATTGACGGAACCTCGCCGTTTTCCGCCACTACGGTCAATTTCGACACCACCGTCTTTGACACGCAGCTTTTTCTTTTTGATGCCACCGGCGCCGGCGTTTATTCCAACGACGACGCCACCGACTTCACCAAAGGGTCGCTTCTTAACCCCAGCGTGCCGGTGACGCCCGGCTTTTATTTCTTGGGCGTCAGTGCCTACGGCGCCATTCCGCGCAGCGGAACCGGGGCGGCGTCCGACATCTTTCCGAACACCTTTGACGATACGACCGGCGATCTCGGCTTCACTGGCCTGAGAACGCCTTTTCCCGGTGCCGGTCCGCTGACCAACTGGTCCTTGTCGGGCGCAGATGTCGAAACCGGCTTTTACAGCATCAACCTAACCGGGGTCTCGGCGGCGGTTCCCGAAGCGTCTACGGCGCTCTCGTTTGGGCTGCCGATGCTGCTTGGCCTGACCCTGCTGGCCTGCCGACGCGCGAAGCAGCCTTCGGCTGCGTCCGCTTAAGCGCTGCCGCCTTTCTGCCCTTCCGTCTTTAACGAAAGACGGAAGGGCTTTTCTGCGTGATATGGGTATATCTTTCCCCTATGAATGTTATTGACAATGCCCAGCAGAGGGTGCGGCATGCAAACCAGACCCAAGCCGCGCCGCAGATTATTCTCCGCCATACCGTGATTGGCGTGATCCTCAGTATTTTGTTCACCGTCGTCTTTGCCCGCTTGTTTGATTTCGTGCAGGACCACGGCAAAATGGCGACGCCGTTTGACCGCAGCATTCTTTACTTTATGTACCACCACAAAGCGCATGATCTGACTGTTGCGGCGGCCTTTCTTGCCCAAATGGGGTCGCCGCCGGTGATTGCGGGGCTGGCGCTGGCCTCCGCAGTTTTAGGCATCTTCTGGCGCAAAGTGCGCGGGGCGGCCTGGACGCTGCCGATTGCGATCATCGGGGCGGGAGTCATTATTCAAGGGGTGAAGCTGGTGATCAAGCGGCCCCGGCCCTCGTTTTTTGCGCCGCTGCTGCATGAGTCGGGATTTTCATTCCCGTCGGGCCATTCGCTGATTGCGATGGTCGTCTACGGCCTGCTCGGCTATTTCGCCTTGCATCTCTGCACAAGCTTTGGGGCAAAGCTTGCCGTGCGGATTTTGACCGTGCTGGTGGTGGTCGCGATCGGCGTGTCGCGGGTCTATGTCGGGGTGCATTATCCGACCGATGTGCTGGCGGGCTGGATTGCCGGCGTCCCGTGGCTGATTGCCTGTTTAGGACTGCATGAAGTGCTGGCCCGGCGCTGGCCGTCATCGGGCGAGCCAGTGCTGGCCGCTCAGGCAGACGGCGTAGGCGAGACGAATTCAGCGGCGGGCGCGGTGAGGACTATGCTACGGGAATAAATACATAAGAGGGCGAACACAGAGAAGGGCGAACAGGAACAAGAAGGGCGAACACAACCTATGAAGGGCGAACACAAGGTTCGCGCCCTACAGTGTGCCGTCATTCTTCATCCAAACCCCGTAGGGGCGAACCTTGTGTTCGCCCTTCATAGGTTGTGTTCGCCCTTCTTGTTCCTGTTCGCCCTTCTCTGTGTTCGCCCTTCTCTGTCGGGTGTTCGTTTTTGTGTTCATTCTTTACTGTTTCTGCCCCTAGACATTCGGCGTCTCTTTTGTTATAATAAATACATTCTATTATGGCTGACCCTGACAAAACACGAATTACCGGCGACCTGCCGCTTCCCGACCCTGCTTCCGACCCGAACCGGACCCGGATGACGGCGCCTGCCGACCCGGACCGGACGCGCCTGAGTTTGACGCCGGTGGGTCTCGCGTCGCCCGCGTCGCCGCGTGCGCTGTCTTTAACGGCAGTGCCCGGCAATGCCTATGCGCCGCTCTCCGAACTGGTCCGGGAACACTTTTTGTACGACATCCGGGCGGGGATGGGCGGACGCGGCGGGGTGCGCTCGCCGCTGAACATCTCGCTGGTGCTGGACCGGTCGGGTTCGATGGAAGGCGAGCCGCTGGATTATGCCAAGCGGGCCTGCGCCTATGTGGTAGATCTGCTGGAACCCGACGATATTCTCAGCGTTGTCACGTTTGAAGAACACGCTGATGTCATCATGCCGGCCCGCCGGGTCGCAAACAAAGCGCTGGTCAAAGATTACATCAACCGGATCTACACGGGCAACACGACCAATCTCTACGAGGGCCTGATGACCGCCTGCCAGCAGGTGGCGTCGGTCAAGACCGCAAACACGCTGAACCGGGTGTTGTTGCTGACCGACGGCGAGCCGACCGCCGGGCCGCGTGATTTCGCGTCCATTGTCGGCCAAGTGGCCGAGCAGAAAGGGCGCGGGATTACCGTGACGGCGCTTGGCTTCGGCCTGGACTACAATGAAGAGCTGATGGCCGGAATTGCCCGGCGCTCCGGCGGCAACTACTACTATATCGCCCGGCCTGAGCTGATCCCGGAAGTGTTCCGGCGTGAGCTGGATACGCTGATGAAGATTACCGCTCGCAATTTGCGTCTGCGCCTGCAATTATCGCGCGGCGTTTCTGTGCGCCAAATCTACGGCCAGCAGCCGGTGCTGGGCAATCGCAGTGCGGAAGTGACGCTGATTGATGTTGAGGCGGAAACGGGCCTGTCATCGCTCTGGGAGCTTGAGCTGACCCCCCGGCCCGCCGGTGTTTACCGGGTGGCGGTTGCCGAGCTTTTGTACGACGATGCGCTGACGGGCCGCCAGGAGAAGCTGACTGCGGACACGCTGATTGAGTGCACGCCTGATCGTCTGAAAGTCGGTTCGGGAACAGACCCGCGCGTGCAGTCTGAGATTGAAGTCGCCCGCGCGGCCCGCTCGCTTGATAAGACCGTCATGGGCATGAAGACGCAGCAGCTTGACCGGACGCAGGTGATGCAGGACCTCAACCGGACCAAAACGCTGATGCTCGACCAGGGCAAGCTGGCCCAGGCCCAGCAGATTACCCAGGCGATGCAGGACATTCAGGGCGGCGGCTCGGTCGAGAAGACGCTGATGGGGACGATTTACACTCTGGACCAGGGCAAGACGAAGTAAGGGACCTACCACCTTGCTTCGTAACAAGTTACTTCGCAGGGTCCTCCCTAAAGGAAAGATTAAGACATAAATGGAGGGCTTGTTCTACTCCATATCCTTCCTTTAGGAAGGACCCTGCGAAGTAACTTGTTACGAAGCAAGGTGGTAGGTCTGAGTGAAAAAAGACGCTTGAAAAATTATTATGCGATTTTAGAAGTGCCGGTCGGATGCAGCTTGGAGGAGATCCGGCAGGCGTACCACCGGCTGGTGCAGGTGCATCTTGACGATGAGGCGGTCTTTGCCGACTTGAAAGAAGCCTATGAAGTGCTGACGACGCCGACACGCCGGGCCGAGTACGACAAGGCTGCCTGGGGCGAGACGTTTGACCTGTCGGCCCAAACGCTGATGCTGCCGATGCAGACCGGCGCGGCGGGCCGCTGCCCGATGGGTCCGGAGTCGCAGTGTCCGGTCGTGCTGGGCCGCGCCCTGCCCGCCGACAAGTTCTGCCCGGACTGCGGCTACGCCCTGTCCGGCCTCACCCCGGAAACGGCCTTTGATCCCGCATCCCTGCCGGACCCGGCGCGTCAGGCCCGGCTGGAAGACAGCGCCGGCCAGAGCCATCCGCTGAAGTCCGGCAGCAACCTTGCCGGGCGGGAAGGGGCGGACGTGCTTGTCTTCGACAAGACCGTTTCCCGCAGCCATGCCCGGCTGGAAGTGGCGGCGGACGGCGCGGTCTCGGTGGAGGACCTGAGCAGCACAAACGGCACCCAGGTCGGCGGCGAGCGTTTGATGCCCCACGCGCTGCGCCGGCTCCTGGACGGCGACACGGTGCAGTTCGGCAGCGTCTCGATGACGCTGCATCTGCCGGAGACAGCGGCGGCTGTCCCGCCGGCCGCTGCCGAGAGGCCGGCATCGGAGGCGCTGGCCCAGGTGTCAGAAACGCGTGAGGGCGCCGCCGGGGTGTACCCGCTGCTGCCGGGGATCACGACCTTTGGACGCCGCCCGGAAAACAAAGTGGTGCTGACAGGAGATTTGTATGTTTCCGGCAGCCACGCGCAAATCAGCGCCGACGGCGGCGTGTTTATTCTCACCGACATCGGCAGCACAAACGGGACTCTCCTGAACGGGGCGCGGCTGGAGATCAACAAGCCGGTCACTTTAGACGACGGCGACATGATTGTGATCGGGGCAACCGCGCTGCGCTTTGACCGGCTCGGTCCCGCCGCCGACGAAGCGGAACCGGCCTCCGAACAAGCTGCCTCCGAGCCTGTTGTCTTGGAGCCTGTTGTCTTGGAGCCGATTGCCTCGGAGCCGATTGCCTCGGAGCAGAGCAGCACGGAAGACGTGGAAGGGTAAGAAATCGCCATGCAAGAGGCTATGACAAGCGCTGGGCAGGAAAAGACCGCCCGGCTGGACCGGGATGAACTCGCGGAAGGCTGGGCGGAAGTCGCCCGCCTGCCGCGCGTTGTCGCGTCGGTCAAAATGGGTGCAAAGACCGATCTGGGCCGGGTGCGTGACAACAACGAGGACAAGTTCGATTTCTTTGAGCCGGAAGACCCGGCCATCATGGCCGCGAAAGGCTCCTTCTACGCGGTCGCCGACGGCATGGGCGGGCATTCCGCCGGACAAATCGCGTGCGAGCTGGCCCTCAAGACTGTTTTGTCGAACTATTACGCCGATCCCTCTTCGGACAAAGATGCCTGCCTGCGCCGGGCTGTCGTTGAAGCCAATTCGCTGATTTATGACACGGCGCAGGCGATCCCCGACCGGCAGGGCATGGGAACCACCCTCACGGCGGCGGTGCTGTGCGAGGACCGGCTGCTGATCGCTCAGGTCGGCGACAGCCGGGCGTACCTGCTGCGCGGCGGCAGGATTACCCAGGTCACCGACGACCATTCCTGGGTGGCGGAACAAGTCCGCCTCGGCACGATGACGCTGGCGGAGGCGCAGGTTTCCCCGTTTCGAAACATTATCACCCGGTCGGTCGGCACGGCGGCGGCGGTCGAGCCGGACCTCTTTACCCAGGAAGTCCAGCCGGGCGATACGTTTGTCCTCTGCTCGGACGGGCTGACCGGCCATGTCGAGCCGGAGGAGATCCAGGCAATAGCCGAGTCCCAAAGCCCGTCTGCCGCCGCGATGGCGCTGATTGATTTAGCGAACGAGCGCGGGGGGCGGGACAACATCACGGCGCTGGTGCTGTCTATCCGCGCTTTAGCGCCGTATGAGGGTGGCCCGGCGACGTTTGAGCCGTCGCCGGACGAGGCTGCGCCGAAAGAAGAAAAGTCGCCTCGGTGGGGGCGGCGGAAGTAGCTTCCGCAGGAGAAACCAGTCGTGGCCGTTTCGTCCAACACCGTTCTCGGCAAATATCGCATTGTGCGGGAAATCGCCCGCTCCAACGACATCGTCTATGAAGCGATTGATCCCAGCATGGCCCGGCGGGTCGCCGTCAAGGAATTGCAGTTGCCGCCGCACCTCGCCGGGGCGCAGAAGCGCGAGCGCATCGAGCGGTTCTACCGGGAAGCCAAAGCGGCGGGGACACTCTCGCACCGGAACATCGTGACCATCTACGATGTCGGGCAGGAAAACGACCGGCATTTTCTCGTGATGGAGTATTTGGAAGGCCAGAGCCTGCGCGACATTCTGCAAATGCAGGGGGCGCTGCCGCTGAAAGAAACGCTGGAGATCGCGCTTCAGCTTTGTGATGCCCTCGGTTATGCCCACTCGCGCGGCGTCGTCCACCGGGATGTCAAGCCCGACAATGTCCATATCCTGCCCGGCGGGATTGTGAAGCTGACCGACTTCGGGATTGCGCGGATCACCGCCGAGCCGAGCATCACATCCCAGGGCCAGGTCTTCGGCACCCCGTCGTATATGTCCCCGGAGCAGGTGGCGTCGCACACGGTAGACCACCGGACCGACTTGTTTTCGCTCGGCATCACCCTCTACGAGATGCTGGCGGGCCGGAAGCCGTTTACCGGCGACAGCGTCATCACCATCACCTACAACATTATGAACATGCAGCCGACTATGCCGGTCGGCGTGCCGGGGCCGTTGCAGCAGATCTTGCAGCGTGCTCTGTCGAAAGATCCGACGCTTCGCTACCAGAACGCCGCCATGCTGGCCGCCGATTTGCGGGCGGAGAAGTTCTCGCTTTCGGGTTCGTCTTCCCCGTCCTCGTCCGCCGCCTCGCCTGCGCCGCTGTCGTTTCAGACGGGGCCGTCGCTCACTCTCAATACCGGCACGGTTCCGCCGGAGATCTCCGGGATGCCGGCGGCGGTTTCCCCATCCGCCTGGCCGAAGCCGGAAGCGACTCAGACCCTGGGCAGCCTCTCCCCGGCTTCGCCGCCTGCCTCAGAAACGGCGCTACGGCTGGTCCGGTTCGCTCTGCCGGTGCTGGCTCTGGCGGCCCTGCTGGCGCTGATCGGCTGGGGCCTGTATACGGTTACCGAGTCGCTTCAAGCGCACCGTCAGCGGGTCCAGTCGGTGCAGCTCACGCAGCAGGGAGCCGATGCGCTGCACCAGGGCAAGTACACCGATGCCGCCCGTGCTTATTCTCAGGCGGCGGCGGCCGCCCCCACCGGCTCACGAGAAGCCCAGTCGGCGCTTTCGGGGCAGTCGGCGGCGTACAGCGGCCAGGGCGGGGCGGCGCTCCATGCCAACAACCTGTCGGCAGCGGCGGAAGATTACCAGAACGCGGTGTCTTTGGACAGCCGCAACGCCGAAGCCGCCAACAATCTCGGCAATGTCCGCTGGCAGCTCGGCGACGCCGCCGGCGCTCTCGATGCCTGGGGCAAAGCCGCAGCCGCCGACCCGACCGGCCCGGCAGGCACCCAGGCACGGGCGACCGCCGTGCAGCACGCGATGAGTCTCGCCCAGGCGGCGTCGAACGCCGGCGACTCGACCCTGGCCCGCACTTACTGGCAAAAAGTGACGGAGATTGACCCCGGCAGCGATGAAGCGTTCCGCGCCGAGCAGAATATCAGCCGCACGGACGGGTCTGGGCAGTAGAACCCCTCTTCACCCCGCTACGGAGGCCCTGCGACTAGGGGCCGCTCGTCCCTGGCACTTGCGGCATCCTGCCTCAGTGTCGCTCCCTCAGCACTGGCTCCCTGGAAGGCCCCTGTTAGGGAAGGGCAATAAAGACAATTCTGTAACAAATGGCTCTGCCTCTCGCCAAGATGCAAAGCCTCGTAGCATAATCCGAAGCCCTTCCCTAACAGGGGCCTTCCAGGGAGCCAGTGCTGAGGGAGCGACACTGAGGCAGGATGCCGCAAGTGCCAGGAACGAGCGGGAGGGGTTTCTAAACCAATCGTCGCACCCAGTCCGCGACAGCCTGCGGGTCTTCCAAAGGCAGCAGATGGCCGGCATCGGGAAGCGTCGTCAGCGCCGCGCCGGGAATGCGCTGAACGACCTCGCGGGTCAGCACTTCCGGCGACAGGACAGCGTCGCCGGTGCCGGACAGAACATGAGTTAGGACGGTGATTTGGGACGCTAGCGCGGACAACTCTTCGCGGCTGCCGGCATCGGCCCAGGCTTCCCAGGCGGTGTGCGAGGCGCGGAGGTTATCGGCAACAACAGCGTCAGCGACTTCAGGGGAAAGCGGCAGGCAGGCGATGGTTTGGAGCGTCTTCCGCGAAGCGTCGGCGTCGCCCCAGGCGGCTCGCATGGCGTTTCGGTCGTCTCCGGCCATCGGTTCAGGCGACAGCGGCGACGGGGCGACCAGCAGCAAACCCTCAAGGCCAGGCGGTTGGCTCGACGCAAGAAACTGCGCGACTTTGCCGCCCATTGAGTGGCCGACTAAAGTGTAGTCGGTCAGGCCGAGTTCGGCGACTAACGCCTGCACATCGGCGGCCATCTTCTCGACCCGGCAGTCGGCTTCGGACGGCGGCGGGTCCGAAGCCCCCCACCCGCGCAGGTCGAGCGCCACGCAGCGAAAGTCTGGGGCGAGCAAGTCTACCACCGGCTGCCAAGTGCGGGATGAGCCGCCGAAGTAGTGCAGGAAAATCAGTGTTTTTGCCCCGTTTTCTGTATCGGAATAGGACAAACTGAGGCTGCCGTTGGTGTATCTCATAAAAGACATGTACCCACAAATGAGAAAAGGGAGAAACCATGACAGAAACGGCTTATGACGCGGTGATCATCGGCGTTGGGCAGGCGGGAAACCCGCTGGCTTCCGCGCTGGCAAAGGCCGGAAAGCGGGTCGCGCTTCTGGAGCGGGATGCGGTCGGGGGGACATGCATCAACCGGGGCTGTACGCCGACGAAAACGATGATTGCGAGTGCGCGGGTCGCGTATCTCGCGAGGCGCGGGGCCGATTTCGGGGTTGAGACCGGCCCCCTCAGCGTAGATTTGACCAAAGCGCGGCAGCGGAAGCGGGACATTGTAGACGAGTTTCGCACCAGCATAGAAAGCAAGTTTGCGAAGAGCGACAAGATTGACCTGCTCTACGGCGACGCAGAGTTCACTGGCCCGAAATCAGTGGAAATCGCGCTTCGGGATGGCGGGATGCAGGCGGTCACGGCCCCGCTTGTCTTTATCAATACCGGCGCACGGCCCACCGTGCCGCCGATTGACGGCCTGGACATGGTTGACTTTCTCGACTCCACTTCGGTCATGGAACTGGGCGCGGTGCCGGCGCATCTTGTCATCTTAGGCGGCAGTTATATTGCTTTAGAATTCGGACAGATGTTCCGCCGCTTCGGCAGCCAGGTAACAATCGTCGAACAGGCGTCGCAGATTTTAGAGCGCGAAGACCCCGATGTCGCTCAGGAGATGGCGAAAATCCTGATGGAAGACGGTATCGAGATCCTGACGGGAACAAAGGCGGTCAAAGCCGCAAAGCCAGAGGAGGGCGGTGTCGCGCTGACGCTGGAAACGAGTATGGGCGTGAAGACGCTGACGGGGTCGCATCTGCTGGTTGCGGTCGGGCGGACGCCGAACACGGAGGCGCTGGGCTTGGAAGCCGCCGGAATTATGAAAGATGTCCACGGCTTTATCACGGTGAGCGACACGCTGGAGACCAACGTCCCCGGCGTTTACGCGCTGGGCGATGTCAAGGGCGGCCCGGCGTTCACGCATATCTCCTATGACGACTATCGAATTGTTGAAGCCAATTTGCTCAAAGACGGCCATCGCACCGTTTCCGACCGGCCTGTCCCGTACACGGTCTTTACCGATCCGCAGTTAGGGCGGGTCGGCCTAACCGAAGCGGAAGCGAACGCGCAGGGCCGCACGGTCCAAGTCGCCAAGCTCCCGATGACGGAAGTGGCCCGCGCGATTGAGACCGATGAAACGCGCGGTTTTATGAAGGCAGTTGTGGACGCCGACACGAAGCAAATCTTGGGTGCGGCTATTCTCGCGGTAGACGGCGGCGAAGTCATGGCCGTGCTGGAAGTCGCCATGCTGGGTCACCTGCCGTACACGGTTCTGCGCGACGCCGTGCTGGCTCACCCGACGCTTGCCGAGTCGCTGAATAATTTGTTTATGACACTGGGAGAGTAGCCCCCCCGCCCCCAATTCTGGGGGAGCAATACAACAACAGGCAGGATGGCCGCCGCGTCTTCTTTAGCTCCCCAGAATTGGGGGCGGGGGGGTTCCTACTTTTCAGCCAATGCAGGAATTCCTATCTCCTCTGGCGAAATCAATGCTATCTTGCCGGGAAGGTGGTTTTCTGTGGCCCAAGTCAGTCTGCATAACCTCTACAAACGGTTCGGCCCGGTGAATGCCGTTAACAATCTTAATCTTGAAATCAAGGACCGGGAGTTTATGGTGCTGGTCGGCCCGTCCGGCTGCGGCAAGACCACGGCGCTGCGGATGATCGCGGGCCTGGAAGAAATCAGCGACGGGGACATCAAAATCGGCGAAAAAGTCGTCAACAGCGTCTCGCCGAAGGACCGGGACATCGCCATGGTGTTCCAAAACTACGCGCTGTACCCGCACATGACGGTCTTTGACAACATGGCGTTCGGCTTGAAGCTGCGCCGGGTCGCCAAAGACCAGATCAAAAAGCGGGTGGACGACGCGGCAAGTCTGCTCGGCATTGAGAGCTTGCTTGCGCGTCGTCCCGGACAGCTTTCCGGCGGCCAGCGGCAGCGCGTCGCTTTAGGCCGGGCGATTGTGCGCGAGCCGCAGGTCTTTTTGATGGACGAGCCGCTGTCGAACCTCGACGCCAAGCTGCGGGTGCAGACACGCTCCGAGCTGATCAAGCTCCACCGGCGCCTCGGCATCACGACAGTGTATGTCACGCACGACCAGGTGGAAGCGATGACGATGGGAGACCGGATTGCTGTGATGAAGGACGGCGTCTTGCAGCAGTGCGCCCCGCCGATGGAGATTTACGCCCACCCCGCCAATGTCTTTGTCGCCGGCTTTATCGGGACGCCGTCCATGAACTTTGTCCCGGCGACGCTGCAAAAGTCCGGCGCAGGCTACACGGTTGACTGCGGGGCATTTCAGGTATCCGCCCCGCCGGTGCAGGACGGCAAGCTGGACTCGTATTCCGGGAAGAAGGTCGTCTTCGGGGTCCGGCCCGCCGACATTTTTGACAAGAACTTGACCAACCCGGTCGCGTCCCTGCCGGGCAACACCGTCCGCACGACGGTAGACGTTTCGGAGCCGATGGGCGATATTATCACGCTGTATTTGACCGCCGGAACGCATTCCCTGGTCGCCACGATTGACGCCGAGACATCGGCAAAAGACGGCCAGACACTGGATGTCGTGCTGGATCTGGCAAAAACGCATTTGTTCGATGCTGAAACCGAGCAGGCGATTTACTAGCAGGCGATTTACTAGCAGGCGATTTACTAGCAGGCGATTTACTAGCAGGCGATTTACTAGCAGGCGATTTACTAGCAGGCGATTTACTAGCAGGCGATTTACTAGCAGGCGATTTACTAGCAGGC
>JAABUQ010001046.1_pt1 | contig 62410 bp, 60 predicted proteins | sample 5560001 | NCBI WGS metagenome assembly JAABUQ01 (sample SAMN10711888, study PRJNA513371) | rock metagenome | isolation source: Antarctica rocks | place: Antarctica: Victoria Land, Finger Mt nord | collected 2015-12-18
CACCAAGACACAACCGATCACTATGCGCATTCCCCACTCCTCTCTCGGCTTACGCCACATCCACCGTTAACACTTCCCCGCAAGGCTGTCACTTTTCACCATTTCCGCGCTACCTCACTACTCGCGTACCGGGCCATCATCCTTCTTGCGCCGCCCGCCTCTACGCTTTACATCATGCAGGGGATGTGTCTCTGCGGCGAAACCGTATCGCCCCTTTGTCTCGCGCTTGTAGCGTCGCACCTCGCTTTCGCGCACGAGGAGCAACCCACCGTGCTTTTCTGCGGCGAGTTTGCCCCGGCGCACCCGGAGATAGAGCGTGCGTGGGCTAAGCTCGATGAGCGCCCCGGCTTCTGCCAATGTGAGCACGCGATCCTCTCCCTTCACATCCATGCAGGTATTGTAGCAATTTGTCCGCACGTCCGACCGCTTGGGATCAATTGATCCCAGGGTTTCGCCTCACCCCTCGTGCGCCGGGCCGTCTTTCGCCTTGCGCCGATGGCCCGGCCCCTGTTTGCCGTGCAGGGGGTAAGCGCGAGACCTCGGGTACTACTTACCCGGATCAATGCCGAGCGCGGACAGGTTTGCGGTGAAGTCTTCGAGCGATTGTCGTTCGAGACGTTCCGCCTCGCCTGCTGTCAGCCATGCCGGTGCGTCAATTTGGGCGACGATCTGATCCCGGACGATCTCCGTCAGCACATCGGGGGGCAAGGCGTCCACCTCTACGGACGCCTCGCCATATTCCGCCGCGAACCGCGCGTGCTGTGAGTCCGTCGTCTTACCTGGCCTGGTAGGTAGGCGGTAGTCGCTGATCTGATCGGGATTGAGTGCAACCCGTGCGACGATCAGATCACAGGCGTGCTGGACGAACTGCGCTTCCAGCCGGTCGCTGATCCCGCGTCCGCTCGCGTCGTGATCGCCCACGTAGACGATCATGGTCGGCTGAGGCAGTGCGTTCAGGAACATCGCGGACTCGTAAATGAGGGTCAGGGATGGGTTGCCCCTGGTGGCAACATAGGTCACGCCCCACTGCTCACACACCGGTAACAGCACACCAGAAAGGGCGTCTTTCTCGCACCAGACTTCGACATGCCACGACTGGCTTTCCCAGCGATCCTTGCGGTACTGTGCGGTTGCCGACTCCAAGAGGTCAGCAGGCCCGCCCCACTGTGCGACCGAACGCCGCTGTCGGTTGCCATCGGCGATCTTGCCATAGGGCAGTGTCCCCGCAATGCGCATCTGCCCGGAGATGTCACACACCCGCCGGTACGCCGCCTCAGTCTTCTCAACGCTGCCCCGGCTCACGAGTTGGTAATACAGTTGCCGGATCGTCATCCGGTCGTATTCACTCGCAATCGCGGTAATGGCGTCCATGAGGGGCAAGGTGCGCTGCTGCGGCGTGCGGGCTTTCTTCGGACTAGTGCGAGGAATCGTGCTCACGCTCACGCCTCACCGTTCTTCCGCTTATGCGGGTAGTCAGGCGATGCCTTGCCGTGTTTACCCTTGTGTTCGTCGCGGTACCGCTCGACTTCCCGCGCATCAATCAACCAGATCGCACCCGACTTTTCCGCCTTGATCGCGCCTGCCTTGATCTGACGAAAAATCGTGGTGCGATCAAGGTCTAGCCGTTCGGCGGCTTCACTCAATGTCAGCACTTCCACGTCTCCAATCTTCATGGGGCCAATTCTACAACAGGCCGTGCGCCCTCTTGCTATTCTACAATACATGCTGTATAATTCAAGTGTCAGATGGAAATGCCGCTGACAAACGAAATGCCCCGCCGGTGCTTGCGACACCAACGGGGCGGCACATGGAAAGGTCTAGTTCCCATGCACGTACAGTCTACCATCACCGGCACCGTCTATCGCCTCGTGACCCTCACCGTGCCCACGGCGATCACCGAACACACCGACCCCCAGCTTGTGGATGACGCGCTCGACGTGTTCTGTGCCGAGATGCAGGCGGCACACGGCGCGGAAACCACGGTGGACACCCTGAACCTCTTCGCGGCGGCAATCCAGTCCGGCGATGCGATCACCACGACCTATACCCACGACGGCGAAAGCGCGGCCCGCACGCTCTTCCCCACGGCCCTCATGCTCACCAGAGACAAGCATCTCGTGGCGCGATGCTTCTGCACCTTGAAGCGCGAGACGAAGTGCTTTCGCCTTGATCGCTGCTCAGGCGCGCATCTCGTGACCCTTCCCGGCGAAGGCGAGGTACCCACGGCGGCATAGCGACGATCACGGGCCGGTATCCGCACCGGCCCCTCACCCCTACTCCTGAAAGGAACGCCCGATGTTTACGCCCGCTGCCGTTGTCCGTCTTGCCGTGCTTGCCGCCGCGCATCACTTCTGCGAGGGGGAAGTCCTCGCCACCTTGCGCGCCGCCCGCGTGTTCGCCCCCGCCCCCGCCCCGCTAGACGTGGCAGCGGTGGAACGCGCCGTACCGCTCGTGCTCAACGGTCGCCCGTCCATGCGGGTGGCCTGAGCGATAGATGATCGTGGGGCCGGTGTGGTACCGGCCCGTCACATAGGGGAGGACACGATGATGCGATTCGACAAGATCGGTGAGCACACGGTACTGACGCTAGGCATGAACAATCTGGAAACCCTTGCGCGTGCGTGTCGGTATGCGGTGGGTGCCGGGCTAGACGACATTGCAGCGGAAGCGGCCGCTTCCGCCCTCACGCTCGCATCCTGCATCGCGCTCACTGCCGGAGACATGGACGCACGGGAGCGTGACCACATGCAGGACGTACTGGAACTTATCAACGGCGGGCACACTACCGAGGAGCGGAGAAAGCAAGGGGGGCGCGATGCGAGCCACTGATGCGCGTGATGCACAATTCACGAAGGCGGAACGCTATCGCCTCTCACGTCGCACCAGCACGCTGTATCACAAGCTTGCCCTGTATCGCGCCCATGAACCTCTTGCCACCGTTGAACGTCTCGTGAGCGCGTCATTCGGCGCAGGTGGATCGTACGTGGCGAAGCATGACACGCTCGTGGCCTGGGACGCCCTGCCCGAGGAGGAACGCCAGGAGTTGTTCGCACAAGGCTGTCAACGGCGCGCGACAAGGTACAAGCAGCATGTGACTACCGAGGACTTCCGACGCTGGTTGCGCGCTGGGCCAGTGCTTATCGACCCGTTCGATCTCAAGCGACAGCAACGCGAGCGCGACGCGCGGGAGAACCATGCAGAGGCGACGGCACAGGGAACGGTGCAAACGATGCTTCGCGTGTTCGGGCGTGACCGGCGGGACCGCTCGCACTTGCGTCTCGTGAAGTAGGGCAGGACGCACGATCATGGCCCGGTGGCATAGGCCCGCCGGGCCGTCAATGGAAGGAATGGCGATGGCAACGGAACGGAAGACAAAGAAGCGCGGACAGAATGAAGGTTCCATCTACAAGCGTGCCGATGGACGCTGGGTGGGTGTTGCCAGTGTGGGGTACAAGAACGGCAAGCGTGCCCGCACGTATGTGTACGCGAAGACGCGGGCGGAAGTCGCCCCCAAGCTCGCCGCCATCGTGCGAGACACGCAACAAGGCATTGCCCCCGTAGACGGGCGGCTCACCACGGAAGCGTATCTTGCACGGTGGCTTGCCGAGCGCGTCAAGGCGACCACCGCCGTACGCACCCTCACCGCGTACACGAGCGTGGTCAATCTCTATCTCGTGCCCACACTTGGCAAGAAGAAGCTCGCCAAGCTCACCGCCGTAGATGTGCAGCGCACGACGAATACCCTGCTCGCGCGGAACCTTTCGCCCACGACGGTACGGCACGCGCTCAACGTGCTGCGTATCGCGCTGGGACAGGCAGTGCGCTGGGGGCTGATTCATCGCAACGTCGCGGACCTCGTGGAACCACCGAAGGCGACGCGCTACGAGGTACACCCGCTCACGACCGAGCAGGCCCGTGAACTGCTCGAAGCAATCCGGGGCGACCGGCACGAGGCCCTGTACCTCGTCACAATGGCAACGGGGCTGCGGCAAGGCGAGGCGTTCGGGTTGCGGTGGGATGATGTGGACCTCGACACGGGCACGATCACCGTGCGGCACCAGTTGCAGCGCACAAACGGTACGCCTACCCTGATCCCACCGAAGAGCACCCGAAGCCGCCGCACGATTGCGCTACCCGCTTTCGCCGTACCCGCGCTCAGGGCGCATCGTGCGCGCCAGAACGCCGAACGCCTCGCCGCCGGGGCGCGGTGGCAAGACTGGAAGCTCGTGTTCACGAACCCGACCGGCAGGCCACTCACCCCGAACGTCACGACCGCCTTCGCCCGCCTCCTGAAAGCGGCGGGCCTACCGAAGCAGCGCTTCCACGACTTGCGCCACTTGTGCGCGTCCCTGATGCTCGCACAAGGAGTGCATCCGCGCGTGGTGATGGAACAACTCGGTCACTCACAGATCAGCGTCACGATGAACACCTATAGCCATGTCGCTCCCGCCTTGCAACGTGAGGCCGCAGAACGCATGGATGCCCTGCTTACCGGCACCACGTAGTACCCTTTTACAGCGGGTGGCGGTCAAAGTGGCTGCAATCGGAGCAAAGCGCGCACCTTAACAAGCGAGGAGCAAGGGCTGTTTCCCCTTTGGTGGCGGGGAAAGAGCGAGACCGTGCAAGGCGGCAAGCGGCGGGAGAAAACCAAATACTATTTTATTCTGCGTGCCGCAACGGACGGGGGAACGAGCGAAAGCAAGGAGGGGTACTTCGCCACCGCGCCCGCGAATGCCACCGTCGCCGCAACCGCGCAAGATGCCAATGGCAACCCTGCCCCGGAAATACAGCCTACCGCGACCGCGACGCCACGACCTGCCCGCAATACGAGTACGGCGAAGCCCGCCACAGATACCGCCACGCCGCGCCTCACCGCGACCCCGCATCCCACCGAAACTCCCCGCCTGACCGAAACTCCGCTTCCCACCGAGACCCCAACCCCACGCCCTACCGAAACCCCGCGTCCCTCTGCGACTCCCAAACCCGACACGAGTACGTCACCAACGGACACGAGCACTCCCCGGCCACCAACCGCCACTGCGACACCCGTTCCACCGACACGCACACCCACGCCCGTCCCGCCCACGAACACGCCGACACCGGTGCCAACACCGACACCAGTACCGACGCCTACGCCGATGCCTACCCCTGTGCCAAACATTCAAGTCGCGATCACACAGTTCGCCGTGGCTTCCGATGGCAGCACGCTCGACATCGTGCAGACGGACGCCACTACGCTGACGGTCACACTGACTGATACGGTGAGCGCGGACACACAGCGCGTCACGACCACGCCACGTACCTGGACGCTCGATACTGTCAATGCCCGCCTCACCGCAACGGACGCCGGAACAACTCTGACCCTGCGGGGGCGACAGAACGCCGTGACGGTGCGGCTCGATGTCTCCGTCCCGCTCCGCGACCACGACACGCTCGCGTTCAGCACGACACAAACGGTCGTACCGGGAGAGTATCAGGCGGGGAAAACGTACACGATCAGCAAAGGCATCGCCTCCGTGCCGAAGTATCATGTGGAGATTCAATTCACCGTGTCGCAGGCATGACGCGCGCGAACAGTGCGGCTGGGCTGATGTGTGCGAGCGTCGAATCCTCCTAACCCCCGGCCCCTTCCCTCGAAGGGAAGGGGAGTGAGATAGGGCAAGGTGACGATGTTCCCCGTACGCCGCAACCTTGCAATCGCACCCTCCCCTTCCCTTCGAGGGAAGGGGCCGGGGGTTAGGAAGACCCATCTCCAGAACGCATATGCTCTGGTGGCACGGATAGCGGAGGCGTGAGATAATTGTGAAAATGCGGGCAAATGTCCCGCTGTGCGTGTGCGTACCGGGGGAACGATGAATACATTACAGGCTACCGCGACACCGATGGCGTCGCCGACTCTTCAGACGAAATTGCGCAACGTGGCGATCATTGCCCACGTTGACCACGGCAAGACCACCCTTGTGGACGGGATGCTGAAGCAATCACATGTCTTCCGTGACCCCGATTCGGCGGGCACGCTCATTATGGACTCAAACCCGCTTGAGCGCGAGCGCGGCATCACCATTCTCGCCAAAAATACGGCGATCCATTATGAGGGTGTCAAGATCAACCTCATTGACACGCCCGGACACGCGGACTTCGGCGGCGAAGTCGAGCGCGTGCTCAATATGGCGGACGGCTGCCTGCTGCTCGTGGACGCGGTGGAAGGGCCAATGCCGCAAACGCGCACCGTGCTTACGCACGCGCTCGCGCTCGGCTTAAAGCCCATCGTGGTCATCAATAAGATAGACCGCCCAAATGCCCGCATCCCAGACGTGCTTGAGCGCACGAGTGACTTGTTCCTCGCGCTGGCGACGGACCCGGACCAACTCGATTTCCCGGTCCTCTATACGATTGCCAAAGAGGGCCGCGCCGGGCACGCACCAGAAACCCTCGCATCCGACCTGCGTCCGCTCTTTGAGGCGATCCTGCAATACGTTCCCGCGCCCGTCGCGGACCCGGAGGGGCCGTTTCAGATGCTCGTCGCTTCGCTCGACTACGACTCGCACCGGGGGCGCATCGGGGTCGGGCGCATCATGCGGGGCCGGATCGCGCCGGGACAGAATGTCAGCCGCCTCGCCCTCGATGGCACGCGGACGCCGGCGCGCGTCACGTACGTCTCCGGCTACGAAGGGCTACACCGTGTGGACGTGGAGACCGCCGAGGCGGGGGACATCGTGGCCGTCACCGGCATCGCGCAGGTGATGATCTCGGACACCCTCGCGGACCCGGAGCACCCGGATTCGTTGCCCGCCATCGCCGTGGAGGAACCGACCCTGCGCCTCACCTTTGGCGTCAATACGTCGCCGTTTGCCGGGCGCGAAGGCAAGTTCGTCACGTCGCGCCAGATCCGCGACCGGCTGAACCGCGAACTGGAAACGAATGTCTCTCTGCGCGTGGAAGACACGGAGCAGGCAGATGTGTTCCGGGTGTCCGGGCGCGGCGAGTTGCACCTCGCGGTGCTGATCGAGACGATGCGCCGTGAGGGGTTCGAGATCGAGGTTTCGCGGCCGGAAGTGATCTTGCGGCGCACGGACGAGGGTCTGTTCGAGCCGATGGAGCACCTGACGATTGACACCACGAGCGAGTATGCGGGCGCGGTGAACGAATTGCTCGGCCCGCGCCGCGCTATCCTGCTCGATCTGCGTACGGAAAACGACGGGCGCACGCGCATGGAGTTCACCGTGCCGACGCGCGGCCTGATCGGTTCCCGTAGCGCGCTGCTCACGGCGACGCGCGGCACGGCAACTACGGGCAGCATCCTGCTCGGCTACGAGCCGTACGCGGGTGAGATCACGTCGAACCGTGGTGGCGCGCTCGTCGCCTCCGAACCCGGCCCTGCCACAACGTTCGGGTTGCAAAACGCGCAAGAGCGCGGCACGACGTTTATCGAGGCCGCGATGCCGGTCTACATGGGCATGATTATCGGTGTGCAGCCGCGTGAGAACGATCTGGCAATCAACGTCGCCAAAGAGAAGAAGTTGACCAACATGCGCTCCTCCTCGGCGGACATCGCCATTCGCCTCTCGCCTCCCGTGGAAATGAGCCTCGATAAGGCGCTCGAATTCCTCGCGGACGACGAACTGCTCGAAGTGACGCCGCAGAACTTGCGGCTGCGCAAGCGGTTCCTCGACCCGAACGAGCGTGCCCGCCGCGCGAAGGCGAGTAACGCGCAATAATGAACACCGACGTCGTGCTGCTTGCCGCGACGTATGACCCAGAGGGGCAGATCGGCGCACTCTTGCCGGAACAGTTGCCCCTGCTCACCCCCCACTTCGCCCATGTCGCCGTGCTCTGCCGCGACGGCACCGCGCCCGAAACGCTCGCTCGCCTCACGGCGGGCGGCGTCGAGGTGTTGCGTGACGCCGCCCTGCCCCCGAACCCCCGCCCCGCGATGCTCCGCCTTGCCCTCGCCCGCCCGGAGTGGGCCTGCGTGCATATGGAGGATTTCGACTCCGCCCTGCATTGGGCATGGCGCTGGCCGGACGAACTCGACCGAGTACACGCGACGCTCCACGACTACGACTTCACCGTGCTAGGACGCACCGCACGCGCTATCGCCACGATTCCCGACGCTCAACGCCTCACCGAAGGCGTCATCAACGCGATGTTTGCCGCCTGCGCGGGCGGCGGCATCGCGGGCTGGTGGATCGGCCCACCCGACAACATACTACCGGACATCTGCACCGGGGCGTGGGGCTTCTCGCGCCGGGGCGTTGAAGCGGTGGCAGCACATGCACGGGAAATAAGCATTGGCTTTCATGCCGAATGGCCCCTGATTGCCCGCGATACCTCCAGCCTGCGTTGCGCCTACCTACCCACCGAGGGGCTGGAGTATGAGACCGCCGACCGCTTTGCCCCGGAGATCGCGGCGGCAGGCGGCTACGATGCCTGGATCGCAGCAGGCGAGCGCGACCCGCACCGCTGGAAGTTCCGCACTCGCTACATCAATGAAGTTGCGGATACCCTCGCCGCATACAACGCGGGGCGTGGTTAGCCGGGCGCGTAAATGCGGCAGCGATTGCGCGCGTTCCTCGGTGCGCGACCCCTTGTAGTGTCATTCCGGGAGTATAATAGGGGCAGCAAACCTTGCGGCGTTTATTATGAAGGAGGGGGGTTTACCATGACGGGACTCCCAATGCTCATGCCCCTGTTTACGCCCTTGTTTCTCGTCACATTCCGGGAGTTCGCGCTGACAGCGGGGAGCGTTGCCCTGCTGCTGATCGCGGTCGGGTTGCTCGTCGCCGAAGTCGTCGGGCCGACGCATGGCACGGCGGCGGCCGGTGGCGTGGTTGTGTTGATCGCGGCGGCGTTGTTACGGGCGCAAGACGGTGGCGGTGAGCCAACCGCACTCCTCGTGCTGCTCGCGGTCGCGCTCGCCGTGTTCGCGGTGTTCTGCGTGTTCGAGGTCGTGCAACTGCGAAAGCGGCGGGCAGTCACGGGGGCGGCAGGCCTCCTCGATATGCTCGGCGCGGTGCGCGACGCGCTTGATCCCATCGGCTACGTATTTGCGAATGGCGAGCGGTGGCGCGCGATGACGCCCGACCGCGCGCATCTCCCCGTCGGGACACCCGTGCGCGTGCTCGCGCTGCACGGGCTGACGCTGATCGTCACCCCGGCCTTTGCCACCGAGACGACCCTGCCGCCTGCTCCCCCTGTTCCTCTCGTGGTTTCTGGTGCCAGTGAAAGGACCCTTGCGTGAATACCCTGTTGGCGCTCATGCCATTCTTCGCCCCGTTCTTTGCCCCGTTTTTCGCTCAGAGGACGACGACTGCGGACACGAGCAGCGCGCTCGTTGCCGTGGTCGTCGCGCTCGTTGCCATCATCGTGTTTATCCTGTTCAGCGTGCTCAAGATCACCCAGGAGTACGAGCGCGGCGTCGTGTTCCGTCTCGGGCGGCTCGTGGGCGTGCGTGGGCCGGGAGTCATCCTGCTCATCCCTTTTGCCGAGCGCATGGTGCGGGTAGACTTGCGCACCGTGACGATGGACATCCCGGCGCAGGAGGTCATTACGCGCGACAACATCACCGTGCGCGTGAATGCCGTCGCGTACTTCCGCATCATTGACCCGCAACGCGCAGTCGTCGCCATCGCGGACTACATTCGCGCAACCTCGCAGATCGCCCAGACCACGCTCCGCAATGTCACCGGGCAGTTTGAACTCGACCAGTTGCTCGCCGAACGCGAGCGCATCAATGGCCGCTTGCAAACGATCATTGACGAGCAAACGGAACCGTGGGGCATCAAGGTAAGCACCGTGGAATTGAAAGACCTCGAATTGCCGCAGTCTATGCAGCGCGCGATGGCGCGGCAGGCCGAGGCCGAGCGCGAGAAGCGCGCGAAGATCATCCACGCGGACGGTGAGTTCGAGGCCAGCCGTCGCCTGCATGACGCCGCACTCGTGATGGGCCAGACACCCATCGCCATCCAGTTGCGCTACCTGCAAACGCTCACCGAGATTGCGAGCGAGCGCAACAGCACGGTCATCTTCCCCCTGCCCATTGACCTGCTGAATACGGTGGTGAACAAGATCGCGGGAACCGGGCCATTTGAAACCGGCCCCGCGACGAACGGCACAAACGGCGCGAACGGCGCGGTACCCCTCCCCGCTGGCGTTTCCGGTCATTACACGTTCGAGCCGGACCCGGAGCCGATCCCCACGGATTGACAGGTAGCACGATAGAGGCACGGTAAATGCGGCGGAAAACGGACAGGTGATGCTTCCGTTTTCCGTCTCTCAGGGAAGGGGCACCATGCACCGGCAATTCGCGCGCTTTCGCCACGCACTGCTTCTGCTATGTATCCTGCTCCTTGCCGGGTGTAACGGAGCCGCGACCGTTGTCCCGTCGCCTCCACCGCCCGCGCCTATCGCGTTCACGGTTGCCGCCATACCGGCAACGGTCACGAGTGCCGCCGCGCGCCCTTCAGTCACCGTTGCCCCGCGTCCTCCGCTCACGCCAGTGACGGCGCCCGCGCGTACTCCCACGGCGGTTGCAATGCCGGGAGCGATGCGGGCGGATGTCCCGGCAAAGGCGTACGACACGCTGCGCTACATCGAGACGCACAACGGCGAACCGCCTCCCGGCTACGTAGGGGGCACGACGTTTGAGAACCGCGAGGGACGGCTGCCACCGGGCCGCTACCGGGAATACGACGTGGATCCGAAGGTGTCCGGCATGGGCCGCGATGCCGAGCGGCTTGTGATTAACGCGGAAACGAATCAGGCATACTACACTGGTGACCACTACGTGACCTTTATCGCGATATCCGCAAGGCAATAACCTATGACGATCACTTGGAATGGTTGGAATCAGCTACTCGCGCCCTCACCATCGTGGGCGCATCTCGTCGTTGCGGCGGAGCACGATGTGGAGCAAACCCTGCGCTGGCAAACGCCGCGCGATCTCAGCATTGTGGTGCGGATTACGCGCGGGGAGCGCTGCACCACAAAGGCCAGGTTGCTTCACGAGTGGGCGGCGGCGCTTCAATTTCCGTGCTACTTTGGCAAAAACTGGGACGCCTTCGAGGAGTGCATCAACGATCTGGAATGGCTGCCCGCGCGGAGTTACATTTTCGTCGTGACCCACGCCGATCGCCTGCTCCATACCAACAACGCGGAGCTTGCCACGTTCGCCTCAATTCTCAGCACAGCGGCAACAAACTGGACGAACCGGCGCGAAGTGGGTGGCCTACTCTGGCGCATCCCCGCCTCCTTTCATATTGTATTCCATTGCCCCCCCCCAAAGGAAGCTGAAACGCGAACGCGCTTCGCACGGGCAGGCGTCGCTCTCGACGCACTTTCTTTGCCATCTTACGATGGTTAAGGGATAAAACCGAAGATTTAATTAAATAATCTGAAAATGTGGTTGACATTATTAAGAACGGTGTTATGATCCTTCTAGAACGGCGGGACAGTGTCCCAACGAAGAAGGAGGCTTCCATGACAGTAACGATTGCAGCGCGGTGGCAACTGGTGATGTGGGTGCGCCCCGTACCGCAGGCAGTTCGCGGAGTCACACGCGCGGGCTGGCAGGCATGGTTTTCCGGCATCGGCATCGAAGAACTGGCGGCGCGGCAAGCGACGCAGCGATTACTGGCAGACGAGCGGTGGCAGTGGGAGCGCAACCTGCTGTTCCTGCAAAGGCGGAACGGAGCATGACAAACGAACGGCCCACGTACCCGGCACCCCGGCGCGATCCCGTGACGGGTGAAACCCTGCTCATTACCCGTCTGGAAGGGCCGACCACGGGCATCACCATCGAGGGGCGGTTTTCTTTCGGTGGCAGCGGGCGGCTGAACGGCCTGAGCAGCGAGCATCTCGCCTTTGTGGAGGTGTTCCTGAAGAACCGGGGCATCATCAAGGACGTTGAAGCGGAACTGGGCATCTCGTATCCCACGGTACGGGCGCGGCTCGACGAGGTGATCCGCGCCCTCGGCTACCCTCCGTATGCCGAAGACATGGCAGTTTCCCGTTCCGCTTCCCCCCCCATCACAGAAAGCGAGGCCGTGCCCGGCAGCGACGATGAGCGCCGGGCCCTGCTCGCGGATGTCGCGGCAGGACGTGTTTCGGCACGGGAAGCGGCACGATACATCAAACGTGCGACCCGCACCGATGAGCGGCGGGCGCGTCAGGCGGGGAGTAACGCCCCGGTCGGAGAGGAGCGTGCAGGATGACACTTGGACGGATCGAGCAAAGCTTTACTTTCGTGGCGGGCGTGACGCCGAAAATCGTGGCGCGCAACCCTTCGGGCACGGTGGATGTGCGTGGTGAGGCGCGGGAAGACGTCGCGGTGGTCGTCACCTGTGACCCGCCGGACGCATTGGAGCGCGGCATGGCAGTGACCGTGGAGCAACGCGACGATACCGTGTTTGTGGAGACGCGCTGGCCGGGGCTGACCGGCGGGTTGCGCACCTTCAAAGCCCGCGTCACGATGGAAATTCGCGCCCCGCGCATGAGCGCCGTCAATGCCGATCTCGCCTCCGGTGAAGCGACCATCGCGGGCATCGCGGGCGGCATACACCTGAATACCGCGAGCGGCGATGCCCGCGTGAGCGATGTGCATAGCGAGGTCCAGGTACATACTGCCAGCGGCGAGGTGTACCTGAACGACGCGCATGGTACGGTACGTATCAGTACCGCGAGTGGCGATCTCGCCATTGAACGCGCTACGGGCGAGTTCTCGTTGAAGAGCGCGAGCGGCGATGTCCGGCTCGATGGCCTGATTGGCACGCTTAACGTGAATACGGCGAGTGGCGATGTGACGGCGAACGGCTGCGCGTTCACGGGGATACAGGTGAAAACGGCGAGCGGCGACGCCGAACTCGCCACCGCGCTCGACGCGCACGGCGATTACCACTTCCAGACGGTGAGCGGTGACGTGAAACTGCTCGTACCGGCAGGCACGGCGCTGACGCTCACCTACGCCACCCTGAGCGGGGACGTCTCCGCCGCGCTGCCCGCGCAACGAGATGGCGGCAAGCGCAAGGGCACGTTGATCGTCAATGGTGGTGGCGTGCCCGTGCAAATGAGCAGCATGAGCGGCGATTGCCTCATCCAGGCGGCACGCGGTGCCCTGCCCCCACTCCCCGCAATCTCCACAGCGGCGCCTCCGGTATCCGTGGTCACGCCTGCCCCGCTGACGCTGCCCGAAGAAACCGAGCCATCGGAAACGCTGCGCGTGCTGCAAGCCGTGGAGCGCGGCGAACTCTCGATTGACGAGGCGATGTCGCGCCTGGATGCCACCGACGCATAACGGCTTGGCCCGCAATTATTCGGTTGCGAATACCCCTTCGGTTATAGACTGAAGGGGTAATTTTTGTTGCCGAAAAACTGCACGGCCTGTCGCCAACTGCTCACTACTCCCAATGCAACAGTTGTCGCGGGCGGCAGCGTGCGCTACCCTGATGTCACGGCATTGCCCGCTGTTCTTTTGCATAGCGAAATTCCGTGTATTTCCGACGGCACGCAACCGCAGGCGGGGTCGTTCGTTATAACGGTTGGGAGACCCGGTGGAGGGCGAGCATACAGCCGAAAATGAGAAACGGTGGGTTGAGCAGGCACGGCAAGGCAACTCAACAGCGTTCGATCAACTGTACATGCGCTACGAACGCCCGATCTACGCTCACATCTATCGCACGATGGGGAGCGTGGATGAGGCCAACGACCTGACACAGGACACCTTTCTCCGGGCATACCGTGGGCTGGCGAATACCTCGCCGGACCTGAATTTTTCGGCATGGCTGCACCGCATCGCCCACAACCTCTGCATGGATCACTTGCGGCGGCGGCAGAAGATTCGCTGGCAGCCGTGGGACACCCAGAAGCACGACGACCTGCTGCACGTCAGCGCGGACGATCACCCGGAGCGGGCCGCACTGCGACAGGAAGCGACGAGCGTAGTGCAGGAAATCCTGAACCGCATGTCTCCGATCAACCGGGCGGCGCTCGTGATGCGGGAAGATGGGTTAGGGCTGGACGAGATCGGGATTGCGCTGGGGAAGTCGCGCTCTGCGATGAAGAGCATTTTGTTCCGGGCACGCGAGGAATTCCGCAAGATCGCGGTGGAGATGGGTCTGGGCGAGCCATTGGAAGGTGATGAGCTGTAATGGGACGACAACGCGAGCGAGACCACATCCGCCAACTCGTCTCCGCCTATCTTGACGGTGAACTGCCGCTAGAAGACGCCGCGTGGGTCGGGCGAAAGATCGCCGAAGACCCCCGCTACGGCGAGGTCTATCAGGCCTACCGGGGCATTCGCATGAGCATCCGCGCCCTGCCGGTGCCGCCGGTGCCGCTCACCGTGTCTGCTGCGGTCCGGGCCTATACCGCCGCCGCGCCGCTCCGTCGTCCCGCCGTAACGCTGCGTGTGCGTCTCGCCCGCTTCACCGCCGCCGCCGCGACGATGGCAGCCGCGATTGCCGCGATCTTTACCCACGGCTTCGGCGTACCCGCGCAGTTCGGCTATGGTGGCCCCCTGCACTACGGCACGGGCAACCCGACCGTAGCAATGGTGCGCGTGACGAGTGCGCCGACCGTGGCGACGCTGATCAACGCCCGGCTTGCCTACAACGATGTCGCGCAGGTGCAGTTCGATCACCCTGTAGACGAGAGCGCAGTTAAACAGAATGTCCGTTTCGCCCCCGTCACGAACTTGAACCAGCCACTCGCGCCCTCACAACTGATCTACAGCCCGAACACGCTCACCCTGAGCACCGCGCCCGCTGCGTTGCTGCCAAACACGGACTACCGGGTGACGATCCCCAAGGGGCTGCGCGACCTACAAGGCAATGACGTGCAGAACGCGACCTTTGACTTCACCGTAGGACCACCACCGCTCGTGGCGGATGCGTCCACGGTCGCCCCGACCGACGCCGTGCCCACCCTCGCGCCGATTTCTACGGCGCCCCTGCCCACAAATACCTCTGAACCCGCGACTGCCACAACTGCGGCGGCCCCGGCGACCGCGACGGTCGTTGTCGTAGCAGCGGAAGACGTGCCGACCGCCACGCCGATACCCGCGCGGCCCACTGTGCGGGTCGCACCGGCGGCAACCACCGCGCCGGTCGCCGTAGCAACCGCGGTACCAGCCGCGCCGACCGCAACCGTCGCGCGCCCGGTAGCGACAAGCACGGTCAGCGGAACAACGGTGAGCGTTGCGGCCAGCGAGACGGCCGCGCCGAAGCCGACAAACACCGCCGCACCCGTGGCAACCGCAACGACCGCGCCCACAACCGCGCCTACCGCGAAGGCAACGACCGTGCCCGCAACGCCAACGACCGTACCGACCGTAAAACCGGGCGTGCCCGTCGCGCCGAGTTTCCAGGGGGCGTATGCACAGACCGCGAACCGGCTCGGTGAGCCGACGGGGGTGTCCGCGTCTGTCTCCGGCACCCAATTGAAGTTTCAAAATGGCCTCATGGTCTACGTACCGGGCCATTCGTTCTACGTGATCTACGCGGGCGGAAGCTGGGGTACGGCGGCAAATCCCGGTGGCAGCGGCGCGGCGATGGCGAACCCCGGCGGTGGCTATGCCCCCGGCGGGGCGTACGGCGCGGCGTGGACGAACGCCAAATTAAGCGGCAAGCTCGGATACGCCACGACCGCACAGGAATCGTCATACGGCGGCAGCCTCCAGCCATTCGACAACGGCGTCATCCTTCAGGTCGGGAGCGACGTGTACGTGCTCTTTCACAACGGGACGTACCAGCTCTTCGGTGCATAAACGTACAAACGCAAAAACTCCGGTGGGTGCGGCTCACTGGTTCGGGTTCCGGGGACAGGGTGGGAAGGCAGGAGGGAGCGGGATTGTCCCGCTCTTTCCTCATTTATGGGGACAACCGGGAGGGCGCCAATGGCAAAGGGGGCACAGGTGGCACAGGACATGGCAGCAGTCAACGACTACATAGACGCGCACGCGGATACGTTTATCGCGCGCTTGCAAACGCTCTGCCGTCAGCCGAGCGTGGCGGCACAGTCATTGGGTATGACGGAAACGGCGCAGATGGTGGCGGGGCTGATTAACGGCCTCGGCCTCGACGCGGCGCAAATCCTCCCGGTGCGCGAGGGCTTCCCCGTGGTCTACGCGAAGCTGCCGGGCGCGGGCACGAAAACACTCAACTTCTACAACCACTACGATGTACAGCCCGCCGAACCGCTCGATTTATGGCACTCTGACCCGTGGGGCGCGGAAATCCGCGACGGCAAGCTCTACGCGCGGGGTGTCTCGGACAACAAGGGCAACACCGTCGCCCGCATCTGCGCACTGGAAGCCTTGCAGGCGGTGCGCGGCGTACTGCCCTGCACCGTGCAGTTCTTTATTGAGGGCGAGGAAGAGATCGGCTCGGCGCACCTGCACAACTTCGTCGAGGATTACGCGCACCTGATCCCGGCGGACGCCTGCATCTGGGAGTTCGGCGGCAAGGACGCGAGCGAGCGGTTGACGATGAGCCTCGGCCTGCGTGGCATCTGCTACGTGGAGTTGCGTTGCCGTGGCGCGAATACCGACTTGCATTCGTCCGTCGCCAATGGCGTCGTCAACCCTGCATGGCGGCTGATCTGGGCGCTCGCGACGCTCAAAGCGCCGAACGGTCGTGTCCTCGTGCCCGGTTTTTACGACGACGTGCTGCCGCCCCCGCCGGAAGCGGTGATCGCCCTGGAAGAGATGCCGAGCAACGAAGCGGCATTTCTGCAACGCAACGGCCTGACGCAGTACCTCGACGGGTTGACGGGCGTGCCTCTGCGGGTGCGCGACCGCTTCCAGCCAACCTGCACGATCAGCGGCATCGAAAGCGGCTACACGGGCACGGGCACGAAAACGGTGCTGCCGCACGAGGCGATGTGCAAAATAGACATGCGCCTCGCCCCCGGTATGTCGCCAGAAAAGACCTTCGCCCGGCTGACCGCGCACCTCAAAGCGCAGGGCTTCGATGACATCGAGGCGACGCTCCTGAGCGCCGAAATGCCCTCGATGTCCCCGCTCGACTCGGAGATCGTGCGCGTCACGACGGAAACGGCGCGCGAAATCTACGGCACCGAGCCGGTGATTGACCCGATCAACCCCGGTAGCGGCCCAAGCTACCTGCTCTGCGACCGGTTTGGCATTCCCATGGCGGGTGCGGGCGTCGGGTACAGCGACAGCCGCGCCCACGCCCCGAACGAGAATATCCGCGTCGCGGACTACCTTCAAGGTATCAAGCACATCGCCCTGCTGCTAGACCGTTTCGGCGCGACTTCGGCATAAGCCGATGCACGAGATACAACGATATAATAGGGGAGCGACATGCCGGTGAAAGTAGCGGAGGCAATTCGCCTCTTGCAAACCGCAGGTTGGAAACAGACAGGCCAATCGGGAAGCCACCGGCAATTTGAACGCGCGGTACGCCCCGGCAAAGTCACCGTGCCCGGTAAGCCGAGCGATACGCTCCCGCCGGGCACCTGGAACAGTATTCAGCGACAAGCCGGATTGAAGCAGGAGCAGAATTGATGCAATACCTCGTGGTGATCGAGAAAGCAGACACCAATTACGCCGCATACGTCCCAGACCTCCCCGGCTGTGTCAGCACGGGCGACACGATAGAGGAAACGATTGGCAACATCCGTGACGCAATCGTTTTTCACCTGCAAAGCATGGTACGCGATCATGATCCCATCCCACCGCAGTACACCGTGCTTGCAACGAGTGTGGAAGTGCCTGACTTCGTTGCCGCCGCTGCCCGTGACCCTGCGCAGGTAGCCTAATTCAGCACGATAGTGGGCGTCTCCGCCGTGGTACACTGAGACTTCCGTGCGGGGCTATGTCTCGCCCCACGCCTGCCCGTTGCCCATCGTGCGATACCGGGGGAGATGAAACTCGTGTCACCGTTGCCACCGCCGCGCCGTCCCTCTCAGCCCGGTCAGTCGGGCGCAGGCCCGCTCGGTCGTCCCACGCCATCTGCCACCGCGACACCGACCGTACCGGTATATGTCGCGCTCGATGTGGAGGCGACGGGCGTGGAGCACCGCAACGAAATCATCGAGGTCGCGGCGGTGACGTTCACGCGGGAGCGCGTGCTGGATCGCTGGTCGTCGCTCGTGCGGCCCGCGCGCCCCGTGCCCCTCAGCACCACGCAACTGACCGGCATCACGAACGCAATGCTCAAAGACGCACCGCCCTTCGCGGCGGTCGCGGCGCAAGTGCAGCGGTTCGCGCGGCGCTATCCGGTGGTCGGGCAGTCCATCGAGTTTGATCTGAAGCTCCTCGCGGCGCAGGGCGCGCCCCTGGAAAACGCGACCTACGACACCTACGAACTCGCCACCCTGCTGCTGCCCGACCTGCCCGTGTACAGCCTCGCGCGCATTGCCGAACGGTTGAACGTCGGCGAATCGCAGGAGCATCGCGCGCTGGGGGACTGCGAGTTAACGGCGGCGGTGTTTCAGCAACTGCTCGGCAAGATCGAGGAGTTCGACCCGGACACCCTCGCGGAAGTAACGCGCCTCTCGGAGTTGGGGCAATCGCCGTTCGGCGCGCTCTTTCGCAGCCTGCTCCGCGAGCGACAGCGTGAGGGCGGCGGTGACAACGGCATGGGCGCGAGCATTCTCGCCCAACTGCGGGCGCAAGCGGGTGCAACGGGCGAAGAAAAGGGCGGCGTAGACCTCCTGTACCTCGTGCCGCGCCCGCGCCCCGAACCCTTGCGTGATACGGGGAGTGCCCGCTCCCTCGATGTCGCCGCGATCCGCGAGACGTTCGCGCCCGGTGGCCCCTTCGCGGAGGCATTTCCGCACTACGAACATCGCCCGCAGCAGATGGACATGCTCGCCGCAGTCGCGGAGGCATTCAACACCGACGATACCCTGCTCGTCGAGGCGGGCACGGGCACGGGTAAATCGGTCGCCTATCTCGTGCCCGCCGTGGCGCACGCGGTGGAGCACGGGGAAACGGTGGTTATCAGCACGGCGACGATTGCCCTGCAAGACCAGCTCGCTAAAAAAGACATTCCCGACCTGCAATATGTGCTCGCCACGGTGGGGGGCGCCGCCGCTCCCAACGGCGCGGGACTGCCCAGCGAGTTCCGCGCCGCCGTAGTGAAGGGACGGGCGAACTACCTCTGCCTGTACCGCTGGTTCAAGCTGCGGCAAAGCCCCACGCTCACGCCCGCCGAGGCGCGGCTGATGCTGCGCCTCCTGATGTGGCTCCAGACCACGGACACGGGCGACATCGCCGAGATCCGCTTCACAGACGACGAGCGGCGCGCGGGCGTGCCGCAGACGTGGAGCCATGTGAATGCGTCGCCGGATTCCTGCCCGAACTCCTGCATTTTTCAGAAGCGCGGGCAGTGCTTCGTGCAGCGGGCGCGGCGCGCGGCGGAAAACGCCCACGTCGTGGTGGTCAACCACGCGCTCCTGTTGTCCGATATGACCACAAACAGCGGCGTGCTGCCACCCTATGAGCGGCTGATCGTGGACGAAGCGCACCACCTCGAAGATGAAGCGACCAACCAACTGAGCTATAATTTCGACCGCACCGCCGTATTCAACTACCTTAGCCAGCTTGCGGAGGAACGCCCGGACGGCGTGCGCGGACTGCTCGCCGATTTGCCGATGCGCGTGCGCACCCCGAAAACGCCGACGGATGTGCAGGCGGATGTCGCCCGCGTCTGCGGCGACCTGTTGCCGCGTATCGAGGAAGCCCGCACCTTCGCCACGCTGCTTTTCGACCGCATCGGGGCCTTCCTCAGTTCACGCCCCGCGAACGAGCAGGATTCCCGCCTGCGCATCACGAGCACCGTGCGTCGTCAGCCCGCGTGGAGCGACGTGGAGTTCGCCTGGGCGGATCTTTCCGTGCCCCTCTCGGCGATTGCGACCGGCCTGACGACGATTTACGAGCAGGTGTACCGCTTGCCGGACGAGACGATGCAGGACCAGGACGACACGCTCACCGCGCTCACCGCCGCGCTCCGCACGAGTACGGAGTTGCGCGTCGGCGCGGCCTCCGCCCTCGCGGAACCGGACGCCGAGATGGTGTACTGGATGGAGCAGCGGCTACCGGGCAACGCGGGCGACATGAACCCGTTGTCGGGCATGGCGAACGTCGCGGGCATCGTCAGCGTGAATGCCGCGCCATTGCATGTCGGCGCGACGCTGCAAGCCGATCTCTTTGGCCCGCGCCGATCCGTGGTGCTGACGAGCGCGACGCTGACGACCGACAACACCTTCGACTACGTGGCCTCCCGCCTCGGCATCCCCACGAGTGATGCGACGGCGGTGCAGGTAGATTCGCCCTTCGACTACCACCGCGCCGCCCTGATCTATACGGTGCGTGACATGCCGGAGCCGAACCGCCCCGGCTACCAGAAGGGCATTCAGGACGTGATCGCCGCGCTGTGCGAAGCGACACGGGGCCGCGCCCTCGTGCTGTTCACCTCATACAGCGCCCTGACGGCGACCTACCGCGCCGTGAAGCCGGTGCTGGAAGCGAGCGGCATCGTGGTGCTGGGGCAACGGCTGGACGGTGGCCCGCGCCAGTTGATCGAACGCTTCAAGCAGCACCCGGAAACGGTGCTGTTCGGCACATCGTCCTTCTGGGAAGGCGTGGATGTAGTCGGAGACACGCTCTCCGTGCTCGTGATTACCAAGCTGCCCTTCAAGGTGCCCTCCGATCCCGTATTTCAGGCGCGCTCAGAGGGGTTCATGGATCCATTCGGGGAGTATGCGGTTCCGCAGGCGGTGTTGCAGTTCCGGCAGGGGTTCGGGCGGCTCATCCGTAGCAGCACGGATCGCGGCGTGTGCGCTATCCTTGATAGCCGTGTGCGCACGAAGCGGTATGGTCGCACTTTTCTCAACAGCCTCCCTCGCGGCACGATGGAGGACGGCTCCGGCGTAGACCTCCCCGCCCGCGCCGCCGCGTGGCTCGCCATGGCGGGGCCGGAAAAGCGCCAAGCCACGTAAACGGTGCGTGCATCTCGCCAGGACCGGCCCAATGTCCCTTTGCGCTGGCTGTGGCGCATTGCTATCATCCCCGCGCGAGACGCGACGGCAGGAGGACGACCGATGAACGATGGATTACTCGATGCCTTTCACCACAACGCCTGGGCGACGCGCCAACTGCTCGTGCGCTGTCGCACGCTGACGCCCGCCCAGCGAGAAGCAACCGTAATCGGGGTCTACGGCAATCCCATCGCCACGCTCTGGCACATCGTCGCGGCGGAAGCGGGGTACTACTTCCGCCTCGCCGATCGGCGACCCGATTGGGACTGGCAAGCGGACGAACCGCCGAGCCTGGACGAACTAATGACGCGGGCGGAGGAGATGACCGCGCGGTGGGGGACGTTCCTGGCCGTGCCCTTCGATGCGGAGCGGGCGCTCGTGTACCGGTGGGAGGACGGCACGCTTATGGATGTCCCGGCAGGGGTGATACTCGCCCAGGCGCTGCATCACGGCAACGAGCACCGGGGGCAGATCAATACCGTACTCACGACGATCGGCGTGGAACCGCTCGCACTGGGCCTATGGGACTTCGCGGAGGACACACATCGCGCGACACCGAGTGCATGATCTCTGCATCGGGAGCGCAAGGCGGGAGACGGGTGCTTGCCAGCGATACTGCAAGAGGACGCCGGGTGTGTTCTGGCTTAGAGGTTCCGCAGATAGGCGCTGGGGTCGCGCGCTTCCGTGTTGCGCTGGTCACGATCGAGTACCTGGCCTTTGCCAGCGGTATCTGGTGACGCGGGCGGACCGGCAGCGGGCACGCCTGCGCGCTCGCCCTCCCGCCGGTGATCATGTGCCCGCAGTCACGGCTTTGAGCGCGTCGAGCGACTCGCGGATGAGTTGCGACAAGTCTCGCGGGTTGGTTTCGTTGATCCAGCGTGCGAACGCGATCCGGAAGACCGCGATCCCTGCCTCGGCAGCCAGACTCGCGGCGGGGTCGGTGACGCCGCGCTGGCGCAACGCGTCGGCCAGCGCCGCAGCGAGTGATGCGAGCTTGATCAGCTCGCGCTCTTGCAACTCTGCGTTCGCCGCAATCACGGTCTGGCGCTGTCGGGCGCTGTCGCGGCGCTCCTGAAAGAGGGCACCGGCGGCCTCAAGGGCCACCGCAATCGCTTCGATCGGCGGCACGGAATCAGGGGCGCGGGCAACGGTGCGCACGAGAAGCTCCTGCAGTGCGCCCGCGCCCCAGAACAGCACCTCGCGCTTGTCCGCGAAGTGCCGGAAGAACGTGCGCTCCGTCAGTCCCACCCGCCTGGCGATCTCCGCCACCGTGGTCTGTTCAAACCCGCGCTCGATGTAGAGCTCCAGTGCTGCCTGCTCCAGCCGGCCGCGCGCATTTGGTTCCCATCGTGTCATGCCTCCCATCGTACGTGATGACAACGGCCGCATCAAGTGCTAAGATGATGACAGCGACTGACATAACCTGCCGCAGGGCTTGCGGCGAGAACAGTCAACCACCTGGAGGGTTTGCTCATGCGTGTTTTCGTTACCGGTGCGTCCGGCTGGATCGGCTCCGCCATCGTTCCCGAGCTTATCGGCGCGGGCCATCAGGTCATCGGACTTGCGCGCTCGGATGCCTCGGCCGCTGCCCTCACCGCCGCCGGGGCAGCGGTGCATCGCGGCACTCTCGACGACCTCGACAGCCTGCGCGGTGCAGCTGCCGCGTCCGACGGGGTCATCCACCTCGCGTTCAAGCACGACATCGCTTTCTCGGGGGGCTTCCAGGGCGCTGCCAATGCGGATCGCCGCGCGATCGAGACATTCGGCGAGGCCCTTGTGGGTTCTGATCGACCGTTCGTCATCGCCTACGGGATGCTCGGGCTCACACCGGGGCGTGTAGCGACCGAACGGGACGTACCTGATCTCAATTCGGCTGCGTCGCCTCGAATCCCCTCCGAGCCGATAGCGCTCTCCCTCGCCGCGCGCGGCGTGCGCTCGTCAAGTGTGCGACTCTCTCCGTCGGTGCATGGTGAAGGCGATCACGGCTTCGCCGCAACCCTGATCAACATCGCCCGCGAGAAGGGCGTCTCCGGCTACATCGGCGACGGAACCAACCGCTGGCCCGCCGTGCATCGGTTCGATGCCGCACACCTCTTCCGCCTGGCGCTGGAGAAGGCCCCAGCGGGTTCGGCGCTGCATGGGGTCGCCGACGAGGGCGTGCCGACCCGCGCCATCGCCGAGGTGATCGGGCGGCATCTGAACCTGCCGGTGGTCTCGATCCCCCCTGAGGAGGCAGGCGCGCACTTCGGCTGGCTGGGCGGCTTCTTCGCGCTCGACCAGCCAGCCTCGAGCGCGCTGACCCGCGCGCTGGTGGGGTGGCAACCGACGAATCCCGGGCTCATCGCCGATCTCGACCAGGGCCACTACTTCCATACCCCATCCGCATGATCAGCCGCGCCAGCATGGGATCGCCGACCGTGGGGCCCGATGCCGCAGGAGACCGCACAGGCGGGCGAAAACCCGCGTTTTGCGGGAGTAATTGACATGCGGTTCTGCGGATAGACCATGGTTGTCGGGTCGGTCGCCTGTGCCAGCGGTAGCGGGTCCCGGCTTCGTTAACGAGTCTCGACAATCCATGCGTAAGAGGGCTTGTGCCTGCACTACGTCAACGCCACGCGATCCCAGCACCTATCTGCGGAACCTCTTAGTCTGAACGGTGCGCGCATTTCGGATGGTGTATTTGCTTTGCTTTTCCCATCGCTGGCATTGACCTTGCGCCCCTTCGACACCGTTATGCGCCGCAATTGCGCCGCAGTTACGCAGGTGTTCAAGGAGACGCACGCATGGATGCACAGCAACTCAGTCACGAACTGCGCGAAGCGGATAACGCCGACTTGCGCCGTCGGCGGCAGATTATCGGCCTCTCATTGGTTGGCGCCGCGATGGGCGGGATTGTCACGCTGTATCAGACAGGCATCATCAAGCGGTTACCGGACCCGCCGGTGCCGATCTTTGATTCGAGCCGCGTGGACGCCTCGGATTACGGGTATAAGCGGATGCAGACGCCTGACGGCGTGATGATGCTGTTCACCTACGCGCTCACGATCTGGCTCGCCGCCGCCGGGGGCAAAGACCGGGTGCGGCAGATGCCCGCCCTGCCGGTCGCGCTCGCCCTGAAAACGCTGGCGGACGCGCTCCTCAACATCGAATTCGCGCGCGAGGAATGGGGCGAGAACAAAGCGTTCTGCGCTTACTGCCAGACTGCCTCGCTCTGCTCGCTCGCCTCGGTCATTGTTGCCTACCCGGAGGCTGCCGAAGCGTTGCGCAATCTGTCCGGCGGGTGATCGCGGGGGGGGTGAGCGCACACGCATGGAAGCCGTGCGTCAAATCCTGCGTGAGTCGTACCCAATTCGCTAACGGACAACCATGCCGTCCGCGCCGGTATAGTTGAGCTTGCCAAATTCGCCGACGGGGGTGAGTGCGCCATTGCCCGCGACCGCGAAGCCACTGACCGTACCGGCGAGCGTGTTGAGCGCGTAGAGGTAGCGTCCATCGGGGGTGAAGCCGACATCGCGCGTACCGGCGTTTGTGCGGGCGCTCACGCCGTTCGCATACAGCATCGTGAGGGCGCCATCGTCGCTAATGCGGTAGCCCGTGAGCGTTTGGCTGAGGAAGTTCGCGGTGTAGGTCCATTGCCCGTTTGGTGAGACGGCGACCCAGCACGAGGCAGTCTGTCCGTTAGCAACCGGGCGCGAGGCGAACGTGAGCGTGCCATCCGTAAAGACTTTGTGCGAGCTTGCCGTGGCTTCGCCCATACGATCGCCGTTCGCGTCGGCGGTCACGACGGTGCCCCCGTTGCCGAAGGCGAGCGCGAAGGGCGTCCGGCTGGCGATGTCCCATACCCGCGCACTCGTGACGAGTCCGTTCGTGCCGACCACATAGACGACGATGCAGTTCGTCTTTTTTTCCGGCACAAGGAGCACCTTGCCATCGGGGCTGAACTGCACCTGTCCGGGGTCCACGGGGTTATTGCTGCTCAGGGTGCGTGTGGAACCGGCGAGCGGCGCGGGGCGGCCATTGGTGAGTACGAAACCCGTGATGTTGCCCGCTGTGCCCGCCTGCCGGTCGTTGTTCAGCACGTACATCACGTTGCCGGCAATCGTCAGGCTGATCGGGCGGGGGCCGTTCGACCCGATGCGACCGAGCAGGGTGAGTTGCCCGCCCGCCACTGAAAAGGCGGAAATGTCGCCGCTACCGCCATTGACCGCGTAGAGGTAGCGCCCATCGGCGGACATGGTGAGCGCGCTTTGTGAGCCAAGCGCCTCGCCGTCCTCCTGGTCGCCGATGCCCGCGCCACCCGTGGCGAAGGTATTGAGCGCGGTCAATCGTCCATCCGCCGCGCGTCCCCAGACGGCAACCGCATTTTGCTGCGTGTTCGTCAGCACGTACACGTACCCGACGTAGCCCCCGCCGGTCGTTTCAACAACCGCGCCACCGCCCGCGCCGGTACCGGTCGGCGATGCGGCAACGGGGGTGCCGTCACCGACGGGTGCGGCATTCTTCGCAACCGGCGTCGCATCAGTTTCCGGCCCGCTCGCCGCTGGCGTGCTCGCGGCGCTCCCGGCGCCGTTCGTCCCCCCGCAGGCCGCGAGCAGCGCGGTGCCGACCGTGACTGCCGCGCCTGAAAGGAGCGTGCGCCGTGAAAAAGTCCGCGTCATCGCCGTTTTCGTCCCCATTGCTCCCGCCATGTGTACCACGCTCCCCTCAGCCAAACTGCCTGATAGCCATACCGCGCCTGCGTGGAAAGTGAAGCGTATTTGGTGTATCGCTTTCTCGCCGGGTGCTTTCGAGGAGATGAACGCTCACGCGATACAAGAAGTTCCGCGTTGACTGCTCAGGCATGTTTCCACCAGGCCATGTCGGTTTTAGTCAGGGCGCGACGTGCGGACGCGATGCGGGCACGGGGGCGAGCGCGGCAAATGGCGGCAACCACGCGGATTCCGCCACCAGCAATTCGTCGGTCATCTGCCGGATTTGTTCGAGGGTCAGGAGCGCGCCGGTGAGCGGGTCGAGCGCAATCGCGTGATAGATGTGTTCCCGGTTTTCATCGCGCATTGCCCGCACCGCCAACTCTTGCACATTGATGTTCGTGCGGTTCACGGCGGCGCACTGCGGTGGGAGCGCGCCAATCGTCGTCGGTTGGACCCCGTTGCGGTCTACGAGGCAGGGCACTTCGACCGAGCAGCCTTCGGGCAGGTTGCTGATAAGGCCCCGGTTCGGCACGTTGCCGTAGATCACGCGCGGTGTGCCCGTTTCGCGCGCGTCAATGATGGACGCGCCGTATTCCACGGATGGCGCCAGTTCCGCCGTCAGCTTCGCCAGGAGCTGCTCCGTCTGCCCGCCCTCATCGTGCGCGGCGCAAATCTCGTAGTAGTCCCAGCGGTTGGCGATGAACTCATGTACCATCGCGGGGTTTTTGCGGAAGTACGGCAGGTACTCGGAGGCGTGGTGCGAGGACTCGGTGTGGAAGTAGCCGAAGGCCGCCATGATCTCCGTGCGCACGCGCTCCTGCCCACCTTCGTAGTTGGACACGCCACGGTTCGCGTCGCTGTGATCGCCGTGATCCCCGGCAAGCGCCGAGAGATCGCGGCGCGGCAGGTGTTCCGCCCGCATCACGTCACGCAAGCGCGGGTACAAATCTTCGCCCGCGCGCTCGAAGCGAAGAAACCACGCCTGATGATTGATGCCCGCACACAGGTAATTCACGTCCTCGTAGGGCACGGCGAGATGGCGCGCGAGCATCCGCGAGGTGCCCTGCACGCTATGGCAAAGCCCCACCGTTTCGATGCCCAGCGCGCTCAGGTACCAGCAATTCATCGCCATCGGGTTCGCATAGTTGATAAGCAATGCGTTCGGGCAAAGCGCGTGTATGTCCGCCGCGATTTCGGCGAGGGCGGGGGCGGAGCGCAGAAAACGCATCACGCCGCCCGGTCCCAGTGTGTCCCCGACCGTCTGGTCGAGACCGTACCGTCGCGGGATTTCCACATCGAGCCGGTACGGTTCCAGACCGCCGACCTGAAAGGTGACGATCACGTAGTCCGCGCCATCGAGCGCGGCACGGCGGTCGGCGGTTGTCTCGATCCGGGTAGGAAAACCGTAATGCGCGACGAGGCGGCGGGCGGCATTGGCGGTACGCTCGGCGCGTCCGAGATCAACATCCATCAGCGAGAGCGTGCATTCCCGTAGCGCGGGAAAACTGAGAATATCTCCCACGAGTCGGAGCGGAAACACGTAGCCACCGGCCCCAATAATCGCGATCTTTACCATCCCGTTGCCCTCCGTTTGAATCGCTCTGTTGCCGTTCGGAAGGGTAGCACATCGCCCCGGCGCAATGCGATACACTAGCGGCATGGTCGGTCGCGGAGCCGCGCACGGTGCGTGCGGTGGCGGTTGTCGAGCAGTATGGAAGGACGAAGTTGATGCGCCTGTACATCATGGAGATGGCGAAGGCCCCGGACGATGGCACATCGCGGGCGGGTGCGCCCGTGCCCGCGTACCTGATTCAAACGGACGACGGCACGAACGTGCTGGTGGACACGGGTTTTTCGGCGGAGCAGATTGCCACAATGCGGGCGGCGCGCGGCGACGACACGACGGGGAGCGTCAACCTCGTCACAGACGAATTGGCGAAAATCGGCGTGAAGCCGGAGGACGTGCGGTACCTGGTCGCCACCCATCTCGACCAGGACCACGCAGGCGGCACCGATCTTTTCCCGAACGCCGAGATCATCGTGCAGCGCACGCACCACGAGGCGGCAACGTCGGGGCAATACCCGCGATTCGAGATCACGCGCGCGCACTGGGACGCCGACGGACTACGCTACCGCTTCGTGGACGGTGACACCGAACTGCTCCCCGGCATTGAACTGATCGAATCGAGCGGGCATGTGCCAGGGCATCAGTCCGTGCTCGTGCGGCTGCCTGAAACCGGCTCGGTGCTCCTCGCCATTGACGCGATCACACTCTCCTTCGGTGATGCCACGCCGGAAACCCGTCCCGTTGGCCCCTACGACACAGACGCCGACGCCACGCGGGCCAGCACGCGCAAACTCGTGGACCTCGCGGAGCGCGAAGGCGTCGCGTTCACCGTCTACGGGCACGACGCCAATGGCTGGAAAACGCTGAAGAAAGCGCCGGAATACTATCAGTAATATGGAATCCTATTAAAAGCGGGGAAACGCAAAGGACGCGGAGAGCGCAAAGGACGTAAAAGGGAAAAGGAGCATGGCGGTTGGGGGTGTATGGGGGACACCTAACCGTTCTCCGCGTCCTTTGCGTTCTCCGCGTCCTTTGCGTTTTTTTGCCGACCAAGCAGATTGCTTTAACCACCAGTGGATATCGCTTTCGGCGCCCTCTTTCATTTTCGCCTCCTTTCCGATATTGTGCCCCTGACAAGTGATAGTCGCGCGTGACTATTCGTCTATAAGGGGGGCTTAAAGTGCTGCATCTCCTGCCTCGAATGCGCATCGTGCGGTACGCGCTCGTACTCTTTGCCATTATCGTGCCCTTGCTTACGGTGCGCCCCGCGCTTGCCAGCCCGCTCGGCCTGCAATCGGAACTGGTGACGCCCGGATTGGTCACCTACGACTACGATGGTGGCGCCGTGGCGATCAGCGCGGACGGTGCGACCGCGCTTGTTGGGGCGCGGGGCTATAACCTCTTTAGCGGCCTTGCGACGGTGTTCGTTCGCAGTGGCGCTACTTGGAGCAAGCAGGCGACGTTCAGCCCGAGCGACCTCGCGGGCGGAGACGCCTTTGGCACGAGCGTCACGCTTTGTGGCGATGGCAACACTGCGCTGGTCGGTGCGCCCTATAAAACATCGAGCAGCGGCGTGGTGTACGTCTTTTCGCGGATGGGCGCCGCATGGACGCAAACCGGCCTTCTCACGGCAGGCACGATTACGACAGGTGACTTTTTTGGCGCGGCGGTCGCCTGTAGCACGGACGGCAACACTGCCGCTGTCGGCGTGCCGAACCGTGCGTCTGGCCCCAACGCGAACGTCGGTGCGGTGGTGGTCTTTACGCGGAGCGGCACGGGCGCGTTCACCACAGGGCCGACCCTGACGCCCGGTGACGGCGCCGCGTACGATAACTTCGGCAGTGCCTTCGCGGTGAACGGGAACGGCGGCACAATCGTGGTCGGTGCGGCAGCGAAAGCGAACGACACCGGCGCGGCCTACGTGTTTGCCGGGAGCGGCGGAAGCTACACGGGAGTGACGCTCGCGCGCACCGATGCGGTAATTGGTGACTACTTCGGTGGCAGCGTCGCGGTGAGCGCGGACGGTGGCACGCTGCTCGTCGGTGCGCCACGTAAAACGGTGGGAACGATGAGCAGTGCGGGCGCGGCGTACGTTTTCACGGGAAACGGAACGAGTTACACCGTGACGATGCCCACGCTTACTGCGGCAGATGGACAGCCGAACGACCAGTACGGCGTGACGGTTGCCCTGAGCAGTGATGCGTCGGTCGCCGCAGTGAGCGCGCCGTACCGCAACAGCAACACGGGCGCGGTGTACACCCTCGCACGTAGCGGCATGAATTACATCCCCTCCCAAACGATCACCGGCATGTTCGTCGCTGGCAGCAATGGTTACACCTTCGGTACGGGCCTCGCCCTGAACGCGGACGGCAGCACGGCAATCTTTGGTGCATCCGGTAAAACGCAGAACACCGGCACGGCGTACGCCTTTAACAGCCCCGGTTCCCCGCCGACGATCACCGCAGTTAGCCCCGGTTCCGGGCCACTCGTGGGCGGGACGCCGGTGACGATCACGGGGACGAACTTCCAGGGCGGCGCGGCAGTGAGCTTCGGTGCCGTGCCTGCAACGAATGTGGTGCGGGTGAGCGCGACGCAACTCACCGCCATCGTGCCCCTCTCCGTGACCTCCACCGCCGTGACGGTCACGCTCACCAATGGTGACGGCAATACCGCGACGCTCACACGCGGCTACGCATACGTGAACGCCGCGCCCACTCCCCTGCACGCAACGCGCGCACCCGTTGTCGGCATGACGCCCGCCCCTATCCCCGCAACGCACACCCCCGCGCCAACACAGGGCGCGGCCACGCCCACTCCTCTGCCCGCCCCGGTCCGGCACTGATCACCATTGATTGGTATTGAGCGGGACGAGGGCGCGGAGGGCATTGAGGACATACAGCGCGTGGCGGGCGCGGCGTGGTCTTGCACACCGCGCCCGCGCCTCGTATCCTCTCCCCATAGAACGACCCGATGACCATGAGAGGCAGTGACGCGAATGGCATCCCATGTGATCGGTCCCGCCGCCGATATTCCCCCCGGCGCGCACTGCGTGGTGAAGATACGTGGCGCGGACATCGGCATCTTCAATGTCGGTGGCGCCTATTACGCCCTGCCCAATGTGTGCATGCACCAGTTCGGCCCCCTGTGCGAGGGCACGGTGAATGGCACGACCGCCTGCAATGCCGCCACCGGCTGGCATTTCGCCTGGGTGCGGGAGGGCGAGATTGTGACCTGCCCCTGGCACGGCTGGGAGTTCGACATCACCACGGGCCAGAATCTCGCCCGCCCCCAAATCCGGCTGCGCTCGTACCCCGTGACGGTGGAGGACGGGCAAATCGTGCTTACCCTGGGCGGTGGCGGCAAAGAGCAACGCGAGACGAGCAGCACGCAAAATGCGTAATATCATCTGTGCGCCGCTACTACCGTGCCGTCCATTGCTTCGCGCAAGCGGAAGCGGAAGGGGTTGACGCGATGCAGGAAGCGCTCCATGCCATCTTCACCTTTGCGTTCGTGGCGAGCATCGTGCGCATCACGACGCCGGTTTTGCTCCCCGCGCTCGGTGGCCTGCTCACCGACCTCGCGGGTTCGATCAATATCGCCCTGGAAGGGATGATGTTGCTCGCGGCATTTACGGGACCGCTCGTCTCGAACCGCACGAATGGCGCGGTCGGTGCGCTGGCGGGAATCGCCGTGGCGATGCTTGCGGCAGCGTTGCTGGCCTTTGTGCATCTCAACCTGGGTGCGGACATCGTGCTTGCGGGGCTGGCGATCAATGTCTTCGCCTCCGGCGGCACCGTCTTTCTGCTGTACCGCATCGTGCATGACAAAGGGAGCAGCAGCACGCTGGCGACGAAAACGCTGCCCTTTTTGAACATCCCCGGTCTCGACCGCATCCCCGGCGTGCGCGAGGTCATCAGCGGGCAGCATGTGCTTACCTATGGCGGCGTGCTGGCGATCTTTGTCGTCGCCTTTTACCTGTACCGCACGAAGTGGGGAGTCTGGCTGCGCGCTGTGGGGGAAAACGCGGAGGCGGCGGAAACGGCGGGCATCAACGTCACGCGCACGCGCTACGCGGCGGTCATCCTCTCCGGCCTGCTCGCCGGAATGGGCGGCATTTTCCTCTCGATGGGACAGAACAACACCTTTGTGCGCGATATGACGGCGGGACGCGGCTACATCGCCCTGGGAGCGGTGTTGCTCGGCGGACGCACGCCGTATGGCACCGCGCTCGCCGCGCTCCTGTTCGGCGCGGCGGACGCACTGGCAAACGAGTTGAAGCCCGTGCCCGCCTTGCAAAATGCCGCGACGCTCGTTTCGGTGCTGCCGAACGTCATCACCGTGATCGCCCTTGTCGTCTACGCCCAACGGCGCAAATCGCTCATCGCCCGCCGCGCCCGCCACTACCGCGAGCAGCAAGCCCTCACCGAAGCTGCCAGTCTGCCGCCTGCGGTCAGTGGTGATTAGAGCGAATATGGTATAGGTGACCCGGTAATGCCCTAACCCCCGGCCCCTTCCCTAAAGGGAAGGGGAGGATGCTACTGGAAATATTGAGGCGTAGGGGGAACATCGTAACCTTACCCCGTCTCACTCCCCTTCCCTAAAGGGAAGGGGTCGGGGGTTAGGGCATTCAGGTATGCCCTGGTGATTCCTACGACGACCTTTATCGTGCGCCTACAGCCTCCGGCACATGCAAATCCTCCACCCGCGTGCGGTAGGCGATAATTTGCCGCGCGCGTTCCGCCACATCCCAACCGAGGGCATCGCCCATCATCGCCGCGACATCCGCCGCGACGTTGATGCCATGCGCGCGGTCAAGGAGCGAGAGGCGGGTGCGGCGGGCAAGCACGTCCTCCACCGTGAGCGCCATTTCCTCCCGAATGGCGAACGCCACTTCCGCGTAGATGTCCGGCAGATCGGGCGCCATGCGATGCGCGAGCAGGGGGTCGGCGTCTATCAGGGCGAGCACGCGGCCCACGTCCGAGCCGTAATTCTGGAGCAAGTGCGCCGCCGTCTCGGCGTCCAGCCCGCGCCGCGCCGCGTCCGCCGCGATCGTTCGGGCGTGATGCCCGTAGCCCGCCGCGCCCGCGAGGGGCAGGTGGTTCGTCACGGAAGGACGGAGGGGCGTTCCGTCCGCAAGGCCCATGTCCCGCGTGCCCAACCCCGCTTCCGCAAGACGATCCACCGTGTCCTGTGCCATGCGGCGGTACGTGGTCAGCTTGCCCCCCGTGATCGTCACGAGGCCACTGGGGGCGACGACCACGGCATGAGTACGTGCGAGGGCAGCAGATTTCGCGCCGTTTTTCGCGCGTACGAGCGGGCGATACCCCGCATAGGTGCTGATGATGTCGGCGCGCGTCAGGGGCGTACGGATGGATTGGTTCGTCACCGAGAGCACGTAATCTATCTCGTCCCCGTCGGCACGGGGACGTTCGATGTCGCCGCCGGGGGAGTCGGTGGTGCCGATCACGGCCCGGCCCTGCCAGGGCACGATAAAGATCAGCCGTCCATCCGGCGTTTCGGGCAGCACCACGGCCTTATCGGTGATGCCGACTTTCGCCGCGTCCACGATCAGGTGAATGCCCTTCGCGGGGAGCACCGCGACCGGCGACTCCGCGCCACCGAGTGCTGCCACCTGCTCCGACCAGACACCCGCCGCGTTGACCACGAACGTCGCCGTGATGGCGAACGTTTCGCCCGTGATCGTATCGCGCGCCGTCACGCCCGTCACGGTGCCGTCGTGCTCGGTAAGCGCCGTCGCCTCGACGTAGTTGGCGAGGAGCGCGCCCGTTTCGGCGGCGGTGCGGGCGACCGCGAGCGTCAGGCGGGTATCATTCGTGCCCGCGTCGCTGTAGACGAACGCGCCCTTCAGGCCGTCCGGGCGCAACCCCGGCACATCCGCCAATGCCTCGGCAGAGGAAATATGCCGGTGCCGCGCCACGTTCTGCTGCCCCGCGAGGAGGTCATAGGCGGCAAGACCGGCTTCCATTGCCAGCGACACGCCGACGCCGCCGGGAAAGGGGATCGGCACGCCGATCGGGCGGCGGGTCTCCCGGTAAATCGGCAGCACGAACGCGAGGGGCCAGACGAGGTGCGGGGCGATCTTGAGCAGCGTCGCGCGCTCGTGCAATGCTTCGCGTACGAGGCTGACCTGCCGTTGCGGCAGGTAGCGGATGCCGCCATGAATGAGCTTCGTGCTCCACCCGGAGGTACCTGCGGCAAAATCCTGCCGCTCGATCAGCGCGACGGACGCCCCCCGGCTCGCCGCTTCGAGCGCCACACCGACGCCCGTGATGCCCCCCCCGATCACGAGCACGTCTATGCGCTCGCTCGCCATCCGCCGGATATTTTCCGCCCGCCCCGCCGCCGTGAATGCTGCCATTGTGCCTGCCCCCACCCGTTCGTCAGTCATAGCTCATCCATTGTTCCCATGATACCAGCCGAATCGCGCGTCATAGTCTCGATGTTCCCCAAGGCGTATGCGTTCTTGCATCCCTTGATGCAGGAGGGGAATTTGAACCGCGAAGGTGCGAAGGCGCGAAGAGATGCGAGGGAATAAAAATATTTTCTTGATCCCATCTTGTCTTCGCGCCTTCGCGCCTTCGCGGTTCAATCGTTTTCTCTCTCATTTAAGGGCATCGGGAGTTTGGTGATTACGAGAACGCATACACCCTGCGATGTTTCCCGTGGCAGGTTGCCACGAGACATAAGATGATGCTAAGATGTACGTACAGGTTTTCCCCTTGCCCTTCGCGTTCGCGCACCGCAAAAATGACGCGCGAAACAGGGTAAGAGCCGTATGGTCGTGTGCTATGATACGGAAGACTTGGGTGGGGGATCGTTTCACTTTACGTAAAGATGTTTCAGGGGGGATGCGGATGGAAACACCACGGGAACGACGGCAGGGACTCTCGCGTCGTGAATTAATGAAGCGCGGCCTGCGCACGGGCGCGTACGCCGCTCCCGTGGTGCTTGCTTCCGTGATCGTGGCGCCCGTCGCGGCGCAAACGGTTTCGCGACCGGCAACCGCCACGCCGATACCGGGAACGCCCACACTGACTGCGAATGCCGGTACGACGCCACAGAGCGCGACCGTGAATACGGCCTTTGCTACACCCCTAAGCGTGACGGTGCGGGACGGCAGCGGCAACCCTGTGAGCGGCGCAGTTGTAACCTTTACGATTACAACCGCAGGCGCGGGTGGCACCTTTGCGGGTGGTGCGACCACCGTGACAGCAACGACCAATGCGAGCGGCGTTGCTACCGCCCCCGCACTGACTGCCAATGGTACGACGGGCACCTTCACCGTGACTGCCACCACGCCCAGCGTCGCCACCCCTGCTGTGTTCACCCTCACCAATACATCCATTACCTTGACCGCTAATGCGGGCACAACACCGCAGAGTGCCTTCACGGGCACCGTGTTCGGTACACCGTTGAGTGTGACGGTGCAGGATAGCAACGGCAACCCCGTGAGCGGTGTAGTTGTGACCTTCACGGTGTCAAATAGAGGTGGCAGTGGTATCTTCGCGGTTGGCGCGAGTACCGTCGCGACGGTAACAAGCAATATAAGTGGCATTGCTACCGCACCCATACTTATCGCCGGGTCAGTTGGTAGCTTTGTCGTTACTGCCACTGCAAGCGGCGGCGTCACGCCTGCCGTGTTTAATCTCGCCGCCACGTCCATCACGGTGGCTGCCAACGCGGGCACGACGCCGCAGAGTGCCTTCACGGGCACTGTGTTCGGTACACCGTTGAGTGTGACGGTGCGGGATACCAACGGCAACCCCGTGAGCGGTGCGTTTGTAACCTTTGTGATCATAAATGGCGGTGCTGGCGCTGGTGGCACCTTCGCGGGTGGTGCGGCTACCGTGACGGTAACAAGCAACATAAATGGCGTTGCTACCGCATCCGCGCTTACCGCCAATGGCGTAACAGGCAGCTTTGTCGTGTCCGCGAATGTCGTTGGCATTGGCATGCCTGTCATGGGCATTTCTGCCGGTCCTGTCACCTTCAACCTCACGAATACACCGGCGGTCACGCAGCCCGTGCCGTTCTTCCAGGATTTCATTCTGGGCGGCGGCATCAACGGGAACGGCACCATCGGGCAACTCGCGCCGAACACGGCCTTCACCGTGTTTTACCGTCCGAGCAACACGAACACCTTTACCCCCGCCGGTACGGTCACGACCGACGCCTATGGGATCGGCTTCGTCACCATCCCGATCACCAACCTCGATGCGACGATGGTTTCGTCCATCCAGCTTGTCGCCACGGTTCCCGGCCAGATGCCCAGCATCATACCGGCGAACAACGCGGTCTCCTTCACCAGCACGATCATCACGCTGTTTGCCCTGCCGTCCGGTTCGCCCCGCCCCGCCGCGTCGCTCCTCGGTCTCATCATTCAGGAACAGACGACCATGCCGGTCGGCGGCGTCGCCAATATCACGGACATCGTGGATGTCGGTATCTTCAATAGCACCGCGAACACGGCGTTCGATATCTACATCCAGCCGAACGGCGCGGGCGCGTTCACACGCGTGACGACGGCGATCACAAACGCACAGGGCAACATCACGACAATCGTGCCGGTGATGCTGACGAACGCGGCACTGGCGACCACATTCGTCCTGAATGTGGTACCTGCGGGGGCAGCACCGACTGCGGCGGTACTCACAACCACCCTGACGACGCCCGCAACGGTGCGAACGTTGCCCTTCACATCCCGCTTGGCAGCGATTGCCAAAACCGTAACGGATGTGCCGGGGGCCGGCCTTCGACCATAACGTCCCCGCACCGATGTACGTTGGCCCTACTCGTCTGTAGAGTGGGGCCAACGATTTTTCCCTTCGTGCCAGGGTCAAGCATTCTGGGGAAGGTCTTCCTAACCCCCGGCCCCTTCCCTCGAAGGGAAGGGGAGGGTGCTACGGGAAGATCGCGGCGTATGGGGAAGATCGAAGCATTGCAGTGAGTCACCCCTTCCTTTTAGGGAAGGGGCCGGGGGTTAGGGTATTTCGCCGGGGCGACGCCGCGCGTCGGGCATGATACGCTGGGGCAGGCCCGAAAAGGGGGCGATTGGCCCGCAATGAGAGAGGAGACGGAGATGGCCCTGAACCCTTCGGTACTGGAGAAGCTGCGCACCTTCGACACCCCGACGATCTGTAACCTCGTGGAGCTATTCGATCTGCGCCCGCGCACGGCGGGCTACACCGATGGGCGCATCGTTGCCGCCTTTCAGAAAACGCCCCCCACCGTCGGCTATGCCGCCACCGCGACCTTTCGCGCCGCCGCGCCACCGCGCTCCGGTGACGGCTACGCGGGCATGGCCGCGCAGGTCGAGCGGTTCGGGGAGCTTTCCGGCCCCGCCTTTGTGGTCTTTCAGGACATGGATGACCCCGCCACCGCCGCCACCTTCGGCGAGGTGATGTGCAGTGTCTACAAGGGCTTCGGCGCGGTTGGCCTCATTACGAGCGGCGCGGGCCGCGACCTCGATCAGGTGGAAGCGATTGACTTCCCCGTCTGGACGAACGGCACGATCAGCGCGCACGGCTACAACCACACGCCCGATTTGCATGTTCCCGTGCGGATCGGCGGCATCATGATTTACCCGAACGACCTCCTGCACGCCGACCGCAACGGCGTGACGACCATCCCGACGGAGATCGCGGCGGAAGTCGCGGACATCGGCGACGCCTTTATCGCCGCCGAGAACATCATTCTCGAAGCGGTGCGCCGCGAGGGTGTGACCGTGCAGACATTGCGCGACGCACTCGCTCAGAAAGACGCGCAAGTGGCGGCGATCTACAAGCAGGTTTCGCGCGCCCGCGCCTGATCCGCCCCGCTCGCGTGCTACACTGCCTCGTGCGGGATAAGCGCGTGAGCCGACACGCGGAAACGGAACAATCAGGAGGCAGGACATGGCGCAGGAGCACGTCAACGTAGACCGCAACCTCGCGATGGAACTGGTGCGCGTCACGGAGGCGGCGGCCCTCGCGGCGTCGCGCTGGGTGGGCAAGGGTGACAAGATCGCCGCCGATGGCGCGGCGGTGGACGCGATGCGCGCCGCGATAGACGCGGTGGCGATGGATGGCGTGGTCGTGATCGGGGAAGGCGAAAAGGACGAGGCGCCGATGCTCTACATCGGTGAGCGCGTCGGCACACTGGCACCCGGCACGCCCAAAGTAGACATCTGCGTGGACCCGATTGACGGCACGACGCTGACGAGCAAGGGGATGCCGAACGCGGTCGCCGTGATCGGTCTCGCCGAGCAGGGCACGCTCTACGACGCGCACGGCCTCTACTATATGAACAAGATCGCCACCGGCCCCGTTGCGGCAAGCGTCGTAGACATCAACGCCTCCGTTGCCACGAACATTCAGCAGGTCGCGCGGGCGAAGGGGTTGCAGGTGGGCGAGCTTACCGTCTGCGTGCTCGACCGGCCGCGCCATGCCGACCTCGTGAAGGAGATTCGCGCGGCGGGCGCCCGCATCAAGTTCATTTCGGATGGCGATGTCGCCGGTTGCATCATGACGTGTCTGCCGGAAACGGGTGTAGACCTCTACCTGGGAACGGGCGGCGCGACGGAAACAGTGATCACCGCTTGCGCGCTCAAATGCCTCGGTGGGGCGTTGCAGGCGCAGCTCTGGCCCCGCCCCGATACCGACGACACCGAGAGCGCCAAGGCGAAGGGGCTGGACCTGAACACCGTGCTCGACATCAACGACCTCGCACGCAGCGACGATACCCTGTTCGCCTGCACCGGCATCACCGATGGTGAACTCGTGCGCGGCGTACATTACACCGGCGATTACGCGACTACCGAATCCCTCGTGATGCGCGCCCGCACCGGCACGATCCGCCGCATCTCCGCACAGCATCGCATGGACAAGGTACGCGTCGTCGCAAAGTAGGGATGGAATCGAACCGCGAAGGCGCGAAGGCGCGAAGAAATGCACGAAAACAGAGGATAATTTTTGCATATTCCCTTCACGTCTTCGCGCCTTCGCGGTTCAACCAGTATTTTTGAGGAGGTAGCGGGATGGACATGGGCCTGAAGGACAAGGTCGCCGTGGTCTGCGCGGCGAGCAAGGGGCTGGGACGGGCGTCGGCGGCGGGGCTGGCGGCAGAGGGCGCGAACCTCGTCATTTGCGCGCGCTCGGAGGACGAGGTGCGGCGCGCGGCGGCGGAAATCGCGCGAGAGACGGGTGTGCGCGTCGTGCCGGTGGTCGCGGATATGGCGAAGGAAGCGGACTGCACGCGGCTGATCGAAACGGCGCGCACGGAGTTCGGCGGGCTGGATATCCTGGTCACGAACGCGGGCGGGCCGCCGCCCGGTTTTTTCTTTGACTTCAACGACGACCAGTGGCACGCGGACTTCGAGAAGACCTTTATGATGGTCGTGCGCCTGATCCGGCTCGCGGTGCCGCTGATGCGGGAGCGCGGCGGTGGGCGCGTGATCAACATCGCCTCGATCTCCGTGAAGCAGCCGATCGAAAACCTCATCATCTCGAACAGCCTGCGCGCCGGGGTGATCGGCCTCGCACGCACGCTCGCCAGCCAGCTTGGCCCCGACCAGATCACCGTGAACAACGTGCTCCCCGGCACGATCCTCACCGACCGCGTGCGCGTCACGAGCAAGACCCGCGCCGACTCGCTCGGCATCTCAGTGGATGAAACGCTCACACGCGACGCGCAAAACGTGCCGCTCCGGCGCATCGGGCAACCGGATGATCTCGGTGCGCTCGTCACCTTTCTCGCCTCCACCCGCGCCGCGTGGATCACCGGCACGAGTATTCAGGTAGACGGCGGCGCGTTCCGTGGCCTGATGTAGGCGTCGCACGAGCGAATATGGCTTTGCTCAGGTTTGACAGGGGGCACGCGCGGGGCGGATACTGCCCCGTTGCGCGGTTCCGCGTGGCATGGTGTGGCACGGGCGATGCAGGAGGACAGGTTGGCGACCGAGACGAATGTGGATGTGACGAAGCTCGAATTCACTCCCGTTATGGCGCAGCAATGCCGCCGCGCGGGGCGCAATGTTCCCTGCCCGCAGGGGAGTGGGCGCAAGGTGAAGTTCTGTCCCTGCCCCGTGCTGCACCCGGCGCATGAAGACGATGTGCCGTGGGACGTGGAAAAGACCGTGGGCGAGGACATGGCGGTGTTCATGCTCGCCCCCCGGTTCTCCGACGCCCTGCCGCCCGCGTGGGAGAACTTCACGGACGGCGACGCATGGCCCGGTTCGATGCAGACGCTGTTCACCACGAAAGACCAGTTTACGATTGCCCGCTACGTGGACTGGTTTCTCCGTGCCTGGCCCCTGCCGCGCTACGGCGGGAAAACGCCCGCCGAGCTATTCGCCAGCGAGCGCGCGGACCGCATCGGTCCGGCGGGACGGCGTGCCGCTGCCGCGTACGCCGCAAGCACGCCTGCCCTCGTACGCACCGAAGAATATGTACCGGGTACGCGCATGGTGGTCACGAACCTCCTCACGGGCACCCGCGAGGAGGCTCTGCTTACCTCCGACATGCAGATGCCAGAGGAAATTGGCGTCGGTTGGGTGCTGTGGAGCTTTTACCATACGCTGAATGGCATGGCACGCGTCTCACCCGCCGCCGTGGCCTTGCCGCCCGAAGGCGAAGCGACGATGCTGAGCGCGGTGCGCGAAGCCATGGGCGACGCGCCGACTACCGCGACGTTGCGCGCCGCCTTTCCCGCGCTCGTCCGGCGGGGAGCGGCGTTGCGCAAGGAGATAGACGACGCGACGGGGCCGAAGTGGCGGCACGCCGTCTATACGACCGATGCACAAGAGACGGTCGTGAAGCTCCTGACCGCGAACGATCTCTTCACGCCCTATGAGGGCGCAATGGAGTTCCCCCGCGCGACGACCGCCTTTGCATGGCCGATCACCGACGGCGCGGGGGATGACACGACAGGCGAGCGATTCGTGGCGATTGGCGCGGGGCGTGTCGTGCTTGCCGCCCCGAACTGGAAGGCGAACTGAGCGGCCTCGCCACCTTTCTCGCCGAATCTACCGAGTCGGCCGCGACATTGCTCCGTCGCTCGTGGAAGCCGGGCACAGCGGAAACCGAGCCGGAAGCGGCCGGTGGCGTTGACGAGCAAACGGAGGATGCAATGGAGACCAAATCAGAAGCAACGGGCAATGCCGGGAAGCAAATTGGCGACAATGAGGATGACGGCGCGCATGACGTGACGCCCGAAGGCGCACCCCTCACCCCTGCCGCCGCGATTGACGAAACCGAAGACCCGGACGCCGACCCGAACGCATAGGAGCATGGAGGAACGCCGGGGAGTACATCACATCCGTGCTGCATTTCCCCGGTAATTGCGTTTACGCGGCGTGCGGCTCGTTCACGAGATCGCTGCGTACGAAGCCCTCGATGTTCCCAAGGCGAATGTGAATCCAGCGCGACGTGCTGTTGGGGTCGAGCACATCGGCGCCAATCACCGTGAGGTCGCTCCCGACCGCCGCTTGTCCCGCCGCTACGGACGCAATGCTCGGCTGGCTCCGTATCGTCACGCCGTCACTCGCCGTCACCGTGACCACCGCGAAGCCCGCAGCGGGGATCACGGTAATGGGCCGGTCTGTACTGGAAACAATCACGGGGATCGTCGGCGACATGAGCGCGGGCGCTGTCGCCACGACCACCGGGGTTGCGAATACGACCGGGGGCGTTGTTGCCTGTGTCAAGGCTCCCACACGCGCCACGGTCGAGGCAGCGATGGGTTGCGCCGTGGCGACCACATTGCGATCTACCGTGATATGCAACCCCGCGTAGCCGATCAGCAACAACACCATCAGCACGACGACGACGAGGAACAGGATGAGAACTGAATGCATCCCGCCCCGCCTTTGAACGACTTCCTCTTCCTCGCGCAGTTCCGTCATCGTTGCCATCGCGCCCACCCTCCTTATACCCCTGATGCATGACCTAAATGCATGTTCACTGTGTACGTTCGCTTATTGTAAAGTCAATGAGTGAGGAAAGCAAGGGTGAAACGAAAACGCGCGGGTACTTGTCGTACCCGCGCACGATGCATTGCAGGAAACAGGGGAAAGTAGCAGCCGCGCTACTTCACACGGAAGTTATACGGGCGCAAATCCATGTAGTAATAGGTGTACGGTTCCCACTCGATGGTGTTCGCGACGGCGTATAGTTCTTTCGGCTGATACAGCACGGTGCCGGGAGCTTCCGCCTCGAAGATGTCGAGCATCTGCTGAAAGCCGTCGTAGCGTTTCTGGCGGTCGAGCGTCATGCGAATATCGCTGCCAAGTTGGTTGAACGGCCCTCTGGGCGTCCAGTAGCCGCTTTTCTGCCAGCTTCCATTTGGGCCAAGCGGTTGCCAGACGTATCCTTCCTGATCGCCGATAAAGGAGGTCGCGCTGATCGTGTACGCATGGCCGGTCATGATTGCCTTCGGCTTCTGCGCCAACTCCACGAGGTTGAGCTTGCCATTGATGCCGGCCTGCTTCCACATGCCGATGATCGCCTCGCCCGCCTCGCGCTCATTCGTGTAGTAGTTCGGCGTGGCGGCGATGTACTGAATCTCCTCGCCCGCGTAGCCGCCCTGTTTCAGGAGCGCCTTTGCCTTGTCGGGGTCGTACGCGGTGAGTGGGCGGTTCGGGTTATACAGGTCTTCGCCCTCGAATTGCAGGCCGTGCATCATTTGTGCGTTGCCAAGCCAGATCGCGTCCACGAGCGTCTTGCGGTCAATGGCGTACGTCATCGCCTGACGGATTTCCGGCTTGTCGAACGGCTTATTTTTCTGGTTGAAGTACAGCATGTGCGTGTTCGTGAGCGGACGGCCCTTCACGGTGAGGTTCTTGCGGGCCATCAGTGACGCGACCTGGTCGGGCGGCACGTTGGTAGCGATCTCGACCTCACCGTTCGTGACTGCCGCGATCCGTGATGCGACTTCCGGCACGACGCGGATCGTCAGTTTGTTCGCCGCCGGTGCGCCACCCCAGTATCCTTTGTATGCCTCGTAGCTGATGTGGTCGCCCGGCGCGAACTCGGTCACGCGGTATGGCCCGCTCCCCAGCGGCTTGGTTGCGAAGACGTCCGCCCCGACCTGTTGAAAGTACTTTGCGGAGATGATCTGCGCCCCCGGTGTGGCGAGCCGCCGCTCAAACAGCGGGTCTACAAAGGCGCTCGTGAAGCGCACATGGGTGTCGTCTACCCTGGTCACGCCCGCGAGGGGGAAGTAGTCCGGATTTGCCTGGCCGTACTTCGGGTCTTTGTTGGCGATGATGCGCTGGAAGGTGAAGACCACGTCGTCGGCGGTAACAGGCGAACCGTCCTGAAAGGTCGCACCGGAGCGCAGCGTGACATCCAGCGTTTTGTCATCGGCGCGCTTCCACTCGGTGGCGAGCATTGGCGCGAGCGTGAACGTGGGCTTCGTGTAGTCCACGCGGATCAGGTAGTCGTACAGCGAGTAATTGGCGCGGTTGAGTACATTGCTGCTGCCAAACAGCGAGTCGAGGCCATCCGGCATCGCCGCAACAGCGACGCGCAACTCCGGGATCGTTTTGCCATTGGTGGCGCTCGTCATCGTCGGCACCACGGCGGCGGGTGCGCTCGTCGCGGCAGCGCCCGTGGTCGCAACCGCACTCATCATTGCGGGTGCGGTGGACGCGGCGGGCACGATCGACGGAGCAGCCGCACCGGTGACGGCGGGCGCGGTTGTCGGTGCGGCGGTGGATGCGACCGTGGGTGCCGGGGCGCTGCCAACGGTCGGGGAAACGGTGGCGGCAACCGTGGCGGGCGCGCTCGTGGCAGCCTCGCCACAGGCGGCGAGCAGGGCGGCGGTGGTGGTCCCACCGGCGGCGAGCAGGGCGCGGCGCAGCAGGGTGCGGCGCGTCAGGCGGTTCAGGCGATCAAGATGGTCAGTGTTCATGCGCGACGTTCCTTTCAAAAACAGGGGGACGCAGCGCGGCCATCACCACGCGACGCGGGCCGAACGGGGCCAACGCACGCCATCGTAAAGCGTGACAGGGAAGGAAACGTGATCGCGTCGCATCCGTCTCGTGAGCGCGGGGTGTGCGTTCGGTGATCGTCAGAATTACGTCACGGAAAAGCACCTCGTGCGTGCTACGATACGTGAGAACGGCGGCAAGGCAGGGAGGGCGGCGGTGCGCGACGGGGCGGAGAAAACCAATGCGCTTGCGGGGGTCGTCCCGTTCGTACTCGGTGTCGGTCTCCTTGTCGTGAACGGCACGCATGGCGCCATTGCAAATGTCGTTATCGGCGCACTGCTGGTTGCACAGGGGCTGGTCAACCTCGTGGCGCCACGGTTGCTCCCGCCAATGCCGGGGTGGAGTGCGGAGCGGGTGCGTGCGCGTCGCATCGCCGCCATCGCACCATTGACTGGCGCTATCTCCTTTCTTGCCGCGCTCCTGCTCTTCGCGGTTGTACCCGCGAGTGAACGAAGTACCGTGACCACGCTGCTCGCTGCCGTGCTGCTCATTGCCGGCCTACTTGGTGTCGTCTCCGGGCTGGGCGCACGCAAGCGTGCCGCGCGGCTCGATTCCCCTCCAATGTCCAACCTGACGGATGAAATCGCGGAGTGATGTCCCATGTTGACACCGACGCCCACACCGATGCCGACGCTTTCGCTCGCCCCCGCACGCCGCGCCGACCGCGCGGAAAGCCTCGCTACGGAATATCTCGTCGCCAACGGTCTCGGTGGCTATGCGATGGGTACCGCCGCCGGGGCACGCACGCGGCAGTACCACGGCTTTCTCATTGCCGCCCTCGTCCCACCCACACAGCGCACTCTGCTCGTGGCGCAGGTAGATGTGACGGCGGAAATCGCGGGGGAATCGTTCGCCCTCGCCACCCATCTGTACCTGGGAAACACCGTGGACCCAGACGGTGACACGCGGCTGCGCGATTTCTCGCTCGTGGATGGCCTGCCACGCTGGACGCACGACCTGGGAGCGAACCGTACGCTCGTGCAAACGCACCTGATGCCGCACGGGGAGAACACGACGATTCTGGAAGCGCGCTACGACGCCCCCCTGGACGCGCCCTCCGTCACGCTGCGGTTCGCACCCCTCTGTACGTACCGCGACCACCACAGCCGCACGAGCGCGGGCGATGGGCACTGGTTATGGGCGGTCGCGGAGGACGGCGACGCCCGCCGCGTCACGGCCTTTGGAGGCGCGACGCCCTTCTCGCTCGCCGCCTTTGGCGCAGACGGCAACGCCGCCGCGTTCACGCCGACGGGCGTCTGGTACTACCGGTTCTCGCTGCCCGCCGAGGTTGCACGCGGGTTTGGCGACGGCGAAGATGCGTGGCAGGTGGGCGAGTTCACGGTCACGGTCGCGCCCGGCGAGACGGCGCGCTTTGTCGCGGCGGTGAACGCGGCAGACGCCCACTCCGGTCATGTCGTCGCGGCGGCGGAGCGCGAACACACCCGGCGCGGCGCGCTCATGGCCTCACAGCCAGCAGACGGCGGCAAGGCAGACGGTGACAAGGCGGAAGCCGTCACGCATCTGTGCCTCGCGGCGGATAGTTTTCTCGTGCGGCGTGGCTTCGCGGCGGACGCGGGCGCGACGACCATCGCGGGCTACCCGTGGTTTGCCGACTGGGGACGGGACACGATGATTGCCCTGCCCGGCCTCTGCCTCACCACCGGACGGCACGCCGAAGCGGCGGAAATCCTGCGCACCTTCGCGGGCTACGTCAGTGAGGGGATGCTGCCCAACCGCTTTCCCGACAGCGGCGAGCAAGCGGAGTACAACACCGCCGACGCCACCCTCTGGTTTTTCCGCGCGACCGAGCAGTACCTGCGGGCCACGGGCGACCGCTCCCTGCTCACCGCGCTCTGGCCGACGTTCGTGGCGATCATCGCGGCGCACGAGCGGGGCACGCGCTTCGGCATTCACGAAGACCCGGCAGATCACCTGCTCGCGGCGGGCGAGTCCCTCGTGCAACTGACATGGATGGATGCAAAGGTCGGCGATTGGGTGGTGACGCCGCGCATCGGCAAGCCTGTGGAGATCAACGGGCTGTGGCTCCACGCGCGCCACCTGATGGCGGCATGGGCGCCGGAATGTGGTGCGGATGCCACGCCGTATACCATCGCGGCGGTGCGCACCGCCGGGAGCTTCGTCCGTCGCTTCTGGGACGCCGAACGCGGCTACCTGAAAGACGTGGTAGATACCCCCAAAGGCACGGACGACCTGAGCCTGCGCCCGAACCAGTGCATCGCCCTCGCGCTTTCCACTTGCCCCATCCCGGAAGGCGATGCCCGCCGTGCCCTCGCCGCCGTCACGGCGCACCTGCTGACACCATACGGCCTGCGTACCCTCGCGCCCACCGACCCACACTACATCGGCCGCTACCGAGGGAGCGTTGTCGAGCGGGACGGCGCATACCATCAGGGCACCGTCTGGCCCTGGCTGCTCGGCCCCTACGCCGACGCCCTCTTGCGGCTCGGCGGCACGCGGTCGGCGGTCCACGCCCTGCTCCGGCCCCTCGTGGATACACTGCGGATGGCGGGAATCGGCAGCATCAGTGAGGTCTTTGACGGCGATGCCCCACACGCCCCCGGCGGCTGCCCCTTTCAGGCGTGGAGCGTCGCGGAACTGCTCCGCCTCTTTATGGACATCGGTAAGTAATACCGATTCCCGGTGAACCGTTCCCGTGGCAACGCAGGGAAACCCCTCCCCCCAACCCCCTCCCCCTGGCCTGCGGCGGCGGGAGAGGGGAGGGTGCCATTGCAACGCCGGGGCGTATGGGCAATATTTCTACCTTGCCCCGGTTCCCCTCCCCTCTCCCGCCGCCGCAAGGCCAGGGGGAGGGGCCAGCCACGGCGAGAAGGAACGATTTATCGGGAATTGGTATAAACCTTCCGCCCTCTACGCGGCGAACATCGCAACCGTTTGCGGTGAATGCATCCGCCCGTAGAGGTATTGGAGAAACTCGGTGCGGCGGTCAGGTGGCACGCGCTCCCAGACGGGAGCCACGGACTGCTCGCCCCACCAGTATGACCAGATCAGGGCGCAGCGGTGCGGCGCGGCGATAAAGCGCATCCGGTTCGCCACCCAGCCCTCGCCACCGACGAGCGTTTGCTCCCGCAACCACTGCGTCACCTGCTCCACGGGCCAGCCGAGGGCATGGAGCCGCCACGCCGCGCCCGTGCCGATGCCGGAGCGGTACCGCGTCATCAGGGCGGAAAAGCGGTCGTCATCCGATTCCAGCCAGTCAAGCACCGCCATGCCATTGTCCGCGATCCCCTCGAAGGGGCTGCTGCTCGCAGTATTGACCACGGACAGCAGCCCGTCCGCCGGAGCCGTGCCCGCAGCGTACCCTGCTTCGCGCAGCTTGAATTGCACGTAATGACCGGGGTAACACTCATGCAGGGCGAGGTGCTTCAATCCGGGCAGCGTGAGCACGGGGTCAATATTGAGATGTACGGTGCGCGCGAGGTAATCGCAGCGCGCGTTGTACGGCACATCGGACTCAGTCACAACGCGCATCCCGTCCGACTTCGGCGCGGGGATCGCCATGCGCTGCACCGTGCGGTCCCATGCCTCTGAAAGCAGCGCGTCGAGGGCAACGGGCACATCCGAAGCGGGCACGCGGTGCCGTTCTTCCCACGCGGCGGACTGCCGGACGAGATCGCCCGCGTAACCGAAGCCGGTAAGCACCGCGCGCATCTCGGCCCGCAGGGCGTCCAGTTCGGCATCACTCGCGGGCGCGGCGGGGACGTGCAGAAACGCCGCGACCTGCTCCGTAAAAGGCAAGCCCGCCATGCGCCAGCGGATAAAAGCGAGGGTTGAGGCGCAACACTGGTCATAGTAGCGGCGACGGTCCGTTTCGGGCAGCGTCGCGGCCCGCTCGCGCAACACCGCGAACCGAGTCTGAGCATCGGCATACTCCGCGAACGGCTCCGGGGCGTGCGTCGTGCTCATATTCAGCACCACGAGCCGGTCGGCGAGCACATCGGACGCCGCACCGCGATCCGCCTGCTCCGCAACGTACAAGGCGTCCACGCCGAGCAGGGCGCGCGTGATCTCTTCACCGTACGCGAGCGTGGCGTCACTGAGCATCGTGTTTTGTCCCCTTCCGCTTTGGGCCACTTTGTGATCTCGCCGTTATCGTCCCCCTTATACCAAAGGCGGTGGGACATGCGATACTGCCGGGCATGGATGCGAACGAACCCCGCGACGATCTGGAACGGCAAACCGTGGCGCACGTCTGCATGGCCTTTGGCCTGAGCGCGCCCGTCACGGTAGAGCGTGTGACCACAGGCTACCTCAACCGTGACGAAGCGGTGACGCTGGCGAACGGACAACGGCTATTCCTGAAGGGATCGCGGCACCGAGACGCGGCAGTCGTGATCGCGGAACACGCCGTGATCGCCCACGCGGCGGCAGGCGGCATTCCGACGCCGCTGCCCCTCGTCGCGCCCGACGGATGCACGGCGGTAATGATAGACGACACTCCCTGGAGCGCATTTCCTTTTCGTGACGGGGCCACGCTGCACGAGCCGGAGATGGCGGCGCATCACGGAAAGATGCTCGCCCGTGTCCACGGCGCCCTCACGGATTGCCCCACCGATGGGCTGACCTTTGCCGAAGGGCCGCTTACCTGGGACACGCCCGCGACCCTCGCCGAAATGGACGGCCTGGAAGCGCGGATTGCCGAGCGGCAACGCGCGGGCCACGCCGATGCCTTTGACGGCTGGACGCGGGAGGCATTCGTGCGGCTGCGGCACCTGTTGAGGGGTGCCCCGCCGCCGGAGACGTTCGCGGGCCTGCCGCAGGGAGTGATTCATGGGGACTTCTACCCGCCCAACCTGTTGTGCGACGCGGCGGGGGAGATCGTCGCGGTGCTTGACTGGGAGTTCGCCACGGTGCGCCCGCGCGTCTGGGACGTGATGCGGGCGCTCGCGTTCACGTATCTCGGCGTGCATGGAGAGGAGCCGGACCGAACGGGGGCGCGGCGGTGCGTGCAGGCATACCGCGCTGCCACGCCGCTGACGGCGGACGAACTGGCGGCGGGCGTGCAGTTATACCTCTGGCGCACCGCGCACAACCTCGTCAAGTACCGCTGGCACGACGAACGCGGCCCCGGCCCCACCGACGCGCTCGCGCCCGGCGATCTCGCGCTCATCGAATGGCTCCATACACATGGCACGGCCTTCACCGCCAGCTTGATGGAGTAACGGTGCATAACGCAACGCGACGGATTTACTCACCCCTCGCCAGCGAGCGCGGCGAGCACTGCGGCGCGGAGGGCGGCGGCCTGGGGATCGGCGACCAGGGCGGCGTGCGTGCGCGGGCGGGGAAGCGGCACGGCGATATCGGCGCGAAACTGGCCGGGCCGGGGCGTCATCACGAGTACGCGGTCGCCCAGGAACACGGCTTCGTCCACGTCGTGCGTGACGAACAGCACCGTTTGCCGCTCCCGCGCCCAGAGGTCGAGCAACCATTCTTGCAAGTCGGTGCGGGTGAGTGCGTCGAGCGCGCCGAACGGTTCATCGAGCAGCAGCACGTCGCGCCGCGTGAGCACGGTGCGCAGAAACGCCGCGCGTTGCCTCATCCCGCCCGAAAGCTGCGCCGGGTAGGCGTCGGCGAAATCCGCGAGGCCAAAGAGCGGCAGGCGGTTCCGGGCCTCGTCGCGGGCAGCGCGCAACGCACCGCGTCCCCCGGCGATTTCCGCGCCGAGCGTGACGTTTTCGAGCACCGTGCGCCACGGGAGCAGCGCATCGCGCTGCGGCATGTAGCCCACCAGCCCCGGCATGCCGATCGCCGAGATGCCATGCACCGCCGCCGCGCCGCTGAGGGGCGTGAGCAGGCCCGCAAGCACGCCGAACAGCGTGCTCTTGCCACACCCCGACGGGCCAATGATCGTCACGAATTCGCCCGACGGCACGGCGAGCGAAACGTCTTCCACGGCACGAAGCGGTGTCTCTCCCCGGCGGCGGGGCGGATACGCCACGGTGAGCCGGTCGAGGTACACAGCGGCGAGCGTATTCATTGGGTAATCATCGGGCATTCACCGCGCGTTCACTCCGACGAATCCGCGACGGCGACGGGGGCGATGGGGGAAGCGCGTTCCGCTTTCGCCGGGGCGACGGGCATCGCGGATACGACGGGCGCGATCTGAGCGACGCCGAGCGCGGCACGAAAGATCGCCCGCGCGGCGGGGATGCGCTCGCGCACGGTGGCATAGCGGTCGCGCCCCTCCTGCATCATCAGGCCGACCCCAACGAGTTCGCGCAGATGATGGTACAACTGCCCTGTGGTATTGAGACCGGCGGCGGCCATCAGTTCGGCGCTTGTGACCGGGCCACTGAGCGCGGCGCGGTACAGGGCGAGACGCGGCGCGCTGGACAGGGCCGCGAGCACGCGCATCGCCCCCTCGGCGGGCAGCGCGAACACCGCGTTCGCATTCGCGCTGTCGTCATCATCCGTTGCTGCCAACGCTACCGCGTTGCCCATCTGGCCTTCAAGGCGCGCAATGCGTGCCGCCAATTCCGCGACGGTCTGCGCAAGCTCGCTATCCCCGGCCTCGCGGCTTTCGCGGCCCTCCCGCTTCCGCGCCATTTTTGCTCCCCTCCGATGATGTCCGGCACGAGGGGTCGGAACGTACCGACCGCGTGTTGCTCTCTACGTTCCTACGATAAGGCGAAGCATAGCACGGGCGCGTCAGGGAAGAAAGGCGTTTGTGAACGCGACGGTGGCATCGAACGGACGCGGGAGCAGGCCATGCGCGCCGAAGAACGCGGCTAATGCCTCCCAGCGTTCACTGGATTGCTCGCCCCAGCGCGGCGCGTCCGCCTGGTGCCACGGGCTGACGTAGGGCTGGCTCGCGCGGATGAGGTCGGCGGGCGCTTCGGGGTCGGCGGCGATCAGGATAGTGGCGGCGGCTTCGGGGTCTTTCGCCGCGTCCGCATAGCCCCGGCTCGCTGCCGCGACGAAGCCGCGCACCGTTTCCGGTTGTGTGGCAATCGTGTGCTCGCTCGTAATCAGGCAGGGGGTGTAGTAATCCGGCACCGCAGGGTAATCGCTGATGCGCAGCAGGTTCGTATCGAGGTGGCGGCGGCTTGCATCTACGCCTTCCCAGCCCGCGAACACCCAGGCGAAATCGCAGTCGCCGCGCTGCAGGGCGGGAATCAGGTCGGTGACACCCAATGCCATTGCCTGCACGTCGGCGATGTCCGCGCCATCGTCGCGCATCATCGTGCCGAGGATCGCGCCAAAGGTCGCGCTGGGAATGGCGGCATACCGCTTGCCGGCGAGATCACGCGGGCGGTAAATTCCGGAGGATGCGAGGGAAAGAAACCCTGTCGTGTTGTGCTGCATAATCGCAGCGATACTGACGACTGGCACGGGTGGGTCGGCGGAGCGGATAATCGTGATCTGCTCCTGATAGCAGATGCCGAAGTCGCTACGGCCCGCCGCCACCGCTTCCGCCACGCGATGATCGCGCGGCGTCGGCAGGAATTGCACGTCCAGCCCCGCGTCCGCGAAATACCCGCGTGCCGCCGCAACGTACAGTCCCGTGTAGTTCGTGTTCGTGAACCAGTCTGGCGTGAACGAGACCGTGTGCATGGGACTTCCTTTCGCTCCAAGTGAGCAATTTTTCGTTGCGCTATTTGCTACTCGTTACGTTGATGGCAGGAACTTCGCGGTAAAGGCGCTGGCAGCGTCTACAGGCTTCTCGATCAGCTTTTGATCGGTCATGAAGCCGATGAACGGCTGCCACACTTCTAACCGTTGCTCCCCCCAGCGTGCGGCGTCCGCCCGGTAGTGCGCGCTCTGGAATTGCTGGCTGCGGCGCAGATATTCCTTGTTCGCCTCCGGCGCGGCTTTGGCGATGATGTCGGTCGTGGCGGTGGGGTCGGTGATCGCGTCGCCGTAGCCCCTGGAAACGGCGGCGAGGAACTTGCGCACCAGGTCAGGCTGTTTACTGACAACGTTTTCGCTCGTGATGAACAGGGGCGTGTAGTAATCCGGCACCACCTGCTGCCATGCGGTGAGCGGGATGTAGTTCAGTTGCAGGCCGCGCACCTCGCCGTCCACCTTCTCCACGCCCTCAAAAATCCACGCGAAGTCCACGCGCCCCGCGCCCGCGAGCGTGAGAAAATCCGAGTCGCCCGTTTCCACGAACTGCACCCTGTTCACATCGCCGCCGTCCGCCGCCATCAATTTGGCGATCAGCGGGCGCTCCGTGGGCGAACCGAACGAGGCGTATCGCTTGCCCTCGAAATCGCGCGGGCGGGCGATGTTCGCGGCTTTCAGGGAGGCAAAGCCGGAGGTGTTATGCTGGATGATCGCAGCGATGCTGACCACAGGGACGCCCTCGGCGCGCGCTTTCACCACCGACTCTGAGGAGGAAATACCGAACGCCGTTTTGCCCGTGCCCACGAGTTGTTCCACACTGCCGCTCTCCGGGAAGGGCAAAATGTCAACCGACAAGCCCCCCTGCCCGAAGTAGCCCCGGTCTTGCGCCACGTACAGCCCGGTGTGGTTCGTGTTCGGCACCCAGTCGAGCAGCACATTGGTCTTTGTGACCTTTGCGGTGCCACAGGCAGCGAGGGCGAGCGGCAGGGCGAGCGCGCCGCCGAGCACCGCGCGGCGAGAGAGTGAGCGAGACATCATGCGGTTTCTTCCTTTCGTGTGGCGACATACCACGGCATCACGACGCGAGCGAGGCGGTCAATCACCGCGAACAGCACGAGCGTCAACAGGATCACAACGACGATGGCGGCGAACACGCGGTCGGGCGCGAACGACTTTTGCGCCCGGATCATCGTCACGCCTAGCCCTTCACTCGCGCCCAGCCATTCGGAGACGACCGCGCCCGTCACGGCATACGTGGCGGCGATCTTGACCCCGGAGAACACGGACGGCAGCGCGGCGGGCCAACGCGCGAGGCGCAGAAGCTGGCGCGGCGTCGCGCCCATCGAGCGGAGCAGCGCGAGCATTTCCGGGTCGGCGACGCGCAGCCCGTCCACCGCCGAGACGACTACGGGGAAAAAGCAGTACAGCGTGATGATGACGACCTTTGGGGCCAGCCCGAAGCCGAGCCAGACAATGATCAGCGGCGCAATCGCGATCACCGGCACCGTTTGCGAGGCGATCAGGAGTGGGTAGACGGCGCGGCGGGCGAGTGGGGAGGTGTCTACCACAAGCGCGCACAGCAGGCCCGCTACCATCGCCACGGCGAAGCCCACGGCGGTCTCCTGCACCGTGCGCCACGCATTGGCGGCGTAAAAACCCGGCTGCGTCAGGAGCACTTGGAGGATGCGTGAGGGCGCGGGCAGCAGAAAGGCGTCTATGCCGCCGAGTCGCACGCCCGCCTCCCAGACGAGCAGCAACGCCACAAGCGTGGCGGCGGGGGCAAGGAGCGCCGCGCCGCGCGGGGGCACCGGCACGCGAAAAGCGGCGGGGGCGACAGGGGTGACTGATGAGGGCGTATGTTCCGTGGTGCGCATCGGCTCGCTCCAAGCTAAGGAAACGGGGCAACGAAAAACCGCCGTGCGGACTTCGCGGGGAAGTCGGCACGGCGGCATGATATGGTAGCCGGTTCGGCGTTGCTTCCCTACGCTGGTGTAACCCAGATCAGGTTCGGAGGGTCTGAGGCATTGCGGGCCTCACTCTCAGCCGGACTCATCCGGCCCCCCTAGCGGTTCAATTGTGAGCGCATGGTAATCCCATCGGCTTTCGCCGTCAAGCAGCTATTTGACCCCTGATGCCCTCGGTAAGAACGAAAACGGTTGAACCGCGAAGGCGCGAAGGGGACAAAGAAAAATTTGGTCTCTTTGATTTCTTCGTGCCTTCGCGCCTTCGCGGTTCAACTTCCCCCTCGTCGCGGCTTACAGATCGAGCGGGGAGACGGTCTGCGGTTCCTCGTTCACGGAGAAGCGAAAGACATCATTGCGCGCGTAGTGCCCGATCACGTCGAAGTCGAACTTCGCCTCGTAGAGGGCGGTGCGCGCCAGTTCCGCGTACAGGATGCCTTCCGCGCCGTAAAGTGGCCCCGCGAGGTATTGGCCGAGCGGGGAGAGGATCGCGCTGCCACCACGGCACAACTCGTCGGGGGCGTCGGCGAGGTCTTCGATCCCTTCCAGATCGGCGGGGTACATCGCCTTGGTAACGTACTGGTTGCAGGAAAGCACGAAGCAGCGGCCTTCGAGCGCGGTGTGCTGCATCGTCGCCTGCCAGGTATCGCGGCTGTCGGCAGTCGGGGCGAGGTAAATTTCTACGCCCTTGCGGTACATCGCCATGCGAGCGAGGGGCATGTAGTTTTCCCAGCAGATCAGCCCACCTACCTTGCCGATTTCGGTGTCGTACACGGGCAACGTGCTGCCGTCGCCCTCACCCCAGATGAGCCGTTCGGCGGCGGTCGGCTTGAGCTTGCGATGCGTGCCGAGCAACCGTCCATCCGGCCCAAAGGTGAGCAGCGTGCAGTACAGCGTGCCGCCGCTGATGCGGTCTCGCTCGATCACGCCGATGGCGAGGAATACCCCGGCATCCCGCGCGGCATCACCGAGGCGGTGCGTCGTCGGGCTGGGCACCTCCACCGCGTTCGCCGCGTAGCGGGCAAAGGTGCGCCGCCCCGCATCCGTGCGGCCGCCGACCACGGTACCGAACGTCAGGCCGCGCGGGTAGGCAGGAATGAATGCCTCCGGGAACAGCACGAGCCGCGCTCCCGCATCCGCCGCCTCGTGCGTCAGCCGCACGACTTTCTCCACCGTGGCGTCGCGGTCCATCACCACCGGCGCTGCCTGCACCACCGCGACTTTCACGGATTCCCAACGTTCGCTCATCAATCTGCTCCTTCGCTCCTGTATTGCCATGTCTCAATGCGCGCAGTATATCTCCCAGACGTTTGGCTCGCGCACCCGGTAAGAAACCCGGCGCGATTCCGGCGCGATGACAAAATTGGGGGTTGACTTTCGCGCCGGGTGCTGCTACGGTGCAGCTATGAAAGAATCATGTATGGGTCGCGTCGAGTTTTATGCGTACTTTAGCCCGCCGGTGTTGCCGGTCGGGAGGGAGACGCGCGAGACGCGAATCTGATTCCTCTCACCGACAGACGCAACACCGGCGGACCGCAGCGGCATCAAAGCCCGCTGTTTTTTTGTGCGGCAGGGTTGCGCGTGATCGAGGATCGGTGATGGGGAGATGGCATGGCGACGGTTGCGGCGGGGCGAAATCGGGCGAGAACGGGAGGCAAGGACATGATCGTACAGATGCTGACGGGGCAGGGCACGGGAAATCTGGAACGGGTGATTGCCACGATCACGGCGGCGGGGCATGGGCATCGCGTGATCGAGGGCACAGAGCGAAACATCATCGGCGTGCTGGGTAGCGCACCCTCACAAGACCTGTTTGAGCATGTGCAGGCGTTGCCAGGGGTCGAGATGGTGATTCGCATCTCGAAACCGTACAAGCTCGCCTCGCGCGAGTTTCAACCGGACAGTACGGTTGTCACAGTCGGCGATGTGCAGATTGGCGCGGGTACCCCCACCCTGATCGCGGGGCCGTGCGTGGTCGAGGGGCGGGACGCACTGCTGCAAACGGCGCGGGCCGCGAAGGCAGCGGGTGCGGTGATGCTGCGGGGCGGGGCGTACAAGCCGCGCAGTTCGCCGTACTCCTTTCAGGGGCTGGGCGTCGAGGGGCTGCAACTGCTCGCCCTCGCACGGGAAGAAACGGGGCTGCCCATCGTCACCGAGGTGATGGAGCCGGAACAGGTCGAGCTTGTGAGCGAGTACGCGGACGTCTTGCAGATTGGTTCACGCAACATGAGCAACTTCCCCCTGCTGCGGCGCGCGGGCCGGAGTGACAAGGCAGTGTTGCTCAAGCGCGGCTTTTCCGCCACAATTGAGGAATGGCTGATGAGCGCGGAGTACGTGCTTGCCGAAGGCAACGAGCGCGTGATCCTCTGCGAGCGTGGTATCCGCAGCTTCGACCCGATGACGCGCTTCACGCTCGATCTCACGGCGGTGCCGCTGCTCAAGGAATTGACGCACCTGCCCGTGATCGTGGACCCCTCGCACGGTACAGGGCGGCGGGCGCTCGTCGCACCGATGTCGCTCGCCGCGATTGCCGCCGGGGCGGACGGCCTGATTATCGAGATTCACCACGATCCTGCGCAGGCGCTCTGCGATGGCCCGCAGGCGATCTTGCCGGACGTGCTACGCCAAATCGCGGACGCCATTGGCCCGGTATATTCCGCGATCCAGTCACCTGTGCTTGCCTGACCGCATGGAAGGCAACGGCGCGGAGAGTCGTGGAGGGAATACGCGCGCGTTTCGGTGGCTCTCCGCGCTCCCGCAGCAACAACGCAACAGCATATGGGGTGGTATCCAAGTGACGAAGGACGCGGTCTGTAAAACCGTCACATCAGACACACCGGAGGTTCGAGTCCTCCCCACTCCACCATGGAACGACACGGCGCGAATGGTAGTCGGGCCTGGGTAGCATACTGGTCGTGCGCCCGCTTGAAGCGCGGGGTCAGAGGGGGTTCGATTCTCTCCCCAGGCACCTTCCCTCCGTTGGTTCATTTTCCAGACACAAAACGAGGGAGCCAATGCTCCCCCGCTCATTCGTTGCTGTCCGTTACGAGGCGAGGTCGGTGTTGACCTTGCTTTGAATCTGCTTCGCGGCATCGGCGGCGGTGATCTGCTTGTTGATGAGTTGCGTCATCACCGCAGAGATGTCATCGCGGGCCTTGCTCCAACCGGCGGGCTTCGGTTCGCCCTTACCGAATGGCGCAACGTTGATCGGCGCGGCGTTCACCGATTTCTGCCCGATGAATGCCTTGTAGTCCACGGAATCCGCAGCAGACTTGCGTACCGGCAGATAGCCCGTTTTCTGGCCCCAGTATGCCGTCGCATCCTTTGACGTGAAGTACTTCACGAACAGCCAGGAGGCCAGCTGATTTTCCGGCTTGCCCTTGAAGAGGATGATGTTGCCGCCATAGAGCGCCGTCGCGGGGGTCTTCAGGTTGTCTGCGCTCTGGGGGATCACGGTACCGTTCCAGTCGAATTTGTCGCCCATCGCCGGGTTTTTCGGGTCCTTGTAGATCGCGTCCTGCACGTAGCCACGCCCCGTGCTCGACCCCAGGAAGAAGGGTACCTCGCCGTTGATGAACGCCGTCTGATCCTCGTTCATCCCGACATTGACCTGGTAGGCCGTGCCTGCCTTCGCCATGTCTTCCACCACCTGCAAGGCGCCGAGCGCCTGCGGGGTATCGAACTTGGCCTTTTTGTTGTCCGCTGTAATCACGTCGCCGCCGAACGAGAAGACCATCGCGTCGGCCTGGGAGGTATCCACGGAGAAGGGCCAGCCCTTCTTGCCCGCCTTGACTGCCGCCGCCGCCTGCATTTTGAACTCGTCCCAGGTCTTCGCGGGGCCGCTGAAGCCGAGCATCTTGAGCATGTCATTGTTGTACCACATCGTCAGCACGGAGGACGTGAAGGGCGCGGAGAGCACAGCATCCTTGAAATCGCTGTACAGGTTGCGGTCAAGGAAGCCGGGGAAGATGTCCGCGAGGTCGTCCTTGGTCCAGCCGTACTTTTTCGAGTTGATGTACGGTGTCAGGTCGAGCACCGCATCGCCCTGCTGGTAGTTGGCGACATCGTTCTCATAGCCTACGGCGATGTCCGGCACCTGGTTTGCCTGAATCCCGGCGCGCACCTTGGCGGAGACGCCACTGTAGCTGCCGGTGATGCTCTGGGCGTCAATCGTGATGCCGGGGTTGGCGGTCTGGAAGTCGCCGATGATCTTCTTCAGCGCGTCCTCGTTGCCTTTGGTCTGTGTGTGGTAGAAGGTGAGCTTGATCTGCTTGCCCGCGAGGTCGAGCTTATCTACGTCGGCGTTGCCCTGGCCGGCGGTGTTCCCGAACTTGGTGAGGAACACGGACTGCCCGTTGAGGGTCTGCGACGTGCTTGCGGCGGATGTGGCAGCGGGGGCCATCGTCGCGGGAGCCGTGGTCGCGGCGGTGCTACCTTTGGTCGCAGGCACGCTCGTCGCTGCGGCAGTCGGGGCCGTAGTTGCTGCGGTCGTTGCCGCCACTGTCGGAGCCGTGGTTGCGGCAGCAGCAGTCGCGCCGGTGGTCGCCGCCGTTGTTGCTGCGGTAGTCGGGGCCGTGGTCGCGGCGGCTGCCGCTTTGGTCGCGGTCGCAGCTGCGGTCGGAGCAACGGTGGCGGCTGCGGGGGCGGTCGTCGCGGTCTCACCACCGCAGGCGGCGAGGATTGCCGCTGCCGCAGAACCCGCCATGCCCCCAAGCAGCGCGCGGCGACCGATACGTTTACCGAATAGAGAATCGTTCACGATGTACGCTCCTTTTACCGAATCTTGCCGCCCCTCGCCCGATGGAAAGGGGTGATACCTGCACCACGCCAAACTCTGGCCTTAGCCCTTCACCCCGGATGAGGCGACGCCCTCGATCAGTTGCTTTTGCACGAAAAAGTACAGCACCGCGATGGGAATGATCGTGAGCGTCGTTGCCGCCATCAGCAACGGGTAGTTCGTGCCCGCTTCCCCCTGAAACTGCGCCAGCCCGACCTGAATCGGGCGCACTGCGTCGTGCGCGGTGACGATCAGGGGCCAGTTAAAGGCATTCCACGAGCCGAGAAAGCTGAACAGGGCAAGCGTGACGAGCGCCGGCCGCGCGAGGGGCACCGCGATCTTCCAGAGCAGGCCGAAAGGCGTCGCGCCATCAATCACGGCGGCCTCGAATATCTCCTTCGGGATGCTGAGAAAGAACTGCCGCACGAGAAAGATGCCAAACGTGCCCGCCGCCCAGGGCACGATCTGCGCCCAGTAGGTGTCGTACAGGTGGAGGTTTTTGATGATGATGAAGTTCGGGATGAGAATCACATCGTACGGGATCATCAGCGTCGTGAGCAGCAGGGCGAACAGCGCCTGCTTGCCGGGGAAATCGGTGAGCGCAAAGGCATACGCCGCCAGCACCGAGGTGAGCAGGTTGAAGAAGACTGTCATGCCGGCGATGAACAGCGTGTTGAGCAGGTACCGCCCGAAGGGAGCTTGCGCGAGTGCGGCGGGGAAATTGTCGAAGGTCCACGACATCGGGAAGAACGTGGGCGGGTTGTGTAATGCCTCGTTCAGCGTTTTCACGCTCGTAATCACCATCCAGTAAAACGGAAAGAGCGCGGCAAGCACGCAGATAATGAGCACCACATGCGCGATGAGGTTGCGCCGCGCCCGTACCTGCGCCGTGTGCGCGGCGTGCATGTTCGCCGGTCTCGCCGTTTTCGTTGATGAGGACACGGTGGCGCCGGAAGCCGGAGCCGTGCGAACTGCCATATCGCTTAACTCCCGTGCAACTGCCCGCGCATCCCGCGCGCACCGCGACCGCCACGACCACCTGCCGTCCGCTCCCCATCGTCCTTGCGCTCACTCGTGAGGCGCAATTGCAGGAGCGTAATCACGAACAGAATCAGGAACAAGATCATCGCCGTCGCCGCGCCGTAACCGACGCGTCCCACATCCCGGAAGAACTCGTTAAAAATCTGCACCGTAATGACCTTGGCGCCCTCCGGCGCCTGGTCGCCGAACAGGCCATAGACGGCGTTGAAGCTCTGAAATGCTCGCAGGGTGGAAATGATCGAGATGAACACAATCGTCGGTTTGAGGAGCGGGGCGATGATCTGCGTGGCGATCTGCCAGCGGTTCGCGCCGTCCACTTCCGCCGCCTCGACCACCTCGTTCGGCACGTTCGCCAGCCCCGCGAGAAAGACCACGGTGTCGAACCCGACCGCCGCCCAAACGGAGTAGACCATCGTGGAAAAGAGCGGCATGGACGGCCCGCTGAGTACGCCCGTCAGGTGTAAGCCGAACGCGCTGCCGATGATTTCAAACAGCCCACGCGGGTCGAGCAGCCAGCGTTGCGGCCCGATGCCGAACCAGCCGACAAAGGTGTTCATCAGGCCGCGGTCCTGCTGATACATCCATGCCCAGACCTTGGCGATGGCGATGGGCGGCGTGATGTAGGGCAGAAAGAGCATCACGCGGTAGAAGGTGCGCCCCGCGATCGGTCGGAAAAGCAGGATTGCCAGCGCAAGCGCGAGCACGATGCCGATGGGCACCGTGCCGAGCACGTACCAGAGCGTCACCTTCATCGAGTTCCAGAACTCTTCGTCGGTGAACACCTGCCGGTAGTTGCGCAACCCGATATAGCCGAGGTCTTTCACGCCCCACTTGTGGAGGCTGATGAAAAAGCCGTAAAAGATCGGAAAGATGTGAAATAGCGCGAGGATGACCACGGCGGGCAGCACGAGCGCGTATGAAAAGGCGGACAACCGCGCCCGCGCGCCGATGCCCGCACCCGCGCGAGGCGCCGCAACCGCTGTGCGCTGGGCAACTGCGGCCGACGCCAGGGATTGATTGAGGCTTTGCTGCTGGACCATGTAACCGCCCCCTGTTCGCGTCATCTCATGATGCCGTTCGGAGTTGTACCACCCCTTTGTGAGAGCATTGTGATAGCCAACGGCATTCCCGGCAAGCGTTTCGCCGATTGTTCGGATATGATGCGCGGCGTAACGCGCGAGAATCGGGAAGCGAGGCGACGATGACGGATGTGGTGGTAATTGGCGGCGGGGTGATCGGGGCGGCAACGGCATTCCGGCTCGCGCAAGCGGGCGCGCGGGTAACGCTCGTGGAAGCGGGACGGCTCGCGGGGGGCACGTCGGGTTCCTCATTTGCATGGGTCAACGCGAGCGACAAGCCGCCCCTCGCCTATCACCTGCTCAATGTCGCGGGCATGGGCGATCACCTGTTGCTGCAACACGAGTGCGGCGTTGCGCCGTGGTTGCATCTCGATGGCAACATCGAGTGGGCGACGGGTGAGGCAGCAATGGCGGCCCTCGTGGCAAAGACCGCGCGATTACGTGGCTGGGGCTACGCCGCCGAATGGCTCACCCCCGCCGAACTGCGCGCCATTGAGCCGGACATCGCGGTGCCGGGGGAAGTGGAGCGCGTGGTCTTCTATCCCACCGAAGGGTACGTGGATGTGCCCGCGCTTGTCGGCGCGCTGACGACGCGGGCGGAAGCGGCAGGCGCGACGATTCGGACAGGCTTTCCTGTCGCGGCAATCACGCGGGCAGGCGGGCGGGTGACGGGCATAGTTTCGGCGGCGGGCGAACGCATCGCGGCGGACGCGGTGGTCAGTTGCACCGGGCGATGGTCGGCGGAGATCGCCGCGCTCGCGGACGTGCATCTGCCAATGGCGAACACCGTCGGCCTGCTCGCGGTGACGGGCGCCGCGCCCGTTTCGCTGCGGGCGATTATCACTACGGCGGGCGTGAATATCCGCCCGGACGGCGCGGGCCGGTTGCGCCTGCAAGCGACCGAGTTTGACACCACCGTGATGCCGGACACCCCGACCGTGCCCATTCCCCCCGGCGCACACACCGCGCTGGAACGGGCGACGGCAATTTTGCCACGGCTGGCGGGCGTGCCATTAGCCACAGCGTTGATCGGCGTGCGCGCGATTCCCGACGACGGGCACCCGACGGTTGGCCCCGTACCGGGCGTGGAGGGGTTGTACCTCGTTGCCACGCACAGCGGCGTGACGATGGGGCCGCTACTCGGTCGCCTCGTCGCGCGCGAACTGCTCACGGGCGAAGCGGACGCACGCCTCGCCCCCTTTCGGCCCGCGCGCCTCGCCACCCCGCTCGTGACGGTATAAAGGAGCGGTACAGGTCCCTCGCGCGATGTTCGGCGGGAAGGGGAATCAGCCGGGGAAACGCGCGCCGGTCGCTTCGGCAACCGCTTCGTCCGGGGAGAGCGCCGCGCCCGCGTCCCACGCTGCCGTGAACATCGCCAACCCCAGGGTGCGTTGCGCTGTAGCGCGCAATTCGTCCCGCAGTGTTGCCTCGTCCGGTAGCGCGTTGGCCGGTGTCGGGTGCTGCCGCTCCGCCGCCGCGAGCAGCCGCACCGCCCGCTCCCATTCCCCCATTGCCGCCGCGACTCGTGCCAGCCCCGCCAACGACCGCGCCATGCCGGATTGCTCCTGCAATATCCGGTAGTGCGTCAGGCTCTCGATCAGGCTCGCGCGTGCCCGGTCGTACTCGCCTCGTCTTTCGGCGATGTTGCCCACGCTCAGGAGCGCGGTTGCCAGCATCAGGTGGTCGCCCAGCGTGCGCCGGATCGCCAGACTTTCCCCTGCCCAATTATCCGCCCGCTCTGTATCGCCCAACAACAGCGCTGAGAGCGCGAGGTTGTTCAGCGAGAGCGCGATGCCTGTGCGGTCGCCAATCGCGCGCTGAATCGTCAGGCTCTCCTCGTGCAACGGGATCGCACGCGCGTGCTCGCCCTGCCCATTGGCGATAATCGCCAGGTTATTGAGCGCGCGGGCGATGCCACGGGTGTTGCCCAGCGCCCGCTCATGCAGAAGGCTTTCTTCGTGCAGGGCGATGGCGTGTGCGTATTCCCCCTGCATCCATGCAACCAGGCCCAGGTGCTTGAGCGCCTCGGCGATCCGCCCCCGGTCGCCGATGGTGCGCGCAAAAGCCACGCTCTCTTCAAACCACGCGGTCGCCCGCGCGTGTTCCCCCTGCCGGTACGCGATCAGCCCCAATTCGTCGAGCGCGCTCGCGATTCCCGCCGCGTCTCCCCGCGCTCGCTGCAGATGCAGCGCTTCCTCCTGCCATGCTGTGGCATGGGCGTATTCACCGGCAACGCGGACCATCCGGCCTGCCACGGTCAGCGCCTTTGCCCGTACACCCCCTTCGTCCCGCCACTCCGAAACATCGGCGAGCGCCAGCATTGCGTCGAGCCACGCCTGACCTTCGAGCACAAAGCCGCGCGCGTGCCAGAAGTCGCCCAGCGCCCCCGCCAGCCGTAGCCCGCGTTCCACGTCGCCGCGCTCCCGCGCCCATGCGAGCGCAGCGCGCAGGTTGTCGTGCTCCGCCTCTAACCGCGCGAGCCACACACCCTGCGCCTCACCCGCCAGCGCGGGCGCCGCTTCTTCCGCCAGCGCGAGGTAGTACACCGCGTGCCGCGCCCGCAACGCCTCGGCCTCGTCGTGTGCGCGGAGCATTTCCCACCTGGACTGCGTCACATGAGTCTGCACGAATAGTGTCAATGGCGCGTGGCAAGATTTCGTGCCGTCTCTTCGCTGGCATGATGCGACTGACCGAGCCACAG
>JAABUQ010001048.1_pt1 | contig 62363 bp, 58 predicted proteins | sample 5560001 | NCBI WGS metagenome assembly JAABUQ01 (sample SAMN10711888, study PRJNA513371) | rock metagenome | isolation source: Antarctica rocks | place: Antarctica: Victoria Land, Finger Mt nord | collected 2015-12-18
CTCTTCGAGCATGGCATCCTCCGCCGTCGCATTAACATCTTCAGATAATGATGCCAGGGCATTTGCATCGCCAGATAAGGTCGTCGTTGCATACGGACTAGTATATTGAGGTATAATAGGCAGTGGACAGAGGTTAGAGTAGTCGTACGCGCTTGCACTGAAGCTATTTCTTTCGTCAGGCAACTCCTGCGCAGTCCACAGAGCATCATGAAGCTCCTGATTATGCGTCGCCTCCTCATCTGCCTCTATATCCTTCGTAACCTCAGTCTTTGCGACAGTGACCTTCGTGATCGTCGTCTTTGCAGCTTGTTTCGTGGCGTTCGCGATCTTTTTTGCCTCACGCTCTTGCTTCTTTGCAGCGGCGATCGCTTTTCTTGCGACAAAGACCTCTTTTCTAGTCTTATCTTGACTTCTCTTTTTAGACCTCTTTGCAGCGCGTGTAGCCTCTGTAGCCTTCTTCTTTGCTGCCTTTAAGGCGTCTGCGACAAGCTTTTTTGCCACTCGTTGAACCTCTTGCTTTGCTTTGGCGACGGCGAGCTCCGCTATTCGTTGCGCACGCATAGATACCATAGCTTTGCAATCCCTTGCCATTACTGGTCCAATAACATTGTTGGCGACGACAATGCCACGCTGTTGACGACGCTCTTTGCGTGCGACTGTTGCAGTTGAGCACTCGTTTAAATCCTTCTCAATAAGCTTTAGAGTATCTGTTTGCTTCTCTACTCTTCTTAACAAGCGAAACAATAGATCTAAATGCACATTGAAGGTGCCCTCTTCGTCGTAAAAGTCACGAATGTGGTTGATAACTTTCTTAATCGATTCTGGTCCTTGCGACGTTCTTATAAAGCACTCATTAGGATTCTGTGGCGATGGCGTAATTGTTGATCCTTTGGCAGCTTGTTTGGCAGCGAACTTCGCCCTTAATGGATCTATAACAACGGCAGGGTTAAAAGGCACAATACCAGTTCGTGCAAAGGCGTGTCGTAGGGTCGTCGACTTGAAAGTTGCAACCCAAAATGCTTGAAAGGCGGCGAAGAATTCCATGCGATCAAATTTGTCGTCGCCGCGACGAACGGCACGATCAATTGCTCGATCGTGATGTGATTTGTAGGTTTGAAAGACACCCACATCTAATGGTTGCGTTATATGCGTAGAATGAGGAGGAAGCTTAAAGAGGATGATGTCGTTGTTGGTCGCTAGATCGAGGAACTCTAGAGTCATGTGAGATTCAAAGCCATCGATAATTAAGAGGATTTATCGTCTTTTGCGCTTGTCGCGAGTGCACCTAATAAAATGATGAAGCCAATCAATGGCAAGATTATCATTAGAGTACCCAGTATCGCTAGTATTAAATAGCGTATCGTCGTCGATGTCGTTCGCGGTCCACCTAGCTAGGATATTTATCCCCTTAGTAATGATCATAGGCGAAATAGACTCGTCGGCGGCACTAGTAGCCTCTGCGACAGTAATGTAGTCGCGGTTTTCAGGATCTGCCATCTGTAGCACGCCTCTAAGACTTCTGGTAACGACGATGTGTGCCCTTTCGCAGTCTATACGAAAGCCTGTTTCGTTCATATTCTAGTGATTCTCAATTTGTATGCCCTTTTCGTTCACCACGCTCTTCAGCTTTCTAAAGTAAAGCTTTAGTATCTCTATATTTGATGAGGCGTCCTTGCGAGCAACAGCAATAGGCGTTTGACGGCGAGTTCTGAGCTCAGGATGCCTATTGTAGAAGCGCCGGAATCAATGCTGACCTACAGGATTAGCATCGAATGGAAGGAGGCGATTGGCGACGTCAACGACAAGGCCTATAGTCAATGACATGTTCATGTCATCTAGGCGAATGATGTAGTCGACGATCACTTGTTCTTGTGCATTTGTATGTCGTTTGCAGGTAGGAAAGCGTGTCGATTTCGAGGACATGTCGTTAAGGCGATTTCGCAGATTCTGCCAATTGCATCCAAATTCGCGTGCGCACAAGGCGATGTTGGTATACTCACCGTCCTGGAAGGCTTCGTAGGCCTGCATGACGCGTGATTCGCGCTCTTCATAGCTTAATTGAAGCATGGTGGTGGTGGTGGATAATTAATTAGGTGGTTTAATAAAATCTGGTAGAAAATCATTAATGCAGGTGATATATTAACCTAGGTGGCACCCGCCGAGGGACGAGGCGGTGAGGGACGAATTTAGTTACTAACCCGCGATTAGTACTATTTGCACCTTCGGAACAAATAGGACTACTGGGGGTACTACTTGAATCCAAACAGGCCCTTATGGACACGTCGTGCCGACGAAGCTACCGTTAACGAGTCTGCACTCTGCAGACTTGATGCAAGCCACCATCCGGATCTCGCGATCTCGATGCGCAGCATACCCTTCCGGCCCAATGCTTCGCTTCTTCCTCTTCACCAAAACATACTCCCTACTTCGACCTCGATCATATTGAAGCCGAAGAAGCGCACCACGACATGGTCCTTCACGGCAGTCAACAACGGCTCCACGATCTTTAAATCAACTATGATCTGACTTCTATCCCATGCGGTATGCTACTAGTACTCTGTGTAGTGTGTACTCACCGCTGGTTTGCACGCCTTACAGCACCGGCTTCAAACTAGACTGGCGGAAGCTATCTCTTCATCCCCCCGCTGCAAGTGTGTCTCGGTTCGCCCTATCCCTTCAGACCTCGATCACGTCGAGATCCTCCCCTCCTGGGATAGTCACCCCAATCAGAGCAACTCATGGGCCACTACCGCTAGAGACTGGTCTGCAATGATCGAGTAGCCCAGCATGGGAGGAGAATATCTACGATCCAGTGAGCACATACGCCTTTGTCGCAGGCTCCTTCGCAAAATCCTCGACTCTCGAGTCTTTCAGCTCCTATTGGCCGAACGGCAGCCGCCGATTCACCTATAGCACCCACATTAATTCTCCGCGACGACTGATCTTCAGAGCCTCGACGAGTTCGGCCGAGAAGAACTAGAGAGACGTCCATAATAGCTTCGGCACTTCGATTATCTCGCACAGTATGCAGATATACCCACTAGAAGCACACGAGAATGTTCAGCCTCGTCGCACAGATATTATTGTCGTCATATGGCCAACTACAAACGATGGTCAATGAGTCTCTGCTCTTGACCGAGAAGGACGGCAAGGAGGGTCCAGCGCTCGGACGATGCAACTATCCATCCCCGGCGGACGTTCGGGAGAAGAACGCATGGCTTGCCTTGCTGCAGCACAGTCGCAGTATCAAGAATCTCAACAACGCCAGCGCTGGCCATGACACTCTCTTGTCCCCGCGATCAAATGCACGCTGATTAGCCACAGAGACTGTCCGATATGCCAAGATTTCTCCCGAGCTGCCGAGATGCAAGGGTTGGCATCCCTGTTCAGGGTTTTGCGTCCATCAGATCCCAGCATGAATTAAGTCATTCGCATTGAGGATATATCCACTCCCTTTCCCCTATCTTCTCTCTCAAAGTATGAAGAAGCCTGCTGTTACTTTCCAGCAGATGGGCCTCATCTGTGAAGCCCGCATACCCGTCGTTTCTCTTGAAACTAACTCGCGCTTTGGTATTCTGGCTGTGCCTGTCCTACTTGTGCAATTAGTGGTGAGGATTCTTCTTGTAAGACACCTTCTGTCATCCCCTCGTACATGTCAAATAGCTCCTTTATTCCACTTAGATCGGGCTATTGCAGCGCTATTTCACTTTCCTGAATTTCCATTTTGTGTAGCAATCAGACCTCGGCCGAAAAGCGTGGAGCCGTTGCCCCGGGTCGCTCTTTTCCTTATGAATGAGCTTCGATCCTCATCCTTGATCCAGGAAGAGCCAAGAACGAACCGCAGACTCTGTGGCTTTCCCGACATCGTAAATCACGGTATTCGTGCCCCTATGTGTCACAAAGAGTGTGCTGAACAACGTCCACAGAAGCTACACCCAGACGCTTACACTCCGAGCACTCTCAGAAAAGCTGCTATATACAGACTTGCCCATCATGTGTGTTAAGGTCGAACACAAATACAGCTGCGGTCATTCCGAGACCCAAAAGGCACCGTGTGCCGACTCTAAGGCCGGCGGCTGTAAGGGCGAGTCGAAGAGAACCGTCCAGCACGCAGGAAAGTGCCCTACCAAATGCCGTGGATAGTACGTCTTCCTCATCGTGCGGGTTCGATTGTAGAAGGCTGACCTTTCTGATAGACATCGACCAATGTGTATTGGGTGCGCGAGGGGCCGTAGGCCCAGGACCACTGTTGCATGTCCAAACGGAAACTTTTTCATATACGACCTTATTTTGCAATATCGCCTTGGTCATTCGTTTCATCAAGCATAGATACTGTTTGCGCGAGCATTCTTGGCGCTGGCTTCTAGATACCCCTTGGGCACGCAATGAGTGGGATTGGGCAAAGCACACGATAGAACCAGGCTCATCAGGTTTCTGAGACAGATTTTCTAAGATGCGGGTACTCTAATGGAGTGGCGACCGATCGGCTTCAGGCATTTTCATTGATTTTACCCAGCACGATGGGTCTTTTGATATGGAATAGCCCTTGCACTAATCGCTAACTCGGACTGTTCTGTTATTTCATTGCATATCCCCCATATACACATATATTCTTCTTCGCACCTTTTCATGCGGCCTGGGCGTAAACTTTCAAGTTACACCCGCTCGGCTCTCGGGTCATCACTCAGCGTATGACAAGATTATCAGGGTAATACTAGATCTCGTCGCATATGCACTGCCGGATTCCGTGCATGATGCAGGCTATCGGAACTGCGACCGCTATGCGGGACTCAAAGCCTAAATAGAGCCTTTCAAAGGATCGGTCTGGCTCTAGTGCTTGAAGCGGGAGTTTCGATGGCGATGTCGGACTTGTACCGTATCCACCTCAACATTTCGCCAACATGAGAACTCAAATGACGTGTCCTAGAGGTAGGGAAACACACGGCATTCGGAGCGATTCCAACATCTAAGCCGTCCCCACTACATCAGTCAGCGATACAAGATCTGCGGCATCCTGCAGCGGGTCTCGGTCCTTCCCGTGACTGAACCAGGTAAACATCGAGCTCAACGGTGCGGCAAGAGGCAGGGTGACGAGTCTGTGTGAGGGACGCCGGCGTAGGGAAACCTTTACTTGTTTGAGCAGGTTACACAAGGAGGACCTTGGCAGCTTATATGCGTATTCGCAAGTTATCTGATCGGGAGATTTCGGGATGATGAAGCTTGAAGACGGCTCAGAATGCCCTACAACGGGTCCTCAGTACCGGCTGCTCTCTCCGACATGAGACCTACTTTACTTTATTGAAGAAGTGTGAGCTCGGAGTCCGGGTCACCAGTTGTGCTACCTCTTGTTCTACCGAGTTGTGCTCCGGACCATCATTCGATGTTTGAATAAGAGCTGACCCGGAACACACCATTCAAAATATCAAGGCAACGAACATCCTGCCATCACCAATCACAGACCGTCTCGAGAATTCTCTGCGCGGACGTGGACATCGTAGTTCGTCTTTCTTGACTTCCGGCGTATACCGCAGTGGGATAAACTCAAAGCTGATACAACAATTACAAGACCTCCCTCAACCCTGCGACTGATATATCATAAGACTTGACATGTGCCAATTGCTGTGAATGTATCATTGCTAGGATCACATCTGTCGAAGAGTATTAGGACGGTCCCTGAAATCAGATCTTCGTGGTCGATGACTTCTTTATATCCAAATCGTAAATCGATGCCTGTATCTTGGCATTCAGCAGCTCTAGGGTCAATAAAAGGCTACGGAGATACCTGCCGGAGTTTAGCATAGGTAAGCCATTCTACTCTTGCAACATCCTCCATTTCCTCACACACTTATGATGTGATGTCGATAGACATTGACTGGGACAGTCTCACTACCGGCACAGAGGGCATCGCCCTCGCGGAAACGATCAGGCTCTTCGTTGACGACAAATTCCAACAAATCCACTTGCCCGGCTTCATACGTTCGGTACACGTCCACTCTTTCGACTTCGGCCAAGAGTGTCCTGTCGTGGAGCTGAAGGATATTAGTGATCCACTACCGGACTTTTATGAAAATGACAGCGACAGCGGCGAAGATGATGAAGTTGACGATATTGAGCCCACCATCGAACCTTTGAGGCATACACAAGGCTCGAATGGCCACACACATAATGGAGCGCTTCCTGCCAAGCGCCCAACGTATATCGATACTCGAACGCAAGGCTCAAGACCCAGTGGTCTAGCAGACTCCGGCGCGAGCTCATTTCTCCCTCGCGTTGGTACACCGGGCATGCCAGGTGGTTCTTCTAACCTGAGCTACTTTCATCTACCTCTCAGCGCTGGTTACTCCGGCTCACAAACACCATTAGCAACTGTAGCAGGAGGAGGTGCATTCGCAGCATGGCCTGATCATCACTTCTCTATTCCTACAACCTTCTCAAGGCCACAATCCCCACACCGCCAATTACCATCCTACGCCGACCCCTCGACTCGACCTTCGACATCAGACTCCTACCGTCCCTCTTCACGGTCGACCACTCAGCCTGAGGACGCCACTTCACTGAAGCATGGCGAACATGCCTCGTCCCCGTCCACACCCTCGCCCCTCGACACCCAGATAACTATGCACATTACCTATACTGGAAGCGTCTCACTGTCCATTACAGCTTCGCTCCTGCTCGACTACCCTATGTCTTCATTCGCCTCGATCCCTCTTAAGCTCTCCATTACAGGCCTAAGCTTCGACGGTGTCGCCCTACTTGCCTATTTCCGGAAAAGAGCCCACTTCTGCTTCTTGGGGGCAGAGGACGCGCAGATACTCGTTGGTGCTGAGGCCACGAGCCAAGGAGGTGGCCTTGCGAGTGCTGCCGCGACTACAAGAGGGAGAGATAAGCTTGGAGGCTTGATCAAAGAAATCAGGGTTGAGAGTGAGATTGGCAAGCGGGAAGGTGGCAAGCAAAGCTTGAAGAATGTGGGAAAAGTGGAGAAATTTGTGGTCGAGCAGGTCAGGCGGATTTTTGAGGAAGAGTTCGTGTGGCCGAGTTGGTGGACGTTTCTGGTGTAAAGCGGACATCCACCTTTGGCTTGATTTACTTAATAAGAGAAAGTGCTTTGTAGACTGGCCCCTTCTATGACCAACCACAGAGATTAGAGTACACGAAGCACAAGACTGGGATACTCTTGGAGTGATCTACAGCATTAGGTGGTGAGGCGCACAGGGACCCTGCTAAGTACTAGTTCCTCGGTTGACTGTGCTCTCTCACTTCTCTCCTACCCTCATTGCGCAAGATAAGTTCTGTTCTACACTAGGCATATCGAACAATCACTGTCCGACCAGCAAGCCTGCCGAGCTTCTTCTCACACAACTGATTCTGGCGCCTCCCAGGATGTCATTGGCACTCAACCTCGGCACGGATCCACTGACTGGATGCGCCATTATGAGCGAAGATATAGCAATCAGCATCCATCATTCCACCAATAACCCAATTTACCCTTCTCATCGTCAAGGGGTTTGCTTGGCTCTCAACGAGGTCGGAAGGCGGACAAAGCGAGGCTTCGTGTACTGGATCGAGGACGACCAACACATCGAGTGGCAGCTTAATGCCCCGGCCTTATTCTACATTCCCTACGAATGGACCGAGAAGGATTGCAAGGAGTTTGACGACGATCCACACGAGCTTCGAGTTCGCTCGGCCCGTGCGACTGCTCGTACGGCGCCCATGAGCCCAGTGCTCGCGGTAGATCTGAAGGTTGAGGGGAAGGCCGACCGGCGCAGGAGTCACGGGCTATGTAAGTTCACGAAGATTCTGCTTTCACAGGACACAGCATAAGATTGTGTACCACTGGCTGTGGGCTTCAGTCCTATGATACGCAGAGTACGCTTCTTTAGCTATCACCGCCATCCCAAGAGGACATCGTGCATCTTCCAAGCAACTACAGCTTTCAGCGAACCCTTCAGTGCGACCATGTGCACCACTCGCCATTGAACATTCGGAATTCGAAGATATCATGCATCTGACCTCTGAAGACGCTCTCCTCACGGAGACAGATAAGTACTAACATTTGACAATTGTGCTAGGTATTTAGCATCCTCACGAAAGGCGAGGTGTGCTCCTATACTACTCAAAGACCCGCAACGGCGGTGTCAGTGACGTTCCTCATATATGCGCCTGGAGAGAGTGGCAGCGATACGGGGGAGGAGCTAAGGGCCAAATGACCCCAGCACACAGGAGAACATAGCTCAATGCGTCGGTGCAGACGAGCAATGAGGCAGTCATGGAAACACTGGCGGACTTGTGGACAAACGACGAACAAGGGGCAGACGTCCCTCTTTCACCACTCCGCTCCCAAACGCTTCAACCAGACCGTGGGGACAACTATACTCCGGATAGCAGCGAGGAGTCTCAGGTTGAAGATGACGAAGATTCTATCGAGACGTCTCCGCTGGGCGGTGTGTTGCGCAGGGTGAAGGAAGAAGACTGAAAAGGGGCGGAGTGGCAGAGTAAGAGGCTTCTTTGGTTTTTCATTCCCCTTGCAATGCTCTCCTTTACTTCAAGGCTTGTCTCTAAAGATTTTGCATCAGCGCATAGGTAGGGGCGGAACTCGAAGCTCGCGCTCACCAAGGGCCAAACAATATTGTCATGACTGCCACACTTCGTCGAAGCCTCCCTCTGATTGAGTATTCCAAGGTTATAAGATCTATCTCCGGCACGCCGGCAGTTTTCAAGATAAGCTTTCCGGCCCTTGTCGACCTTCCCGCTCTTGCTTTGCCCCAAAGCAGAATAGGCATCATGACCGGAGACAAAAGGGAAGAGAATGAAACTTGCGTCATACCACGATCTCAACGTTGACCCGAACTTCAATCTTTCGCGCTATAGTACCCCAACCGTGGCATAGCGCCCGATCTTGGGGGCGTCACAGTTTTCGGTCATGGCTTCTCTTCCTTCATCTTTGCCTGTCTGTCTTCCCTACATCTTTACAACTCTGCGCTGTTCCTTTGGTTATGCAGTCATTCCTCCAGTATCGCCGCTTCGGCCGCCATGTCGAGGCCCAGTACAAACGGGATCAAGAGAAAGCAAAGGTCTTGGGCCCTGACAGCAATGACACATCAGGAACCGCTTCACCATCTTCCTCCGCCACGGATGCAAGAGACTCCGAAAGGGCAGAACAGTTTAACAGGGAAGATGGCGACCCTTTGCACACAACAGCCACGGATCCGATACCTGCCGACGAGGCTTTCGAGAATGCCGGGATGGGGCGACGCTCATTGAGCAGGTCACTAACTGCTCAAAGGAGCATTGGCACGGTTTTGGGCATGACGTTGACAGGAATTGACGTACGCCGAAGAAGAACGAAAGAAGGGGGTGGGGCAGGAGATGTCTTCGTTGTTGGGTACGAAGGGGAGAGGGACGACATGGATCCACATAACTGGAGTCGGTGGACAAGAATTGGAGCAACGTAAGCAGTATAGCAGAGGATTGGGAGGTTGAGCATCCAGCTGACGGACTCGTAGCGTTAACATTGCTGGCATTGGGTGGGTAGTTGGGTTTGCTTCCAGTGTCGACTCGGCAGCTCTTCCGCAAGCGGCAAAGGAATTTGGTGTTAGCGAGGTTACTGAGTCGTTGGCAACGGGTCTGTTTCTGATAGGATTTGGGTGCGGTACGTCTCTGCTTTTCTTTCAGTCAAAACCAAAATCTGTACGATTTTCTCGACTCAATGTAGCATGACTCTCTCGCTTTCACGAGTTCACGGACTGGCGGTTTTGCGGTCTGGATCGTGGCAGAAGAGTCGGCATCGGGCCATGTCGTTGACAGCGAAGTGCCAATGTCCCGTCCATCCTAAGGAAGAGCCGCACGGCGATCGTCAATCATCACTGCCTCTGATGTACTCTCGCTTATAGACAGTAGGAGCTCTCCTTGCAGGACCGATCTCCGAAACTATCGGCCGCAATCCGGTCTATATCGCCACACTGTCCCTCTACATGATCTTTATCATGGCCTCCGCTCTCGCGCCTAACATCGGCGCCCAACTCGCTTTCCGCTTCATAGCTGGCTGTTTCGCTTCCACTCCTCTGACCTGCGCCGGCGGGTCCATCTCCGATCTCTGGAGCCCCATGGAGCGCGTCTACGCCTTCCCCGTCTTCGCCACCGCTGCCTTCATGGGCCCCATTTGTGGCCCCGTAGTCGGCGGCTTCATCGGCGAATCCTCCCTCGTCTCCTGGCGCTGGACCGAATGGATCACCCTCATCATCTCCGCCCTCGTCCTCTTCCTCGTCGTCCTCTTCCAGCCCGAAACCTACGCCCCGATCCTCCTACAATGGAAAGCCCACCACCTCCGACACCTCACTTCCGACGACCGCTATCGCGCAGAAGTGGAAGTTCGGCACGAAACCTTCCTGCACCGCCTCACGCATGCGCTCTACCGCCCTTTCATCCTCACCTTCCGCGAACCCATCATCATGCTCATCGCACTGTACCTGACCGTCATATACATCATCCTCTTCACCTTCCTGGACGGCTACACCTTCATTTTCACCAAGACGTACGGCTTCTCGGAGGGCATCACCGGCCTCTCCTTCCTCGGCATCGGCCTCGGCCTCTGCCTCGCCTGTCTCCTCGTGCCCCTCATCCATACCTGGGCCAAGCGCGACCTCGCCACCATCCAGCAGGAAGGCGGAGATCGCCTGCCCCCCGAGTTCCGTCTCTGGTTCGCCATGCTCGGCGCCCCAGCGATACCGATCGCCATGTTCTGGATGGGATGGACGGCGGATGCGCGGATCAGCTATTGGAGTCCCTTGGCGAGCAGCGTGCTGTTCGGGTATGGCATCCTGTGCGTGTTTATTAGTAGCTATCAGTATATCATTGATAGCTATGAGGGGTATGCAGCGAGTGCGTTGGCGAGCGTGACGTTGATACGGTATACTGCTGCTGGGTACGTTCCCTCTCCCTTTTCTTTCCGCCTTTTGCTCGTCTTCCACCTTTCCGCGTTTATCTGACTTCAGGCAATATACTAATCTTCGGGTTAGAGGCATGGTCGAAGTCGCCATCCCCTTCTACAGAAAACTCGGTGTGCACTACGCCCTCACCATCCTTGGCGCTGTCAGTGCCCTTATGGTGCCTGTGCCGTATCTCTTCTATATCTATGGGAAGAGCATCAGGGTCCGGAGTAAATACGCCGTGGCATAACGACTTCCTTCTTCTTGGTTAGAAACAAAGGATGGTAAATACGCCGTGGCATAAATAAATTTATTGCTTTCTGGAATATAGAAAGGATAATATATATAGATATAGACGGAGAAACGGGGCATAGCGAGGGCGTTGGCTTGGGATTGATGCATATTTGAATAAAAGCCCTACTGTTGGATACAGAAAAAAGGTGTCAATGCTGATCAGAAAACCTCTTTCTTGCTACCTTGGACGGGCGCATGGCTCGGAGGAGAAAGAGGGCGTCAAGGGCGAGGCAAAAGTGTTTGGCTTTTTTTTTTAGAATGGACTGCGGTTTGACGGACGGGAGGGTTTGGACGATGAGATTGGCTTTGTCAGTGGGTGGGGATTGGGGAGAATGGAGGACAAGAATGAAGGGAAAGGGGTAGGGAAGAGGATGAGCGCTTGTGTCGCTGTGTCAGTCGTGGAATTCTCACGGAGTAGTATCTGAATTCAACAAGTTTGTAACAGCTGTCATTGGGGATACAATTTTTGCTGCGATACCGTTGGGGATGTTGGGTGTTGGAGCGGTGAATGTGAAGGGAAACGGATGCAGCTTGCAAGATAAGGATCAGAGATCAAGGTTCCGTGCACTCTGTTCTGATTTCAATAGATTGTTACGGCTCGCTTGTAGACGCTGGAAGGGTGGAGGTTGAGATAGGAGAAAGAGATAGTAGAGAAAAGAGAGTAAATATGAATAGCGCTTGGATAACTCCGTCAGTCGTGGATTTTTTAGAAGAATATTTTATTCCAATATGTTCACATAACCTTTCATTGGAGATACGGATGTTACTGCGATATCGTCGAGTCTTTGAGCAGCATATCTGGGGGAAGACGGACCCACCCAGCCAAAACAGTCAGATCAGAGAGATCAAGGTCCAATCCACTCCATCTTGATCCCTATAGTCCCCCACGGCCCATTCATCGTCGCCTCATACATCTCGCTAAACCCCTGCCTCGCCCTCGCCTCGATCCACTCCATAAACGCCATCGCCATGCTCTTCACGGCCAGGTTGGAAGCTGGGAGCTGCGGGGAGAATGTCAGGCTGAGGTGTTTCGTCTTGTAGGCAAAGGCTTGCTTGAAGACCTGGGCGGTCGATGGCGAGGAGGGGCGAGTGTTCATGCGGCGCCAGATGGCAGTGTACCAGAGGGAGAGAGCGGTGGCGCTGATTTGGATGGGCATGATGGCGGTGGAGGTGGTAAAGTGGAGGGTGTACCCGTTGCGGAGCGTGTGTTGGGCGCGGGGGGTGAGGGCTGACGAGGGATCTGGTGGTGGGGAGTGGGGCGGCGGGATGGTGATGGCAGTGATAGGCGAGGAAACAAGGGTGAGGAGGAGGAGGAAAGAGAGGATGAGGCTGAGGAGGGCTCGTGGGTGGTGCATTGTGGTCCCCATATTTGGAGCAATGGTTGAGAAAACTGACGCGTCGGAGTGATGGCAGCAGACGGATTGGATCGACCTTAAGTTATCTCTGCATTTCATGCGGGGAGGATGCAAGTTCGCATGTCGGGTGTTTCGCTTGACGTAAAGGTATTGCGGATGTGATGGCTTTGCGCCTGTAGCGACGCTTAGACCGAGAAGGAGGTTGAACTCCCTCAATTCGAGTAGTTTCGCCGCTAGACCTTGGATGGAGTCCGGGTTACTGAGTATTGTTCTTCGTTGTAGACAGCATCCCCCAACCCAACTTATTGAACGCAAATCTCATTCCTATATCAACAGCACTACGGATCGGTGGCGACATTGCCGATTTGGAAGCCCGTGCAATTGTTCGGTGCCCAGTCCAAGGCGATCCACTAGACAGAACAGCCATATCGAAGGACGTCCGTCAGTGCATTCACAGTGCTGGCCACGAACTGGTCGGTAGGATTGGCTCAAATTCATCGCCATCCCCAGACTCCCCACCAGCATCGAACTTTATCTCTGCCATGGCCGGTATCATCTCCCCAGTCTTCGGTCCCCAATTCTTCTCCACTATCTAGAAGCGCCAGGCCTCCGTCGGCCATCCTCTTCTTGAATTCCTCTACCTCGGGTACATATACCTCCCGCAAAGGTAGCTCAATCACGACACGTGACGTCGGGTGCTCATTGAGGTACTTGAATATCGTATCAACGAGCCAAGCAGGATGTAGGGGCGAGTAGAGTGGATCGGAGGCCAGAATGAGATCAAAGCGACGATCCAGGCTTGCAGCGGATGGCTCCGACCAGTCGAGTCCGCCTACGCTAGGAGACTTACCTTTCGAGAAGAGAGCTTCATTCGTTCTGACATTAGCCTCCAGGTTTGACACAATGGCTTCCAGATCAGTAAGGTGTACAGATGCGACTGGAAACACCGCTGCGGCAGCAATGCCGAGTAAACCTGTCCCAGAGCCAAGTTCAAGTATACGCGGAGGATCTGTAGATGAAGGGCGCCAGATCGAAGGCAGAAGCTGTTTGAGAGAGGGCAAGCGGCGAGCGAGGAGATACGAGGCGAGCCAAGTCTTGTGACCTAAATTGTCAGCCGTAAGGGAAGGCTCCCTGAGGCGTATATGGATTTGAGGTGCATTAGGTAAGTATCCTGGAATTGTGAATGTGCGAGTGAGAGTCGGCTGAGCTATGTAAGAATCAGTCAGTATGGGATATGACTTGGTATGCCACAGAATTTGAAGTAGAATTTCCCACTAGCGCGTGACAAGAACGGAGACTCCAAAGCGGAGAGCGAGGAATAATTGAGAGAATCAACGAGCTCACCTGTCCGACCCGCTCGCTGAGCCAGCCTAGCACTAGCAGCCTTGTATACCCGCTCTCTATCATCCTCATCTTCGATCCACAAGAGAGAGCTCGATATAATTCCCGTCAAGTATTTCGGTACACCATCCTCGTCGACTCGAACACGTCCCACTTCCCCTTCCGTCGAAGCCTGATCTTGACCCACATCCCATGAGAAAGGCTTGGTCTTCAGTCGGTCGAGGGTGGACAGTAGGGTCAGCGCTGAAGGCCGTGTGTATATTTGAGGGAGGTCAAGGACTGCGGAGGGGAGGCTTGTCTTAGTGTCAGCTCTTCATAGCCTGGGCTTGTGGATTGGGAGTCGTACCATGTAGCACTCGCTCTTCAAGTCTTTCTTGTTGTGCAGCGTACATCGGGATCGTCGTTGCTGTGAATGGTGGGGAAGTGTGACCATCAACGGTCGTCGGCCTTGAGCCTGTCACCTCAAAATATTCAAATTCGACCAGTGCCCCTCGCGTATGTCAACGCGACGACCTTCACTGGCCAAATTCCAGCGGGCAGATTGTGCGAGAGTACTTCATCTACACTCTTCCCGATGATTGAAGGTTCACAATCAACGGTGGTGGAGTTGCTCAGGGTTTTGTGGTGTCGGAGCTGAAGTTCAGACGAAGATAGCTCGACGGATTTGTGATATTTAGCGCTTTCACAACGGTTGTCGCCCCTTGGCCTTATTTTTAGATCCCCGACCCCAACTTCTGACAAGACGATTTTGGTCAACTTTCGCATTTCTTGATTTATTACTATCAAAAACTCACGTTTGATAGAGTGAACTTTGCGCTTTCTAAAACTGCTTTGCTTATAAATTTTGATCAAGAATTGCTAAAGCTATAGAAACTGCAAAGTTCGTTGACATGTAAAAAGTTCAAGTCGATCTTTGTTTTTGAGAGACGCTTCGGAACACAAAAACTTTGCAATTAGATAACTTTCTCAATGTTAGCTCAAACTCTATCAAAGTTGTGCTATTGAGAGCGCAAAGATTATTCTATCAAGCGTAAGATTTTGATAGTGATAAATCAAGAAATGCGAAAGTTGATCAAAAGCATCTTGTCAAAAGTTGGGGTCGAGGATCTAAAAATAAGGTCAAGGGGCGACAACCGTTGTGAAAGCGCTAAATTATTCTTGAAGAGGCTTGGCTTCAGGGTCCGCTTCAAGCGAGCGGCGATTGGCGACTGCCCCTCCTGCCCCACGTTCCGCTCTCCGTTGACCTTACACTTTCACATGTGTAAAGTAAATCATCTTTCTTCTCCTCTTGCATATATACTCGTACATATACGTAGATATATTTCCTAACACATCCTCCACCATGGTCCTCGGCCTCCTCGCCCTCGCGGCCCTCCCCACCACCATCGGCATCGCCGAAGGCATCTCCTCCCGCAACAAAGACAAAACCGCCGCCGCCGACGCCGAGCAGATGCGCAAATTCACCCTCTCCTGCTACTGCGACACCCCTAGCCGCAAGCGTTCCGAGATCCACACCGGCTGCGTCGTGCTCCGCAACCAGCAGCTCTACATCGCCCTTTCCCCGCCCGTCGACTCCTTCCCCTTCACGGGCTTCTACATCGCGTACCCGGACCCCGCACGCACGCCCGTGCAGCTGGGGCTCGTCACGTATGTCTCGGATGAGCTGCCGGCGCTGAATTGGGTGTATGTGGATAAGGAGACAAGGCAGTTGAGGTATGGGAATCGTACGATGAGTATTGCGCATGAGGTTGGGCCGTGGGGGTTTGAGGCTGGGGAGGAGGGGGGGGCGGGGGGGTTGACGTTTGATGGGGTGGAGGGGGCGGTGGCGGTGGAGACGGAGGAGGGGTGGGAAGTTAGGTGGGAGGATGGGGAGGGCAAGGTTGGGGATGTTGGGGGGAGGAGGGTGTTGAGTGTGAGTTTGGAAAGGAGATTCGTTGAAGAGCCGAAGGGCAAAGAGGATGGAGATGCGGGGAAGGCGGCGGAGAAGAAGCCGGCTGCGAAGACGAGTGGGAGATTCGAGGTCACGAGTACGACGGTGCAGAAGGAGAAAGGGAGCAACAAGCCGGCAACGAAGACAGAGAGTAAGATTGAGTTGTCGAGGAGTACGAAGACGATGGAGGAGGAAGATAAAATGTGGTACTTGGATCACGATTTCCCACCGCCATCTCCCTTCGAGATTACCATATCGAAAACGCAAATCCCATTGAGTTGGACACTAGCGGACATCCCTCCGAGCTGGACCTATGCAAAGGACTGCCCCTAGGCAGGCGACTATAATACCTCCGGACTGACATGAGACTTGTCATGCGAGCGCCCTCAGCTCGAAAGTCAGTTGAGCTGATTGAAACACGGAGACGGTTGGTCTGATCTCGACTCATGGCCACAAGCGGACGCTTGCCTGCCTGACGTACTGGAATGCCGCTTGCTCGGCTCCCTGCGGTTCCATGCCGGAAACAGGTATTCTCCACTTGTCACGTTGAGTCGCCGTAGAGATCTTTGCGGCTTTGGGGAACTTAGACGATGGATGTAGGCGAAGCCCAAGAAACTGTGAAAGAAAGGACGGATGGCACTGGAGCAGTGCTGGATGCGTAAGTGGGTATAGAGATTAGGTGGAGTTGTGGCGTGATACTCGGCAAGCGAACGAAAGGAGTAAGAGCAAGGAGTCTATATGTCTACATGCAATGCGTCTATACAAATCTCCCCACCTCAGAACTTGTAAACCTGTTCTTTCGAGTACCCCAGCGCCTTCAGTATCCCCAACAGCTCTCCCTGATCCGACGGACTCGGCTTGCTCCCACTGATACTCTTATACATTCCCGGCGGCCCACACACAAAGATCTTAATATTCCCCTCCTTCGGCTCCGGCAGCACCGTCTTCAGCAGCTCCTCGCTTATATACCCCTTCCCCTGCGTCCACCCCTCGCTCGGCTGATCCAACATATAAAACGCCTTAAACCGCTGCGGATACGTATTCTCCAGCTCCTCAAACTCATGCTTCAGAAGTATATCCTCCTCCTTGACGTTGCCGAACACGAGCGTGACTTTCGTCCTGTCGTCGGGATTCTTGAAGATGGCCCGGCAGAGCTGGTACATGGGCGTGATGCCGGTGCCGCCGGCGATGAGCGCGATGTGGTCGTGCTTGTTCTCGGACCAGGGGTATTTGGGGAGGGGGCCTTTCATGTCGAGGCGTTGGCCGGGGGTCATGCTGTGGAAATGTTCGGACATGGGGCCGTTGGGGTAGCGCTTGATTATGAAGTCGAGGTGGCCGCGGACGTCTTCGTCGCTGACGGGGGTGTAGGGACGTAGGACGGGCTGTGAAGATGTCAATTCGCTATTAGCAGGCGACAAAAACAGGTCATCATACCTTCTCCATCTCAGGGCCCTTGTACTTTGTGAGCAGTGCAGCTACAGCGGCGTCAGCAAGTCATTAAAAACTTAATTCATGATACGCACAAGCAATATGTAGTCCCGAGACATCATCCTTCTCCGGTAGCGCAAATCGGTATTTCTTCGTGTTGTAGTTGATCTCCTCCACCTTCTCGAGCATCAGGCTAATGAAACCCTGGTCTCCACCCTTGAACGCCGCGTTGCCTGGCTTCCCCTTGTTTTGGGCATCCGAGTCGTCCTTGTGCTCGGCTGGACCCGGAAGCTTCTTGCCTGTACTTCTCGGGCCTGACTGGTATCTCAAGATGGCGAATCCCCCAAAGGCTGCGACGGCGCTGCCGCCGAGTATGTAGGTCCAGGTACTACGGCCTGGGGAGCCCTCGGTGGCATAGGAGCGGGTGCCCTACAATACGTGATACGTCAGTATAGATAGTAGTAAGGAAAGTGGGTGAGAGGCGGAGATTCGGGCGCCGGCCATTGTCTACGAGTGCAATCGGTGAAGGTTGGATGACCTACAGCTTTTAGTGGCTGCGCCGCTCTGAAAGCCTGCCTCGCAAGCATTATGAGATACCCGACTGTTGAATCACAATCGCAGCTAGAGTACTATGTAGGAAGCTTTCGCAAGATAGGATGATCAGACATCGAATGGAAGGCAAATGGGTGTCGAGGTGCTCTGATTTTTGATTGGCAGGCTGGTGCTCAGCGCTGATTATGTCAGCGAAAGTCTTTGGCAGTTTGGTGAACCTTACGCACCTGCAGAGCAAAGCATCTCCCAATTGGAAGCGGTCCACTTCCAAAGTACATTATGATTCTATTTGCTTGACTGTGCATCCACACCAACGTGTTTATCCCCGGTTCCACTCTGAATGCATGGAGAGCCCTATGACTCTTTTGGCTCTCAAGCAATGAGGCAGATAGTGCAAGATCAATCCTTACCGAAAGAGCTCCCATGCTCTCAGGAATGCCGAGTGAAGGCTGGGCTTGTCGCTATTACAGAGCGTGGCTCGCATTCTTGGTGGCTCATTCAATGCTATGGCCGCATTGGTCAATCCAGTCCCTTCAGGGTGACGGTCATGCCATGCTGATTCACTACATCCCAAGGTCATGGCTTTCCACCAGTGCTCTACACCTGTACGCCAATCGAAAAGGTCTCTTTTCGAGGCAATGTGGCTGAGGTGAGTGCCTCAGTCATTCTCTTTGTGTCGAACATTTTGCTTTGTTCCCGCATCCAATGTACCAAGCTCCTATGCTTTGCAAAGCCCGATCGTTCCGGCTCTGGCTGACCGACGAGGTAGAGTGTGCGAAATGACCCTCTACCGAAGGTTTTGACGATGATGCGTCCAAAACCACTTGTCGGTTTTCGGGTCTTTCCATAGTATCTTCTCTCTGTCCTTTGGTGTTTTTGTTCGCTTTGAGGGCTTTCGTTGCCCGCTATTCCTACTCACACAATGTCTGATTGACAGCTGTAGACCGCATCCGGCCGACACCACAACTTCCGTATTTGTCTTGTTCTCTATGAGGGACTTTGTTCCCCGCCCTCATTTCTTCTACAAATTTGGTCGACCACTGCAGTCCGCATCCGGCATGCACAAAGAATGCTAGCATTTGATTATCCATCCGTTGAGCCCGCGGAGCCGAATGATGGATTCACTCGCGATCCACTACAGATTATCGGGAATTCGTGGTGCAATAATTACCAATGAACGGGCCTCCTCGTCCACCTTCGCCTCTAAATGACCTGGGGTTTCCGGGTTTCACGTTGGGACAAGCTATCAGCCGACGCCATGATCTTAATCCAGCATGGGGCTGCACTTCGAGCCGAGCTCCCTGCCATGGACAAAACCCGTGCCAGTGTATTTGCACTATATGTCAGCACAGATGGAAACTCGGCGATGACGACGATAGAGAAGCATATCGGGATGCCCAACTTGATGGTCGCCTTGATGGGTTTCCCGAGTTTCGCGATCCCCCCAGGCGAATCTTCACGCTCCGCTTCGTCTATGTTCCGCCTCCGATGCCGCAACCCAGGAGAAATCTGGGCAACCTGCTGCAAAAACTTGCGTCAGAGACTTTGGATAGTATATCTGCCTTCGTTGGGGAGTTTCAAATAGGTGCCGCCGGTCTCAGAGGTCGCCCTGCGATCGGTGGACCGGCTCAAGCGCATTACCACCTGACATTTGCAGTTGGTCAGAGACCTTGCACAGAGGGATATTCCAACACACATCATTTCGGTGGGGCATTACGGCAGTGGGACCTTACACTACGCTGTCCCAATGACCGTCATGGGGCCGCCCTTCCGTACCAAGGTCAGATACACGTCTGTAAAGAATATGACTGCCTTACGAATCGAAGTGCTCCCCCGCACCCTGGCAATACTCTGACTCGTGGTTTGGATGCGGACACACCAGGATCACGGGCTTGGGTTTGCCAGGATCACATAGATGGCGCGAAGACAGAATGGCGGCTCCACGACCGTACAAATTTCGACAAATCACATCGGGTGCCACCGTGTACCTTCCACGAGAAGCAGCTTATGCGAGATCATCCCCGTGGCATCAATACGTGCACATGTAGCCGAGTCTCATTCGATAGCTGGCAGTGCCGCGCCTGTCTTGAAGCCAAGATTTCGAAGATGACGGAGGCTTTTCAGATTAGAGTGGATTTGCCGTTTCGGGGAGACGCAGATATTCAGATCACGGGGGACAGACATTGGGATGACTGGAGGATTGTGAGACGAATGTTGGCGAGAGATCACCCATGCTTGCATTCTCAAAATCTCCAGGACTGCAAGGTCAAGCGCCTCGGAGGAATATACAGGAAGAGGGTTCTCGACTGTCGCTGTTGTGGCGGGGTGATTGTTGAACCGCAGGCGGAGCCTAGCCATAGGGTGTTGAGATCGATGGATGTTCAGGGCGGGGAGGGGACAGGTAAGGAGCAGGATGGACAGAGGTCAGCACGTCTTAACAAGCGTGCTCTCCCTGTTCAGCCAGATAATCAAGGTAGGGCAAAGTTCCGGAAAAAGAAGAGGTGAAGCGGAGCGTCTAACGCCTTTACATATCGATGCTTTGTCAATGGGCGATAATTTGGATACTCTGTCCATCACCATCCCGTCAACAGGTTATTCCAGAACGCGGCGCAATTCGCAATTCTAAGTCGTTTGCTATTAGAAGTCCAGAGTGTAACCACCCAATTTTGAATTCTGCTTTGTCTCTGCAGCAAACACGATGCGCATCTTACTCTTGGATTAGATACGTATAAGCAAGAGTCGCGCCAATTTCAGCATCCATCCCCTCCAATTTCCTAGCTCGACTTGTGTACTTTTTATGTGACAGGACTGCCCCTTCCGGGGCAATTACGTTCACATTCAATCTTTTGCTTATATATATATATATTTGGCTTAGACATGTTCATCATTGGATCCCAGATTTGCCTGCCGCTTTTTCTGCGATACCTAGTTTTTGAGCCAGTTTGAGGTGGTTCCTTCAGCCACAGACTGTGGTGACTGGCTATGCTGTTCATCTGACACCATGGCTAATGTTCAACATCTTGCTCAACAATATGGGTGAAGAGGGAATTAGTAGGACACTGCATGTGTGCGGAACCTTTTATCACATTCTTTCACAAGATGTGACAGTCCTCGAACTACTGACACGATCAATCTATATATCACGTCGGACGTGGCATAAATTGTACATTTCCTTGCTCAAAGGCATTGTCGGATTGTCTCTTCGGACTACATGTGTCTCTTCGAGCTCCGATCCAACCGCTGCAGTTAATCCAAGCTCTTAAGGTAGCGTTCTCTTTGTCCCTACGATGTCTGAATCTCCGAATCTGCCTCCACTTCTAAGGCTTCCGATGGAGCTACGCCTCTCCATTCTCAAGTACCTCCTGCCACTAGACACCGAAGGCCACAAAACCATCACTATGCGATTATATGAGGGTTTGAGGCATCGGGACCTTGCAAACCTCCACGTCGAAAAAACCTATCCATCGCGCCACGCTCTCAGTCGCTATCTCATGGGCGTTCGTATGGTGAATCACATACTCCACGCAGATACCCTGACCCTCCTCTATTCCCGCACCTTCATTATCCGGATCACTGAAGACAGCTCCCCTCGTACCTATGACTGCCGCAACTGGTTCCAATACGCCCATCAATACCGAAGAAACGGATGGCGAGCCTTCCTCCCCGGCCTCGATCTCGCACGCATCAAGGCGCTGAAGATCCAGATCGAGCCGAGTAATTGTCCAGGAACTTGGCCTGGTGTCCACCGACGCATGGACATGTTCTGCCGCATGCTGGGTCGAAGCATCGGCGATCAGGAACTGAAGAGACTGGTGGTGGAGATCACGGACACAAAGACGAGCGGAGTTGAGCTTGGATCGCGGTGGGATGACGGTATCGGGGCGCAGGATCCGGTTGAGGCAACGGTCGAGGATGTCATCGGTATACTGCAATCAGCGTGGCGGTTCATAGGGGATGTGAAGGCAAGGCCATCAAGCCATCGAATTCACAACATTTCCCAAGTCCCCTCCCCCGAGGAAGCGAAACTGTTCCCATCCTTCCCAGAAGAAGGTATCGCCTAGCAGAGGAGCAAAATATGGGAGGAGCTCTCGGCTCTTTAGAGCTGCTCCTACTGCTTCAATACTTGTCCAATGAGCGTAGAGAAAGCCATGGAGTGGAGGCGTTGAAGAGTAAGAGCGGGCTGGGGACATGAGTCTTGTGGCATGCGTGTGGTAGTTGAACGTCGGGCAGCGATTGGACATTAGCTGCTTGCACTGAGCTCCAAAGTATGTATAGCATTAAGGATCCTTTCACGATAGAAACTTCTTTCAAGGAGTACCCAAAATTCAACAATTTGAGATGCTTTCTCACTATCAGTCTGGAATTCACACCGAACATTCTCCTCAACAGTTCCCCATGGACGTCATCTTTCCACCCCTCTAGAACGATTGACAACTCGATAAGGCAGCCGCGTTGTTATCGTCCATGTATAGACAATATACACCAGCCAGGAATGAGCACTGGCTTGCGTGGATCTCACGACGAACCTGCAGACTAGCATCATGTTGTTAGCCAAGTAGGTCTTACCTCTTACCAATCCAAGGACAGGGACTCACCACGGCTCAAGACCATACTGAATAAGGCAGCCGGAAGCCTAGTAGGATGATATCTACCACCAGAGGCAGAGCAGGCTCTCTACCTAGATTATGAACCTAGGTACAACAGTACTATCATGGCTGCAGATCGAGTGGGATCATTATATGTTAGCGAGATCTTAATAACCGAAGTGCATCAGAACATTGTTCACATTAGTGTTTGAACCGCCTAGCAGCAGCATTTTGACCATCCATCTCGTATCGTAGAGTGGCTCCGTCCGCTTCGTGAGCTTCTCCGTAGCCCAGTTCTTGCGGATCTTGGTAGGCGATTTCGTGCCGCGCAGACTCCATTGGCATTTCGTGTACACGAGGGGGATGCTCCTCATCATCTGCAGGAAGTGCAGCAGCAGCATTCAATGAGCTTCTGCGCCGTCTTCGAACGCAGAACAAAATCACCGACAAGAGAAGTACAGCTCCGATGATAGCACCCACGACTATTCCAGCAATTGCTCCGCCCGAAAGTCTAACAGCGCCCCTTCCGCCACCGCCGCCGCCCCCTGAAGGGGCTTTAGAATTAAGGCTCAGGGCAGTCCAGTATTGCGTCCCAACCCAGCTTCCCGCAAACTCGGAAATATCGTTAGAAGCAATAGTTGTAGCTGTCGGGTCCATAGGCACGATCTGACTAGCGCCCACGGCTGGCCCTGGTGCTTGCGCCATGAAAAATTTACCCTGCTCCCAGTTCACGCCCACGAAGGCGGCCTGTAGGAACGCTCGACCGAGAAAGTACACCCCGTTCCCGGCTTCCGTATTTGTGGCTGTGTAGGGCCGGCAGGGGAAGTATTGCTGCGTTTTTGACACGAGAGGAGGGGTAAGGGTAAGGTTTAGGAGCTGGAGGGGGACGTTGATGGTCAAGTGGGTGGTGCCTACGTTTAGGAAGGTGAAGGAGAGGTAGGTGGGAGCTTTGAGGATACTCGTGTATAAAGGGTCGGCTGTGTTCCAGACGTATAGGCCGAGGGAGAGTGAGAATGTCACGGGCAGGTTTTGGGCGATTGCTGAGCAGGTGGCTTCAGAGAGGAGGAGATAAGGAATGATGGGGTTAATGACCGTGGATATGCTGTTGCTTGAGGAATTTTCTTGCAGCAGTCCTCCGGGTATTAAGCCGTCCTTGAAAGGCGAACCGCCGTTCTCGACGCCGAATGAGATGTTGATGAGGGAGGCTACCATGCTATTGTTGAAGCCTAGGTCGAAGGAGCCGACGGATCCTAGTACTCTACTTTTGTCGTAACCTCCGAAGACGAGAGATCCGGTTAGATTGAGAGAGGCGGATCCGTAGTGCAGGCCAAAGGAGTTTGATGCTGTGTCATTATCATCTCTCAACCAGCCGGGCACCGTCCAACCCTGAGCAAGATTATAGTTCTGCTTGGTTTGTGGAGCACCAAGCGAGAGAGAGCCGACTTCCATGGGATAATGAGAGGCGTCTGGAAGGGTATAATTGAAAGCTGCGACGGCAGAAAGAGTAATGTTATTCATGATCTTGCGACCTTGGCCATCGTTGAAAACAGTAACTGTGTCATACACATCCGAAGCTTGTCCCGTGAGATTCAGAGCAGTGTCACTGCCCCATTGTCCGAGCGAGCCCGCCTGAGCTGTGAAGTTTTGCCTCGCCGTTGGGGAGTCAAGTGGGTCGTATAGGCCAGCTTGTGCGGCTAGGCATGTACCAGGTCCATTGTTGCTTGTTGTGCACATGGCATCCGAAAGGACTATGGACTGAAAGAATCCACCGGGATATAGGTTCACTTGATTCCCACCACCCCCATTGCCCGTGCCAATGGTCAATGTGACGGCGTGCCAGGGCCCATCAGATCCGAAAGTCGTGGTTGAATTCCATGGCATTCCGTAAGGAGTGGTTGGGGAAGTTGATTGAGCGTGAGAGTGAATGGGTGCAAGAAGCAAGGCAAGAAACAACTGGAAGAACATGGTAGAAGCAATACGCCAAGCAAATACGGATGCTGTCTGTATAATCGCACTGTCAACAAGGTCGACAGCAGAAAGGTGCGAGGTAGTAGCGTAATTTTGGACCACTCAACACCCTATCTTACACGGATTTGGTATCCAGAAATAGCGTGCAAGGATTGCTTTCCCGGTAACGCTTCGACTTTTGAAGAAATCATTGATGGGTAACAAAAGGAATAAGGGCAGAGATTGAAGGATCGGAGACTGGAGACATTTTTCCCTTATCCGCAGCTGAGCAGAATCCTCTGAGGCTATAAGAGACTACTATGTGACAACGCTGCATCAATGCGGCGACACCCGAGCTTTGATTGGCCACCCGCGTAACTCGGGGGTTTCAAAGCCTAAGGCTATGGCACGACTGTAACATAGCCTCCATCTGGGGGAGTACTGGGTGACAGGTGGGTATGGAAGAAGCCCTTCGCTTCGAATTCCAACTCTCAGCATCGAGAATCAAATTTCGATTACTCAGTGCGTGTACCGCGAAGTATCTGCGCTATGCCGGAAATTCCAGTATGCCGCCGACTCGGGTGTTTCAGCTCTGTGTCGCACGGCTCCTGAATCGCAGCCAGCCGCCGGGACTCCGAAATGACGTACATTGACGCGTCCTCTTGCGATACCACTCGTAACAGAGCGGATCCTTCGCAGGATGGATTCGCGGCAGGATTCAGAGGAGGAGGGGGCTTACGGTGAAGGCTTATCGTTTTGAATCCGGCGCTCATCGCTCCTGCGCCCCGAGTGTTAAGAAGCCAAGACGTCCTCGGTGTGGACATGCGACACTCCCCACAGTTTCTATCGTTATGAAGGCGTCAATGAAACCCCAACTAATTCCCAATGGCAGCTAAATCAGCATGGTCTGCTGTCCTCCGCATCTTCGTCTCTTTCCTGCTAGTGGGAATCCTGTACCAGACCTGGGTGCTACATAGACAACACTTAAGGCAATCCACGCTCGAAGACCTCCGTGACTCGATCGCACAGCGACTGGAGCAGCTCAATTCCAACTACGACCAACAAGCCGTCTTCGACAACCATCATCTTGACGTCGGGCCCAGTGTGAGCTTCGTGAACTACACCGCCTTACTAGAAAAGGCGACATACGATGCATTCTCCCTGCCCTCGTTACCACAGCCCTCGCGATTACAGCAAGCCATCACTTCCGCTCGCTCAGCAGCCCAGCTGGCGCCCAAAGATGGCTGGCCACTACCGGAGTTGCCTCACACGATCAGTACCAGCCTCAAAGATATCTCGGACATGCCGCCGGAGTTCCAGGGCTGGGAAAGGACCAATCCAGGCTGGAGCACCAACATCTACGATGACGAGACCCAAGATACGTCTTTATTGTACCGGATCTCATGCTTGCCCCATAGTATGTCATGTTCCGCAACATCATCGAAGGCTGAAAACATCAGCAGATTGGTGGTGTTCAGGAAGAATTGAGACAAACCTATGGACAGTCGGTGCAGCAGATATTCGTAAGCTGTGGCCAGTTGCTCATTCTCCCAGGGCGCGAATATCTCAGGAAGCATCTCCTTTCTCTCGTCTGGATCAGGGCGTTCCTCGTAGAGATAGCGCTTGGAGAGCACACGTCTGTACAACTCGAAGCGGAAAAACGCGCTGCGAACACGATCCATCTCTCTTCGTCGGAGGGGCTCGCATTCCTGCTTTGCTTCTTTCTAAGAAGGACTAGAGAGAGTCGCAATATACTCGGAAACAAACCAATCCACGTCACCATGAAGCTCGGTCAAAGCCAATGAATTCGAGAGAGTCCAATTGTCTGGTATCCGTACTGGTCGAAGCATGCTGCAAAGAATATTTGCACGAGTGTAAGGCTATGTACGAACGTGTGACAAGACGTCGCTACATCGACGCACTAAAGACCAGACTACGTAGTATGTAGAATTGCAATTTAAAGAGACATTAATTCGTAAGAATTTTGAGAGGAAATCCTTAAAAAGAAAACTTTGCACGATGTCAAGTCGCCACTACGATAACTTGACACTAATAACGTGTTCGTTAATTATTGAAAACTAACATTACAATTTGTTACGCTGGTACTTCCGCAAGGGGTATCAGAGAGGGTTATGCTATTGGAGAGGTCTGTAGGCGTCTTCAGGCAATGCAAGCAATCACTTGGTAACAAGGGGTTGCAACTTAGTAGTCGTAACAGTAAGTCAAGACTTAAGATGAGTTGAACACGATCCATAAGGGAGTCGTGTTCGGGGATCTATATACCAAAGAGATCCTCCTTTGCTCGCTCAGCTCGCTGGCGAGCATGTCGAGCACTGCTCGCCTGCCAAGCCGTCGAGCCTGTAGGTAGTCGTGCTCCGTGCTACATGTTGCGTCGTAGACTATATACCACGCTGTTCCGAGCTAGGCTCGTAACACTATCCCCCCCCCTCAAAGGTTTTCGTCTCGAAAGCCAAATCGTTTTGTTTATCATGTCTTCTTCGCAACAAAGTCGCCTTCGTGTCGCATTCGAAATCGAACGCTACGATGTACTAGTAGATATTGCTTGCGAACGCTACTCTCTCTTTGATCGTTCTTGTATTGTCATGGAAGACTCTTCGTCTTATTTGAAGTATTTGAAGTGTGTTCGTGCGAGCAAATCGTGCGTAAACATGTCTTGGTCTTTCCTTGATCACAATAGGGAAAATCTTTTTGTTAAAATCGCTAAAGATGAAGCTTTGTTAACAATCGTCATAATTTGATTGCTACGAAATAAGAAAATCTTGAAGAAAATTAATGCAAAGGCGAAACGAAAGACACAATGCTTGTTGTTAAAAATAAAAGAATCAAATGTCTCGAAGTCTTTCAATTGTCTCGTTGCGAATGCTCTTGTTGAATCGTCTTTTGTCTTTTAGTTATCTCTCGCTATGCTAAATAATTATTCGAACGTTAATAAAATAGCTAGATAAAATCATAGCAATCATCAAGATTCTTCTTTGATTTTCACGTGTTCTTTAAGATAAAATATTTTTTTCACTTAATGAGATAGCTTTGATCTCGTCGCTTTAGAATTTTTTTTACTTCGTATTTGCTCTTCTCTTAAATCTTGTAACGAAATGTTTTTTATAAAGACGTAATTAAATTCGCTAATTCCAACAATAAGATATAAAATACTAGAAATACTTTGACGTCTTTAAGCAAATCGAGTTCGTAATTGATTGATCTCTTAGTTTTCTTAACGAGAAACGATTCGACTTTGACATAATTTAATTTCTTGCTTAACTTCCTTGTCTTAAGATTTTTTGTTAAAAGATATATTTTATTTTTCTTCTTTAGCTAAGATGTTGTTTTTCGTTTTTTGTTCTAATACTTGATTAACTTCTTTTGCATTCTTAAGATGTTATCATATATCTTTTTCAATGTTGTTACTCTCTTAATGACTAATTGTGCTAACAAATGCGTGCGCTCTTTCTCGAAGAGATTAGATTCCTTGTTATAATTGGCGAAAAATAAAGTGATTTTAGTAATATTCGAAATCTTTGCATTAAGTGCTAGTTGTGTCATAGATAAAAATGATATTCAATTGCTATAAGTATTGTTAATGTAATGTCTTAAGTATTGCTCTAAACTCTAGTTTGTTCGCTCTATTTAATTATTCGTAATCGAATAATAAACAATGAACATTCGAAGTCTTGTATTTAACATTAAAAGAAGCGTTTTCTAATAGTTAGACGTAAAGAGTTTGTCTTTGTTACTAATTAATTCTTTAAATATATTATAATATCGTATAAGTCGATTTAATACAATGTATCTTAATTGTTCTACTATGAACTTCTTCTTGCATGCAATGATATATAAGTACTTAATAAGTTTGTTAATTATTATTAGTATCGAATTATATTCGTTTTCAATTGCTAGATTCGTCAATTTAGACAACTTAATAATAAAGTTTATTGTAACTTTATTTCATAGCGATTTAAGTAATTTCTAATATTGGATTTCGTCATAGTTCGCATGTGTATCATATTTGTTTTGTTAACAACTAAGATATCGTTTAATATATATCTTGATAACTTGTCTTATTTATAAGAATTAACAATGTTGACGTAAAAGCTAAAGAATTTTAATTATTCTCGAATGCTTTTGCAATAATTTATTATAATGTTCTCTTATATATTTGTTAATTTTGTCGATAAATATCTAGAGTTTTTCTTTCTTTACTAGAAATTCTTTTATATTATTTCTAAGTATTTGTAATGTAGCATTTAGCTTATACTTGTTTGCTAATAATGATTTGTTTTCGTTGATCTTAAGTATATTATAATTAAACGATTCTTTCGATTTTATATAATTATTTCTTTTGCTAAATGCGTTTGCTTTATCATTATCTTTACTTAAAGTATATTGTATTTTAAATTTGTATTGTTCGAGTTCTTTCGATCATTATATTTGTCTTTTGTTAAGTTGTTTAATAATGATAAAATGCACAAAATTCTTATAATTCGTAAGAATTGTCAATTTTAATAATTCTTCGATGTATACTCTTCAAGACTTTAAGAAGACTACAATAGCGAATAGCTTCTTATCGTAAACATCGTAATTTTGTTCGACTAACAAGAGTTTTTTCAAAAGATATATTATTAAATATTATATGTTTTTATGCTCTTAATCAAAGCATGCATTAATAACTAGATCTAATGCGTTAATTTCAATTCTATTTAATAGTCGTAAATTGTACATTTTTAGTATTAATTTCTTTAAGCATTTTAGCTTAAGATTCTAAAATAATTTCTTTTCTACAAATTCTTATATTTATAACATATTCTTTTTCGTAAAGTTCGTCAATAATATCGCATTAACGAAGTAGTTTTTAATAAACTTTTTGTTGTAATTTATAAAATCTAAAAAGAATTGTATTTTTTTAACATTAATAAATGATTTTTATTCTTTAACTACTTGTAGTTTTTCGAAATTCATGCGTACTTTATATTGTCTTACGACAAATTTAAGAAAATCAATTTCTTCTTAATGAAATTCGCATTTCTTTAGTTTAAAATGTAAATTTCTTTTGTTTAAACATTTTAATATTTTGAAAACATAACTAATATGTTCTTTTAAGATTTTTAAATAAATTATAATGTCGTTCAAGTATGCTATGACAAATCGATTTAAATATTGTCGTAATATATTATTAATTATTTCTTAATACGTTGTCGAAACGTTTGTAAATTCAAACGACATTATCGTATATTTGTATAGTTTATATTGTATGCGAAAAGTTGTTTTTTATTCTTTTTCTACTTTTATTTTAATTTAGTTGTACGCTTCTTGTAGATCTAGTTTGATAAAGTACTTTGCTTCAAATAGTTGATTTTAAAGCTTACTAATATTAGATAATAAGTATCAATTCTTGATCGTAATATAATTTAGCTTTCGATAATTAACACATAGACGAAGAGTTTTATTCTTTTTAGATACAAAGAGAATCAAGTATTCTATTTATAATTAAGATTTTTTAATAAATTCTTTCTTTTCGTTTTTTGCCAAGTATTCGCGAAGTACTTCGAGCTTCTTTTCGAATAGAACATATATAAATTCAAACGTAAACTACTTGTTTAATTTAAGTTTAATTTCATAATTTTACGATTAATGTTTAGAGAGAATCTTTGTCTTTTTCTTTTCTTGAAATAGATGCTCCCAATTGTTGTATATTCGTAGTACGTATTTTAGCAATTTCTTCGTTATATCAAATAGTTCAAGATTCTTAAAAAATTCGTAATTTTTTTCATTTACTTTAACTTTATAATTTAACTAATTTGTGTCAATATTTATTAAGTCGAACTTTATTAGATTGTTTTTTTGCGAAAATGCAAATTCGCTACTTGCGATCAAGTTTCGATTTAATCTTTTATCTATTATTGAATGTTATTGATGCATAGATTGAATATGAATTGCGTGTTCGCATTGTGCAAATCTAAGTACTTGTATATTTTAGTTAACTTCTAAATTGTGTTACTTTAATTAAAGCATTTTTAGCACAATATTATAAGTGATCATTTCCACTATATTAAAGATTAGTTTCTCGTAATGTTGCTAAATAGCTATCGATAATAATTTCGTTTCTTTGTTTACTCTTTTATTCTTGTTAAATAATAAGTTTTTATCTACAATTATTAGATTGTAAGCGTTAAACTTCTTTCAAGTAAAGTACTCTTTTCTCTTTACAAGAGCTCTAGTTATAAAATTATCTATTGTATCAAAATCGATCATTGCTATAAGTTAACAATCGTTAATCTTAATTAATGTAATAAAACATCGTGCGTATGTTGTTAAGTTTAGTTGCTACTATTAAGCTAACATATTGCATTTCTTTAATATGTTCTTTATTAAAAAACTTGAACTTTTTTTTGCTTTTGTGTTACGACTTCTATTGCAAACGTCTATTTGCGCTAAGCTTTCTTTTGTTGCTAGATTGTTAACTTTGACTTTCTAGAGAACTAATTGACTTTTTTCTTTTCTTTTAGATAAGTTTAGCATAAGTCGTTGTAGCAAGTTGTTCAATTAAGTGTTGCATGTTTCTTTGATTGCTCTATCTTCTATTTAAATAAACTAACATTGTTTAGTTGTCGTTTAATTTCGTTGAAAATGTCTTTTTCTTTAGTGGCGTCGCTTTCTAGCGCTTTCTCGCATTTATTTACGATTTGACTAATTTGTTTCTTTTTTGATGAGTTAGCTAAAACGTTAAGATGTTTCGTAATGTCTTTTATGCAATCGTAAAAGTTCTTCTAATTATACTTTTCGTTTAAGTCAATAATTAAGTTGTAAGATTTAATAATTTTCTTAAGTGTTTAATTAACTTCTTGCGTAGATGCGAGTGCCTTATCTAATAATGTTTTATCTAGAACTTTTTGTAATTAATTTAAGTTCTTTATCAAAAAATAGTTGTCGTTTGATTTAGTCTTAAGAGTGTTTGTTCTTGTGTTAACTTACTTCTTAATGTCGTTCTAGCTATCAAATATCTCTCTTAACATAGCATTTATTTGTCGACAATTTATTAAATTTCGCGATCGATAATCTCTTGCGAAGTAATTTAATTTGTTATATAAATAGCACGTTTTTTGAAATTTGTTATCTTGTTTTCTTCTAGAGTTTTTCTCTTTGCGTTGTTAAATAAAATTTAGTTTCATAAATGCAAGCTCACAATAGTCTAAATTGTTGTATTTTTAATTAAAACAAAATTCTTTCGAATAATATTTAATCGTTGATTCAAAGAAGATTTTTACTTTTTCGTGAAATTAATTGTATCGTTTTTTTATAATTCTTTTATACAATTTGTCGTCGAAATCGATAACTACTTCGATAAGATCAAACATATCGTTAATGTATTTGTCATCGCGCATAATCTCGTTCTTAAGATTGTTTTTAAAATTTCGTCAAAACATTACTATAAGTGCGATATCGTTTCATTCGATAAAATTAACATATTTTTAGAATCTTGTTGCGTACTTTGTTGCAAAGATTTGTTAAATTAGATGCTAAATTATTCTTTTTACAATTTATTTTTCGTTAAATGTTTTAAAGATTCTTCGAAGCTCTTTCTTAAAGTTGTCGAAGTTCGTGAATATTGTACGAGAATTTTTGTCATAATTTTCTAGATACTTGCGTAAATTTAACTTGAATTAATGCTAGACTCTTTCTCTAAAAAATGTGAATGCGAAAATTGTCTTCTTGTTCGTTAGAACAAAATAGAAGATGAAATAAATATTTATCTATATAAGCTAATTCTTTAAGTCAATTTGATCTTCATGATAGACGTTAGACTTGTTAATTTTTATTTTGTCGTCTTTATTAATAAAGAGTCGACGTGATGCTATTGAGCTAATGCTTAAGATAGAGACGTGTTAATTTAATATAAACATTCTTAGAATGTTCAAAGTGTTACGCTAGTACTTTCGCAAGAAATATTAGAGAAAATTATGCTATTAAAGAGATTTGTAAACGTCTTTAAACAATGCAAGCAATCACTTAATAACAAGAAATTGCAACTTAGTAATCGAAACAATAAATCAAGACTTAAAATAAGTTGAACACGATTTATAAAAAAGTCGTCTTCGAGAATCTATATATTAAAGAGATTCTTCTTTGTTCGCTCAACTCGCTAGCGAACATCTCGAACATTGTTCGCTCAATTCGCTAACGAACATGTCGAACATTGTTCGTCTATTAAGTCGTCGAATCTATAGATAGTTGTGCTTCGTGCTACATGTTGCGTTGTAAACTATATATTACATTGTTTCGAACTAGACTTGTAACACAATTGCCTTTCTCTTTTGAATTTTAATCTCTAAGATTAATGTGTTATAACGACGTCTTATTTGCGCAATTACGTCAATTTCTTATTAAGTTCTCTTTAGAATTTTCTAAGATTTAATTAGATAATAATTAGTATTTTATGTTTTTATGTGCGACGCATTTTCTAGTTTAAGTATTTTCTTGTTAAAATTTAAGAACATCTATAAAAGAGATTTTTTGATTTCTTTCTTTATCTTTCTTAAATATTTAAGAGAAAGTTAAGAAGCAACAATAATTCTTTTTATATATTATTGCGAGACGTTATATTGTTTGTTTTAAACATCTTATTGTATATTAATCTTAAATTAACAAATAAATTTTTTTTTTATTTTTTTATTTTAAAGTGTAAAGATATTTTTAATCGCTATATTATTGCGTTGTTATTATAATAAATATTTAACAATAATATATTATAATTTATTTAAATCTTATAAACTTTAAGTTTAACTTAACTTATTATTTAAATAAATTATCTTAATTTTTTTTGTTCAATTTAATCGAATTAATACAATTAATTCGCAAGTAATGTTTATTAATAATATTATTATAATTTTTTTCTTCTTATATTATTTTTTAATTTATAGTTAATAGATAAATACAATATTTTTTAATTTGTTCTAATATTAATAATAATGCTATGCATAAATCTTATATTTAGTATAAGTTTTCTTAGTTATTTTAACATATTATAATCTTTTTTCGATAAAAATAATTGTAAGTTTTTATTAATTTTTTGTTATTATAGTAGTAAATCAATTATATAAGCGATACTTTAACAAGATTTTGCTATAAATAAAATTAATAAAAACAACAATATTAATCGAAATAACTTTTTTGTTCTTTTTGTTCACATATAAATGCAATATTTTTTTTTCTTTTTTTTCTATTATTTGCAATGTCTTATTTACATTGACAAAAATATTAATTATTAAATATATTTTTAACTTTTATTTGCTTTGCGATCTAATAATATATAATATATTAAATAAAAGAATATTTGTTATAAATATTGCGTTTTAAAGCGCAAAATTGTAAGTTATCTATATATTCTTATATTTAATTTGATTTATTAATATATTTTTATTGTTATTTAATATATTAAGCGAGTTAATATTTTGTTAAAATTTAATATACGTATCTTTAATAAAAATAATATTAAAATTAATTAAATTATATTTGCTTTGCAAATATAACACTATCTTATTATTATATATATATAATAGCAAAAAAACAAATTAATTTTATATTCGACTTATAAGAATCTTCTAATTAATATTAATATTAAGCTAGATTATTTATGCAATATCTAGCAAAAAATATTCGATATAATATATTATAAAATAAATCTTAATATTTTTTCTTTAAAAAAATTAAACAAAAATAAACAAAAATAATAAGTTTATATTTAACAATATTGTTGCAAATAACAAATTTAAAAGTTTGTAAATCTTGCGTCACTTAATAACTTTATTAAGAACAATATTATTTGTTTTGTTTTTACTAATTAAATTTCTTTAAGAAAAAACAACGTAAATATCTAGACAAAGCTTCTCTTATATATTATAGTTATTTCGACAATTTATATATCTAATTCGAATATATCGAATTATTTATTATTAAACAAAAGTATTTAAAATAAGCAATTTTTTTGTTCAATAATATAAAAGCTAACAATTAGAAGATCGAATTTTATTTATATTCTTTTGTAAATATTATATCTTTGCAATCTTTATATAAAATTCATGTTTAAAAAATTATTGTTTAAGATATGCTTTTATTATATTTAAAACAATAAAATTAATTGCATTTTAAGAGATTGCGTTTTTTATTTTTATTATTAACAATTTATCTTTGCAATATTCGTATATTATTAAAGATAATTAAATAACAATAATTAAAGAATTAATTAGGAAATATATATATAATTAATTGTAAATAAAATGTTAAATCTTGCATTAAATAATATATATACAAGAACTTTTTATTAACAAAGATTAAATAACAAAAGCAATTATATTTAAATATATTTTATATTGTATTTTTATAACTCTTAATATTTAATTAATTTATTAAGAGAATTGTAATATTACTTATATGCATTATATGCATTATTTGTATTATTGTTATATCTTAAGTATATATAATAATATTAAATCTTACTTCTTATTATTAAAATTTCTTTTACAAATATAAAGTTTTAATTTTCTTATCTTTGCAATTAATTTTTTAAGAGATTTACGCATATTGTATTTCTTAAGTTTTTGTCTTATATTTATAGAATAATTTTTTAATATTTAATAATTTTTATATAATAAAAATAATTTTTATTAAATAAGATATTATAACTTGTTATATCTTAACTTATAATTAAGAATATCTTTTACTTTTTACTTTTTATTCTTGTTAATTAATATTATATTCTTCGAGACAATAATATTTAAGTTATAATAATATAATTTTAATAATAAAATATAAAAAATAAGATAAATGCATTATTTAATAAAAAGACGCAAACAATACATTTGCAAATTAATTATATTTTTAATTTTAAATAATTTCGTAAACTTGTAAAACAATTTCTTTTTCGAATAAATATTTAAAAGATTTTTAATAAAAAGTATAACTTTGTTATTAACTTAATATCTTTTTAAAATAATCTTTTTATTGTAATTTTAAGCTTGCGTTTATTGCACAATTTATAAATATTTTATTAATTAATTGCGTTTATTTTACAAAAATTAAATTTACTTTTAAACAACAAAAATATTTAAACAATTTTTATTATTTTAATTAAATCGAAAATTTGCAATGAATTTAAGTATTAATTTAAAAAGTAATATCTTAGTTAACGTATATAATGCGCTATTGTAAGTATATTAAATTAAAGCTAGCAACAAATCTTAATTGTTTTGTTTATAATTGCAATAATAACGCGAATAATATTTTAATATTTAGTTTTTATTTAATACGTATATAATAATACATTGCGAATTAATAGTTACTAGTAAAGAGCAAGTTATAATCGAAAACAATTTTACAAATTTTAAGATAAATAAACAATATTTTTTCGAACAAAATATTAATTAGATCTTTTGTTAATTATATAGATTTAATAAAAATATATAAAGATATTTTAAAGTATTAATTAATTATTACTAGAATTACGTTAAATATATTATTTTCGCAACAATTAGCAAATAACTTTGTTATAAAATTTATTAAAATCTTAATTTATAATCGAACAAAAATAAAGAGCAATATTAACTTCTTATAGAAACAATAAAGCAAAGTCTTATTTTGTTAACAAACGTTGCAATTTTTAATATATATATTAATATTTGCGATTATCTTTAATTAGTAGAACTTTTTACTTATAAAAGTATGTATTTTTTTTTAATTTTAAAATATCTTATTAAAACGCTATTATAATGCAAGTGTAACAATTTGCTCTTTAGTAATATTTTATTAAAAACTAAAATAACGTAAAAGAAAAATACTATTTCTTTGTAAATTAATTAATCTTTTTTTGCGCAAATTCGATTTAAGATTTGCAATATTAATTGCTTTTTAATTTTAAACATTATAAAGTTTTTTTTGTAATTCTTTTATTTTAAATAATAACAAAAATAAGAAAACTTTTAAGTTGTTCTTTTTGTTATATGCGATGTAAATATTGTTGCGACGCAATTGTTAAATTATTGTGCTTTAAATTGTATTTACAACTTCTTTTTCTTTAGATTTACTAATTGTATTTTTTTTGTCTAAATTGTTTTTATTAAGAAGTTTAATATTAAATTTTTTCCATTTTCGATATTTAAGTCTTAATTTTGTTCTTATTGCGTAATATTAATATTTAACAAACGTCTCTTATAAATATTAATGTTATTTTAATAACAACAATAGTAATATTCTTTAATTTATTCTAAAGCATAAGTAAATAAACTTTATTGTTTAATTTATTCTTGTAATTAGAAAATTAATAAAATTTATTAATTAAATTTGTTTTTCTTGTGCGATATTTAATTTCGAAGTTATATTTTATTAATAAAAGTGCTTATCTAAATTAACGACAATTTAGCGTTGTTATTTTTATAAAATATTGTAAATTATTATAATTCGTTAATACAATAATTAAGTAATAATTATTTTTTAGATAATATTAATATTGTTTAAAGTTAATAACAATAATAAGCAACTTTAATCATAAGTCTTGTATTAAGTCTTTGCAAGATTTTTTTTTAAATAAAATATTATTAAGTATTATATTGTTTAATTAGTTTCTCTTATAAGATAAATTAATTATAACAAAATTATTGCAATTGTAAATCTTAAAGCATTTGTTTTAATACAAATGTGATTTTTTAAATTAAAGTAAATTAGCATAGATATTTGCGTAAAGATCGTAATAAATTTTCGAAAAACTAGAATAACATTCTTATTAAATATAAAAAAATTATTTTGTTTATTTTGTTTATTATTTTTTAGAAGTTTTGTCAAAGTTTTAGTAATCTTTATATAGTATTTTACAAATTATTAATAAAAATTTTCAAAACTTAAGAATATCTAAAGCTTGCGTAGAGTAATACGCTAAGATTATATTCTAATAAAGTTAATATATTGTAAATTTATTAATATATTATAATTGCTTATAATATATTTTAGAAATTTAATTAAGATTATTATAAAAAAGCATTTAAATAATTTTGCGTAAAACTTGTAAAAACGTAATTTATTAAGTATTTAACGTACGCAATTCTAGTATTTTTCTTGTATCTTAAAGTAGATTAGAATGTTATTAAGATAAATTACATAAAGATAAGCTATTAAATTTCTTAAAACTTTGTTAATTAAAATCTAGAAAATAGTTAATGTATTTGTTAGCTTAAATAATATTATTATATATTCGAAATATTTATATTGTGTTCGAAAGATTATCTTTTACTTATTGTTTTAACAAATTCGAATTTAATAGTAAACATTTTTTAAATTTAGTTTTATAAAATACGCAATATTTATTAAGCGATTTAATATTTTCTCTATAAGAGAAAGAAAATATCGATTCTTAATTATAATTGCATTAAGATTGCAATAATTAATATATAATTTTAGACTTTTATTGCTCTTTAATATAAACAATATTAATAATTTAATCTAATTAATCGATTTGCAAATTTTGTTTAAAGTTAAGTTTTTCAAAAGATAATTATATAAAACAATTAACTTTTATTTGAACAAAGTATATAACAAATTATAAGACAATTTCTTTTTAAAAAGCAAATCGATTTTATAATTTTTCTCTTTGTGCTTAGAAAAAATAAATATATTTTTTAAATCGAAGATATTATTGTAGTTTTAAATATTCTTAAATATAACGCGCAATATTGACGTTTTGTTAACATTAAGATTGCAACAAATTAAAGCAAATATGAAAACTTATTTCTTAAGTTTTAAAAGACTTCTTAAAAACTTAACAACAATAATATTCTTCGTAACTTAATAATATTAAATTAATATATATTAGTTAATATAAGAATTAGCTTTTATTATTTAGAGAAAATTAACAATAATATTGTGTACAATTTCTTCAAATATATAGAAAATCTATTTCGATATATATTCTTGTTTTTTATTATTGCGAATTTTGATATTTGCGACGTAAAATCTTATAAATTGAGTCTTTTAAATTGTAAAAACTTTCATTTTAATTACGAGTTTTTCGATCTTCTTTAAATATTACGTTTTCGCAAGACGTATATTAATATAATTAATATAAACGTTTTTGTTAAAAAGATTTCTTTATTTGTGTTATTTTTTATCAACAAATATTAATAACTTTGTAAAAATAATCTTTGTCTTGTATTTTTAATTTGTAATTGCAATTATAATTCTTGCGAACTTATCTAATTTTTCGAATTGTTAAAAATTTCTTTAATAAAAAGATATAATAATAACGTTTTTAAGATATTTGTTTTAAAGCTTTTTTAAGAGTTGTTAATTGCATTAATTTGCGAGTTGTTTTTAACAAATTTAATTTTTTTTTAAATATATTTTCTTTTATTACAATTATAGTAGATACGTTTTTCTTACGTATTCGAATTAACTTTGTTAAAGTTATACAAATTTTTTTTTGTTATACTTTCTTAACAATTTGTTGTTGTTAAGTTGTTGCAAATCTTAGTTATTAATATAGTTTTTTTTGATTTATAATTATTAAAACTCTCTTTAAAATTATTGCGTAATCTCGAGAATAATTTTCGATTTAAAATTTGTTCTTAATATTGAATTAAGAGAATAAAGTGCTTTTTATGCGTTGTATTAGCGCAACAAGAATGTCTTTTATCTTAAGAATTTAAATTATGTTATTAGTTTTTTTACGAAGATTTTTTTTTAAATAATGCAAGAAATAATTATATTATTAACATTTAATGTATTTGTTAAAATTTATTTTTAATATCTTAATATAAATTACGAAGTTATTAATACTTTAAGATTAACTTTGCTTAATTTTCTTATATTTGCAAGAAAAGATAAGACAACAATTTTTTAAGTTTTTAATAAAATAAATTAGATATTGTGCAAATTATTCTTTATCTTATTTGTTTATTTATTTTTATAATTTTCTTATTGCGTTGTTAATATATCGCAAAGATATTAATAAATTTAACGAATCTTTAAATTCTTTGTCGAAAATTAATTTCTATTAATTTCGAAGAAGTTTTTTGTATTTCGAATTTAATTCTTTTATTCTTTAAAGTTCTTTTTGTAGTAAAGATTTAATTAAGTTAATCTTATAAAATAAGCAAAACGCTATTTCTTTAATATTAATTTATTAATTTTGTTATCGAAGTAATTTTTGCGTAAATAACGCAAAATTGTTGTTTTAATATTGTTTTTATAAAGTAACTTTAAGAGAAATTTATTTGTTATTTAAGCAATGTAGAGCTTTTGCTTTGTTTAAAGTTTATATCTTTTTACTTTCTCTTCGATTAAAAGTTTTTTATAATTGATATCTTTATCGAATTACGACAATTGTATAGCGTCGTTATCTTACAAGACTTTTTCTTATAATATAATGTAAATTTTTGTAATATTGTTGATAACAAGTTAATTATTCGCATTTTCGTTGCTTTAAGAACGTTAAAACGTCGTTTATTTCTTGTTCGTTTTTAAATTTTGTCTTGTATTGCGTGTTAAATTAATTATTTTGTTAAACGATTGTTTATAAAGATTGCAACAAATTAATATTATAAGATTATGTACAAACGTATAACAAGACGTCGCTACATTGATGCACTAATGACAAGACTACGTAGTATGTAGATGTTACGAGCTTATCAAAGTTGTACTAGTGATTTAGATTCTACGCCCTAAGGACGAATCTACTATTATACTCGACATGCTCGACGAACGAGCATTCTAAGCATAATGTTCGACATGCTTAACGAACGAACATCGCGAACAAACATATTCGCTATGTTCGACAAACGAACAAGGCGAACAATTAGTATTTTCTTTGTATATAGAAATTGAAATACGACTCTTTTATGAATCGTGTTCAATTTATCTTAAGTCTTGACTTATTGTTACGATTACTTAAGTTGTAATCTCTTGTTATTAAGTGATTGCTTGCATTGTCTAAAGACGTCTACAAATCTCTTTAAAGCACAATTCTCTCTAATATTTTAAATCGTCAAATAGTAGCGTAACACTTTGAACACTCTAAGAATGTCTATATTAGATCAACGCGCTTCTATCCCAAGCACTAGCTTTATAGCAAAGGGAAAACAATCTATGTCAAACCCCATAAAGATCGACGATAACGACAATAGTATCGACAATGAAGAAGAAATTTTATCAAAGATTAAGATCAATGTTTCAAACAAATATTATAAAGATAGAACTAGATTAAAGAATTAAATTACGCAAGTTAAAATCTATTTTACGTTTTATCTCGTTCTAGAAAATAAAAAGATCTTGTTGACTTTTACTTTTCTTAGAGAACGAGCTCAACATTAATTGAAGTTAAATCTTCGAAAGCATTTTAAAAACAAAGAAGACTCAAGAGAAATCTTTATTAATTTCGATGTCTTCAAAGAAGAACTACGACAAGTATTCGAAATATCTAACGAAAAACAAATAGCGAAACGAGTTATTTAGCATTTGCAACAAAAAACATCAACAACAAACTACGTCGCCAAATTCTAGAAATACGCAAATCTAATCAATTGAAACAATGCATCACTAATGACAATGTTCAAGCGAGACTTAAAGAAGAATGTTAAGAACGAACTTATGCGTAGCGATGCAAGATTCGACATTATTTAAACTTTAATGAAGATAATCATCGATATAGACGACAAACTATATGAGAGAGTTATAAAAAAACAATACGATCAACTTCATAAGAGAGCGAGAATATTCTTTGAATCGACGATCGATTATCACGTAAAGAAAGATTATTTCAAGAAATATAACAATCTAGATTATTGCGAGTTTGCATCAATGGAATTGAACTCTACTCAACGACGTAAAGAAAAGAATTCTAGGGAAAAGCAAAATAACAAAAATTTAAAAACGTGCTATTTATGTGGCAAATCGAGTCACTTCGCAAGAGATTGTCGTTCGAAGAACTTGATGATTTCACGACAAATCAATGCTATGTTAAGAGAGATATTTAATAGCTAGAACGACATTAGAAAGCAAATCGACAAAAGAGCGAACATTCTCAAGACTAGATTAAACGACGACTACTATTTGATAGAAAACTCAAATCAATTATAGAAAGTTCTAGATGAAACATTATTAAGCAAGGCACTCGCATTTACGCAAGAAGTCAATTAAGCACTTCAAGAGACTATTAAATCTTATAGCTTAATTATCAACTTAGACGAAGAGTATAATTGAAAGAATTTTCACGAATGCATAAAAGACATTACGAATTATCTTAAGACTTTAATTAGCTTATTGAAGAAAAAATAAATTAGTTAAATCGTAAACAAATGCGAGAAAGCGCTAGAAAGCGACGCCACTATAAAAAAGAATATTCTCGACGAAATCGAACAACAATTAAATAGTGTTAGTTTATTCTAACAAAAGATAGAGCAATCAAAGAGATATACAACACTTAATTGAATAGCTTGCTACAACGACTTATGCTAAACTTATCTAGAAGAAAAGAAAGAAGTTAACTAGTTTCCTAGAAAGTCAAAGTTAGCAATCTAGCAACAAAAGAAAGCTTAGCGTAGACAGGCGCTTATAGCAGAAGTCGCAACACAAGAGTAGAGAAAAGTCCAAGTTCTTTAATAAAGAGCATATCAAAGAAATGCAATATGTTAGCCCAACAATAGCAACTAAACTTAATAGCACACGTACGATGTTTTATCACATTAATTAAGGTCAATGATCGTCGATTCATTGCAATGATCGATTTTGATGCAATAGATAATTTTATAGCTAGAGCTCTTGTTAAGAAGGAAGAATATTTTACTTAAAAGAAGTCTAACGCATACAATCTAATAATTGTAGATAAAAACCCATTACTTGATAAGAATGAAAAAGTGAATAAAGAAACAAGATTATTATCGATAGCTATTTAGCAACATCACGAGAAGCTAACCTTTAATATAGTGGAAATAATTATTTATAATATCGTTTTAAAAATGTCTTGATTAAAGTAGCACAATCTAGAAGTTGACTAAAATACGCGAGTACTTAAATTTGAGCGATATAATTACGTAATTTATATCTAATCTACGCATCGACAACGTTCGATAATAGATAAAAGATTAAATCGAGACTTGATCGCAAGAAGCGAACTTGTCATCTTGTACAAAAACGATCAATAATAGTTCAACTTGTTAGACACTAACAAAGATTAGTTGAGTCATAAAGACAAAGTAAGTAAAGAAGACTACAAATCTTCTAAGAATCTTGAAATATCTAGTAAAGCAAGAAGATCGCTAAAAAACATATCACGAATATATAACAATTGGGAGCACCTATTTTAGGAAGAGGAAACGACAAAGGCTCTATCTAAACATCAATCGTAAGACCACGAGATCAAACTTGAATTAAGCAAGAAATTCACGTTTAAATCTATTTACGCTTTATCGAAGAAAAAATTGTCAATACTTCGCAAATACTTAACAAAAAATAAAAAGAAAGAATTTATTAAAAAATTCTAGTTACGAGCAAGATATTCAATTCTTTTTACACTTAAGAAGGACAAGAAACTTCGCTTATGTGTCGATTATCGAAAGCTAAACGACATAACGATCAAAAATCGATATTCATTATTAAATATTAGCGAGCTTTAAGATCAATTATTCGAGATCAAGTACTTCATTAAACTAGATCTACAAAAAGCGTATAACTAGATTAGAATAAAAGCAAAAGAGAAGTAAAAGATAGCTTTTCGTACACAATATAAACTTTACGAATACATAATAATGTCGTTTGAACTTATTAACGTTCTAGCAACATGTTAAGAAATGATCAACGATGCGCTACGACAATATTTGAATATATTTGTCATAGTATATTTGAACGACATCATGATATACTTAATCACGCTAAAGAAATATGTGCAACATGTTTCCCAAATATTGGAATGTTTAAATCAAAGAAATCTACGTCTTAAACCAAAGAAATGCGAATTTTATCAAGAGAAAGTTAACTTCCTAGAATTCGTTGTAGAGCGACATAGAATTCGAATAAACTCAAAAAAAATCAAGATAATTAAAGAATAATTAACATTAATCGATGTTAAAGACATTTAGATTTTTATAGAATTTGTTCAATACAATAAGAAGTTCATCAAGAACTTTTTAAGAAGATCGATATTACTAACAAATCTAACGAGAAAAGACACATCTTAGAAATGGGAATCAAGCAAAGAAGCAACATTTTAAGGGTTGAAAGAAAAGTGTTTGAAGAAATTAGTACTCAAGATGTTTGATCTTAAAAAATTAGAACAAATGAAAATAAACGCATCAAATTTAGTTATCGATGCATGCTTCAATCAATTATATGAAGGCATGTAACACTTAATGACATACTACTTAAGAAAACTCTTGTTAACAAAATAGAACTACGACATTTATGACAAGAAACTACTTGCAATAGTAGTAGTTCTTAAAGCATAAAAAGTATATATAGAGAAAGCATCAAAACTTATAGTTTTAACAAATTATAAAAACTTATTACACTTTATTACGATAAAAGAGCTTAACAAAAGACAAATGCGATAATCTAAGAAGTTAGAACAATACAAATTCAAAATATTGTATATCTTAAGAAAAGAAAATGGCAAAGCAAACGCGCTTAGTAGACGAAATGATCATATAGAAACAAAGAAGTTGTTTAATCACAACATACTTAAGATTAATCAAGATAAATTATTATCAATTAACAAACATAAGCTAAACGCAATCTTACGAATTCTTCGAGACAAGTTAAAAAAGTTTTCTATTAAGAAAGAAAAACTTCAAATATTTATCTACAAAATCGACGAATGTATAAAAGAGCATCATGACGAATTATTGCAAAGACATCTAGAAATGATCAAAACACTTTAGCTTTTGCGCCAACATTATTAATTTCTTAACATAAGATAAGTTATCGAGACATATATTAAACGATATCTTAATTGTTAGCAAAACAAACATGATACACATGCGAGCTATGGCGAAATCCAATATTAAGAATTACTTAAATCGTTATGAGATAAAGTTACAATAAACTTTATTATCAAGTTGTTCAAGTCGACGAATCTAGCAATTAGAGACAAATATAATTTAATACTTGTGATAATTAACAAACTTATCAAGTACTTACATATTATCGCATGCAAGAAGAAATTTATAGTAGAACAACTAGAATATATTGTGTTGAATCAACTTATACGATATCACGATATACTTAAAGAACTAATTAGTAATAGAGACAAGCTCTTCACGTCTAACTATTGAAAGACATTAATATTAATGTTAGAAACAAGACTTAGAATATTTATTGCCTATTACTTGATCACGAATAAATAAATAGAGCGAACAAACTAGAGTTTAGAGCAATATTTGCAACACTACGTCAACAATACTTATAGCAATTGAATATTACTTTTATCTATGACACAACTAGCATTAAATGCAAAGACTTCGAATATCACTAAGATAATCTTATTCTTCGCCAACTATAACAAAGAATTCAATCTCTTCGAAGAAGAGCGAAAACATCTACTAGCTTAATCAACTATCGAAAGAATAGCGACATTAAAAAAGATACACAACAACATCTTAATGATGCAAGAAAGATTAATCAAGTACTAGAACAAAAAACGAAAAACGACATCTTAACTAAAAGAGAAAAATAGAATATATCTTTTTATAAAAAATCTTAAGACAAGAAAATTAAGCAAGAAATTAAATTATGTTAAAGTCGAATCATTTCTCGTTAAAAAGACTAAGGGACTAGTCAACTACGAACTTGACTTACCTAAGAACGTCAAAGTATTTTTAATATTTTACATTTTATTGTTGAAATTAGCAAATTTAATTACGCCTTTATAGAACACATTTTACTTCCATTCGCAAGAAAAGAAACAATATAAGATTGAGAAAATTCTACGTCAAAAAGGTCAAGAGTATTTGATCAAATGAAAGAAATATTCTACCTCGAAGAACACATAAGAGTTAGAAAAGAATTTTAATCGTTGCCAAAATCTTCTAAAGAAGTTTCATTAAAAACAAGCAAAAAAGTAGTAGTTCAATCCTAATTAATCGAAAGTTGAAATTGTTCGAACGATATATCAAATAGTAGCTTAGAAGTCTTCGCAACAAGTTTAATGAAGTGTGCTTCGTTCATCTTTAAATTATTAATGTTCTTTCACTTCGTTACGATCATTTCTTTCTTCTTATTCTTTAGAAAGTCAAGTTATTTTTTTAGTCGACTTAGCTTAGCACGCGTTTCGCGCATTTCTTTCTTTAAACGTATGCGTTTCCCATAAATTCGTTTTATCGAAGTAGAAGAGATCGCCAAATTATAATCACGATTAGATCGTACACACTTTACACACTTCTTAAAACTCTTACTCACACAATAGATTTTACTAGACATCGCACAATTGCGACAAGAACGCATCACAAGAGATACAAGTTCTAAAGCGTCAAGAAGATCTTTCTTGCAAAGAGAGAAATTTCTAGTATTAATCTTTCTTGAAGGCATGATGAAAAGACATTGAGTTTCGAGACGAAAACCTTAAAAAAAAGAATAATGTTACGAGCTTATTAAAGTTGTATTAGTGATTCAAGTTCTACGCCTTGAGAGCGAACTTGCTATCATGCTCGACATGTTCGACGAGCGAGCATTCTAAGCATGATGTTCGACATGCTTAACGAACGAACATCGCGAGCAAACATGTTCACTATGTTCGACGAACGAGCAAGGCGAGCAATCAATATTTTCTTTGTATATAGGAACTAGAATACGACTCCCTTATGAATCGTGTTCAACTCATCTTAAGTCTTGACTTATTGTTACGATTACTCAAGCTGCAATCCTTTGTTACCAAGTGATTGCTTGCATTGCCTGAAGGCGCCTACAAACCTCTCCAAAGCACAACCCTCTCTAATATCCTGGATCGCTAGATAGCAGCGTAATAGTAGAATTGCAATTTAGAGAGACATTAATTTGTAAGAATTTCGAGAGAAAATTCTTAGAAAGAAAACTCTGCACGATGCCAAGTCGCCACTACGATAACTTGGCACTAATAACGTGTTCGTTGATTATTGGGGACTGGCATCACAACGAGTCTTTTCCAAAATCTCTTGATTGAATCATTCCTCTCTTTGAGATGCGACATGATGTAAAATCTACTAATGTCAAGCGTTTGCAGTGATGTTTTGCTAAAACTATAGGTAACAAGGCTGATCCAAACTCATTGAAGAGCACGGCATGCAATATGAGTCTTGAAGTCGCAAAAAAGCCATGATAGAAGCAAGGAGCAGAGAGAATGAGGCTCCTCAAGCTTCGGGCGCCTGAGAAAGGATGATGGCGGCAAGCTCCGGAGGTAGAGAAAGGCTACTTTTAGGGGCAGGTGTGTCATCTGCAGTCAACATGGCTCGATAAAGATCTTACAGTGTTGTTCAAAGGCCGTCGAACGTTGATCTCTCACAACAGGTGGTCTGGCAGGAAATGTACTTAGTATTCCAGACTTGGCCAAGAGCGTCAGCGCTGAGGATAAAGCGGCGAGTGTCTAGCGAAGCGCCGGCACTACTTTACTCCGATACAACTACTTCAATCAACGCTTCTGCTTCGATGTCGCCATTCGACGTCCAACCGCTGGGCTGTGCCCAGTTCACTAACCGAATGCAACTTTCCTTGGCCTGTGGCTTTACAATGTCCTCAGGGCGCAGGTCCCTTGCTTCTGGACTCCAACTCGTACAGCAAGCACTGGGAAAAGACTTTGTGAAGCTTCTGCGTAACCATTCATCAGCTTACCGTCCATCGGCAAGGTTGTTGATTAATTACGAGGATAGCCTTGCCCTGGAAGGCTCTTGTTTCGGGACAGAACATCTTCATCAATACGTTGCGCCGTAGTAGAAATGCTGGTGCGGCAACCTACGTGCCTACGTGCGCACGTATCGTATATCCACTATCTTGCCTGAAGGAAATTTTCGAAACTGCCGCTCTACTGTCCTCGCATTGAGAAGCTGCGAGTAGAATCTCTGTTTCTCGTTTCGTCCACAGATTCTCGAATCAGCATACATCTGGCTTCATCTTTTAGTCACTGATTCCATCAACTTTGGCATTTACTGTTATTCTCCACAGCACCTTGACTCATGCACGCAATTCCGTTCCTCTTTTCCTCTCGATCGGAACGGTCATCGCACCGTGGCGCCGATTGCCGCTGACGACAAAAAGCCCGGCCTCACGAGTGGAGTCATGGTGGCTCAGCATCTCTGTTTCTGCTGCTGATCAGACTTGTAGAGCAGCTACTCAACGCCTTAAGCATAGCTCCGACCACTACGGCTGCTGGTCCAGGTCAGGCCATAAGAATTATTTGGAGGAAGCGGCCGTGGTGGTGGGACACGGAGGGCAAAGCACGCCAGCTCGACGCGATCTTTACTACGATTATATGTCGCAAGAGCCAACGGTGGGTTCTACAATCTTTTCCAAGATATTGGGGATATGCTAACAAGCGGGTATTACCAGAAGCATGAATCAGATGATGACACGCCTTTTTGCGAGCTCAATCCACGCGAACGACAAAGGAGGGGGAACCGACACGAAAAAGAGTGGCAGAAGCAGAAGCTTCAGTGGGAGATCAGCAAGCAAGAATGGGGCGAGCTAGACTCGCATCGCAAGGAGACCCAGGCTCGTGACCGAGAATATTACGGCGCCGGCAACGGTATAAACCGCGGGCCTCCGCTCAGCAACGGCAAGTATGAATGGATAGTCGTCGGCGGCCGTCGACGACGCTTCTGGAGTGACTCAGAGGATGACTATGTCGAGAGGCGAGAGCCAGTTGATCGGTTGTATCGACGCTGAAACGTCTTCCCGTGTTGCCAGTGGGCTTTAAGACCAATTTTGGCTCTTTGCCGGAACGGCAAACCGTTTGTGTGTATCTAAGATCCACCAATGTATTTATGAAGGAAACCATTTTAGGCACCCACTCCTCTTTTAATAATTTTCACCCCCACGGGAACAGATCCTACTATCATCGCTACCATTATATTGACAGCGGAGTTGACTTCAACATCAAGATACAACAGCAAGGGATCACTTCTACATCTGGCCCTGAAACCGATGTTTCTCGACTGGTCTCCCGTGCGGTATGGAGATTGGAATGATGGCGAGTTTAGATGCTCAAATGAGCGTCTAGGTAGACCTTTCGATACAAAACTGATCAGATAGGAAGAATTGAAAAAATGAAGGTATTGAGATCGGGAAGCGATTCTTCCTTCGGTGAGTTGTCATGCGGATTTGGAGTCCTCTCGGGGGGGCTACTTTGAGGGTGGATCGACGCTGTCGATTGAGGTGATTGGTTGGTAGGCTAGGCTTGGCTTGGGAGATTGGCTATGTGGTCGGGGGGAGGGTTGTGTGCCTGGGGGGATGGGATGAAGGAGGAAGGTGGGGGGGGGTTAGCGGAATGGGCGGTGTCGATGTGAGTGATAACCATAACGGCGATTTGTGAGTATAGCTGGAGGATGCAGCGCCCTTCGATAAGTATTGAATCCTGTATAGCTATCAAATTCTGTGTAGCTAATATGACAAGATAAACCTGCCCTGAGCCAGACTGAAGCTTCCCTCATCTCCTCCCTCTGGTCGGTAGAAGCTGCCGAGTACCTCAATTGACCCAGTATAGCTCGTATGCCTGTTATCGGTAGCAAAGTAGGCCAATAGTCTGAAGTACATGTCCCATTAAAGCTACCAGCATACATAACATACTCCCGCTCTATCCGTGCTTGCCCATCCCACCGGGATGCTGACCAGTGACGTCTAGCTTCCCATCTCCAGCAACAGCCTTAGCTCAGTCTGGAATTCCTGAAGCCCCTCCTTAACCTTCACAGCCATGGCCTTGTCCCCGATCGGGTTATACTTCAACTTATGCGCGTCGATGACTACGTTTGACCCAGCATCCAACATGGCAATGGCTGCGTCCCGCTTTCCCTTGGCTGCGCCGACGGCTTCGAACCAGAAATGTCCATCCCGCATCATCTGTCTCGCAAGCAGCTTTCCGCCTCCCGCATGGACCTCGCAGTCTAGGTGTAGGCGGTTCAGGTTGACGGCACCAGCACTAGCCAGCATCGTAAAGGCGGCGTGGTTCATGGCTTTCGAGACTCCGCTGTAACCGTATTCCTTCAGGACCAGCTCCTTCAAGGCTGCGCAGTTCCGGGGTCCGATCTTGGCGCAGAAGGTATGGAGGACTGCCGGATCTTTGAGGATGAAGACATTGCCGCCGTAGAGAATGGGCTGCGCTTCGGCGTAGACTTGGCGGCTGACGGCGAGAAGGCCGGGAACGATGAATGGCTTTGTGATCGGTGTTGCCGGACGATATGGAACTTTATGCACCATGTAGCCCCAATGGGGCCGCGCAGTGCCGCGCTCAAAGTCGTGGTCCTTGCCAAACTGTACGATATGGCGGTGCTGTCTGGTTTTGGTGACAAGAATGATCGGCTTATGGTGTTTGAGGGCCTGGTCGTAGATCTTGTTCTTCAGCTCTCCTGGGAGTTCCATGAAGTTGAAGGTCTTTTGCTTGATGTGTGAGTTGAGGACCATTACTGTGCCGTTGTTGGCTTTGGCTTTCTGACAGGTGTTAGTCACAGCCGTGCTGCTACCCAGGAGACTGGAGAGGCAACTCACCTTTCTAGCTGGGGCTTCTTCGACGTCTGACTCGACACTCGCCTCTGACTCAGCTTCGGTGGCCCCGTTTCCATCGGAGCCATCATCGTAGTAGGATACTGCTGCACGCTTACGCTTGGGGTAGGAGCGTGCATTCGCATTGCTTGGAGCCATCTTGCAGTGCTTGACAGGTATGGGTTGATAAGAGGGTCTGGATGCAAGCGTTGTGGTTGGGATTGGCCAGGAAATCGTCCGTCAAATAGTGGGAAGACAGCGACCGACTAGCTTCGCTGCTGGGTGACGAATCGTACCTTCTTGAGTCAAGACACGGAGATCCGGAAGTGTTCAAGGGACGTGGTCGATTCTGTTGCCTCTTCACGTACTTTAGTGTCTAAGAGAGCAGGCGCGTTACATGGAGCGATGGCTGATTCGATCGAGCCTAGCGCCAACTACGACGTCACAAATATTCTGACCGACGCCAAGGTACGGTATACCGTGCACTGGCGAGACCTTGTGCATCATGTCTTGGCACTCTTCGGAAAGACGTGTTGACGACTTTACGCTGGGCTGGATGATTGAACAAGGGAACAAAGCCCAAATCAAAAAAGGATAAGCGTCAAAGCGTTCATCTTGCTCAATTTAACACCTCATGGGAGGGTCCGAGAAGGCATGATGGAGGCATAGTGATACTGTCAAGTCAGCAAGCTCCTAAGCAGTGTGCCATTGGGGCAAAGCGTGTAGCAGTAGTAGACCTGCACCCAGAGGCACAAAGACTCGTTGTTCACTCATTTCTACAGGGGACTGCGTTGTCCTGATGGAAGGAGTCAATGAGCAAATTTGAGAGCCGTCGAAAGCCCAAAAGAACAGCATAGGTCGAAGTGACTACCAAGTTCCATCAGATTGAAGAAGAGGAGTAGGGGCGTGTCTCTGGAATTTAAAGGAGAGATTATGGGGAAATCATACATATTAGATGGGCGACCTACTATCATCTCTCGTCGACGCTCGTAGATACAAGATCAAGGTCCTTTCAAAAATTATGGACAATGATGTTTCTCTTTCACGCTAGGGTGCAAAGAAACAGCGGCAGCTTTACAGCATCGCAACGAAGGGCTATGGCTTGTGAAGCGCCGTGCCCTGCAAAGCTCTGGCTTCGAGACTACATGAATTGACATGATCATGAAGATATAAGGTAATGAAACGGGTGGACGCACAGGTTCAATGAGTGAAAAGCGTTGAAGCTGGTCTCCGTTGATGGATGACATCGGATGAAGTTCTGCCAAGACCGCCAAGGCGTTGATTGCCGAGACTCGTTCAGCCCTGCTGTAATCTCCCCCGGCGAAATCTTGCGAAGGCCAACACCTACAGCAAATTCCTGTCAAGTACCTACACCGGTCGACTGCTATTGGCTCTGATAGCTGGTAGTGTGACGCTGACAAAGTCGGACACACGCGCCGATGCCATTACCGGTGTTATCGAACAACAAGCTCCTACTTGCGGCGAAGCTGTTCGGCGCTGCCATTATTGTCTTCATCGGCATCCGACAATTACGCGGTACATCACTAGATCTTGTCAGTAATTTCAGATCAGTACCATCTCCCGACGGAATCCCTCGAAAAATCTGGCAAACCTGGCACACCCCCGCAGCCCTGCTGGCGGATGGGGATCGAAGCAGGGTAGGCTCGTGGCACAGAGTGAACCCAGGCTACAGATACGAGCTTATTACAGACGAGGCGGCTGAGAGTTTTGTGCGCCATCATTTTGCTCAAGACGCACTGCTCCGGAAAACGTTTCTTGGTCTCAACGACACCATTCTCAAGGCAGACTTCCTACGATATCTGATTGTTCTCGCCGAAGGAGGGGTTTACGCAGACTTGGATGTCGAATGCTATCAGAGCATAGATACATGGCTCCCTTTGAAACTGCAAAAAAAGGCTGGCGGCATCGTCGGCATTGAAGCGGATCGGAAGCCCGTCGAGAACGACATCAAGCTTTATTCCGACTACAGAGATCATATTTGGGGCATCAACAATTGGGCATTTCTGGCAAAGCGCGGACACCCTTTCATGCGGCTTGTGGCCGAGACCGTAGCGAGGAACCTGCAGGCGGTAGCTAAGGAGCAAGACCGCGAATTGTCCGGTATTGAGTTGTCCTACAAGCAAGTTATTGATACGACTGGCCCCGGAGCTTTTTCAGCGGCTTTCCTAGAATATGCCTCTCGAATTACGGGCACTGCATTTAAGCCCGCTGATGCAATGATGCTCGAGGAGCCGAAAATGGTTGGTGACATCGTTGTACTACCAATACGAGCTATGAGCACCGCGGAGGCAGATCGGCCAGATGGTGATGGAGCTCGGTCAAAAGACTGGCTATCTGTTTTGTTTCACTGGTCTGTGGGTTCGTGGAAGGGCACTCATTTCGTCAAACCAGAGCCGAGCCCTGACGCTTAATCAATACGATGCAAGGAAACTAAGGATCATTTGCCTCGTTGATGACGAAAAGATTGTCCAATGATGCAGCTTCTAACAATCGCACGAGGATTGCCGATAGGATAACCTGTGTCTTTTTCGATATTCTTCGGACAGCGCACATAGTACGCATGTCGGGCCTCGTATATATATATCCTCGGAGAGAGCTTTCACTCTACAATTCTACCTTCACAATCAGAAGCCGACATCGACTTTGATTTCTTGGTCCTGGAGGCATTGCAAGTCCATTTCAACTTCGAACAGCCAAGCTTTTACTCAGCGCAACCTTACTATACCAAGATCACCTTGTTCGCCCACATTGACCCCAAAAATCCTGATCTAGACAGCATGATTACCAACCAGACCGCACTATTGAAAGCTCCTAAAGTCGGCAGAAGCAGACAGAACAGAGGAGCCGCCAAACACACGTACTTCGACACTGATTTCAAGGGCATCAATCAGAAGCCCACATCCGCAATTCAGAACACCTCGGAAACAGATCACGCGGGCGAATGGGAGCTCCCCAAAGCCACCAAAAGGCGACAAGCCAAGCAAGCCCTCAGGAAACGCAAGAGCCTGTTCGAGCAGTGGCACGACACCCACACCGAACGCCTTGGGTATCAGGAGCTGAAGAGCTGCCCTCAGTGTCCCCACAGATGCGAAACGTTACGATGACAAGGCAGTTCTGGAGAAACACTTCGATATGAAGCACAGGTTCGCCCTGGCTGTGGTGTTGATTCTCGTGGAATCTCTGTTCGTGGGACTTTTGTGGGTAAGGCGCCCTTGTGCAAGGCGCATCAGGGGTGGGAAATGCTCCTTATAGTTCCAGCGGGAGAGGTTGCATGGTGAGCACCTTAGCAGGTGAGATGTATATTGGAACAAGCTCGAGCGAGTGGTAGGGGTGTTCCCGCTCTTTGGGTGGACCATTTTCGATTTTCTGATTCAGAGGCATGACTGAGTATCATATTGACCGCGCACATATTCTCTGACCAATAGAAATTGACCTCGTCAAGTGTGCATATCTTCTACCTCTGATCCTCGCACATCTATTCTCTCCCGCAAGCTGAAGTCTTTAACTCTATTAGTCGCGTTTTTTCAATCGTGATCTACTAACGCCCCACTCCTTTCCCTTAGGGTTTAGCAGAGCCAAGGATGAGACTGCTTGAATAGATCATGGGCTGACGTACTAGCAATGGAGTGAATCATCAGTTGCAGATTGTTGGCAAAGCGGGGAGGCGTCAGGGAACATTTGTAATGTGGACAGAGGTTTTTGGAGAGATGCAAGGGGGAAGGTTATGGGGGTGTGAAGAGGAAGGAAAACCTATTGATGCTACCGCATGAGATAAGAGGCGTCTAGCAGGTTTCCACGTACACCGCTGTTGTTGTGGTCGTCTGCAGTAGCTGCTTTTACCTGGCGTTGGGGGGTGAACTAGTTACTCATGTTTTTGCTATGTTCAGTATCTTTCTTCTGGTGACATTATGAGGCTGGACTTTGGTTTGATCGATGCTGCGAGGTATTTCATTATGCTTGGGTCTGCCCAAAAGAAGTGGGTGTGAAGTAGCGAGGAAGACACGGACGACTTGGCTCAAGGTTTCGCGGGAGATGTTTGTAGGACTCAAGCTTTCCATATCTGACTTCCATTCCGCGACACAGCTATATGAGGATCAGACCAGTACAAGGTAAAAACCGGATGCTAAAGTCATTGAACATATACACATTAACGTCACAATCAATACTCCGTGACATCTAGCCTCAAGACAAGACGATCTCAGCTGGTCCGGCCAGAGCGCCAAACTGCGAAACCTGGTCCTCGTTCAGACCTCCGCCGAAGGTCGTCAAGACCGCGAAAGCTACATTGCCTAGTCCAGGCGGCACAGCGACATTGGCGCAGCCAGTGCCGCAGCTTGTGGTCTCGGCGAATGTAGCGTTAGTGATCTGGTTGATGAAGGCAATGTAGAGCGGTTTGCTAGGATCGACCTTGATGAAGAAGGTTGATGGGTCGTACTTAAAGGTCAGCTCTGTTCCTGCAGCCAGCGGCGCGAGATGCGGTGACGGTGGGGGAGCAGCAAGTGTGAGCTTTGGGAGGATGATGATGGGGAGCTGCATCGGGCAGGAGTCGATGAACATTTGCGCTAGGTTGTAGGCGAAGACGGATGTCAAGGCGGTGTCGAATGGGGTGGGGAAGGGTGAGCCCCCAACTCCGGCGCGGAGGTAGGCATCGTGGCGAGCTTCGACTGTGAGAATGGTACCGGCGGCAACCTCGAGCATGGGATTATCAATCAGCTGGGCTGCGCCCCCAAGATAGGCGCCGATGCCGACGGAGGTAATCATATTGGCAAGGTCGACGAATGAGACGGGATCGTTGAAGGGGAACTTGTACTATCGATACGTAAGTTTGGGTTCCTCTCGTTTCTCCAATGGCTTGGGGCGCATACCTTGCATGGCGGCACAGCCTGATAGCCGGAATCGGTGAGAATCGTGGCGATGGTTTGAATGTGGATGGCTTCGTGCTGCATCACCGTTCATTAGCGGCTGTACGATTGAGAGCTCGAGGCATGCTGCCCTACCTGAGCAATCACCCCAACGTTCTCACGGAAACCGGGTGGGAATCCAGCAGCGGTGTACTCCGCATCGGTGAACCTCTCATAGCCTTCGGTATACAGCTCATGCTCGAGGTTCTCGAGGTAGTTGGCGAGCTGGAGCACCATTTCGTCCGCGGTGCTCTTGGCCATCGGCAAGGCGTTCTGCCTCTTCTCAAGCGGATGGGAGAGAGCCAATAGGGCGAGGCTGGCGGCCAAGGCGAGCGTAGAGAAACGCATTTTGGATTCAGTTTGGTGGATTAGCTGCAGGAACGGTGTAGGGAGAGAATGTCAGGATCGGTGACCGAGAAAGTCGAGGTCAGGGAGCTGATAGTACTTGGTATATAAAGATAAAGACACAGCTGGCTCACGCCCGCATACTACGTGAGATCCATGACTGCCTCCATTGCGCCCAGCATTTGCGGGGGAAGCTTCCACTGACAGCAGCGGTTTCCTTGAGGCGCTGACATCATGACTTGGGGAGGAGCGACCAGGCGACGAAGACCTTGTGGGACATCAACGGGCGACTAAAGCAGTTGCAGGGTTACCATGATGGGAATCCGCTCTTTTGCTGGCTGGATTTGGGTGAAGAGGATGGCCGTATGCGGTAAGAGATGCATCGAATTCAATGCTAAGCTTCCACTAGCTTCTCCAGCAGTTTTTCATTGGTTGCAACAAACTTTAGCGCGATCTTTGCAGCGGAACGGGGATTGCCGAGAAAGCGGGGAAAGCCTTCGGAGCTGTTTCCCACGGTTCAACATAATGAGATCCATGGTTCGCACTGGACTGCTACCACGTCATTCCATCCTCTCGGTAACAAGCAACTAGGGCCCAGAACCCAAGAGGCTGATAGCCTCAGCCTAGGTCAAGAAACATAACATCAAAAGTGTGCGTCAGATCCCGTTCCTGTAAGCAAACTGCTCATTTGTTCGTTTGCTCGTTCAGTCTAAGATAAGATGGTTTCCACATATATAGTATCCCATTCGTCGGCATGGTGCGCTTGTCAGGGGTTCTTTGTATCACATCTGAATCCAGGCCCTCCTTCGAGCCCTGCTCTCTGTAATATCGCACTTGTTCGATCCGCCTAGGTCTGCTATACCGATTTGCTCTTATCTGATTTGTTCCGAGTATCTTGGTAAGACCTCAATGAACGATTTCTATCGTGTACTGCGATCGCTAGGTCAATCTCCCGACGATACGAAAGTAGCGAAGTTATGTCGTATTCATTATCAATCAATGCTTGATCTGATGTTTGATGGCAGATCAACTCCAACTACTATTAGTAGTATATACAAGCGTCCTGTGTTCCTTCACTCTACTACCCGTGGCTTTGCCTGGCTCAAGGCCATTCGATTAATCCTACTTTCTGTAAATCCTAGATAACATCTTGATGTTATGACGTAACCTGCAGGAAAAGCATGTTTGACGATAATTCTAACCGAAGTGCGAGCCCAAATTCTCCAATATGTCCTACTAGAGTACACTCCTACAACAACTTGGGACCAATGGGTGTCTTATACTACATGTCACCGGACTACATCGAAAGCCAAGGACGGCAGGTGGAATAAGGCGACTCCGGCCAGAGATCACCACTCTATTTTGCTCGTCGAGAGACAGCTCACTGCCGAGGCCAAGCGCCTCATCCACCACCAATCTTTTCAAGTCTCCATTGAAGAAGGTTCTGAAACGTTGGATTGGATGATTGCAGACTTACGATTCGAAAGTTGTGGAATCGACGTTAACGCTTCTTGGCTTCCTGCTTACCCTGGACTCGATCTCAGCCAAGTTCGTGACTTTACCGTCCGCATCGTACCTTCGGATTGGCCTTATTTCTGGGTTCGGACGCATTTTGCCTCCACTACGCTATGTGAGACAAGACTATTATCTGATTCGCCACTGAAGAAGCTTCGCATTATCCTTACCGACATGGTCAGCAGTCTCTGCTGGAGTGCGCTCGTAAATTGGAAAGGCTCGGATTTCGCTCTTCGGTCGATTGCAGCCGCCTTAGAGGACTACGAAAAGACGCTCAACACATTCTCCTCGGTCGCTGCATTGACTCTCGAGTGCGAAGTCCATTTGCCTTTCTGGGTCGAACACCACCCGGAAAGTGGACGTGTCCTGGAAAAATGGCAGGGAAAGCTAGGAGCACGACTCTTTTTTGACGCTTGTGCGCCCACGACGTCGGAAACTTCTTCCTCGAGCGAGCAATCAGACGATGATGACGATTCGACCGAACCACTGGACAAAGCCGACGTCTAGAGTCCTGAAAGCTCTTTGAATTAAACTTCCCAAGCAACAGATACCTGAGAATCCAACCTTATGCCCCAAATTGTATCCCCCAATCCCATTGTCCGCTGCTAGGGACCTTCTGACAAGCCTGACTCTTTCCTGGGTCCCTAATCACTGAACCCCCGACAGTTGAGCAACCCGGCTCCTTGGGAAAGCATCACGAGGACTCTCCTTCAGCCTATGGGTCTTCGTGTCTCGATAGCCAAAAAATAAACTTTGTCAACACTGGAAACCTGTGAAATTTGATCATCCGAAATGTTGAACAATGTCTTTGTGTTGAAGTCACACGACTCATCATAATCAAAAAACCCTTCCTCACGGCTCGAAGGCTCAAATAGTAACTCATCGGCGCCTTGAACCCTCAGTGACTGATAGTCCTTAAACTTATGATGCCTCCGCTGTCGTCTTCCTCGTATCCTAGCTTGTCCGAAGATCACCTCGAGCGATACTCGTCGTCTAAGCAACCATCTATGCCCACTAAGGATGCAATCTACATCAATCAGTAGACTCCCCAGCGAAGTTCTTACGAAAATAATCGAACAAGTTCTTCCCAACGATATTCCCAGCAATTACAAAGTCGACGACGAGTCATACCCTGAATGTCGTACATCATTGAAACTCGGAACCATACATCCTCGGCCTCGACCACGAGAACATGGAATCGAACACCGCTACGCAGTCCTCTACACCAACAAGAGACTCCATACCGTGACACTACGCATCCTACAAGCACGCGCATTCCGCATCCGAATCGGCGAGCGGGCTTTCAATCTGACAGCCATCGCTGATGGAAATATAGACTGGCTCTGGGATCCTGTATTTCCTGGCCTCGACCTCAGCCGGATACTCGAACTACTCGTTGAGATCGCACCCACCGACTTCTGGTCCTTCTGGGACAACATAAACACAGCATTGAAGAACCTCTGCAACCAGCAGTTGGTTCCTCGAGGGCCTCTCAAGAGATTGCGCATCGAGATCAACGACACGGACTGGAGTACTTATTGGCGTTTCGGGGTTTGGACTGCAGGAGACCTGGTGCCTCTAGTACGGACGAACATCGCGGTTCAGGATTACGAGAACGTCCTGAAGCGGTTTCGAGAAGTGGTTTCGAAGACAGACCACTGCGAGATACAACTACCGTACTGGATAGCCCGATCTAGCGCTGCGAAGCGCATCGCTGTGGAATGGGCCATGATGGGCGCTCAGATATGCATCATGCCCGCCGCTGGCCTCTCGGGTTACGAAGTAGAGGGTCGGCAATGCGCAGGATTGTCGCCTCTACCCGATAGTCTGCTGCCATGATGGTCATGATGCCTATTCAATAGACAGGTTGCGCAGCTCCAATTGTAACAGTGACACAATTAACGAATTACTAGATTGGGTTGTAGTTAAAAAGCAAGAATACGACTTGCCCAAAGAGACAATTCGTCAATTGTATTACTATTACAAAATAATTCAATTTAAAGTAACTTAATTAACAATTGCTTTAATTGTTTATAATATTTAAATATAATACTTTTATATTAAAATAAAGCAATTTAATTTTGAAATTTTTTGCATTAATAAAAAGTTTATAGTAAACTCTATAAATAATGCGATTATTTTAACAACTTATACAATAATATATCGCGTAAACACAATATATGGACAAAAATAACAAATTATTAAGTTTTAATATTTAAAAAATTAAGTGCAACTTAATTTTTCTCGAATTGTTTAATTAAAATAACTTAATATAAAATAAAATTACTTGAATATTTAATATAAAGTATATCATAATTTTATAACTAACTTTTACAAAATTAATTGTATTATTGTTACAATTAAAACTACATAATCTATCTAATTAAATATAGAAATTAAAAGATTATATAATTTTAATTATAACAATAATATAATTAATTTTGTAAAAGTTAGTTATAAAGTTATAATATATTTTATATTTTATATTAAAGTAATTTTATCTTATATTAAGTTATTTTAATTAAACAATTCGAGAAAAATTAAGTTGCACTTAATTTTTTAAATATTAAAACTTAATAATTTGTTATTTTTGTCTATATATTGTATTTATGCAATGCGTTATTATATAAATTATTAAGATAATTGTACTATTTATAGAGCTTGTTATAAGTTTTTTATTAAAACAAAAATTGTTAAAATTAAGTTGCTTTATTTTAATATAAAAGTATTATATTTAAATATTATAAACAATTAAAATAAGTATTAATTAAATTACTTTAAATTAAATTATTATTTTAAATTTTATAGTAATAATACAATTAATAGATTATCTTTTTAAGTATATTATATTCTTACTTTTTAATTACAATTTAATTTGATAATTTATTAATTATATTATTGTTATAATTAAAGTTGCGCAATTTATCTAATAGAAGAGTCTAGTTTTAATATTTATAAAAGATATTTAATTTGAACAAATTTAACAATACTAGCGTGCAGAAATATTAATAATATTGACTTTGCTTCTTTTATTGTTTTATTTAATACTTGTTTATATTATTACGCAAGTTAATTATCTTAATTAATATAACTTTGCTTCTTAAATTTCTTTACTTAATACATATTTAATTTATCGCACAAGTTAATCTTCTTAACTAGCGCATATAAGATAAAAACTTTTAAAATTAACATTGTTTGTTTCTATTATTCTTATTATAGGAAAACGTTCTCGTAATTATTTTTCTTTCGATTATAAACTTCTACTTTGATACTATATTAACAAATTTAACTTTTTTAACTCTTGCTTTATTTACTCTTTTACGAGAATCTTCTCTACAACATTTTCTTTCTTATTATTCTCTTTATCTTTATCTTTGATTACGTACGTCTCTTTTTAGTTATTGTAATATATTAGATATACAATTCTACATTCTTGCATTGTCTTAAATTAATCAATTGTTAAAACAATGCTTTTCTTCTCTTCTATTTCTCGTTGTATTGCTACTATAATTCTTTCTCTTTCTTGGAAAACATTTATCTAATAACAAGTTTATTTCTTATCTTTTTCTTTTCGCGACGAAAACAATTAAATTAACATTGTTTCGTTAAACTAGTAACTTTTCTTCTTCTTAACAATTATTAACGAAGAAGTAACAAAATTATAATTACAAGTTAATGAGCAATTAGATTAACAAAGTCTTAAAATTAATATTTTACAATAACGCTACAATTATGTAATAATTATTTTCTATATAATAGAAGATTGTCTTACAAATATATATAACACGTAAGAGATTATTGTCGTTAAATAAGAAAAGAAGTTAACTTAGACTTAAATTTATATATTGATTAAATGTTGTTACTTGCTATTATAACAATACTTTTCTATATATTTTGCGCAATTGTTAGATAATTTCGTTTTAACAAATAATTTAATGCGACTTTTGTTATTAATACAAATAAACAACTTTATAACAAAAACATTCTAAAATTTCTTCTATTATTATTATTTTTATTGTCTTAGTGCTTAGATTTTCTTAGTAGAATTATGTTTAATACTTGATAAATTTTAATTCTAGAATAAATTTTATATTTAATTCTAATTATTTATAAACAACGCTACAAGATATAGTGCAATAGCTTCGAATAATTAACGAACGCTATAATAAATAATATAAACTATTTATAAAAAGTAAGCATCAATATTAAAATATAATTTTGCTAAAAGATTTAAGAACAATATTTAATATTTAAGATAAAAATTAATTATAATAATAATTAAATCTTATTTAAGCAAAAATATATAACAACGTCTATAAATATATTTAAAAATAATTTTATAACTTATATAAAATAAAGTATTATAACTAGAATAATTGTATTTGCAAATATTATATATATATTTATTATATTTATTATATTAATAATTGCTTATATTTTGTTAATATTTATTAATTAAAAAGTATTAAAAGTTGCAAGATTAATTTATTGTAAAATATTCGAATATAAGTTAAAGTTGCGTTTGCGCAATCTTAATTTCAAAAACAACTTTAAGAAAAACAATAATTTTGCTTAATTTATTAATAAGTTTTCTTTCTAGTATTTAATTCTTTAAGAAATTATAATATATATACGTTATTTTATTAATTCTAATATAAAGAAACTATAAATAAAAGTTAAATTAAAATATTTAACAATTAATTTTCTTTATTTAGCGATTGTTTTATATAAAAGATTATTAGATAATAAATAATTAAAGATTACAATATTTTAGTTTGTTAAATCAAAAATAATAATAAAGATTATAACAAAACTTTATTATTAATTAGTATAATTATTAAGTCAAGTTAAATATTTTTTCTTAACTTGATTTACTTTCTTGAATCTTGTAGAATTAAATCAAGGTTAAGACGCAAACATAATTCTAGAATTGAATTTTATTAAATTAATATTAAGAACTTAAGTTAACTTCGTCGCGTTAACATTAACTTATCTTAACTTATTTTATCTATGCGCTAATTCGATTAAACTAGCGCAAAATCTACGCTAATTATATATAATTAACGAGTTACGTAATATTATATAATTGAGTAAATTAAATTAAACACTTAACGTACATTCTTTGTTCGTCTTATTTTATTAAGCTAGAAAATTTGTTTAATTCTAGAATTAAAATTGAGCAAATTAATTTAATCGAATTGAAATTTAACTTAATAATTACGCTATTATTAATATAATTCTAAAATATTATCTCGAGATTTCGAACTTAATTGTTTTTTTTTTAATATATTATTTTATTTTATAAGTATTAATGTTAATAATCAATTATTAATATATTAACAATAAATACAAATTAAAACAATCTATTTAGTATAACTTTTTATAATATTGTTAATTTATATTATATTTAACAAATTATCTTAGACTAGGTTAGGGTTAGGGTTAGGGTTAGGGTTAGGGTTAGGGTTAGGGTTAGGGTTAGGGTTAGGGTTAGGGTTAGGGTTAGGGTTAGGGTT
>JAABUQ010001049.1_pt1 | contig 62302 bp, 65 predicted proteins | sample 5560001 | NCBI WGS metagenome assembly JAABUQ01 (sample SAMN10711888, study PRJNA513371) | rock metagenome | isolation source: Antarctica rocks | place: Antarctica: Victoria Land, Finger Mt nord | collected 2015-12-18
TCGACACGGTCGGCGTCGAGCCTTTGCTTAACGGTGCCGAGTTCGGCGGACGGATCGCCGACAAGGCCTTCGACAGCGACGCAATCGTCGCCGATCTAAATGCACGCGGTGCCAAGATCGTCATCTCGTAGCGCCCGCGTCGCACGAAACCGCTATCGCTCGATCGCGAACTCTACAAGTGGCGGCACCTGATCGAGACCGTCTTGTGCAAGCCCAAGGAGTTCAAACGCATCGCCATGCGCGCCGACAAAACCGATCATAGCTTTAGCGCAATGATCTACCTCGCAGCCGCCGTTAGCAATTCCCGATCAGTCCCCACAGTCCCTAGTTCAGCCGCGTTTTTGCGTGCGGGCTGTCGAGACTGAACAGTGGGATGGCGACCTCGAAAGGCCATCCGGCTTCCGCGACCATCTGGTAGCTTCCCTGCATCGTGCCGCTCGGCGTCGATAGCGGACAACCCGAGACGTAATCGAACGACCCTCCTGGCGCGATCGTCGGCTGATCGCCAACCACGCCCAGCCCTTTTACATTTTGCACGCGCCCACGCGCATCGGTGATGACCCAGTTGCGGCTGATCAGCTGCACCGTCTCGGTCCCACCATTCTCGATGCGGATGTGGTAGGACCAGACATACTGGCCTTGCGCCGGGTCGGATTGCTCGTCGAGATAGTTGGGCGCGACCCGCACCGTCACGTCGCGCGTGGTGTGCTCGTAGGGAAAGAACTGTTTCACTCGAGCGTCATGACGCGCCATTTGCGCTTTGTCGATCATCGGCGGCTACACACCCGCAACGGTTGCCGGAATCGTAGGTGCGACCTTGGCGCGCACGGCCTAAGACCCGAGCATACCAGCTTCGGCTGTTATTTCTTCTACGGGGCGGAGCTGCCGTGTTCGAGATATTCTTTCCTCGCCGTATCTCGTGCAAACCCGGCACGGCGATCGTCGTCAACCCTTGCGCTGCTCCGTTCCCACGAACACCACCGCCGTCCCCCGTTCCACAGCCGCCCCCAGTGCGGCCGCGTCCCAGTTTGTCAGCCGCACGCACCCATGGCTCGCGCGCTTGCCGACCAGCCGGGGCTCGGGCGTGCCGTGGATACCGTAGGTCGGCTTGTTGAGCGCGATCCACATGCCGCCGACCGGATTGTTCGGCCCCGCGGGTATGGTCAGCTTGCCCTGGCTCTTCTTGCCGAACGTCAGTCGCTTGGGATCGTAAGTATAGGTGGCGTGCGGCGCCCAGGTCACGACCTTGTAGCGGCCGGATGGGGCGGGCCGATCGGTGCTGCCTACCGTCGCCGGATAAATCGCAACCACCGCGCCGTCGGCACCGAAGGCGCGCAACTGCTGGCGCGTCTTGTCGATTTCGATCCGGGCGACCTTGGGGAGCGTGGGCGCGATCACGTCGGGCACCAGGATCACCGTGCCCGCCTTGGCGAAGTCCGCACCGGGATTGAGTTCGCGCAGGAACGCCTCGTCCGCGTGGAACAGCTCGGCCAGACCCTCGACCGGGCTGGTATAACCAACCGTCTTCATCTCGGCCATCTTGGCCAAATTTTTGGGAACGGGCGCGAACGGTCCAGCCACGTCGTCCGGTCGGATGGTGTATCGCGCGAGCGGCAGCGGCGCGTCCGCCGCGACCAGCTCGGCACCCGGATGCGCTGCGCGATACGCGGTGAGCGCATTCTGGAAATTGGACCCGTCCGCCGCATCGATCACGCCCGGCGAGAAACCCGCACGGTCGAGCGCGACCTGCTGGCGGAGCAAAACCTGGCGATCGGGCGTAAGCGTTGCGGGTAGCGGGACTGTTCCGCGCGCGACGGACGGCGCCGAGGCGGCGTCGGATGGCACGGGCGGGGCCGGTTGCGCCGGGGCGGTTGTCGAATCGGGCTTGGCGGCGGGCGTTGGAAGCGCGATAACGCTGGTCGTCCACCCCAGCATCAGTGCAGCGACAATCATGCGCTTCGACATTATTCTCACCCTATCGTGTGCGCGGTTAAGCGAACTGTCGTGGCGAACGTTCCGCCCCGCGTTCCTATTCGTGGCGCTGATCACGTGCGGTTTGTCGATTGCTCGCCCCGCCGCCGCGCACGCGGTCGATTGCGACGATGGCTCCAGCGTGACCGCCGCCGCCAATGGCGCAAGCTACGCGACGCTTGCCTGGTCTCCGTTCGGTCGTGCCGAGATCGGGTGGCAGGTCTATTATCCGCGCATTGCCGCCGAGACCGGGACCCGATGTGCCCCCGAAGCGCCGGGGTTCGCTGCAGCGATCGCCACTTGGCAGCGCGCGCATGGTCTACGCGGCACCGGCGTGTTCGAGCCCGCGACCTTCGCTGCGATGAAGAGCACGTGGCAGGGCGCGCGACCGTTCGTCCACGCGCACCACGTCTGCCCGTTGCCGCCATCCACGGCCGCGCTGACAACGGCGGACCGGCACGAATCCTTTGGCGGCAAGACCATTTTGATGCGTGTGCGCGCGCTCGCCGCGTACCGCGCCATGGTGTTCGCGGCGCGCTCCGCCGATGGCGCGATCCGCCATCATGCGCGCGCGTTCCAGATTTTTTCGGGCTACCGCGATCCCGACGCGGACGCGGCGCGGTGCGCGGCGCAGGGGAATTGTCAGGGTATCGTGCGCGCCGCCTGCTCGGCGCACCGCACGGGTTTGGCGATGGACATCTGGGTCGGCCAGGCTCCCGGCTATAGTCCCGACTCGAGCGCGGACGTGAGCCGCCTGGCGATGGTGGCGACGCCCGAATATCGCTGGCTGCTCGTCAATGCGCGGCGCTTCGGCTTCGTCAATTACGCGTTCGAGCCTTGGCATTGGGAGTGGATTGGGGAGCCGATCTGATTGCCCGCGCGGTTTCGCGCTCTGGCGCATAGCGGCGGCCGGGTCTAACTTGGGAGGATCAGGAGAGAGACCTTGGCTGAATTCGTCCTTGACAAGAAAAGCCGCGTCAATGGTCGCCCGCGCGTCCACAAAGCTGCGCCCGGCACCAAGCGCATCAAGCGGTTCAGCGTCTATCGCTGGGACGCGGAGACCAACGAGAACCCGCGCATGGACGTGTTCGAGGTGGACTTGGACTCGACCGGTCCGATGGTGCTCGATGCGCTGATCAAGATCAAGTCGACGCAAGACCCGACGCTGACGTTTCGCCGCTCGTGCCGCGAGGGGATTTGCGGCTCGTGCTCGATGAACATCGACGGCACCAACGCGCTCGCGTGCACCACGGCGATCGAGGATGTGAAAGGCGATGTGCGGATCACGCCGCTGCCGCACATGGAGGTGGTCAAGGACCTCGTGCCCGACATGACGCACTTCTACGCGCAATATGCCTCGATCAAGCCATGGTTGCAGACCGTGACCCCCGCCCCCAACATGGCCGAACGCAAGCAGACGGTGGAACAACGCGAGAAGCTAGACGGGTTGTACGAGTGTATCCTGTGCGCCTGCTGCTCGACAGGCTGCCCTAGCTATTGGTGGAACAGCGACAAGTTCCTGGGACCGGCGATCCTATTGCAGGCCTACCGCTGGCTAGCCGACAGCCGCGACGAGATGGCGGGCGAGCGACTGGACCAGTTGGAAGACCCGTTCCGCCTGTATCGCTGCCACACGATCATGAACTGCGCCAACGTGTGCCCCAAGGGGCTCAATCCGGCAAAAGCCATTGCCGAGATCAAGAAAATGATGGTGGAGCGGGTGGTTTAGGTCGGAAGGCTCGGGCAGTCGGGCGCAAGTTCGGTGAGCGCCGCCAATACGCGCGGCCTCGCTGTCTGCGCTTTCCAGTTCGCGGGTTCGCTCAGGGGGTGCCCGTCTCCGATCCGCTTCGCCACCAGATAGCCGACGTAATATCCTATGCGGTCGTGGAAGCCCGGAAGGTGGTGGCTTCCGGTAAAAAGCGCGGAGTAATCCTCGTCGTTCTCGGACAACGCTCGGACGCGTACTGCGCATATCGACGCCGTGCGGTTTGCCTCGACCGCCTGACGCATTCCGCCGGTCAGCAGCAGTTCGTCGTCGGTCGCGCCCGGATTGAGGCGCGCGGCGACGTAGGTCGCAAGGCCTTCCGCCCACACCGAACACCAGAGCGGCTTGCATTCGCCCAAGCGCGGCTCGTGATAGGTGTGGAAAATCTCGTGCTCGAAGAAGGGTCGCTCGTTCGAACCCGCGCGGTGGGCTAACGCAATAACGTCCGCCCCGAAAACGAGCACGGTCTTGCCGCCGATCTCTCGCGTGCCGCCGTCCATCTCGCCCAAGCTGTGCACGAGGTACGTGGGCGGCAGCGCGCCCGCGTCGGTGAAGGTGCGCCGGAAAGCGGCCTGCGCGCTGGCCAACTGCGGCCCGAGCGCGGCGGCGCTCGCCACGAACTTTGCCCGGATCGAGGGGAACTGCGCGAAACTCTTCGTAATTCGCCCATCATATCCAACTTGCGAACCACCTGCGCGCTTCCCGTCGTAAAAACCCGGAAATCGCGTCGTCATCAGCGCCTTGAACCGGCGTACGCGCTCGGCTTGCGGCATATTTTGGGTCGCATCGAAGAAGCGCGTGTAATCGCCGGTCAGATCGGTGATCGCGGGCGAGCGCGGCAGCGACGCTGCTAGAATTGCGACCGCAGCCAGCGCGAGTGTCAACGTCTTGCGCCACATGCTCCCTGTTGCTCCCGATCGTCCGTCGCGTCATTCGTAGCCGCGATGGCCACCTTAGCAAAACCGTCGCTCAGCCGCGATCCCACGGTCGATACCGTCGCCACCGCCTACGCCCACCTCCTTGCCACTGGTGAACTTCGCCCCGATCCCGCGCAGGCCGCCGCCGTCCGGCGCCTCGACCAGCTCGCCGCCGATCTCGCCCACCCCGCTCCGTCGCCCGGCCTCTTGGCTCGCCTGCTTGGCCGCAAGGCCCCCGAGCGCCCGCACGGCATCTATCTCTGGGGCGGCGTCGGCCGGGGCAAGACGATGCTGATGGACCTGTTCCACACGCACGCTCCCGGCCCCAAGCGCCGCGTCCACCACCACCCCTTCATGCTCGACATCCACGCGCGCCTGTTCGCGCTGCGCACGCAAATCACCCCCGATCCGCTGGTCACGATCGCCCACCAGCTCGCGCCCGACGCAAGACTGCTCTGCCTCGACGAGTTCTATGTGCGCGATCCCGCCGACGCGATGATCCTCGGTCGGCTGTTCACCGCGCTGATCGCCGCCGGAGTTACGGTGGTCACCACCTCCAACCGCCCGCCGCGCGACCTCTACAAGGACGGCCTCAACCGCGAGCTGTTCCTGCCCTTCATCGATCTGGTCGAAGCGCAGCTGGACGTGCTGCCACTCGATGGCCCGACGGACTATCGCCTCGACCGGCTCGGCGGAATGGATACCTGGTACGTGCCGAACGGGCCGGAAGCGACCGCTCGGCTGTCCGAGGCGTTCTTCCGCCTGACCGACTTCCCGGTGGAAGACCGCGCGCACGTGCCGACCGCGATCATCCCGGTCGAGGGTGGGCGCGCGCTGTTCATCCCCAAATCGCTCAAGGGCGTCGCGGTGTTTAGCTTCAAGCGCCTCTGCGGCCAGCCGCTGGGCAGCGCGGACTATCTGGCACTGGCGCGCACGCACCATACGGTGATCCTGGTCGGCGTGCCCATCCTCACGCCCGACAAGCGCAACGAAGCCGCGCGCTTCACCGCGCTGGTGGACACGCTGTACGATACGCGCACCAAATTGCTGGCGGCGGCCGACGCCGCTCCCGATCAGCTGTACCCGGAGGGCGATGGCCGGTTCGAGTTCGAGCGGACCACATCGCGACTGACCGAGATGCGATCGGCGGACTACCTCGCGCTGGGCCACTGCAGTTAACGCCCGACATTCGCCGGACATTGACGCGGCGCAGCACGGGAACCTAAGCCGGGGAGGAAATCAGACCTTCAGGAGAGACCCGTGCCCCGTCCCAAGATCGCCCTCATCGGCGCCGGTAACATCGGCGGCACGCTCGCCCACCTGATCGCTTTGAAGGAGCTGGGCGACGTCGTGGTGTTCGACATCGCCGAGGGATTGCCGCAAGGCAAGGCGCTCGACCTGTCGCAGGCCGGGCCGGTGGAGGGCGTGGATGCCAAGCTGACCGGCGCGAACGACTATGCCGGGATCGCGGGCGCGGACGTGGCGATCGTGACCGCGGGCGTCGCGCGCAAGCCGGGCATGAGCCGCGACGATCTGCTGGGCATCAATCTGAAGGTGATGAAGGCGGTGGGCGAGGGGCTGCGCGCGCACGCGCCGAACGCGTTCGTGATCTGCGTGACCAATCCCCTGGACGCGATGGTGTGGGCGTTGCGTGAGTTCTCGGGCCTGCCGCACACGCATGTTGTCGGCATGGCGGGCGTGCTCGACAGCGCACGCTTCCGGCACTTTCTTGCGGACGAGTTCAAGGTGAGCGTCGAGGACGTGACCGCCTTCGTGCTCGGCGGCCACGGCGACACGATGGTCCCCGTCGTCGAATATTCGACCGTCGCAGGCATTCCTATTCCCGATCTGATCGCGATGGGCTGGAGCACGCAGGCGCGCATCGACGCGATTGTCGCGCGCACGCGGGCGGGTGGCGGCGAGATCGTCGGCCTGCTCAAGACCGGCAGCGCCTTCTACGCCCCCGCCGCGAGCGCGGTGGCGATGGCGGAAAGCTACCTGCGCGACAAGAAGCGCGTCCTGCCGTGCGCGGCGTGGGTGGACGGGGCCTACGGGCTGGACGGACTGTACGTGGGCGTGCCGATCGTGATCGGCGAGGGCGGGGTGGAGCGTGTGGTGGAAATTCGGTTGGGCGAAGGGGCGAAGGCCAATTTCGACGCGAGCGTGACGGCGGTGCGGGAGTTGCTGGTCGCGTGTAAAGGGATCGAGCCGGGTCTGGCCTGATGGACAGCCACCCCCAACCCTCGCCGTTTGCGGACAAGGCGCGCTGGACCACGCTCGCGCTGGCCTACGAGCGCTGGGGCGAATCGTTCACCGGGCAATATTCGGACTCGGCCTTGTCGCTAGCGGGCGGCGTCCAGCCTGGTGAGCGCGTGCTCGACGTGGCGGCGGGCACGGGCGCACTCGCCCTGCGCGCGGGGAAGGCGGGAGCGCACGTGCTGGCGACCGATTTTTCGCCCGGCATGGTCGAGCGGCTGGGCGAGCGGTTAGCACCTTTTATCGGTTGCGCGGCGAGCGTCATGGACGGGCAGGCGCTCGCGATCGAGGACGCGAGCTTCTCGATGTTCGGCGTCATGGCCTTTCCCGATTACCGGCGCGGCTTGGCCGAACTCGTGCGCGCAACGCGTGCCGGGGGGCGGACCGTCGTCGCGACCTGGGCCAATCCCGATGGCGCTGGTCCGATGGCTCCGTTCATGCAGGCCTACCGCGCAACCTTCCCGGATGCCGAGCTGCCGCCGCCTCTGCCCGGCGTCATCGCGCTTTCGTCGGCGGAGGACTTCAAAGCGGAAATGATCGCCGCCGGTTGCGACGACGTCGTCGTGCATGAGGTCGACGGCGTATGGGGCGGACCGTCGCTCGACATGGTCATGGCAACGTTTGAAGAGGCGCGAGACCTGATCCCGCTCTATGCTGCGCTGGACGATGCGGGACGAGCGAAACTGGCCGGTCCGCTGCGCGCCGCGATCGCGGCGCATGTCGATCCGGACAGGGCGATTCGGGTCCATTCGATCGCCAACATCGCCATCGGACGCAAGCACCGCTGATATGATAGCCCCCGATCTGCTTCCCCGCACCGACTGGACCCGCCCCCAAATCGCCGTGCTTTTTGATCTTCCCTTCGCCGACCTGCTCTTCCAGGCGCAGACCGTCCACCGCTCGCACCATTACGCGAACGCGGTCCAGCGCAGCCAGTTGCTGTCGATCAAGACGGGCGGTTGCGCGCAGGACTGCGGGTATTGTTCGCAATCGGTAAGTTTCGACACCGGGCTGAAGGCGACCAAACTGATGGACGTCGATGCGGTGATTGCCGAGGCTGCCAGCGCCAAACGAGGCGGCGCGACGCGGTTTTGCATGGGCGCGGCTTGGACCGGCCCCAAGGACCGCGACCTCGATCGGCTGACCGCGATGATCGAGGGGGTCAACGCGCTCGGGCTCGAGACCTGCATGACGCTGGGCACGCTCGCGCCCGAGCAGGCCCGCGCGCTGGGACAGGCGGGGCTCGATTACTACAATCATAACCTGGACAGCTCGCCCGAATATTACGCGGCGGTGGTCAGCACGCGCAGCTACCAGGACCGGCTGGACACGCTCGCACACGTCCGTGCGGCGGGAATGGCGACATGCTGCGGCGGGATCATCGGCATGGGGGAGGCGCGCGAGGACCGGGTGGGGCTGATCCACACGCTCGCCACGCTGCCCGACCATCCGGGCTCGGTGCCGATCAATGCGCTCGTGCCGGTAGCGGGCACCCCGCTCGGCGATGCGGTCCTTTCAGGCCAGGTCCCCGCGATCGACGCGATCGAGTTCGCGCGCACTATAGCCGCCGCGCGGATCACGATGCCGCGCGCGGTGGTGCGATTGTCCGCTGGCCGGGAAACCATGTCCGAGGCGGCGCAGGCGCTCGCCTTCCTCGCGGGCGCGAACAGCATCTTCGTGGGAGATCGCTTGCTCACCACCGCCAATCCGGGCATCGACCGCGACGCCGCCCTGTTCGCGAAATTGGGCTTGACCGCCATGCACGAGGCAATTCGATGAACATCCACGAATATCAGGCTAAGGAACTGCTGGCCAACTATGGCGTCCCCGTGCCCGCCGGGATCGCCGCGATGTCGGTCGAGGAGGCGATCGCGGCGACGGATCAGCTTCCCGGGCCGCTCTATGTGGTCAAGGCGCAGATTCATGCGGGCGGACGCGGCAAGGGCAAATTCAGGGAATTGGGGCCCGACGCCAAGGGCGGCGTGCGGCTGGCGCGTTCGAAGGACGATGTGCGCGCGGCAGCGGAGGACATGCTGGGAAACACGCTCGTCACGATCCAGACCGGCGCGGCGGGCAAGCAGGTGCAGCGCCTGTACGTGACCGACGGTGTCGACATCGACAAGGAGTTCTATCTCGCGTTCCTGGTCGATCGCGCAACGGGCCGGGTCGCCATTGTCGCCAGCCAGCAGGGCGGCATGGATATCGAGGAGGTCGCGCACTCGTCGCCCGACGCGATCCTCACCTTCACCGTCGATCCCGCCTCGGGCGTGCAGCCGCACCATGGCCGCTCGGTCGCGTTCGCGCTGGGGCTGAGCGGCGATCTTGCCAAGCAGGCGGAAAAGGTCGTCGCCACCGCCTATGCAGCGTTCATCGGCACCGACGCCGCGCAGATCGAAATCAACCCGCTCGCGGTGACCAAGGACGGCAAGCTGCTCGTCCTCGACGCCAAGGTCGGCTTCGACGACAATGCGATGTTCCGGCATCCCGACCTGCTGCCGCTGCGCGATCTGGCCGAGGAGGATCCCGCCGAGATCGAGGCCAGCAAGCACGAACTCGCGTTCATCAAGCTCGATGGCGATATCGGCTGCCTCGTCAACGGCGCGGGCCTCGCGATGGCCACCATGGACATCATCAAGCTGAACGGGGCCGAGCCCGCCAACTTCCTCGATGTCGGCGGCGGCGCGTCGAAGGAGAAGGTCACCGCCGCGTTCAAGCTGATCCTGAGCGATCCGGCGGTGAAAGGCATCCTCGTCAACATCTTCGGCGGTATCATGCGCTGCGACATTATCGCGGAAGGCATCATCGCCGCCGCGCACGAGGTTAACCTGCACGTGCCGCTCGTCGTGCGTCTGGAAGGCACCAACGTCGAACTCGGCAAGGACATCCTGGCGAAGTCCGGCCTGCCCATCGTCAGCGCCAACGATCTGGGCGACGCCGCCCGCAGGATCGTGGCCGAAGTCAAGAAAGCCGCCTGATGTCGATCCTCGTCGCCGCCGCCACCAAGGTTATTTGCCAGGGCTTCACCGGCAAGCAGGGCACGTTTCACTCCGAACAGGCGATCACCTACGGCACGAAGATGGTCGGCGGTGTTGCGCCGGGGAAGGGTGGCTCGACGCACCTGAACCTGCCCGTGTTCAACACCGTGGCGCAAGCCATGCACGCCACGGGCGCGGACGCGAGCGCGATCTATGTGCCGCCGCCTTTCGCCGCCGACGCGATCCTGGAAGCGATCGACGCCGAGGTGCCGCTGATCGTGTGCATCACCGAGGGCATTCCGGTGCTCGATATGGTGAAGGTCAAGCGCGCTCTGTCCGGCAGCAAGTCCCGCCTGATCGGCCCGAACTGCCCGGGGGTGCTGACGCCGGGCGAATGCAAGATCGGCATCATGCCGGGCAGCATCTTTTCCAAGGGAAGCGTCGGCGTGGTCAGCCGCTCGGGCACTCTCACCTACGAGGCGGTGCATCAGACGACGCAGGCGGGCCTGGGCCAGACCAGCGCGGTCGGCATCGGCGGCGATCCGGTCAATGGAACCGACTTCATCGACGTGCTCGAACTGTTCCTTGCCGATCCCGCGACGCAGAGCATGATCATGATCGGCGAGATCGGCGGCAGCGCCGAGGAGGAAGCCGCCCATTTTCTTGCCGACGAGGCGCGCCGGGGCCGCAAGAAGCCCATGGTCGGCTTCATCGCTGGGCGTACCGCGCCCCCCGGACGCCGCATGGGCCACGCGGGCGCGATCGTCTCGGGCGGCAAGGGCGATGCCGACAGCAAACTGGAAGCCATGCGCGCCGCCGGGATCACGATTACGGATAGCCCGGCCGAACTGGGGTCCACATTGGCGCGGGTTCTGCGCGGCTAGGCCGAGCGGGCGTGGTACATGCTTCCGAAACCCGCGGTGTGCGCCTATCTGTGGCGCGACGAACGGAGCGGAATCATGGACGGCGGCGACATCGACACCCTGACCGGCGCGGAGCCGCAGCGAGGCCCGAGCTGGGCACGCCCGAATTGGCCGCTGCTTCCCGATGACACGCTGACGCTTGCGCTCGATCCGACGCGCATGTCGGTCGAGGCTCCGGCACCCAAGCTCGCCAAGGCCTCTCCCACCCCAGCGGCGGGATCCGCGTCGAGGGCGACGGCAGCCGCCGATCACCACGCCGCCGATCACCACGCCGCCGACGACAGCATCCGCGCGATCATGCTCATCCGCACCTACCGCGTGCGCGGACACCTAGCCGCAAACCTCGATCCGCTCGGCCTTACGCACCGCGATCTGCCACCCGATCTAAGCCCGGCCTATCACGGATTCATCGATGCCGACCTGGACCGGCCGGTCTATGTCGGCAACTACCTCCACGGCATAGAGACCACGACTGTACGTGAACTGGTGCAGATCCTGTGCGCTAATTACTGTGGTAATGTCGGCTTTGAGTACATGCACATCAACGATGTCGAGGAGCGCCGCTTCATCCAGGAGCGGATCGAGGGCCGTGCCAAGGAAATCCATTTCACCCCGCTCGGCAAGAAATCGATCCTGAATAAGGTGATCGAGGCGGAGGAGTGGGAGAAATTTCTCGCTAAGAAGTATGTCGGCACCAAGCGCTTTGGCCTCGATGGCGGGGAATCGATGATTCCCGCCATGGAGTCGATCATCAAATATGGCGGCCAGTTCGGCGCGCGCGAGATGATCTTCGGGATGCCGCACCGGGGCCGCCTGAACATGCTCGGCAACGTGATGCAGAAGCCGTTCCGCGCGATCTTCCACGAGTTCGCGGGCGGCTCGGCCGCGCCCGAGGACGTCGGCGGCTCGGGCGACGTCAAATATCATTTGGGCACGAGCACCGACCGCGCCTTCGACGGCATCGAGGTCCATCTGAGCCTCGCGCCCAACCCCTCGCACCTCGAAGCTGTGAACCCGGTGGTCCTGGGCAAGGCACGGGCCACGCAGGCGCGTCACGGCGATCCTTCGCTCGACGAGGCGCGCGACGCCGTAATCCCGGTCTTGATCCACGGCGACGCGGCGTTCGCGGGGCAGGGGATCGTCGCGGAATGCTTCGGCTTTTCGGGTGTGCCCGGTTACAACACCGGCGGCACGATCCACTTCATCGTCAACAATCAGGTCGGCTTCACCACCTCGCCCCAGTTCGCGCGCTCGTCGCCTTATCCAAGCGACGTCGCGCGCACCGTTCAGGCCCCGATCCTCCACGTCAACGGCGACGATCCCGAGGCGGTCACCTTCGCCGCCAAACTCGCGACCGAATATCGTCAGAAGTTCAACCGCGACGTCGTGATCGACATGTGGTGCTACCGCCGTTTCGGCCATAACGAGGCGGACGAGCCCGCCTTTACCCAGCCGCTGATGTACGCCGAAATCCGCAAGCACCCCCCCGTGAGCGAGCTGTACGCCGCGCGCCTGACGCGCGAGGGCGTGGTCGATAGCGCGTGGGTCGATGCGAACCGGGCCGAATATATCGCGCGCCTCGAAGGCGATTTCGAAGCCGCGCCCGGCTACCGCCCCAACAAGGCCGATTGGTTCGAGGGCGCGTGGAGCGGGCTGGGTAGACCCGCCGATCCCGTAACCGCTCGCCGCGCCGCGGATACGGGCGTCGATGCGGACCGCCTACGCGCGGTCGGCAAGGCGCTGACCGAGACGCCGCCCGAGTTCACGATGCATAAGACGCTCGCGCGCGTGATCGCGGGTCGCGCCGAGGCAATCGAGGCCGGGCACGGCCTCGACTGGTCGACCGGCGAGGCGCTCGCGTTCGCCACGCTCCTTCAGGACGGCTACGGCGTGCGACTCTCGGGCCAGGATTCGGGCCGCGGCACGTTCAGCCAGCGCCACGCGGTCTGGGTCGATCAGGCGAACGGGTCGAAGTACATCCCCTTCCGCCGCATCGCTCCGCAGATCGAAATCCTCGATTCGCCCCTGTCCGAATACGGCGTTCTGGGCTTCGAGTATGGCTATGCCGGAGCGGACCCCAAAAGTCTCGTGCTCTGGGAGGCGCAGTTCGGCGATTTCGCCAATGGTGCGCAGATTATGATCGATCAGTTCATCGCGGCGGGCGAGGCCAAATGGCTGCGCGCCAATGGCTTGGTGATGCTGTTGCCGCATGGGTATGAGGGGCAGGGGCCGGAGCATAGTAGCGCGCGCCTCGAACGCTTCCTGCAACTATGCGCGGAGGATAATATCCAGGTCGCCAACCCGACTACGCCCGCTAATTACTTCCACATCCTGCGCCGTCAGATGCTGCGCCCCTTCCGCAAGCCGCTGATCCTGATGACCCCCAAGTCGCTGCTGCGCCACAAGTCGGCGGTGAGCGACATCGCGGACTTCGGCGGTGAGAACCGCTTCCACCGCATGTTCGACGATCGTGGGAAGCCGCCCACCGACGCGGTCCGCCGCCTCGTGCTGTGTTCGGGCAAGGTCTATTACGACATCGCCGACGCGCGCGACGCCGCAGGGAGAGACGACGTCTATATCGCGCGTGTCGAGCAGCTCTACCCTTTCCCCGCCGATGCGGTCGCGGAATATGTCGCGCAAATTCCGCGCCTCGAGACGGTGGTCTGGGCGCAGGAGGAACCTAGAAACGCGGGTGCGTGGGGCTTTGTCGACGCGATGATCGAGGACGCGCTGATCGCGGCCGAGGCCCCTGTGTGCCGGGCCACCTATGTCGGACGGCCCCCGTCCGCCGCAACCGCCACCGGTCTCGCGTCCCGCCACATGGCCGAGCAGAAGATGCTGGTCGCCGCCGCGCTCGGCGAGGCCTTTCCCGAGATCATCCAGGCCGTTGCCGCCTGACCTATTAGGAGCTGTCCTTGTCCACCGAAGTCATTATCCCGCCACTGGGCGAATCGATCACCGAAGCGACCGTCGGCCAATGGCTCAAGCAGCCAGGCGACGCGGTCGCGGCGGACGAGCCGATCGTCAGCCTCGAGACCGACAAGGTCGCGGTCGAAGTGCCCTCGCCGCTTGCGGGCACGATGGGCGAGCAGCTGTTCAAGGTGGGCGAAACCGTCGCGGTCGGCCGCGCGATCGCGCGGATTGAGGCCGGTGCCGGTGCCGGCGCCGGCGCCGGGCCGGTGCCGACGTCCAAGGCCCAGACCCCGCCCATGCCCGCCGTCCTCCGCGATGCCGCGCCGGCCGCCCCTGCTACGCCGCCGGCGTCCGACGTTGACCAGCCGATCGTGAGCCGCGTCACCGCCGACGCACCGCTCAGCCCCGCCGTCCGCCGCGTGGTCGAAGAGCGCGGGCTCGATCCCGCGATGCTGCCGCATACCGGCCCGGGTGACCGGATTACCAAGGCGGACGCGCTCGGCGCGACCCCTCTCCCTTCGGCTTCGCCGCTGTCCCTCGCCCCTGTCGGGGGAGGAGAGCAGGTGTCCGCGACGCCAACCGTTTCCCCGACAGGGGCGAGGGAAAGCGGAGCGAAGCGGAGCGAGGGAGAGGGAGCGCGTCGCGAGGAACGCGTCCGCATGACGCGCCTGCGCCAGACGATCGCGCGCCGCCTCAAGGAAGCACAGAATTCCGCCGCGATGCTGACCACGTTCAACGACGTGGACATGACCGCCGTGATGCGCGCGCGCGATCTCTACAAGGACAGTTTCGAAAAGAAGCACGGCGTGCGGCTGGGCTTCATGAGCTTCTTCACCAAAGCCGCCGTCCTCGCCCTGCGCGAGGTGCCCGCCGTCAACGCGATGATCGACGGCGAGGAAATCGTGTACCGCGACTACGCCGACATCGGCATCGCGGTCAGCTCGCCCGGTGGGTTGGTGGTTCCGATCCTGAAGAACGCGGACAGCCGTAGCTTCGCCAACATCGAAAAGGCGATCGGCGATTTCGGCAAGCGCGCGCGCGATGGGCAGCTCAAGATCGAGGAGCTGCAAGGCGGCACTTTCACCATTTCGAACGGCGGTGTGTTCGGCAGCCTGATGAGCACGCCCATCCTCAATACGCCGCAGTCGGGCGTGCTCGGCCTGCACCGGATCGAGGAGCGGCCCGTGGTGCGCGCCGGGCAGATCGTGGCGCGGCCGATGATGTATCTGGCGCTGAGCTACGATCACCGGATCGTCGACGGGCGCGAGGCGGTAACGTTCCTCGTGCGCATCAAGGAAGCGATCGAGGATCCCACCCGGCTTCTGTTGGATATGTAGGCGCGGTTGGGACCGGTGGGCGCTCCCGCGCGTTCCATGATCCCTATCCGCCTCACGGGAGCTGCCACCGATGTTCGCACGCCTGATTATGATGATGCTCACCCGCCGGATCATCCGCATGGTCGGCGAGCGACACGGCGGCGTCGCGGGTGCGGCGATCGGCGCGGCACTCGCTTCGCGCAAAACGCGCGCGCTTGGTTTCGGCGGCGCGGCGGCGCTGACCGCTTACGAGATTGTTGCGAACCGCCGTCGTCAACGGCTGGATGCTCGGCTGCCCCGTTCGACCGCGCTAGCGACCCGCCGCTAGGACGTCCACGCTGACGTCACCCCCGCGCACCGGGGTGACCCGCGCGATTGCCAATCCCCAGGCGCTGAACGTCGTGGCCGCTTGGGGCGTACTCGCCATTCCGGCGATGGCCGCCAAGCTCGGCCTGGGCTGCCCGGCATGGCGTGTGTAGAAGATATGCCGCCCGATCTGGAGTTCGCGGTGCATCGTTGCCGCCCATAGCGGCAATACATAGTCGGCATGGTAATTGGTCGCAGCCAGGCCGGGCAGCATGGTAGGAGAGGCGAGCGCCATTGCCGCCACGGTCAATGCGCGCGCCCACAACGCGGGATCGGGAGCGATCCTTAGCGAGCCGTCGCAAGTGAAGGTGAATTGACAGCCGGTGTGACGCGTGGAGCCCTGGAAGATGACGCCGCACACGCTCTTGGGATAGGCATCATCCGCGAGCCGGTTCAGCACCACGCGCGCGACCGCCTGCTGGCCCTGATCGGGCTCGCGCGCGGCCTCGTAATAAATCGCCGCGGTCATGCAGGCGAGCGAGTCGGTGGAAGTGGATGCGGGGACGGGCGGTACGGCCTGCGCGTACACGGGGGCCGCGATACTTGCGGACGCCAACGCTCCGATCAATGCCGCCCGAACTCTCATGCCGCTGCCATGCCCCGCCGCATCCCGCGCGGCAAGGGCGCGATCTGCTGAACAAGATCGCTGTTGGTAAGGCATGATGGCACGATCGACGTTATGGGCGATCGAACTTCGCGCGCGGATCCATGACGGCAATCCGAGCCGACAGTAGCTCGCTCTATATAAGGGCTTGATCTCAGCCGACGCCCGTCGATCCGAACCCGCCCGCACCGCGCGCGGTCGTCGTGGCGAACGCCTCGGTGACCTGTAGCGATGGCCGCAGGATCGGCAGGAACACCAGTTGCGCGATGCGGTCGCCGGGCTGGACGGTGTAGGCGGGCATTCCGGGGCGGACCCAGGCGGAGATGAAGAGCTCGCCGTGATAGTCCGCGTCGATCGTGCCGATCGATTGGCCGAGGATGAGGCCGTGCTTGTGGCCCAGCCCCGAACGCGGCAGCGCGAACGCGACCATGTCCGCACGGTCCATGCAGACCGCGAGACCGGACGGGATGAGGACGGCGGCCGTGCCTGGTTGCAGCGTCAGCGGTTCGGCAATGCACGCGCGCAGGTCGATGCCCGCCGCCCAGTCGGACTGATAGGCGGGCAGACCCCAATCGTGCAGGCGCGCATCGACGACGCGGACCTGGACGATGGGCGAGGTCAAATCGATCCCCGACGTTCGATGACGAGCACGCGTGCCTCGCCCTGCGGTTCGGCAATATGTTCCTCACCAACCTCGGCCACGAAGATGTCGGATGGGCCGAGCAGGCGTTCGTGTTCGTGCCCCCCAGCGCGCCAACGCATCCGTATCGCCCCGTCGAGCACGACGAACACCTCGCGGCCATCGTTGACGTGCCAGATATAAGGCTGGTCGGTCCAGTGGAGGCGGACGCTCGCGCCCTCGACGTCGCCGAGGTCGCGTGCGCCCCAGGGGCGATCGGCGGTGAACGTGGCGATCTTGTCTACGAGGGTGGGCATCAGGCGAGATTGAGCGCGAGGAACCCGGGCTTTTTCTGCTCGCCCTCGGTCAGATCAAGCGTATGGACGTCATGGGACAGCGCCAGCTCCTCCAGCGCGATCGAAACCTTCCAGCCGTTGGGCGTGTCGGCGGTGTAGCGCGTGATCATGCGTGGGGGCACTCCGGAGCGGACGGTACTTAGGCAGTGGCCGGGCGAACGTCGAGATTGGCGGACAGGCGCTTGTCGGTGCTTGCAAACCAGAACAGCCCGACCATCGCGAGCGCGGACAGCAGGAAGGGCGCGTGCGGATCGAGTTCGTACAGCCCTATGCCGATCGCGGGGGCGAAAATGAACGCGCCACCGTTGATCGCGGTGACCGCCCCCGCGACCGCGCCCTGCTCCCCGGTGGAAACGCTGAGCGACGGCCCGGCGGTATAACCGGGCCGGGTGAAGCCGAAACCCAGCCCGGTCAGGCCGTAGGCGACGACGATCGCGTGGTAATCGCTCGCGATCGCGAGCAGCCCGAGCCCGGCGGCGGCAAAGGCGGCACCCCAGCGGATGAGCTGGCGCGGCTTCATGTCGAACGTGTTGATCAGCCCCCATTGCGCCAGCAGCGCGGCCGCCGCGCCCGCCATCAGCGCGATACCGATAAACCGCTGCGCGGTTTCGGGCGGCATATGAAGGCGATCGATCACCAGGAACCCGAGCGACTGGCTCGACGCGGCCTGCGCGTTGGCCGAGAGCGCGCCGAAGATGATCCATGGGCGGATGCGCGGATCGCGCCAGCTCAGCCGTGGCGGCGATCCATCGGCGGCGTTGACCTGGCTCGCGCCCGAGGGCGCGCCGCCGATCGAGGGCATCGCGGCGGGGGAGCCGGTGGCGTCGTCAGGCAGGCGCGCACTATCGTCGGGCAGGCGCTTGCGCACGATCAGCAGCACGACGAGGCCGATGCCCGCGAAAACGAAGAGCGGCCCCGCAAGGCGCACACCCGGCAGGACGAAGAAGGGGGCCAACGCGGGGCCGATGATCGTGCCCAGCCCGAAGGCGGACGCGAGCTGGGCCATCGCCGCGGTGCGATCGTGGCGGGAGGTTCGCGCCGCGACATAAGCCTGGGAAGCGGGCATGGTCGCCGAGCCGAACAGGCCGAACACCATGCGCGCGACCGCGAGCAAGATGACGAAGAGCACTGGGCCGATCAGCCGGTGCAGGCCGACCGCCATGATGATGCCGCCGATCAACGTCGCGACGACGAACCCGGTCAGCCCCACCAGGATGACGCGCTTGCGCCCCTCCCGGTCGGAGCGGCGCGCCCAGTAGGGAGCGGACCACGTCCACACGATCGCGGACAGGCTGAAGAAGACCGCGACCGCGATGTCGGGCAGCTTGAGCGCGCGGCCGAGCGCGGGGAGGACCGATTGCAGCGCGGTGTTGCCCGCCGCGACGACGAGCAGCACGAGGAAGACAAGCGTGAACTCGGCGCGGGGCAAGGCGGGACGCATGCGACGGCTAACGCGCGGGCGGGCGGGGGGGAACCCTGCTTTCGCTCCGGTTCGGCGGCGTGTAGGCCATCCAGAACACCACAGTGAGGCGGCGATGAAGCTCTACACCGGACGCGGACCGAACCCCAAGGCGGCGCGCATGGCATTCGCGGAAAAGGAAATCGCGTATGAGGCGGTGGAAATCGATATCGTAAAGAATGAGAGCCGCACGCCCGATTTCCTGGCGCGGATCAATCCGGCCGGCACGATCCCCGCGCTGGAGACCGATGATGGCCAGATTGTTTGTGAGATCACCGCGATCGCGGAATATCTGGACGAGGTCTCCCCCGCGCGGCCACTGATCGGTGCGACGATGGCGGAGCGCGCCGAGACGCGGATGTGGGCGCGTCGGGTCGACTTGGAGGTGTATACCCCGATGGGACTGGCATTTCAGGGGGGGGCGATGCGGGCGTTCTTCGAGGGCAAGAAGATGCTGGCACCGTTGGATAGCGTGCCGGTGTTCCTGGAGATGGGCGCGCAGCGGCTTGGCTGGCTCGAGGAGAAAATGGCCGGGCGCGACTGGATCTGTGGGCAGCGGTTCAGCTGGGCGGACGTGCCCCTGTTTTGCGCGTTGGAGTTCTTCTCCAAATACGGGAGCCAGATCGCACCCACCGGCGGGTGGCTGGACGGGTGGCGGACACGGATGCGCGGTCGGGCAAGCGCGACGGTGTGAGGCTATTGCCGGAAGCGGAACTGTCCCGCTGCTTCCCACGGGCCGCCCAGATAGCGCCATAGGTCGAGGCCCACGATCGTAAAGCGGACGGGCTCGAAGGTCGCCGTCAGCGCGCTCGACAAGGCCTTCGCCTCGGCGGGCTCCGCCTTATTCTGGATGGTGATGTGCGGACGGAAGCCTGCGCGGTCCTGCGCGCTCAGCAACGGCAGCCACGCGTCGACCAGCGCCTCGCGCAGCCGGTCGAGCAGCGGCGCCTGGATGCGGTAGGCGACGCCGCGACCAAGGTTCATAAGGCCGGTCGCCTCGGCGGCAATCGACGGCTCGCCGCGCGTGAGGAGCTTGCAGCGCGTGGCGATGTCGTCCGCCTGACTGGGCGGGAGCGCGTGGAACAGGGTGAGGTGCGCGGAGAGCTGGTTGCGTGCCGGCGGGAAGTGCGCGCGGCGCTGCGTATCGAAGAAGGCGAAGGCGGGTTTGTCGAGCGCGGCGGTGAGGATCAGCGGCGCGGTGGGATCGTCGGTCAGGCGAGCCAGTCCCTGGGCGCGGTGGTGGGCCAGGCGTCCTTGTCGATGCCGGAGCCTGCGGCGAGCCGGTCGGCGGTCGTATCGAGCGTGAGGCTGCCGGCGACGGGATCGACCGCGAAGGCGGACCAGGGCACGGCGAAGAGCTTCTCGCCCAGGCCGAGCACACCGCCGTGGGAGAGCACCGCGTAGGCGATGCCGCCATGTTCGTGATCGATCATGAAATCGGTAATCGATCCCAACGCGGCCCCATCCGCGCCGGTTACCGCCGCGCCGCAGATCCTGGTGGAGGGGAGCAGCGCCATCAGCTCGTCGCCTCGGTCGCGGCGGCGGCCGCCTTGTCGTAGCGCGCGCGCAGGCCCAGCCAGCGCCAGACGCCGACGATATTGACGATCAGCAGGAAGGCGTTCTGCCACAGGAGATTGGGCTGATGGGTGGCGTAGCCGATGGCCATCCAGCCGATCGAGCCGATCGCGAAGAGGATGAAGCCGTAGCCGGTGATCCTGGTACCGAGGTTCGCCGCGACCATGATCGCCGCGATCGTGGTGGTGGCGGGGGCAACCCAGTTGGCGGCTTGTTCCATGTGCAGTTAGACGCGCGCGCGCCGCGCGGCGTTCCGGGACGCGGGCGTTTGTCTCACGGCCGGATTGGCCTGAGATTCAGCCGTTTCGCAGTTGATCATCCATTGGACGCCGAACTTGTCGGTGAACGTCCCGAAGTCGGCGCCCCAGAAGGTGCGGTGCATCGCCATGGTGACCTGCCCGCCCTTGCCGAGCACGGCAAACAGGCGCTCCGCTTCGCCGAGGTCGGCGATGGCGATCGACAGCGCGACGCCCTTCATCGGCTCGGCCTTCGGCGCATCGGACGCCATGAAGCGCACGCCATCGCCGACGAACTCGGCATTGATGATCTTGTTATCCCAGTCCGCCGGGGGCTGGAATGCCGGCGGACTGTCCTTGTACCGGATTGCGTAGATCGCCGCTCCAAGTCCGGCGGCGGTGTAAAAATCCAGCGCCTGTGCGGCATCGCCCCTGAACAGCAAGTATGGGAGCATTTGCATGACGGCCTGTTCCTCTAGAGTCCCTTCACAATGCTTTCGGTCATCTTCTTTGCGTCACCGAGCAGCATCATCGTGTTGTCGCGGTAGAACACCTCGTTGTCCACGCCCGCGTAGCCCGCGCCGCCCATGCTGCGCTTGATGAACAGCACGGTGCCTGCCTTTTCCACGTCGAGGATCGGCATCCCGTAGATCGGCGAAGTCTTGTCGGTCTTGGCGGCGGGGTTGGTGACGTCGTTCGCGCCGATGACGAAGGCAACGTCGGCCTGCGCGAACGCGTTGTTGATATCGTCTAGCTCGAACACATCGTCGTAGGGTACGTTGGCCTCGGCGAGGAGCACGTTCATGTGGCCGGGCATCCGGCCCGCGACGGGGTGGATCGCGTATTTGACGCTGACGCCCTCCTTGGCGAGTAGATCGCCCATCTCGCGGAGCGCGTGCTGCGCCTGACTGACCGCCATGCCGTAGCCGGGCACGATGATCACCGACTGCGCGTTCTTGAGGATGTAGGCGGCATCGTCCGCCGATCCGCGTCGATACGGGCGATCGATCGCCGCCGCGCCCGCCGGGCCAGCGGCGACCGCGCCGAAGCCGCCCGCGATGACGCTGAGGAACGAGCGGTTCATCGCCGCGCACATGATATAGCTCAGGATCGCGCCCGAGCTGCCCACCAGCGCGCCGGTGACGATCATCGCGGTGTTCTGCAGCGTGAAGCCCATCGCGGCCGCCGCCCACCCCGAATAGCTGTTGAGCATCGAGATGACGACGGGCATATCCGCCCCGCCGATGGGGATGATCAACAGGAAGCCGATCAGGAAGCTGAGCGCGGCGATGGTGAAAAACACCCACGGCGACTGATCGGTCGTGAAATATCCAACGAGCGCGAGGATCGCGGCGAGGAGGCCTAGGTTGATGACGTGCCGCGCAGGCAGCAGAATGGGCTTACCACCCATGTTTCCGTTTAGCTTCAGGAACGCGATGATCGATCCGCTGAACGTGATCGCGCCGATCGCGAGGCCCAGCCCCATCTCGACGCGGCTGATAGGGAAAATGAGCCCGGTCGGAACGATGTCGACCACGTCGGGTGAGGTCTGCAGGACAAGACTTGGCATGAGGATGCCAAATGCGCCAGGGTTCAGATACGCAGCGCACGCGACGAGCACCGCGGCAAGGCCGACGAGGCTGTGGAAGGCGGCGACGAGCTGCGGCATCGCGGTGATGGCGATGCGGCGCGCGGTAATGAGGCCGACGGTGGCCCCGATGGCGATCGCGATGGCGATCTCGACCGGGCTGGCGAAGTCGCGCAGCGCGAGCGTGGTGACGACCGCGATCAGCATTCCCGCCATGCCGTAACGGTTGCCCGCCTGGCTGGTGGCGGGGCTGGACAGTCCGCGCAACGCGAGGATGAACAGCACGCCCGCGATCAGGTAGGCGAGCGCGGCCCAGCCAGGGGTGGCAGTTAAGGCGGCGGCGGTCGCAGCGCTCGAGGGGACGGCGGCGGGCTCCACCTATTTACGCTCCTTCTTCTTGTACATGGCGAGCATGCGCTCGGTTACCGCGAAGCCGCCGAAGATGTTGACCGATGCGAGCGCGACCGCGCCGAGACCCAGCCACTTGGACGCGCTTCCCGTGACGCCCGACGCGGCCGCGATCAGCGCGCCGACGATAATAACGCTGCTGATCGCATTGGTGACCGCCATCAGCGGCGTATGCAGCGCGGGGGTGACCGACCAGACGACATAGTAGCCGACGAAGCAGGCGAGGACGAAGATGGTGAGGATGGAGAGGAAGGTCATTGCAGCCTCGTTGCGGTCCAGATTTGAATGAAGTTGTCTTGCTCCGGCCACGACTGACCCATTAATTTCGCTCCCTCCAGACAGGCGGCATGGTAAGTCAAAGCACCGTGCTCGTCCGCAGTCTTGGCGCTGAAACACGTTCGAGCATCGGATTGGTGGCCCCAGCCGAACAGGATTGGACTTCCAAAAATTGTCCCAGATACCTCGCCCGTGATCGCAATAGCGAGTTTGGTTTGTCCTTTGGACAACGGGTAATCAGGCGCCCAGTCGCCTGCAAGTGCCGGTGCCCAGTCAGCGGACGAATAGATATTCGCGTGCGACACCGCCGATCCGGCAAGCCCAATCAACGTTACGATCCCGCACATTGCCGGGCCGAGTCTCATCCGCCCATCACCGGATGCACCACCGCGCCGCCGTCGGTCAGCATGACGCCCTTCACGATCTCGTCTTCGCGGTTCCACACTGGCCGCCCCGCGTCCTTGTCCCAGAAGGCCTGCACGAAGTTGAACAGGTTGCGGGCGTAGAGCGCGCTTGCGTCGAAGGGGACGCGCGACGGCATATTGCGGTGACCCACGATCTTCACCCCGCCCGGCGTCTCGACGATCTGACCCGCGACCGAGCCCTCGACATTGCCCCCCGCCTCGACCGCGAGGTCCACCAGCACCGAACCCGGGCGCATCGAGGCGACCTGCGCGGCGGTCACCAAACGGGGCGCGGGACGGCCGGGGATGAGCGCGGTGGTGATGACGATGTCCTGCTTGGCGATCGTCTCGGTGATCAGCGCGGCTTGCTTGGCCTTGTACGCGTCCGACATTTCGCGCGCGTAGCCGCCCGAGGTCTCGGCGGCGCGGGTTTCCTCGTCCTCGATGAAGACGGGCTTGGCGCCCAAGGACTGGATTTGCTCCTTGGTGGCGAGGCGCACGTCGGTGGCGCTGACCACCGCGCCCAGGCGCCGCGCGGTGGCGATCGCCTGGAGGCCCGCGACGCCCACGCCCAACACAAAGACGCGCGCGGCGGGGATCGTGCCCGCCGCGGTCATCATCATCGGAAACGCGCGGCCATATTCGCCCGCTACGTCGAGCACCGCCTTGTAGCCCGCGAGGTTGGACTGCGAGGACAGCACGTCCATCGACTGCGCACGCGTGATGCGGGGCATCAAATCCATCGCGAGCGCGGTCACGCCCGCTTGACCGAACGCGGCGATGCGTTCGCGGTTGGCGGAAGGGGTCATGATCGCCACGAGCGCGGTACCGGGGCGAACGCCGGGTAGCGCGTCCGGAGCCTGGACGGCGAACATCAGGTCGGCGGCCGCAATGAGCGCAGCGCGGTCGGTAAGCGTGGCCCCCGCTTCGGCATAGACCGCGTCCGGGATCGAAGCTCCCGCGCCCGCACCCGCCTCGACCGCGACTTCAGCGCCGAGCGCGATCAGCTTCCTGACCGTCTCCGGCGTCGCGCTGACGCGCCGTTCCGCCACGGCCGTTTCGCGCAGGATGCCGATCCGCATCAGCGCAGGAACACCAGCATCCCGAGCAGGATAAACGCCACCGCGATGATCAGCCATTTGAACATGCCGAGCATGCCGTCGAAGGTGCGGCGGTGCGCCTCGAACTGCTTATCGTTCGTGGGGGAGGAGGCGGGCTTGTCCGCCACGGCGGGATCATGGGTATCGGCCATCGTCCGCGCGTCATAGCACCGCGTGCGTTGATGTGAAGGGGCGACGGCCGGACGAAACTTTCCCAGGCCGTTCAGGCCATCCCGGCGGACGCCATCGCCTCGTGCTGCGCGGTGGCGAGCCGCTCCTCGGTAAAGCCCTCGATCAGCGCCTCGAACATCCGGTGCCAGTTGGCACGCGCGCGCAGGCGCATGAACACGCCGCCCAAGCCGATCGCGGCGCGGTCCATGAACACGAACTCGCGCGGCACGGTGATCGTGCCCTGCTTCTTGAGTTCCGCATGGACCTTCATCGCGGTCTCGCGCCCGAAGTCCGCGCTCATCCCCTCCGCCTCGATGCTGGTCGCGGCGTCGGTGAGCAGTGGGCGGTATAGGAAGCGTGCCCAGATGTTGAGCGTGTCGATCATCTCGTTCGACAGGCCGGTGAAGCCCCACTTCTCGTAGGCGTGGACGATCTGGTCGCGGTTACCGGACCATAGGCCGCGGTAAAGGTCCACGACACCACCGATGAAGCGCGGCGGAAAGATGCGGATCGCACCGAAATCGAGCAGGTTCATCGATTGGTCGGGGCGCGCGGTGTAGTTGCCCAGATGCGGATCGCCGTGGATCGCGCCGTAGCGGTGCAGCGGTACGTACCAGGTGTGGAAGAGCGCGATGGCGAGGCGGTCGCGCGTTTCCTGCGGCGCGTCTTTGGCGTCCATCAGCGGCGTACCGGGCAGCCACGTCATCGTGAGCAGGCGATTGGTCGAGAGTTCGGGAATACTGTCGGGCACGTGCGTGTCGGGCCAGTCGGCGAGCATGTGGCGGAACAGCGCCATATGCTTGGCTTCGAGCGTGTAATCGAGTTCCTCGCGCAACCGATCGGCAACTTCCTCGCGGATTTCGCTCATGTCGATCGATTTGTCCCAGGCGCGCATCGCCTTCAACGCGAAATCGAGCTGGTCGAGGTCGCTATCCACGGCGGACGCCATGCCTGGATACTGCAGCTTGACCGCCACATCCCGATCATCGGGTAGCGTCGCGCGGTGCACCTGGCCCAGACTGGCCGCGTGAACGGCGGTTTCGCTGAAGGTTGTGTATTTTGAGCGCCAGTCCGGCCCGAGTTCCCCCGACATGCGGCGCTTGACGAAAGACCAGCCCATCGACGGCGCGTTCGCCTGCAACTGCGCGAGTTCGGCTGCATATTCTTCCGGAACCGCGCCGGGCACGGTCGACAGGATTTGCGCCATTTTCATGACGGGACCCTTCAGCCCACCGAGCGCTTCGCGCAGGCCGGCGGCGGTCGCGTTCGCGTCATAGTTGCCGGACAGGCGCGCGGCGGCGAAGCGCGTGGCAAGCCCGGCGGCGGTCGCGCCGACATTGGCGAAGCGGGAGATACGGCCACCAAGGCTGCTGCGGTCATCGAAATCGGCCATGACGGCCATGTGGGGGCGCGGGGGCGGAAAGGGAGGGCGGCGATCCGCCTCTCCCGAGATGCATACGCATCCAACTCAGTCGAGTAATGCCTCCGCGAGCGTACCCACCATGACCCACTCGAACTCGCGGCGGGGGGGATCCCAACCCTCGGCAGCGATGGACATCCATATCGGCGATCCGTCGTCGCGCTCGTCCGGTCGCCAGCCCGTCTCGCGCACCAGCGTTTTGCAGAGCAAGCCGTAACGCAAATTGGCGGTATTATAATCCGGTTTGTCCCAAGCCCGTTCCGCCAGCTGTCGCATCGTCGCGGTTCGCCGCTGCGATGCCGCGTGGGCGCGCAACAACGACCACTGGCCTTCGTCCGGGCGAGCGGCCGCGAGCGCAAGCCGGAACGCCTCGGCCGAAGGCCGTTCGCGCATCGGACGTGGGCGCGCCCACGGCGCTTCGAGACTTTCCGGATCGAGCGTCAGCGTTACCCACCAGGGAACGTCCGCAAGTGTGCGCAAGCGGATGACAGGTAGCTCGTCGGTGTCCAGAACCGCCTGCCGCGCCTTTAAAGGAAAGCGAGCGATGAACTCGCGACCATATCCACCGCTTTCTATGCGGCGCAGGAAAAGCCGCCACTCGCCCGCGGGTTTGTCGAAGCGATTGTGCAACCGGTTGTGACAGGCATTGCAGATCGCGAAGGTCGCAGGCGGCGCGAACAGAAACGGTCTGGAATAATCTTCGGAGTGCCAACCCGGCGCATCAGGATTGGCACAGATCGCGCATTGCCCAGTCGGCAGTTGTCCTTCCCCCCGGCGTTGAGCGGCTCCGATCTGGTTGCGTTCGGCCGAGGAGTACCCATTGTAAGAATTCATTGTCTATGTGTAACAGGATGAGGTTGTTGGCGCAAATGGCCCGGGGAGCAGCAGCAATCGCTCCCCGGGGTGCCCCTACTCCGCCGCAACCGGCTCGGGAGCGGGAAGCGCAGCAATCGCCGCCGCCGCCGCGTCCTGTTGCGCGCGCAGCGTGATGTCGCGCGCGTTGGCCGCCACGCGCAACCGGTTCATGCCAGCACCTGTGCCCGCCGGGATCAGGCGGCCGACGATGACGTTCTCCTTCAGCCCGATCAGCGGATCGACCTTGCCCTGCACGCTCGCCTCGGTCAGCACGCGCGTCGTCTCCTGGAACGAGGCGGCGCTCATGAAGCTGCGCGTCTGCAGCGAGGCCTTGGTTATGCCGAGCAGCACCGGCTTGCCCTCGGCGGGCTTGCCACCGGCGGGCAGCTTGGCGTTCTCGCGGTCCATCTCGTCACGATCGGTCTGCTCGCCGATGAGCAGGTGCGTATCACCCGAGTAGGTGATCTCCACCTTCTGCAACATCTGGCGCACGATGACTTCGATATGCTTGTCGTTGATCTTCACGCCCTGCAGACGATAGACCTCCTGCACTTCGGCGCACAAATACTCCGCCAAGGGCTCGATGCCGAGCACGTCGAGCATATCGTGCGGATCGGGGTTGCCGTCGAGGATGTAATCGCCCTTCTGCACATGATCGCCCTCCTGAACGGTGATGTGCTTGCCCTTCGCGATAAAATACTCGACCGGATCGCCGCCATCCTCGGGTCGCACGATGATACGGCGCTTGGCCTTAAAGTCCTTGCCGAACTCGATGCGTCCCGCGATCTTGCTGATGACCCCGCTGTCCTTGGGCTTGCGCGCCTCGAACAGCTCGGCCACGCGCGGCAGACCGCCGGTGATGTCGCGCGTCTTTGCGCTCTCCCGCGGCACGCGCGCGAGGATGTCGCCTGCGGAGACCTTGTCGCCCTCGCCAACCGAGATGATCGCGGCGGGCGGTAGGAAGTAGCGCGCCGCCTCGCCCGAGGTTTCGTCGAGCAAGGTCACACGCGGGCGAAGATCGGTCTTGTCCTTGGAAGACGTTGCCCGGTACTCGCTCACCACCTTGTTGGCGATACCGGTCGCCTCGTCGACCTCCTCGGTCAGCGTCAATCCCTCGATCAGGTCCTGATACTTCACGACGCCCGATTTCTCCGTGATGATCGGCGTGGTATACGGATCCCACTCCGCCATCCGGTCGCCCTTGCTGACGATCGCCCCATCCTCGTGGAGCATCCTGGCACCGAACGGGATGCGGTGCGTGCTTCGCTCGCGTCCATCGGTGTCGATCAGCGCGAGTTCGCCGTTGCGGCCCATCGCGATTACGCGGCCACGACCGTCCGTCAGCAGCGGCAGGTTCTTGAGTATGATGCGCCCATCGACCGGGGCTTCCAGCGTCGATTGCTCGGAAACCTGCGCCGCGCCGCCAATGTGGAAGGTCCGCATGGTGAGCTGGGTACCCGGCTCGCCGATCGACTGCGCCGCGATCACGCCCACCGCCTCGCCCTGGTTGACCGGCGTGCCCCGAGCGAGATCGCGCCCGTAGCAGGCCGCGCACACGCCCGTCTTGGTCTCGCAAACCAACGGCGAGCGGATTTTAACGCCGACGACCGCCGCCTTTTCGATCGCGATCACGCCCGCCTCGTCGAGCAATGTGCCCGCCAACGCGAGCATCTCGCCCGTTTTGGGATCGATGACATCCTCGGCCGTCGTACGACCAAGGATGCGTTCGCCGAGCGACACGATTGTCGAACCGCCCTCGACAATGGCCTTCATCTGCAGCCCATGATCGGTGCTGCAGTCCTCCGCCGCGATCACGCAGTCCTGGCTCACGTCCACAAGTCTGCGGGTCAGGTAACCCGAGTTCGCGGTCTTGAGCGCGGTGTCGGCGAGACCCTTGCGCGCGCCGTGGGTGGAGTTGAAATACTCCAAGACCGTCAGCCCCTCCTTGAAGTTGGAGATAATCGGCGTCTCGATGATTTCGCCCGACGGCTTGGCCATCAGCCCACGCATTCCCGCAAGCTGCTTCATCTGCGTCTGGGACCCACGCGCGCCCGAGTGCGCCATCATATAGATCGAGTTGATCTGCGGCATCTTACCGTCCGCATTCGGCTTGGGGCTGCTGATCGTCTTCATCATAGCGTCCGCAACCTTGTCGCCGCAACGCGCCCACGCATCGATGACCTTGTTGTACTTCTCACCCTGCGTAATCAGTCCATCCTGATACTGCTGCTCGTAATCCTTCACGAGACCGCGCGTATCGTCGACCAGCCCGATCTTCTCGTCGGGAATACGCATGTCGTCCTTACCGAAGCTGATACCGGCCTTGAACGCGTGTCGAAAGCCGAGGCCCATGATCGCGTCGGCGAACAAAACGGTCTCCTTCTGACCAGTATGACGATAGACGACGTCGATCACGTCGCCGATATCCTTTTTGGTCAGCAGGCGATTGACGATATCGAAGGGCACCTTGCTGTCCTTGGGCAAAGCTTCGCCAAGTACCATACGACCAGGCGTCGTCTGGAACCGCTTGTAGTAGGTCTTCCCCTTCTCGTCGGTTTGTGGAAGCCGCGCGGTGATCTTGGCGTGTAGCGTCACCACCTTGGCGTCGAGCGCCTGGTGTAACTCGGTCATGTCGCCGAACACCATCCCCTCGCCCGACTCGCCCGCGCGCTCCATGGTTAGATAGTAAATGCCCAGCACCATGTCCTGCGAGGGAACGATAATCGGCTTGCCGTTCGCCGGGCTAAGAATGTTGTTGGTCGACATCATCAACACGCGCGCTTCAAGCTGGGCCTCCAGCGAGAGCGGCACGTGCACCGCCATTTGATCCCCATCGAAGTCCGCATTGAACGCCGAGCAGACGAGCGGATGCAATTGGATCGCCTTGCCCTCGATGAGCACCGGCTCGAACGCCTGGATTCCAAGACGATGCAGTGTCGGCGCGCGGTTGAGCAGCACGGGATGTTCACGGATCACTTCATCCAGAATATCCCAGACCTCCTTGCGCTCCTTCTCCACCCACTTCTTCGCCTGCTTCAAGGTCATCGACAGACCCTTGGCGTCGAGGCGCGAATAGATGAACGGCTTGAACAGTTCCAGTGCCATTTTCTTAGGCAGCCCGCACTGGTGCAGCTTCAGTTCCGGCCCGGTGACGATCACCGAACGACCCGAATAGTCAACTCTCTTGCCGAGCAGGTTCTGGCGGAAGCGCCCCTGCTTGCCCTTGAGCATATCTGAAAGCGACTTTAGCGGCCGCTTGTTCGCACCCGTGATCGTGCGCCCACGCCGGCCATTGTCGAACAATGCATCGACCGCCTCTTGCAACATGCGCTTCTCGTTACGCACGATGATGTCGGGCGCGCGCAGTTCGATAAGGCGCTTCAACCGGTTATTGCGGTTGATCACGCGGCGATACAGGTCGTTCAGATCGGACGTCGCGAAACGGCCACCATCCAGTGGCACTAATGGGCGTAGTTCGGGCGGAATCACCGGGACGACGGTCAGCACCATCCACTCGGGCTTATTGCCGCTCTCCATGAAGGATTCGATCACCTTCATGCGCTTGATGATCTTCTTGGGCTTTAATTCGGACTTGGTCTCGGCCAGCTCCTTCTTCAGCACCTCGTACTCGCCGGGAAGATCCATTTCTTCCAGGAGCTTGCGAATCGCCTCGGCGCCGATACCCGCGACGAACGCGTCCTCGCCATGCTCTTCCTGCGCCGAATACAGTTCATCCTCGGTCAGCAGCTGGAAACGCTTGAACGGCGACATACCGGGATCGAGCACGATGTAATGCTCGAAATACAGCACGCGCTCGAGATCCTTGAGTGGCATGTCGAGCAACATACCGATCCGCGACGGCAACGACTTCAGAAACCAGATGTGCGCGACCGGCGCGGCCAGTTCGATATGGCCCATGCGCTCGCGGCGGACCTTCGAGATCGTGACCTCGACGCCGCACTTCTCGCAGACGATGCCCTTGTACTTCATGCGCTTGTACTTGCCGCACAGGCACTCGTAGTCTTTGATCGGACCGAAGATGCGCGCGCAGAACAGACCGTCGCGTTCGGGCTTGAACGTGCGGTAATTGATCGTTTCAGGCTTCTTGATCTCGCCAAAACTCCATGAGCGGATACGCTCGGGGCTGGCGAGACTGATCTTGATCCGATCGAACGTCTCGGGCTTCTGTGCCGGGTGGAAAAAGTTCATAAGTTCGGTGTTCATCAGCCCGATCCTTTCATGTCACGCGCCGTAGCGCCGGAGGAAGAGGGGCGGCGCAAACCGTCCCTCCCACATCGACCATTGGCGCGAGCGCCAATGGCAGTCCTCGATCAAACCGCAGGAATACCTGCGTCATTGTCACCACTCTGCAACTCGACATTTAGTCCAAGCGAGCGCATTTCCTTGACGAGCACGTTGAAGCTTTCGGGAATGCCCGCCTCGAACGTGTCGTCCCCCTTGACGATTGCCTCATACACTTTGGTGCGCCCGACGACATCGTCAGACTTGACCGTGAGCATTTCCTGCAATGTGTACGCTGCGCCGTAAGCCTGCAACGCCCAGACCTCCATCTCGCCGAACCGCTGCCCGCCGAACTGAGCCTTGCCGCCCAAGGGCTGCTGGGTCACCAGCGAATAGGAGCCGATCGAACGCGCATGGATCTTGTCGTCCACAAGGTGGTGCAGCTTGAGCATATAGATGTAACCCACTGTCACCTTGCGATCGAAGGTCTCGCCCGTACGGCCGTCGTACAGTTCGACTTGACCTGAGCCGTCCAGCCCCGCCAATTCCAGCATCTGCGTTACGTCCGCCTCGCGTGCGCCGTCGAAGACCGGCGTCGCCATCGGCACGCCACCTGCGAGATTGGATGCCAACTGCATCAGCCGATCATCGTCGAGCGCCGCGATCTCCTCCTTATGCTGCCAGCCGTAGATGCTATTCAACTTATCGCGCACGCCCGATGCGTCCGGCGCCGCCGCAAGCTCCTTGCCCTTGGCATAGATGTCTTCGAGCATCGCGCCGATCTGCCGCCCAAGTCCTCGTGCAGCCCAGCCAAGATGCGTCTCGAAAATCTGGCCCACGTTCATGCGCGAAGGCACACCCAAAGGATTGAGCACCAGATCCACCGGTGTCCCGTCCTCAAGGAATGGCATATCTTCTGCGGGCACGATGCGGCTGATCACGCCCTTGTTGCCATGACGGCCCGCCATCTTGTCGCCCGGCTGCAGCTTGCGCTTAACCGCGACAAAGACCTTGACCATCTTGAGCACGCCCGGCGCAAGCTCGTCGCCGCGCTGCAGCTTCTCGACCTTGTCCTCGAAACGCGCGTTGAGGTTGCCCTCTGCGCCATCGAACTGACCGCGCAGCGCCTCTATGTCTGCCTGGCGCGCATCATCGGACGAGCCAAACTTCCACCACTCGCGTTGCGGATGCTGGCCGAGCAGCTCGTCGTTGATCACGCTGCCCTTGCGTACCCCCTTCGGCCCCGCCGAGGCGGTCTGGCCAAGCAGCAGATCCTTCAACCGCGCGTAGGTCGCGCGGTTGAGGATCGCGCGCTCGTCCTCGCGATCCTTGGTCAGCCGCTCGATCTCGTCACGCTCGATCATCAGCGCGCGCTCGTCCTTGTCGATGCCGTGGCGATTGAATACGCGCACTTCAACGACGGTCCCGGCGACACCCGGCGGCAGTTTGAGCGATGTATCGCGCACATCGCTCGCCTTCTCGCCGAAGATCGCGCGCAGCAGCTTCTCTTCCGGGGTCATCGGCGATTCGCCCTTGGGCGTGATCTTGCCGACGAGAATGTCGCCCGGCTCGACCTCGGCCCCTATGTACACGATCCCCGCCTCGTCAAGGTTGCGCAGCGCTTCCTCGCCCGCGTTGGGGATGTCGCGCGTAATGTCCTCCGATCCCAGTTTGGTATCGCGCGCCATCACCTCGAATTCCTCGATGTGGATCGAAGTGAACACATCGTCCTTGACGATGCGCTCCGAGATCAGGATCGAGTCTTCATAGTTATAGCCATTCCACGGCATGAACGCGACAAGGGCATTGCGCCCCAGCGCCAGTTCTCCGAACTGCGTGGAAGGACCATCGGCAATGATGTCACCTTTAGCGACGACATCGCCAACCGTCACTAGCGGGCGCTGATTGATGCAGGTATTCTGGTTCGATCGCTGGAATTTCTGCAGCCGGTAGATATCAACGCCGGACTTCGACGCCTCGATCTCTTCGGTCGCGCGGATGACGATGCGCCCCGCATCCACCTGGTCGACAATGCCGCCGCGCCGCGCGCCGATTGCTGCGCCCGAGTCGCGCGCCACGGTCGCTTCCATACCCGTGCCGACGAACGGTGCCTCGGCCTGCACCAGCGGCACTGCTTGGCGCTGCATGTTCGATCCCATCAACGCGCGGTTCGCATCATCATTCTCGAGGAACGGGATCAACGACGCGGCAACGGAGACCAACTGCTTCGGGGAGACGTCCATCAAGGTGATCTGATCGCGCGGTGCCATCAGGAAATCGCCCGCCTCGCGCGCGCTGACCAGGTCGTCGGTAAAGCCGCCTTCGCTCGTCAAGCCAGCATTGGCCTGCGCAATCGTGTGCTTCGTCTCCTCCATCGCGGAGAGATACACGACCTCGTCGGTCAGCTTATGGTCGATGACTTTGCGATACGGCGTCTCGATAAAGCCATACTTGTTCACCCGACTGAACGTCGCAAGGCTGTTGATCAGCCCGATGTTCGGCCCCTCGGGTGTCTCGATCGGGCAGATACGGCCATAGTGCGTCGGATGCACGTCGCGCACCTCGAAGCCCGCACGCTCGCGGGTGAGACCGCCCGGACCCAACGCCGAGATACGCCGCTTGTGCGTCACCTCGCTCAAGGGGTTAGTCTGGTCCATGAACTGCGACAGCTGCGACGAGCCGAAGAACTCGCGCACCGCCGCAACTGCAGGCTTTGCGTTAATCAAATCATTCGGCATCACGGTCGAAATATCCACCGAACTCATGCGCTCCTTGACCGCACGCTCCATGCGCAGCAGCCCAACGCGATACTGATTTTCCAGTAGCTCGCCGACCGAGCGCACACGGCGATTACCGAGATTGTCGATGTCGTCGATTTCGCCCTTGCCGTCCTTCAGGTCGACGAGCGTCTTCACGACTGCGAGAATATCGTCGATGCGCAGCGTGCCAACAGTATCCTCCACCTCTAGCCCGAGGCGCATGTTCATCTTGACACGGCCCACATCCGAAAGATCATAGCGGTCGGGATCGAAGAACAGCCCAGCGAACATGCCTTCGGCGGTTTCGCGCGTCGGCGGTTCGCCCGGCCGCATCACGCGGTAGATTTCGGCGAGCGCATGATCGCGCTCCTCCACTTTGTCCGCCATCAAAGTATTGCGGATCCACGGACCCACATTGACATGATCGATATCGAGCAGATCGATCGAGGTGATCCCCGCCGCATCCAGTTTCTCGACGTTCGCCGCCGCCAACTCATCGCCGGACTCGACATAGATCTCGCCCGTTGCCTCGTTGATCAAATCCTCGGCCGCATAGCGCCCGAAGACCTCCTCGCTCGGGATCAGCAACTCCGTCAGCCCGTCCGTCGCCGCCTTGCGCGCGGCGCGCGGGGCGATCTTCGTCCCTAGGGGAAAAACCACTTCGCCTGTCGCGCCGTTGATCACGTCGAACGAAGGCTTGGAGCCGCGCCACTGCTCGGCCACGAACGGCACCTTCCAGCCGCCCTGACCGCGCACCCACGTCACGCGTCCGTAGAAATGGTTCAGAATGTCTTCGCTGTTCAGCCCGAGTGCGTACAACAACGTCGTCACCGGCAGCTTGCGCTTGCGGTCGATGCGGACGTTCACGATATCCTTGGCGTCGAACTCGAGGTCCAGCCACGATCCGCGATAGGGAATCACGCGCGCCGCGAACAGGAATTTGCCGCTCGCGTGCGTCTTGCCGCGATCGTGATCGAAAAACACTCCCGGCGAACGGTGCATCTGGCTGACGATGACGCGCTCCGTGCCGTTGATCACGAACGTCCCGTTTGACGTCATCAAGGGCATGTCGCCCATGTAAACGTCCTGCTCCTTGATATCGAGCACGCTGCGCGCTTCGGTGTCCGCGTCCACCTCGAACACGATCAAGCGCAGCGTCACGCGCATCGGCGCTGCGTAGGTAATGCCACGCTGACGACATTCCTCAATATCGAACTTGGGATTCTCCAGTTCGTAATGGACGAAGTCCAGCTCGGCCGTGCCCGCAAAATCGCGGATCGGGAACACCGATCGCAACGTCTTCTCCAGCCCGCTCACATAGGCGTCAGCTGGCCGCGAGCGCAGGAAATGCTCGTAGCTTTCGCGCTGGACCTCGATCAGGTTCGGCATCTGGATGACCTCGCCGATGCGGCCGAAGGTCTTGCGAATCCGGCGCGGGGCCGAGGTGGAGATCGCCTGGGTTGCCATTATCGAACAGTCGCCCTTCTTTGAATCCGAACCGGCGTCACACCGCTTCCGGGGCCTTGGAACTCGCTCGCCGTTCCGGCATTCTGTCCCCGCCCTAGGATAAACGGGCGAAGAGAACCCCGAGAGATGCCAAAGGGTGCGTCGCGTCCCAGGCCCTGGGACGCGACGCACCCTTTGGGTTATTGGGCCTACTTCAGCTCGACGGTCGCTCCGGCGTCCTCGAGCTGCTTCTTGATCTTCTCGGCATCGGCCTTGTTAATGCCTTCCTTGACCGCCTTTGGCGCGCTTTCGACCAGGGTCTTCGCCTCGGTGAGGCCAAGTCCGGTGATCACGCGAATTTCCTTGATGACGTTGATCTTCTTGCCACCGTCGCCAGTCAGAATCACGTCGAACTCGGTCTTTTCTTCGACTACGGCCGCAGGCGCGGCACCCGACGCCGGACCGGCAACCGCCACCGCAGCGGCGGCCGAAACGCCCCACTTCTCTTCGAGCATTTTAGCGAGATCGGCGGCTTCGAGGACGGTCAGCGCCGAGAGGTCTTCAACGATCTTATTCAAGTCTGCCATGTGATGTCTCCATATGGGCCGCGCACGGCCACTATCCAAGGGGTTAGGCGGCGTCCCGCTCGGGATCGCCATAGGCCGCGAAAACACGCGCCAGCTTCGCCGCCGGAGCATTGACGAGCTGCGCGAGCTTTGTGGCGGGGGCAAGGATGGTACCGAGCAGTCTGGCTCGAAGTTCATCCAGCGAAGGCAGTTCGGCAAGCGCCTTGACGCCGTTGATGTCGAGCAGCTGAGCGCCCATCGCGCCGCCGATGATCTCGAACTTGTCGGTCGTCTTGGTGAACTCCACCGCGATCTTGGCAGCCGCGACCGGATCGATCGAGGTTGCTAGCGCCGTGGGGCCAACCAGCAGGTCGCTGATCGCCAGGAAGGGAGTGCCTTCCAAAGCGATGCGCGCCAGCGTGTTCTTGTGAACTTTATACACCGCGCCCGCGCCGCGCATCTTGTTACGAAGATCGGTGACCTGCGCCACGGTCAACCCATGGTTGCGCGTGACGACCACCACCGACACCTCGTTGAAGAGGCGGTTCAAGCTGGCCACCAGGTCTTTCTTCTCGTCCCGGTCCATGCTCTCTCCTATCTGGGACTGGCCGAAGCCGGTCCCGGTTGAGCCGGAGCAGCAGCGAATACTGCCGCTCCAACCCGCCCGTGGGGTCACGCGCCACGGAAACCCGAAGGTACCGATGGCAAGCCTGTCCGGATCGCACCCAGGCAAGCCCAAAACCTGTCCCCGTCTACCGCTGGCGGTTCAAGCTCCCGAGGAGCACCCGCGGTCTCGGACGGTTATCCGGGGAACGGCGAGCCGCTCCCCAAAAACCTGTGTCGGCTCAGGCGGTCACGCCCGCCGTCGCCACATCCACCTTGACGCCCGGCCCCATCGTCGAACTGAGCGCGATCTTATTCACATATTTACCCTTGGCCCCCGTCGGCTTGGCCCTGACGATCGCGTCCACGAACGCGTCGAAGTTGGCCTTCAACGCCGTCGGGTCGAAGCTCGCCTTGCCGATACCGCCATGAATGATCCCCGCCTTCTCGACGCGGAACTCGACCTGACCGCCCTTGGCCGCGCGCACCGCCTCGCCGACGTTCATCGTCACCGTGCCAAGCTTGGGATTGGGCATGAGGCCCTTGGGACCCAGGATTTTACCCAGCCGCCCAACGAGCCCCATCATGTCCGGCGTCGCGATGCAGCGATCGAAATCGATCGTGCCACCCTGGACCATCTCCATTAGGTCTTCCGCGCCTACCACGTCGGCTCCGGCGGCCGTCGCTTCGTCCGCCTTCGCGCCGCGCGCGAACACGCCGACGCGCACCGTCTTGCCCGTGCCGCTCGGTAACGTCACCACGCCGCGTACCATCTGGTCGGCGTGGCGCGGATCGACGCCCAAATTGATCGCCACCTCGACCGTCTCGTCGAACTTGGTCGACGCGAGCGACTTCACCAGCCCGATCGCCTCGTCGACGCCGTACAGCTTGGTCGCGTCGACCGCGGCCGCTTCCACCTTCTGCTTCTTCGTCAGCTTGGTCATCTAGCCCTCCACCACTTCGAGACCCATCGAGCGCGCCGAGCCCTCGATCGTCTTCATCGCCGTCTCGACGCTCGCCGCATTCAGATCGGGCATCTTGGTCTCCGCGATCTTGCGGATATCGCTCATCGTGATCTTGCCGATCGCCGGGTCCTTGTTCGGGTTTTTTGAACCCGCCTTCACCCCCGCCGCTTTCTTGATCAGGAACGACGCGGGCGGCGTCTTCATGCTGAAGGTGAAGCTCTTGTCCGCGAACACCGTGATCACGACCGGCAACGGCGTCCCCGCCTCCATATCGCCCGTTTTGGCGTTGAACTGCTTAACAAATTCCATGATATTCACACCGCGCTGCCCCAACGCCGGCCCGATCGGGGGCGACGGCTTGGCCTGCGCAGCGGGCACCTGCAGCTTGATATAACCCGTAATCTTCTTCGCCATCTTACTTCCTTAGTGCGTGGTCCGAACGGCTCTAAAGCCTCCCACAAGAACTATTTGACCTTTTCCACCCCATCGAAGTCCAAATCCACCGGAGTCGCGCGCCCGAAGATTGTGACCGAGACCTTGACGCGCCCCTTCTCGAAATCGAGTTCCTCGACCAGCCCGTTGAACGAGGCGAACGGCCCCTCGAGCACCTTGACCTGATCGCCGATCTCAAATCCGACCTTGCGGCGCACCTTCGTCGTCGGCGCGGCGGCTTCTTCCTCTCGACTATGCAGGATGCGCGCGGCCTCGGCCTCGGTGATCGGCTGCGGCTTGGACTGGTTGCCCAGGAAACCCGTCACCTTGGGGGTGTTCTTGACGAGGTGAAACACCTGATCGTTCATGTTCAGCTTGGCGAGCACGTAACCGGGGAAAAACTTGCGCTCCGCCTGCACCTTCTTGCCACGTCGGACCTCGGTGATCTTCTCGGTCGGCACCTCGATCGCTTCGACGAACCCGTCGAGCCCAAGCCGCGCGGCTTCGGACACAATCGCGTCCTTCACCTTGTTCTCAAAGCCCGAATAGGCGTGAATGATATACCAGCGCGACAATCCGCTAACCCCTAAAACGCCGCGAGCAGCGCACGCACCGCGCGGCCCAGCACCTGATCGACCCCTAGGAAAAACACCGAGAGGATCGTGGTCATCAGGACCACCATCATCGTCGTGCCGAACGTCTCCTTGCGCGTCGGCCAAGTGACCTTCGCGGTTTCGGCACGTACCTGCCGGATGAACTCGCCGGGCGAAACACGCGCCATGAACCAATCACCTCAACGCCTAACGGCCCGCTATCCGGGAGAAATCCTCCAAACCGCAGGCCTAAACCTCTTTCAGCGCCTAACCAGCCGTGGCAGGAGTGGGGGGACTCGAACCCACGGCCCTCGGTTTTGGAGACCGATGCTCTACCAACTGAGCTACACTCCTAAGCGCGCAGCGTAACCGTATACGAGACGCGCCCCGTTCGTGCAAGCCCCCGTGCACTCCGCGGATCGAGTTTGCGAGCGCGCAACTCGGCGACGAGGCCTGAACGACATCGGACAATATCGCCGACCACCCCGTGATCTTCGCCGCCACGAACTTCGCCGCCGCAATCGCGACATTGGCCATCTCAGCCAAATCAGCATCGCTCAGGCCAAAGTGAGACAATAATTAGGCTTGAGCGCGGCCATGCTGACTTCTCCGGGTAGTGCGGCGGCCGCATCCAACACGGGGCGTATCAGCGTCCCGAAGTCGGGAACCGCCATTACGCGTCCAACGCCCGCCTAACTCCCTCGTTGACCACCGCCGGACTGGCCTTGCCGCCCATTGCCTTCATCGCCTGCCCGACGAAAAAGCCGAACAGCTTGTCCTTGCCGCCGCGATAGTCCGCCACCTTGTCCGGGTTCGCCGCGATCACGGCCGCGATGGCCTCGTCGATTGCGCCAGTGTCGCTCACCTGCCTCAGCCCGCGCTCCCGGACGATGTCGCCCGGATCGTTCCCGGTTTCCAGCATCGCCTCGAACACCTGCTTGGACAGAGGCCCGGACAATGTTCCGTCCGCCACCAGCGCCAGAAGTGCCGCGCCTTGCACAGGGCTGATCGGAGAGGCGAATAGCGCCACCCCCAACCTGTTCAGCCCGCCAAACAAATCGCCGATCATCCAGTTCGCTGCCGCCTTAGCCATCTCCCTCTCGGACTGGCCCGTTGCGCGTGCGGCTTCGCGCAGCAACACCTCAAACCACGCGGCGGTGTCCACGTCCGCCACCAGCACACCCGCCTGATACGCGCTCAGCCCCAGCGCCTCCTCGTACCGCGCGCGCTTGGCGGCAGGCAATTCGGGCAGCGACGCCCGGCACGCTTCCACGAACGCGTCGTCGAAGATCAGCGCCGGCAGGTCGGGATCGGGAAAATACCGGTAGTCGTGCGCGTCCTCCTTCGAGCGCATCGCGCGCGTGACGCCCCGATCGGGATCGAACAGCCGCGTTTCCTGCACGATCGCGCCGCCACCCTCGATCACCTCGACCTGCCGCCGCGCCTCGTAGGCAATCGTCGCCTCGATGAAGCGCACGCTGTTCACATTCTTGGTCTCGGTCCGCGTGCCCAGCCCTTCGCCGGGCCGTCGCACGGACACGTTGACGTCCGCGCGCATCGATCCCTCGTCCATGTTGCCGTCGCACGTGCCCGCGTAGCGCATCGTCTCGCGCAGATGGCGCACATAGGCCCCCGCCTCGGCGGGCGAGCGCATATCCGGCTTGGACACGATCTCCATCAGCGCGACGCCGCTGCGGTTCAGGTCCACCAGGCTCGCGTCGGCTGCCGCGTCGTGGATCGATTTGCCCGCGTCCTGCTCCAGATGCAGCCGCTCGACCCCGATCGTTTTGCGCTCGCCCCCCTCCAGCTCGACGGTGACCGCGCCCTCACCCACGATCGGGTGTTTAAACTGGCTGATCTGATAACCCTGCGGCAGATCGGCATAAAAATAGTTCTTGCGGTCGAACCGGCTCCAGCCGTGGATCGTGCACCCGAGCGCGAGGCCCGTGCGCACCGCCTGCGCCACGCACTCGCCGTTAATCACTGGTAACATCCCCGGCATCGCCGCATCGACCAGGCTAACATAGCTGTTGGGGGCGGCACCATAGGTGGCGGACGCGCCCGAGAACAGCTTGGATTTGGACGTCACCTGCGCGTGGACCTCGAGGCCGATCACGACCTCCCACTCGCCGGTGTCGCCCTGGATGCGGTAGGGTTCGGTCATGGCGCGGGGTCCTCGGGGGCGATAATAGTGAGCTCGGGGAAGTAGCTGGCAAAGCGGGCGCGGTCACGCGTCAGCAATTGCGCGCCGAGCGTCACGGCATGAGCGCCGATCAGGAAATCGGCGAGGATTGCCTCCGAACGGCCGCGCCGCGCGCGAAAAAGGCGGAACGCGGCTCCCGCACGCGCCGCCGTCGCGGCTTCAAGCGGTACCGTCGTGATCGCTAAGGCACCCAGCACGCGTTGGAGCTTCCCCGAAGCCCGAGCGCGGCCGTACAATTCGGCGAGTATCACCGGGTCGATCAGGCCCACCGCGTTCCGCCCAACCAGTCTCAACTGCGCTTTCGACCACTCGCGCCAGACTGAATCACGGTCGAGCACATCGATCAGCACGCAACTGTCAATCAGGACCAAGCGGCACCGGCGGTCGGATCGTTGCCATATACTCGTCGGTCGTTAGCCCATCTGGGTGGGGACCCTGTGTCTCCAACCAAGCCAGACACTCGTCGATTTTGGCCATCCGCTCGGCCTCGCTCAACGCGAACGTTCCCGCGCGGACCTCGATCACCCCCGCCTCGCGTCCCGGCGTGACCTCCACCGGTCGCCCCGGCTCCAGCCCCGCCCAGCGCCTCAGATCGCGAGGAATCGTCACCTGGCCCTTGACCGTCATGTTCGTCCGCGCCGGTTCCGCCATCGCCGCCTCCTCGTATTACCCAACGTAATACCCGCTCCCACCATGGTCAACGCACATCCCCGCTCTATATCGACCGATGCCCATCGTTCTCTCCAGCCCGCCAAAGGTGGGCATGGTCAGCCTCGGCTGCCCCAAGGCGCTCGTGGATTCCGAGCGTATCCTGACCGCTCTGCGCGCCGACGGCTACCGCCTCTCCCCCGATTACGCGGGTGCAGATGTCGTGATCGTCAACACCTGCGGTTTTCTCGATAGCGCCAAGGCGGAAAGCCTCGAAGCCATTGGCGAGGCGGTCGCCGCCAACGGCCGCGTCATCGTCACCGGGTGCATGGGCGGGGACGCGGACGCGATCCGCGCCGTTCACCCGAGCGTGCTCGCGGTCACCGGGCCACAGCAATATGAGGCGGTGGTGAGCGCGGTCCGCGCCGCCGCGCCTACTGCCGCTTCTCCCTATACCGACCTGATCCCCGAAGCAGGCCTCAAGCTCACACCGCGCCACTATAGCTACCTCAAGATCGCCGAGGGCTGCGACCATCGCTGCAGCTTTTGCATCATCCCAAGTCTGCGCGGCGATCTCGCCTCACGACCTCCGTACGCCATCCTGCGCGAGGCCGAGAAGCTGGTGGAGGCGGGCACCAGGGAGCTGCTCGTCATCGCGCAGGACACGTCCGCCTACGGCCTTGATCTCAAGCATGCCGCTTATCCGTGGAAAGGAGGCGAGGTGCGTGCGCACATTGTCGATCTCGCGCGCGAACTCGGGCGCTTGGGCGCGTGGGTGCGCCTCCACTACATCTACCCTTATCCACACGTCGACAAGCTCATCGACCTGATGACCGACCGCCTGATCCTTCCGTATCTCGACATCCCTTTCCAGCACGCCAGCCCCGCAGTGCTCCGCGCGATGCGCCGTCCCGCGAACGATGCCAAGGTGCTCCAGCGGATCGCCAGCTGGCGCGTTCGGGTCCCGAACATCGCGCTCCGCTCGACCTTCGTCGTCGGCTTTCCAGGGGAGACCGAGGCGGACTTCGCCTACCTTCTCGACTGGCTGGAGGAGGCCCAGCTTGATCGGGTTGGTGCCTTCCCCTACGAAGCCGTGACCGGCGCCGCTGCCAACGCGCTGCCGAATCCTGTGCCCGAGCCGGTCAAGGCCGAACGCCACGCGCGGTTCATGGAAGTGGCTCAGCGCATCTCAAGGGCCAAGCTCGCGCGCCGTATCGGCACCAAAGTCGAAGTTGTCATCGACACGATCGACGGCGAGGGTGGCGCGAGCGGCCGCACGATCTATGATGCGCCCGAGATCGATGGGGAGGCACATCTGCGGGACGCGGGCGCGTTGGCGGTGGGCGATCGGGCCACGTTGCTGGTCGAAGAGGCAGACGCTTACGACGTATTTGGTATCGCAATTTCGTAGATACTCACACCTTTGCGCGAAAATCGTTTGTTGGCGTTCGCTTACGTGCAACGATCGGTCAACCTCGACCGTTTGCCCCGTAACTTAAGCGAGTTAGTAGGTTAACGTCATGATGATCGATCTTGACCGCGAGCGCGGTAGCCGAAAACGCCTCAGCGGCTGGATGGATGTCCTGATCGGGTACGTCCGCTCTTCGAAGCCCGATTTGACCAACCGGCAACTTGCTTTATTGATGTATGTATATCTGACTCCGGGACCGCATACGGTTCGGGCGATCGCCGCGAAGCTGAGAGTTTCAAAACCGGTAGTTACACGGGCATTGAACAGCTTAGGCGCGCTTGGTTATGTGCGTCGCCAAAAGGATGAGAGCGATCTGCGCAATGTCTTCATCGAGAGGACGCCACAGGGTCGTTCGTTCCTCGATGCGTTTGCGTCGTTGATTGAAGGTGCGGAGAATGTCGGAGGCGAGGATCAGCGATCCGAACTCGCAGTCCACGCCTAACGGCGAACTGTGTCGGTGTATTGTCGATAGAACGCCTCTCGTAGACTCGCCGGCTGGTCTCGCGGTTTCCGAACTTCTGTTCGGCGAAGCATTTTGTGTAGAGCGCAGTGAAGGCGATTGGGTTTTCGGGCGGTCGTCGCATGACGACTATCCGGCTTGGACTCTGCGAAACGTTTTAAGCGGAAACATCCAGTTCAATCCCACCCACTATGTTGCGGTGCGCTGTGGGTTGCTGTTTTCCAAGCCCGATATCAAAGCGGTGGTTATCGGGCGCCCATCGCTGGGCGCGCAACTTATGGTGACCGGCGAACAACGGGATTTCTTTGTCTGCCAGGGCGGATTTATCCATCGTCGCCATGTTGCTCCGATCGAGGATGTTGCCACCGATCCGGTTGACGTCGCGTTGCGGCTGTCCGGCGCGCCTTACCTCTGGGGCGGACGTAGCGGCGACGGGATCGACTGCTCGGGTTTAATCCAGGTCGCGCTTGGCCTGTGCGGCGTGGCCGCACCTCGCGACAGCACGCCGCAACGTGCGCTGGGTCAAGACCTTGCATCCGGCGAACGTTCAAGAGGCGACTTGGTCTTTTTTCCCGGCCATGTCGGGATCATGACGAGCGCCACCGAGCTGCTCCATGCCAACGCTTTCTGGATGACGACGCTGGTTGAACCGCTGGCGCACGTCGTCGCGCGCCTCGCGTCGACGTACGCACAGCCGATCGTCGCGACACGGCGGCTCGACGTGCCTGCCATTCGCCGAAGCATTGGCCGACACATTCAGGCGGCCTCCGCGTAATCCATCTCCGCCAGCGTGTCCGAAGACTCGCGCCCGCCGATCACTCCCACGACCCGGACGGCCTTCGCTTCGGGCAAATCGGCGAAGGATAGCACGGGCACGCCGGGCAGCCGGTGCCGAAGCGCGCGCGCGAGCATGCGACGCGTGGCCGGGGCGACCACGAGCGCGAAGCCCAGCCCAGCCTCGCTCATCGGTTTGGCAGCCGCAACGGCCGCGTCCGTCAACCGCCGTGCGAGACTAGGCTCCAGCGGCCACGCCGCGCCCGGGTCCACGCGGACGGACGCGGCGATCAGCGCCTCCAGCTCCTCGTCGAGCGTCAAAGCCCGCAGCGGTTCCTTCACCCCCGCAAGCCGCGCGATCAGCAGCTCCGCGAGAGCCGGACGCATCAGCTCGGCGAGTTCGACCGGATCGGCGGTCCGGTGCGCGTGCGCCGCGGCGGCTTCCACCACGCGCCGGAACTCGCGGATCGGGACCCCATCCTCGATCAAGGCTTGCAAGGCGGCCGTGAAGGTCGCGAGCGGCAGCGCCTTGGGTACGAGCCCCGTCACCAGCGCGCGCGCCGATCCCTGCAGATTATCGAGCAGCCGCTGGACATCGTCCTGCCCGAGCAGCCGGTGCGCATTTGCCTGGAGCACCTGCGCCAGATGCGTTCCGATCACGGTCGAGGTGTCCACGACCGTATAGCCCGCGACCACGGCCGCGTCGCGCTGCTCGGGCATGATCCAGAGCGCAGGCAGGCCGAAGCTCGGATCTTTGACCGCGCGACCAGCGACCGGCTCGACGACCGTGCCCGAATCCAGCGCCAGAAACTCGCCCGGCCGCACGACATCTTCGCCCTGAGGCGCGCCTGCTATGAAAATGCGGTACTGGCCAGGCGCGAGGTCGAGATTGTCGCGCACGCGCACCGGCGGCAGCACGAAGCCCAGCTCGCGGCTGAGCTGCTTTCGCACCCCCGTCACCCGCGCGATCAGCGGTGCGCGCTTGGCCTCGTCGACCAGATCGATCAGCCCATAGCCAATCTCCAGCCCCGCCTGCGCGTGATCGCTGACCTCGTCCCAGCTCACGCTCGCTTCCGGCAGCACGCCCTCGCCATGTTCGTGCGTGGGTGCCTGCACGGGCTGCCCTGGCTCCCCGCGCGCAAGCCGCCACGCGGTGAACCCCGCCGCGCCCGCCGCGCCGACGCCAAGCAGGTGCGGCATCCCCGGCAACATTGCCAGCATTGCCAGGATCGCCGCCACCGCCATCCACGCGCCCGGATCGCGGAACTGGCTCAGCATCTGGCCCGTCAAATCGAGAGGGGAACTCACGCGCGTCACGATCACCGCCGCCGCGAGCGACAGCAGGAGGGCGGGCACCTGCGCCACCAGCCCATCGCCGATCGCGAGCAGGATATAGTGCGAGGCCGCGTCCCCGATCGACAAGCCGTGACTGATCACGCCGAGCAGCAGCCCACCGATGATGTTCACCACCAGGATGATGATGCCCGCGACCGCGTCCCCCTTGGTGAATTTGGATGCGCCGTCCATCGATCCGTAGAAGTCCGCCTCGAGCGCGACATCCGCACGCCGTGCCTTGGCTTCGTCCGCCGTCAGCACGCCCGCATTCAGATCGGCGTCGATCGCCATCTGCTTGCCGGGCAGCGCGTCGAGCGTGAACCGCGCCGACACTTCGGATACGCGTCCCGCGCCTTTGGTGATCACGGTCAGGTTGATGATCGTGATGATCACGAAGACGAACAGGCCGACGATGAAGTCGCCGCCGATCAGGAATTTGCCGAACGCCTCGATCACATGACCCGCGACCGCCGTACCGCTGTGGCCATTGACCAGCACCGCGCGCGTGGAGGCAACGTTGAGCGCCAAGCGCAGCATGGTCGTGAACAACAGCACGGTCGGAAAGGCGGAAAAGTCGAGCGGGCGTTCGGTTTTCAGCGCGACCATAAGCACCGCGAGACTGACGGCGATGTTGAAGATGAAGAAGCAGTCGAGCACGAACGCGGGCACCGGCACGACCATCAGTCCGACGATTGCAAGCGTGGCCAGCGGCAGCAGGATGCCGCGACCCAGCCCGAGCCCGCCAAGACGACGGCCAATCGACGCGAGCGTACTCACTGCGTCATCCCGTTGACGGTCAGCGTCGGAAAGCCGCCGTCTCTCATGCGCCGAGGTCCGCCAGCATCAGGTACGCTATTCGGGCATAGGCAGGCGCTGACGACAACCGGTCGTCGACGCGGGCGAGCAGTGCGGGTGCGGTCGGTGGGGCGGGAGGGTTGGCTTCGAACTGAGCCGCGAGGCGATCATACACCTGCGCCAGCGAACGCGCTGCGCCGTTGTGCGCAAAAAACACCGAGTGATTGCCGTCGATCGCTTGCGGCGCGGCGGAAGCAGCAGGCGCTTGGGGATCGCGTGCCAGCGCGCGGAGGAAGCTGGTCGCTCCGCCGAGGCCCAGAAAATGCGCCAGTCCCAATTCCGCCGAGCCGACCGCGCGCCCCAGTCGTGCTTCAAGTCCCGCTTTGTTATCCGCCGCGTGCGCGCCCGCCATCAGCGAGGCAACCTGCGGATCATCGCGTAGCGCCAGCACCGCCCGACGCGTCGCGCCGTCCGCAACCGCCAGCTTGCCATGCGCCTGGTGGATCGCGTCCGCCGCCCAGCTCAGCCCGTGGTCCGCGCCGTGCCGTTTGACGACCGCGAGCCATGTCCGTCGATGAACTGGAACAGCCCTGAAGCACTACTGTGGCGCGCGTGCGCGGTGGGATTGAGCGCGCTCTCCCGCTGTGCCTGGCCGAGCAGATAGGCGAAATCCACCCCCGTCGCGGCTGCTGCTCTCGCGATCGCGCTTGAAACCTGGGCCGATGCGGCGGCGAGAGCGTGAAGATTCATGCTTCGTTTTATGCACTGAACGTGCCAGTTCAGGCTTCATCCTGATCCAGACGTTGGCGACCGCCACTCCTTCGGATTTCGGAGCTGCTCCGCACTGAAGCTGTCGCTTTTTACATGAAGCGAAAGATCGCACTTCAGCGCGTGCAGCCCTCTCAGGCTGCTGGCTAGCTCGAACCTTTCCGAGACGGGCGTTACGGCCGAAGCACGCGAACCGCCAGGCGTCCGTCTGGTCCGTACGCTGCCGCCGGAGCACGGCCCGCCGCACGACCAAGGGCTTCGAGGCGACGATCCACGCGCGCGCGCGCCTGATTGACCTTTCGCGCGACATCGACGTTCAATTCCGCCACTCGCGCGACGTCCTCGCGCGGCAGCACCGCCGCGAGATCGGGTTCGGTCAATGGCCGCAACGCGGCCAACTTGCCGCGCGTCGCCTGCCCAAGCGCATCGAGATCGCCGGCATCGAGCGCGGCAAGTTCCGCCTGCATCTGCTCGGTCAGAGTGGCGAGCGCGGCGGCAGGGCTCACTTGGGCTGGACCGCGTTCATTGCGACCATGCGCTCGGCGAGCTTGGCCGCGTCCAAGGGATAGCGGCCCGCCTGAATCGCGCTGCGCAGTGCGTCGAGCTTGCCGCGATCGAGCGGCTGCGCGACGCGAGTGGTCTCGGGCGCGGCGACAGGCCGCGAAGTGAGAGGGGATGGGCCGCCGAGCGAAGTTACATTGGTCATGAGAGAAATCCTTTGGTCCTGTTTACCAATTCGAGTGACGGCCGGTTCCGTCCCCCTTTAACGCCTGAATTGAAACTATTCCCGCCGACGTCGCCGCGCCCCGCAAATGCGTTCCCGTCACTGCGTTGACGGCCGCCACGCTCTCGCCTTGCGCGGCGTCCGCGCTGGCCGCGCCAGTCGCCTCCACGCTGAAACCCGGGCGCTCGATCCTGAGCGTCACCGGATCGCCACGCCGAACTACGGGCGACGCCGCGAGCGCGTCCATGCGCACCGACACACCCACGGCAATCGCGCGGCGCGCCGTTAACCCCACCGCCTGCGCCGGATCGACGAGCGCGTCGAGCACGAGCGCATGCGTGGCCGCGAGCACCACATCGGCTGGCGCGATCACGGTTCCGCGCGCGATCGGGCGCGCGGCGACCAGGATGTTGGCGGGCGCGGCGGCACAGCACAATAGCGCGAGCGACAGCAGGGCGGGCCGGATCATGGTGGCGGTGATGCAAGCAGCGGGCCAGCGCTGGTAAACAGGATCGCCCACTGCCTTCGCTCGGCTGGCACGCCGGTTGCATCGGCGGTCGCGTCGGCACGCAAGCCGTCGTTACGAGGACACGCCCCCATGGGCCCGATCGACCGCTATTTCGGAGTGCACGCCGCCGCGCTCGAGCTGCGCGCGAAGCGGCTGGACCTGCTCTCGTCCAACATCGCGAACGCCGCCACCCCGGGCTACAAGGCGCGCGATCTCGATTTCGGCGCGGAACTCCGCGCCGCGAGCAGTGGCGGCACGCTGGCCGCCACCCAGCCCGGCCACATCGCCGAACCGCAGGCGGGCGTGGGCGGCAGCGCCAAGTATCGCGTTCCCGTGCAGGCCAGCCTCGATGGCAACACGGTCGAACTCTCCACCGAACAGACGCTCTTTGCCGAGAACGCGGTCCGCTATCAGAGTAGTCTGTCCTTCATCAACGGCCGCATCGCGCAGCTCAACGCCGCGCTGAAAGGCGAATGATGGCGGGGATGAGCGTCTTCGATATCGCGGGCCGCGCGATGTCCGCGCAGTTGGTGCGCCTCAACACCACCGCGTCCAACCTCGCCAATGCGGGCCAAGTCGCGACCCGGGCCGAGGATGCGTACCGCGCGCGCAAGCCGATCTTCTCGTCCGTGATGGACGGCGCGTCGCGCGCCACCGTGCGCGTGGACGATGTGATCGCCGCCTCGGCCGAACCCACGCGCCGCTACGCGCCGGGCCATCCGCTCGCAAATAAGGAGGGATACGTCTTCGAAGCCGCGGTCGATCCCAATCAGGAGCTGATCGAGATGGTCGAGACCTCGCGCCAATATCAGAACGACGTGGAAGTCCTCCAGACCGCCAAGTCGCTCATCCTAAACACCTTGAAACTTGGACAGTGAGGTTTTCATGACGACCAGCGTCAACATTCCGGCGGGCATCCGCACCGTCAGCCAAAATCCCGTCGCCCAGGCGAGCCAGGCCGCAGGCAAGCAGTCGCTCAATCAGACGGACTTCCTCAAGCTTCTGACCGCGCAGCTCAAGAACCAGGACCCGACCCAGCCGGTCAACAACGACCAGCTCGTCGGCCAGCTCGCGCAGCTTTCCACGGTGGACGGCATCAACAAGCTCAACACCACGATGAGCGCGATCGGCACCAAGCTCGACGGAGGCAGCGCGGCCAGCGCGCAAGCGAACGCGACCGCGCTCATCGGCAAGTCGGTGCTCGTTCCGGGCAGTGCGGCCACGCGCGCGACCGACGGGTCGGTCAGCGGCGCGGTCGACGTGCCCGCGACGGCGAGCGATGTCGTCGTCACCATTGCCGACACGAACGACAAGACGCTGCGGATGCTCGATCTCGGTCCGCAGCCCAAGGGGCTCGCCACCTTTCATTGGGACGGCACCGACGCGAACGGCGCGTCGGTGGGCGCGGGCCAAGTCCGGGTGTCGGCTTACACGCTCATCGGCGCCCAGCGCACGGCGGCAACCACCAACGTCGTCGGCCGGGTAAGCGGCGTCGATCTCACCAGCACCGCCGCACCGTCGCTGATCGTCGACAGCCCCGGTGCCACCGCGCTTGCCGCTGTTCGCCAGATCGGCGGCTGACACCACCCCCGAACCCGAACCCGAACCTCGAACGGAGCACTCTTATGGCCCTATACACTAGCCTCACCGGCCTGAACGCCGCCAACAGCGATCTTTCTGTCATCGCTAACAACATCGCCAACGTCGGCTCGACCGGCTTCAAGAAGAGCACCGCAACCTTCGCCGATCTTTACGCCAGCTCAGCGACGCAAGACCCGCACAAGACCGTCGGCATAGGCACGCTATTCAAGGGCGTGCGTCAGAATTTCACGCAGGGACCGCTCCAGTCCACCGGCAACACGCTCGATCTCGCGATTACCGGCGGCGGCTTCTTCGTCACCCGCTCGGTGCGCGGCGAGACGACGTTGACGCGCAACGGCGCGTTCGCGCTCGATCCGCAGCGCTACGTCGCCGATGGCAACGGCGCGCGCGTGATGGCCTATCCGGTCGACGCAAACGGTGTGCCCTCGGCCGTCGGCGCGGGTGCGTTGCAGCCGCTGCACGTGCCGCTGACCTCGGGCGCGCCCAAGGCCAGCTCGCTGATCGACCTCGCGGCCAACCTCCCCTCGACTGCGGGTGTGCCCACGGCCGCCTTCAACGCGAAGGACCCGGCGAGCTACAGCAGCTCGACCTCGACCACGATCTACGATTCGCTCGGAAACCCGCTCACCGCGACGGTTTACTACGTTCGCACCAGCACGCCGACCACCGCCGCGCCGACGAGCACGTGGGACGCGCACCTGTTCGTCGGCGCGGACGAACTCTCCACCAGCGCGGCCACGCCCAAGACGCCGCAGCCGCTGACCTTCGACAACATGGGCAAGCTTACCGCGCCCACGAGCGCGGCCGCGTTCCAGCCCTATGTTCCCGCCTCGGGCGGCGCGGCGCTCGCGCTCAGCGTCGATCACGGCACGGCGACGACGCAGACCGCCGATCCTTTCGGTGTGATCACCGCGCGGCAGGACGGCTTCGCGGCGGGCCAGCTCGACAGCATCACCATCGATGGCACGGGGCTGGTCAAGGCGGGTTTCACCAACGGCCAGACGCAGGCGCTGGGTCAGTTGGCGCTCGCCAGCGTTGCCAACCCGCAGGGCTTGAAGCAGCTGGGCGACGCGCACTGGGCGCAGACGGGCGCGTCGGGCGCGCTGCTCGCGGGGCAGCCGGGCGGGCAAGGGCTGGGTACGGTCCAGTCGGGCTCGCTCGAACGCTCCAACGTCGAGCTGACCGACGAACTCGTCAATCTGATCGTCGCCCAGCGCGATTTCCAGGCGAACTCGAAGGCGATCGAGACCGACGGCCAGATGATCCAGTCAATCCTCCAGCTGCGCAACTAACCGGGCGCCCGTCCTCCGTTCACCCCGTCATTCCGCATCCCGGCGAACCGGCTGTCTCCGTCGTGCGCGCAATCCTCGCAGGGCGGGCACGACCGTCCCGGCCACCGCAACGCCATTCAAGGACCCCCCCCATGGACCGCCTCGTCTACACCGCGCTCTCGGGGATGCGCCGCGCCGAATACGGCCAGGCACTCACCGCGAACAATCTCTCGAACGCCGCAACCGTCGGCTTTCAGCGCGATTCGGGTACGTTCGAGAGCCGCTGGCTCGAAGGGGGCCAAGGCACGCGCGTGCAGGCGAGCGAGCAGATCACCACTACCGAGATCGAGGCGGGCACGCTGAACGCGACCGCGCGGCCGCTCGACATCGCGCTGCACGGCAACGCGCTGCTCGCCGTCCAGCCACCCGGCGGCGGGGAGGCTTACACCCGGCGCGGCGATCTCAAGATCACGCCCGAAGGCGCGCTGCAGACGGGGGACGGTCGCGCGGTGCTGGGCGGCGGCGGGCCGATCGCGGTGCCGCCCGCCGAGCGCGTCGAAATCACCACCGACGGCACCGTTCAGTTCGTGGCGCCGGGGGACACGACCGGCACGATGCAGGTCGTGGACAAGCTGCGCATGGTCGCCTTCGATCCCGCGCAGATGCGCAAGGGTCCCGATGGTCTGCTGCGTCGCATCGCCGGCGGCACCACGCCCGTGGACGGCGGCGCGACGCTGAGCGCGGGCGCGCTCGAAGGCTCCAATGCCAGCCCCGTGGCGAGCCTCGTCCAGCTCATCGAACAAAGCCGCGCTTTCCAAATGCAGACCAAGATCGTGTCCACCGCGCGCGAACTCGACGCTGCGGGCACGCAGCTGATGCGCGTCGAATAGCCCTCTCACCCAACAGGATTCGCCCATGAACGCCGCCCTCAACATCGCGAAAACCGGGCTCGAGGCCCAGGACATGCGGATGCGCGTGATCTCGAACAATCTTGCCAATGTCGGCACGGTCGGCTTCAAGCGCGACCGCGCCGACTTCGAGACTTTGGCTTACCAGAATATTCGCCAGGTCGGCGCGCCCAACGGCGGCGACGCGCAGCTCGCGGTCGGGCTGGCGATGGGCACCGGCGTGCGCGTCAACGGCACCGCGCGCATCCACGCGCAGGGCAGCATGACGATCACCACGAACGCGCTCGACATGGCCGTCGAAGGTAACGGCTTTTTCCAGGTGCTGATGCCCGACGGCAAGACCGCCTACACGCGCGACGGCGCGTTCACGCTGGACGGGCAGGGAAGGGTTGTCACCAGCGAAGGCTATCCGGTCCAGCCCGGCCTGCAGGTTCCCCAAGGCTCGACCAACGTCACCATCGCGGCCGACGGCACGGTGTCCGCGACCGCCGCGGGCGCGACCGAACCCACCGAGATCGGCCAAGTGCAACTCGCCCAGTTCCTGAACCCGCCGGGCCTCCAGCCCGCCGGCGGCAACCTGCTGACCGAAACTCCCGCGAGCGGCGCGGCGCAGGTCGGCCAGCCCGGCGCGGACGGGCTTGGCCATGTGCGCCAGGGCGCGCTCGAGGCGTCCAACGTCAACATGGTCGAGGAACTCGTCAACATGATCGAGACGCAGCGCGCCTACGAGGTCAATTCCAAGGTGGTGAAGGCCGCCGACGAGATGATGCAGCAGGCGACCCAGATGATGCAGGGCGCGTGATGCGGCCCGGGGCACCCTCCATTGACTTAGCCGACGCCCCCCCCGCAGCGGGAGGAGAGACCCTGCTCCCGCTACGGGGAAGCAGGCCGAAGGGCGACGGGGGTCGTGCCACACGTTCCCTGCTCGCCGCGTGCACAGCGCTTCCCCTCGCGGCCTGCCTCCACGTCGAGGGTCGCCCTCCCACCGGCTTCGATCCTCCCCACCCCGCGCCGTCTGCACAGTCCGCCCCCGCGCCGATCGCTCCGACCCCGGGCGCGATCTGGTCCGCCGCGCGCTACACCGGGCTGGCCGAGGACGACCACGCGCGCCGCGTCGGCGATCTCGTCACCATCGTGCTCATCGAAACCACCACCGCCACCAAATCGGCCACCGCCAATACTGCGCGCAAAACCGCACTCAGCCTGACGCTGCCCAAGGCCAAGCCGTTCAGCAGCCTGCCCGTCGGCCTGTTCACCGGCGGCACCGACACCAGCTTCACCGGCCAGGGCGGCGCGACCCAATCGAACCAGCTCAGGGGCGAGATCACCGTCGCGGTCGCGGACGTGCAGCCGAACGGCACGCTCGTTATCCGCGGCCAGAAGGTCGTGCGCCTCAATCGCGGCGACGAGTTCGTCAACATCTCGGGCCTCGTCCGCCCTCAGGACCTTGGACCGGACAACCGCGTGCCCAGCACGCGCGTCGCGGACGCGCGCATCACCTACTCGGGCGTCGGCGAGATCGCCGCGCAGAGTCGCCAGGGCTGGGCCCAGCGCCTGCTCAACTTCTTCACGCCGTTCTAAAAAGGCTTGATCCAAATGCACACCCGTGTCTGGTTGATGGGAGTCGTCGCCGCAGCGCTCGCGGTCATGGGGGCGCGCGCCGCGCATTGCGAACGCATCAAGGATGTCGCCGACTTCGCGGGCGTGCGTGGCAACGCGCTGGTCGGCTATGGGATCGTCGTCGGCCTCACCGGCACCGGGGACGACAACCTCGAATACACGCTTCAGTCGGTTCGCTCGGCCGTGCTGCGTCTTGGCGTCACCATCCCGGCTGGCGCGCGCTCCAGCCTCAAAAACAGCGCCGCGGTCATGCTCACCGCCGAACTCCCCGCCTTCGCCAAGCCCGGCCAGCGGATCGATGTCGAGGTCGCTGCGATCGGAAAAGCCAAGTCCTTACGCGGCGGCACGTTGATGATGGCGCAGTTGCAGGGCGCGGACGGTCAGACTTACGCGATCGCGCAAGGGTCGCTTGCGGTCGGCGGCCTCGGGGTCGAGGGTCATGACGGCTCGAAAATCACGATCAACGTGCCGAGCGCGGGACGCATCCCCGATGGCGCCACGGTCGAGCGCGCGGTCGATACCGGGTTCACCACCGGCGCGGGCCTCACCCTCAACCTCAAGCGCGCGGATTTCACCGACGCCACCCGCGTCGCTGCAGCGATCGAACGCGCGCTCGGGCCGGGCACCGCGCGCGTGCAGGACGCGGTTTCGATCCTGATCCCCGCCACCCCCGATCCCGGCGCGCGCATCGCGTTAATGAGTCGGATCGAGGGCCTGTATTTCTCCACCGACACGCCGCCGGCACGCGTCATCGTCAACGCACGCACCGGTACGATCGTCATCGGTGCCGGCGTCCGCGTCTCGGCCGCCGCAGTCGCGCACGGCAACCTCGTCGTGCGCATCAGCGAGGATCTGCAGGTCAGCCAGCCCGCGCCTCTCAGCCAGGGCCGCACCACCGTCACCCCGCGCAGCAGCGTCACTGTCGAGCAGGAGCCCGCGCGCATGTTCCTCTTCAACCCCGGTGTCGCGCTGTCCGACCTGGTGGACGCGGTCAACAAGGTCGGCGCGTCGCCTTCGGACCTCGTCGCCATCCTCGAGGCGCTCAAGCAGGCGGGCGCGCTCAAGGCCGAGCTGATCGTCATCTAAGTTTTCCGCAACTCTTCGCTCCTCCCGCCGTCACTCCTTTCAAAGGTGCGTCCGATGACGATCGATCCTCCCGCCCTCCCGCGCCCATCCACCGCGTCCCAGCCCAGCTCGTCCCAGTCCGCGTCCGCGTCCAACTCCACCGCCGCCAAGTTCGAGGGCCTGTTCATGCGCGAGATGCTCAAATCGATGCGCGCCGCCAAGTTGGACGACGGCCTGCTCGATACCGAGGCCGACCAGCATTGGGCGGACCTGCGCGACCAGCGGTTCGCCGACACCCTCGCCGTCCAATCCCCCATCGGCGTCGCCGCCGCCCTGCCCAAGGTGAAGCCATGAGCGATCTCGTATCCATCGCCGCCTCGGGCATCCGCGGGTACCGCGCGGCGCTCGATGCGGTCGGCGAAAACGTCGCCAACGCGTCCAACCCCGGTTATGCGCGCCGTTCAGTCGCGCTATCGGGCCTCGATCCGGGCAGCGGCAGCGTCCTTACCCGCGCCGACGTGACCGGGCTCGGTGTCAGCATCACCGGCCTCAAGCGCGCGCACGACATCTTCCTCGCCGCCGACGCGCGCGGTGCCGAGTCCGAAAGCGCGCGGCTGCAGGCGCAATCGACCTGGCTAAAAGAGGTCGAAGCCAGCGTCGGCGGCAATCAGACCATCGGCAAGGGGTTGACCGCCTTCTACAACGCCGCCCGCGCGCTTGCCGCCGAGCCCGGCTCGAACGTCGCTCGCGGACAATTCCTTGCAGCGGCTGACAGCGTCGCCACACGGTTCCGCGACAGCGCGACCGCCCTCGATCATACCCGCGCCGCGACCGCGCATCAGGTCGAGACCGACGTCGCCGCCGCGAACGGCCTGCTCAAGCAGGTCGCCACCATCAACGGCCGCCTGCGCCGTGCCGAGCCCGATACCGCGCTCAGTGCCAGCCTGCTCGATCAGCGCGACGCCGCGCTCACCCAACTCGCGCGCACGATAGGCGTCGAGGTGTTCGAGGGCGCGAAGGGCCAAGTCGCGGTCCGCCTCGGCGGCCCGCAAGGCGCGACGCTCGTCGATGGCACCGCCGCGACGCAGCTCTGGGCGAACGGAGGCCGCGTGCTGCTCGGCAAGGCGCGTGACGACGTCAGCGCGCAAATCACTTCGGGCAGCCTCGGCGGCACGCTCGCAGCCGCGCGCGCCACCGCCGATACCGCGACCACGCTCGACGGTATCGCCAACGATTTCGCGACCGCGATCAATGCCACGCATAGGACCGGCGTCGACCTCTCGGGCACGCCGGGCGGCGCGCTGTTCGCGACGACCACGGTGTCGCTCGCCGCCTCGCCCGCGAACACCGGCGCGGGCACGATCGCCGCCTCGGTCGCGTCCACAGCCGCGCTGTCACCCGGCGGCTACAGGCTGCAATATGACGGCGCGGCCGCGCAGTGGACGCTCGCGCACGCCGATGGCACGTCGCCCGTCAGCGGCACGGGCGCGCTCAGCCTCGATGGTCTCACGCTCACGCTCGGCGGCGCGCCCGGCAATGGCGACAATTACACGCTCACGCCGCGGACCGGCGCGGCGGGCCTCGCGCTCCAGATCACCGATCCCGCCGAGGTCGCCGCCGCCGATCCGTTCATCGCCGGTCCCGGCCTCGCCAACGCGAGCAGGGGCCAAATCGGGGTCACCCCGGATCCGACCGCCACGGCGGTTCCGGCCAGCGCGGGCGGCAGCTACCGCGTCCACCTGACCGACGCGACGCATATCGAAATCCTCGATCCCGGTAGCGGCGCGGTCCTGTCCGCCGCCCAGTCCTTCACGCCCGGCACCGCCATCCAGGGCCACGGCTTCACCTTCACGCTAAGCGGCATCCCCGCCACCGGCGATACCTTCGACATCGCGCCAGCCGTGAACGCCACCGGCAACGCGGGCGGCATCGCCCGCCTGCTCGCCACGCGCACCGCGCCGATCGGTACCGCCACGATCGAGGACCGCTTCGACCGCGCATCGAGCGCGGTCTCGACCCGGCTCGCCGACATCAAGACCGCGTCCACCGCCGCGACGCAAACGCTCGATAGCGCGAACGCCGCGCGCGACGGCGCGTCGGGGGTAAGCCTCGACGCCGAGGCGACCGATCTCGTGCGCTTTCAGCAGGCCTATCAGGCATCCGCCAAGGTCATCCAGACCGCGCGCGACATCTTCAACCAGCTCCTCCAGATCGGATAGGCCCATGCGCATCGGCACCGCCAGCTTCAACGACAGCCAGCTGAACGCGATGGGGCGGCTGAACGGCCAGATGGCGGACGACCTAGGCGCGATCGCGACCGGCAAGCGCCGCACCGTCGCGTCGGACGATCCGGCGTCGGCGGCCCGCAGCGCGCGGCTCGAACGCACGCAGGCGAACAACACGCGCTACGCAGCGGGCCTCGATCTGGCCGAGCAGCGGCTGAACATCATGGACACGTCGCTGAGCGGCATGGCCAACCAGATGATCCGCGTGAAGGAACTCGCGCTCCTGGCGTCGAACAGCACTGCCAGTCCCGCCGATCACCAGACGTTCTTGTCCGAGGCGCTGCACATCCAGAACACGCTCGTCAGCTTGGGCAACGCGCAGGACGGGGGCGGTGCGTACCTGTTCGCCGGCGCCCGAGCGTCCGCTCCCGCCTTCGTCGCCGATGCAGCCACGGGCGCGGTCACCTATCAAGGCTTGGGCGAGGCCGCGCCGGTCCAGGTGGGCGACAGCGCGTCGATTATCACAACCGATTCCGGCCCCCGCGTGTTTAGCGCGGTCGCGGGCGCGGGCGGCCGCTCGGTCTTCGCGGTCGTCCAGGATTTCATCACCGCGCTCCAGGCCCCCGAACCCGCACCCACCGACGACGCCGGCCTCGCCGCCCAGCGCCAGGCCTTCGCGACCGCGATCGATGGCGCCACCGCTGCAACCGACCGCATCGCCTCCTCGCGCGCCGATCTCGGCACGCGCCTCAACCGCGTGGACATCGAACGCGCGCGCCTGACCGCCGTTGGGGACGGCCTTACCCAGGCCCGCTCCGCGCTCGACGACACCGATTACGCCGCCACCATCACCAGCCTCCAGCGCGCGAGCACGATCCTGCAAGCCACGCAGAAGAGCTTCGCGCAGGTCAGCAGCCTCAGCCTGTTCAACGATCTGCGCTGACTGCGCCTGAAGCGTCGCCTGCGCCGCGCTCGTTGCCGGGCGGAGCGCGAGCGCGATGGAACATCGTCACCCGCGCTCGGTCATCACGCTTCTCCCGCAAACCTTCCCCGCTCCGGCCGTCAACTGAACCGATCCTTCGCGTCTTGCGCGTGAAGGATCGCGTTCCAGCGTGGGTACCTCAAAATGTTCGCAGCGATTGGTGTCGTCGTCATCCTCGTCATGGTGTTCGGCGGCTTCGCGGTCACCGGCGGCAATCTCATGGCCGTGCTCGAAGCGATTCCGCACGAGATGCTAATCATCGGAGGCGCGGGCATCGGCTCGCTGCTGATCGGCAATTCGCTTTCCGGCTTGAAAGCGGTGGGCGGCGGCATCGGTCGCGCGGTCAAGGGGCCGGTCTACAAGCGTGAGGATTACCTCCAGGCGATCTTCCTCACCTCCAAGCTGATGAAGATGCTGCGCGTCGAAGGCCCTGTCGCGGTCGAGCAACATGTTGAAGAGCCGAACAACAGCGAGTTGTGGAAGCTCTATCCCAAGCTGCTCGCGGACCGCTTCTTCGTCAGCCTCGTCACCGACACGCTGCGCCTCGTCCTCATCTCGTCGGGCACGCTCAACATGCACGCGGTGGAGGAGGTAATGGACAACGCGATCAAAATGCACCACCGCATGGCTGAACGCCCCGCAGGCGTGCTCTACACCCTCTCGGACGCGTTCCCGGCTCTGGGCATCGTCGCCGCCGTGCTCGGCGTCGTCAAAACGATGGGCTCGATCGACAAGCCTCCCGCGATCCTCGGCGGCATGATCGGCTCGGCGCTGGTCGGCACCTTCATGGGCGTGCTGCTCAGCTACGGCATCGTTGGACCGCTTGCCGCGCGCCTTAAGCACGTACAGGAGGAGGACGCGGAGATTTACCACGTCGTCAAGCAGATCATCATGTCTTCGCTGCACAAGCACCCGCAGCCGCTCGTGATCGAGGCCGCGCGCACCTCGATCAGTCATCACAACCAGCCTAGCTTCTCGGACGTGTTCGCCGGCATCCAGGGGCGCTGATCGATGTCCGCCAAGCCGCACGCCGTCGAGCCCGAACCAACGATCATCGTCAAACGCATCCATGGGGTGAGCCACGCGGCCACGCACCACGCGGGCGCTTGGAAAGTGGCCTACGCCGATTTCGCGACCGCGATGATGGCCTTTTTCATGCTGCTGTGGATCGTGGGGACCACCAACGAGAAGCAACGCAGGGGCATTGCCGACTATTTTGCCCCCACGCTCGTCAAAGTCAAATCTAGGTCGAGTGGGTCTAACGGCCTTTTCTCGGGTCGCTCGATCCGCGACGATCAGGGTGGCGCTCCCGCCGCCGCCAGCGGTGGCAAGGGCCTGATCCGGTCCATCCTGCCGCGCGAGGTTAGCATCGGGCAGAACGGCGCCAAGGTCGCGCCGGACACGCCCGAGCACGCGGCGCGCGCGCGCGAGGACCGCGCCCAGTTCGCCAAGGTCCGCACCGCGATCGATGCAAAGCTCGCCGCCGACAAGAGCCTGTCCGATCTGCGCAAACAGGTTCGCTACACCGAAACGCGCGAGGGATTGCGCATCGAGATTATCGACCGCGCGGGCTTCTCGATGTTCGAACTCGGCACCGACCGGCTCGTGCCGCGCGCCGCGCACCTGATGGCCTCGGTCGCAAGCGGCGTGACCGGCGCGCCCAATCCCGTCGCGGTACGCGGACATACCGACGCGCTCCAGTACGGATCGGGCGACATGAACAACTGGAAGCTCAGCGCCTACCGCGCCGAGGCCACGCGCGCGGTGTTCGAGGCAGCAGGCGTGCCCGAAGCCCGTTTCGCGCGCATTGAGGGCGTCGCCGACCGTGAGCCCTTCATCGAAGCCGACCCCACCGATGCGCGCAATCGCCGGATCACGGTGACGTTGTTTTACAGAGATCGGTGACCTCCCCTTTCGACGAGATGGTGCGAAGCGCCGGAAGGGTTTGATCGCCCGAACTCCTTGACCTTGTGGGCACCTTCCCAAAAAGAGGGAGATGCGGCAGCACCGCTTGACCGCCGATCGCCAATCACGTCGGATCCAAATCTGATGCCTCTCCAGCCCCTCGCCCCCCGCCACGTCGTCGCCGTTGCTGCGGGCAATGCGCTCCAGTTCTATGATTTCGTCACCTACGCCTTCTTCGCCGCCCAGATCGGCCGCGCCTTTTTCCCCTCCACCGATCCCACCATCAGCCTGCTCGCCAGTCTCGCCACCTTCGGCGCGGGCTTCGTCAGCCGCCCGCTCGGCGCGCTGGTGCTTGGCCGCCTCGGCGATCGTATCGGCCGTAAGCCCGCGTTGCTGATTTCCTTCGGCTTAATTGGCTTCTCGGTCGTCGGCCTCGCGTTTACCCCCTCCTACGCTCAGATCGGCGTCGCCGCCCCGATCCTTGCAGTCTCGCTCCGCCTCGTCCAAGGTTTCGCGGTCGGCGGCGAGGTCGGGCCGTCCACCTCCTTCCTTCTCGAAGCCGCGCCCCCGCACCGCCGCGGCCTTTACGTCTCCATGCAGACGCTCGGCGGTTCGGCGGCCGCGCTGATGGCGGGCGCGATCGGCGTTGCGCTCAGCCGCCTGTTCGGCCCCGCCTTGTTCGAGGCATGGGGCTGGCGCATCGCTTTCCTGCTCGGCGCGGCGATCCTCCCCTTCGGCCTCTGGCTCCGCCGCACGCTGCCCGAGACGCTCCGCGCCCCCACGCCCGACGAACCGCTCGCCACACAGTCGTCCACCCGCACCGCGCTGCTCGGGCTCGTCGTAATCGCCGCCAGCACGATCTCGGGCTACGTCATGTACTATCTCACCACCTACGCCACCGAGACGCTGCGCATGCCCGCCGACATCGCGCTCGGCGCGACCGTGGTTGTCGGTTTCGCGGGCTGCCTGGGTTCTCCGCTCGGCGGTTGGTTTTCGGACCATTTTGGCCGGAAACCCGGCATGCTCGCGCCCTGGATTTTCCTGCTCGTTTTTACGCTTCCCGCCTTCCTGCTGGTCGAGCGCGAACGCACGGCTGCCGTGCTCTATGGGGCCACGTTCCTGTTATCGTTCGCCGTCGATTTTGCCTCCGCTGCAATGCTCGTCGGCATCACCGAACAGCTGCCGCGCCGCGTGCGCGCGGGAACGCTCGGGCTCATATACGCGGGCGCGGTCGCGGTGTTCGGCGGCTCCACCCAGTTCATGATCGCCTGGCTCACGCGGCTTACGCACAACCCGATCGTGCCCGCTTGGTATCTGATGACGGCCCTCGCGCTTGCGACGGTTGCGATCGTGAAAATGCGCGAAACAGCGCCGAAGTTGCGGGATCGTAAGCTCCTTTAATCCTCCAAGCCGAACCGAACATCGCTGGTGATGTGAGCGCGCTCGCGCCAAAAAACCGTCGCGTCCAGCCCAAAGCGAGACAGGATTATGACGGTAAGCAGCTCCACCCCCGCGCTCCCCCAAGGCTACGGCCTGATCGGCCACAGCACTGCGATGACCGAGTTGCGCGCCCTGCTGACCCAGGTCGGCCGCACCCAGGCCTCGGTGCTCATCACGGGCCCATCGGGCAGCGGCAAGGAACTAGCGGCGCGCGCGATCCACGCCGCCTCACCTCGGTCACGCGGGCCATTTATCGCGGTCAACTGCGGCGCGATCCCGCGCGATCTGCTCGAAAGCGAACTTTTCGGCCACGAACGCGGTGCGTTCACCGGCGCGCACGCGACGCGCGTCGGCAAGTTCGAGGCGGCGGCGGGCGGTACCCTGTTCCTCGACGAGATCGGGGACATGCCGCTCGACATGCAGGTTTCCCTCCTGCGCGTACTCGAGGAGCGCCGGTTCGAGCGGATCGGCTCGGCCAAGTCCCAGATCGCGGACGTGCGGATCGTGTCCGCCACGCATCGCGACGTCGAAGTCGCGATTGCCGCAGAGCGCTTCCGCGAAGATCTCTACTACCGCCTGAACGTCTTCCCTGTGGTTATGCCGTCCCTGGCCGAGCGACGTGAGGACGTGCCCGCGCTCGTCGCCCACTTTGCCGCCGCGCACGGCGAATACGCACCCATCTTCACGCCCGAGGCGACCGCGCGGCTGATCCGGCACGATTGGCCTGGTAACGTGCGCGAAGTCCGAAACTTCGTCGAACGCGCGGCGATCCGCTACATCGGTCGTCCGTTGGGGGTGGCCGACGTCGAAGCCTCGCTTCATCGTCCGGTCGCCGACGCGATCGGGGCGGCGTTACGGCCCGTCGTTCCCGCACCCGCCGCGCCCACCTCGGAAGCCGTTCCGCCGCCCAGACACTCGCTTGCCACGATGTTCCCCGGCCTCGAACCCGCGCGCCTGCTCGCGCGCGGCGGCTTTGATCTGCGTCTCGCGATGGGCAACCTCGAACGCAGCCTGATCGAGGCCGCGCTCGCCGCGTCGGACGATGTCGTCGCCGATGCGGCGCGTACGCTGGGCTTGCAGCGCACCACACTGGTCGAAAAGATGCGCCGCTTCGATGTGCGCCGCAGCGGAGACGCGCTGCTGGCCGCGTGAGAGCAGACCGGAAAGGAAAATCGCGAGTCGGCTATTCACCCAAGTCGTCTCTCGTCACCCTTTTAGCAAATTCGCTAAGCGGTCGTTTTCATTGCGAAGACTTACGGCAGGGCAAGGCGATATCCTGCGGCCCCGCCTTGCTCGCCACGACGACTTTCACGCCATCTTTGAATCGTCCAAGCGGCCTACTCGCCATATCTTACGGCTCGGGCCTCTGTTGCAAAAACTCGGGGCGGGTCTGATCTGCGGCGCCTGAAGTGTAAGCGGGGAGCGGGTGTGGGCGATTTCAAATGGCGTCATTTTCGCGGCGATATCATCCTCTGGGCGGTCCGCTGGTACTGCAAGTACGGGATCAGCTACCGTAACT